>Ga0255054_10002402_pt1 | contig 10739 bp, 8 predicted proteins | sample JV7_2_23_MG_FD_188634 | JGI IMG/M metagenome (GOLD analysis project Ga0255054, IMG submission 188634) | Seawater microbial communities from Jervis Inlet, British Columbia, Canada - JV7_2_23 | ecosystem: Environmental > Aquatic > Marine > Inlet | place: Canada: British Columbia | collected... | reverse complement strand
CATACGTGAGACCCCCGAGATCCAAGAGCGAGGACATCGCCGGAGGGGACACGGCCAGGCCCCCGGCACCTCACCTGCGGAGCCAATCGGATAGGCAGAAGCGGAGATATCGAGTATGAGTTCCGCCGTGAAGCACCCCTCGCCACTTCCGGCAAGCGCGACGTAGACGTATTGGTAGTCCTCTCGTCATCGAAGCCATGATGGAGGAGGTCGGGGCCCGAGCGGAGATCGAAGCAGTGGATGAACCCACCCTGGCCCGGTAGGGGTTGCTAGGAGAATTCGAGCGGAGGCAGAGGGCGGTGGGCGATCTCTGCTGCCTCGGGGCTCGGAATGCCGAGGAGCTTGAGGGCCAGGATGGCGGCGCGCTCGGGTGCCTCGAACGCGAGGTCGCCGCGCAATCGCGCAGTCATGATGGAGAGCACCGCCCCCCCCACGGCGAGCAACGTCGCCTCGAGATCGTCCGTATGCAGGCGGCCGGATTCGACGCCGAGCCGGATGTCCCGTGCCATCCGCACGCCGAGCCCCGTTCGCATCCGATGCGCCGACAGCCCGCTGTGGACCAGGAACCAGCCCAGGTCCGGCTCGTTGATGGCTCGCTCCACCCCGTAGCGCAGCGAGGCGGTCAGCACCTCGGCCGGGTCCGTCACCACCTCCGAGATCCGGTCGAGGGCGTTGCCGAAGGTCTCCATCGTCTGGGCCATCATCGCCTCGACGATGGCCTCCTTCGACTCGAAGTGGTTGTAGAAGGAGCCGAAGCCGACATCGGCCTCCTCGGTGATCTCCTGGATCGTGGTGGCGTCCGCGCCCTTGCGGGCCATGACGGCTCGGGCCGCGGACAGCAGCTTGGCGCGCGTTCGCTGACGCCGCCGGGCGCCGCGCCCCAGCGTCGGCGTGGTCTCGCGCTCTGCTTCGGACATCGTCGAGCTCTCTCCAGGGTCCAAGGGCATGCCTTACGATCGAACGTGAAAGCCAGCCAGATCTGATCTCTTCATCAATACCCGCTTCGTACAGCGGGCCGAGCAGTCGTGCGGATGTGGACGGACCCTCTATCCACAGCTCGGTTCACGGCTCTTCCGGGTCGCTTTGGGAGCTGCACGAAGGCTCGGCCTTCTCGTACATCGCTCGTTGCTCGGGGCTCATCGCGGCCAGGCGCTCTTCAGCTTGCTTGCGAGTGACCGCCTCGAGGGAGCCGTCGGGGTTTTGCACGACGACGCCGCCCTTGGTCAGGAGCTTGTACCGGCGCTTGCGCTCGTCACGCTCGGGGTGGCAGAGGAGCTGACAGTTGGCGCAGGTGACATTGAGCACGCGGAGTCCCGGCATGGCCACTGCGTGGAAGCCGCCGGCGATCGCTGGCCGCGGCGCTGTTGCAAGGAGTGCTTGCAGCAGCGCGGGCTGGACCTCGTCGTCGTCTTCGGGCACTTCGAAACGGCCGGGCGACCAGGTCGACCACTTGCCGTTCTTGGCCAGGCCGGTGAAGCCTCCGCAGACCAGGTCGCAGCGGTGGTAGTTCCTGCGCTTGGAGTAGCTGAACTCGCGATCTCCCAGGGTGACCGTGGTCTTTTCCTTGGGGTGCATGAGGCCCGAGGTGCACGACGCCATGCAGAGCTGGCACTCGTCGCAGTACTTGTCGTCTTCGGGTAGCGGCTCCGTTGGCTCGAGCAGAGCGGTGGTGACCACCGACCCCAGGATGACCGACGCGCCGCTCTGCTTGGTGATCACGTTGCCGGAGAGACCGAACCAGCCGACACCAGATCGAACGGCGAGATATCGGTGTGAGATGTCCGGCATGAAATCGTACATGCCACCGGGTGTATCGTGTCGGTAGACTCCATTGCCGCAGAGCCCACGTGAGACGATTCCCTGCTGGTTCCAGTACTCGGCGAGACCGACAGCCAGACCGGTTACAAAGGTGTTGGTGCGAACATTGTCCTGCTGGTGGTCGGCGTGGTTTTCCTTGGCGAGGTAGCGCTCGATCTTCTCCTGATCCATCGGCACCGCAAAGCTCACCGCTGACCTGGCCTCGGATAGTACGTACTCCAGGTCAGTGGACGGTGGGCCGCCCGCCAGGGTCTCCTTGGTGCAGATCCCCACGGCGCAAGCGCCTTGCGCGGTCAGGAACTTGATTGCGACCTCACTCAACTCCTTCGGGTCGCGACTCTCGCGCTGGCTTGCCAACTTTCCGAGCCGCTTCGGGTCGTGCATCTCGAGCCCTCGTCGCATGGCCCGCGGGAGCCGGGCCTCTGCTGGTGGGTGTCTGCCTCTAGTCGCGCGTAAACGGATTCAACCCCATGGCCGATTCGATCACCTGATACACCTTGGTGCAGGCCTCGATCTCGGCTGCCACCGCGTCCGAGTAGGACGCCAATGCCGAGCCTCCCGACTCGAAGGCTCGCGCGATGGATTCGCCTGCGGCTCGGCCCGTCACCAGAGCGGAGCTGATGCCTTCGGCGCACCGATTGAAGCCGCCGGCCTCCCCTGCGAGAAGCACGTTTCCTTCCCCCAAGCAGTAGTTGCCGGTGGCCGCCATGTCGTGCACGCCACACCCGGACTGCTTGACTCTCGCCTCGATCACGAGGCCATGCCTGTCCTCGAGATGCGCCACGAACCGCTGGAAGTAGTCCCGAACCGGCTCTTCCTGCCGGGCACCTGTGACGACGATGATATGGCCATCCTTGTGGATGACGGTGGCGAAGAACCCTGTGATCGTCCTGTCGAAGAACTGGTAGAACCAGCCGGGCTCCAGGTCGATATCGCCGGTGTACCACTCCTCGTAGTTCGGAATGAAGCGAACGCCTTGTTCGAAGCTCCTGGAGAGCGCGCCTCGCACGGCCGATTGCGTACCGTCGGCGCCCACCAGGTATCGTGTTCTGATCTCGACCTCTTCGCCATCCCGGCTGAGCTCGACGACCAGGTCGTCGCCGTCCCGGCGAAGCTCCGAGAAGCGGCAACCATCGACGATGGGAATCTCGCTCTGGCGGCTGAGCCAGTGGTCGAATTCCGACCGTTTCACGTTGAGCGCTTCCGCGTCGAGATCGGGATCGTCGTCAAAGACGCGGAAGGGGGCGGTGATGGCGGGATCTTCCAGATTGAGGAATACGCGATTGCCGTGCACCATGGCCGGCTCGGCGAGCACGTCCTTCGGGAGCGGGCCGAAGTCGTCGGCAACCAGCTTACGGGCTCTCGGGAACACGACGCCGCTGCACATCTTGTATCGCGGCAGCTTGCCCCGCTCGATCATGACGCCGTTGAGGCCGTGCCCGCGCATTGCCTGTGCTGTCGCTGCTCCGGCCGGGCCCGAGCCGACGATGACGACGTCATACCGGTTCTCCAGCATGGGTTCCTCCTCTCGACATCACGCGCCCACGCATTGCACACGGGAGCTTGGGATAGCTTCTCGAATGTGATGATTTTATCATTGCTGATGTTACTGTCAACCTGAGTCTCGACGCCGGGTTGGGTCCCTATCACTGGCGCCGTTCGAGTGACCTGGCTCGAACCGACCGCTTAGGGGCCGGTAACCTGATCGGGGACTCCCGCCGGTTCTTCGCTCGTGCCGTTGGCCACCGAGCAGTGCCGGGGAAGCCACGGTCCAGCGGGCGGCGCTCCCGATGCCGTCGAGGAGGGGCGCGGGAGGAAAGCTCCAGGCACTCGAGGATGCCGGCGTGGCGCCCGGCCGGTGGATCGCGGCGAGCAACCCACGCCCCCGAACTTCCTGGTGGGCCGCGTGGGGATCGAACCCACGACCAACGGGTCAAGAGAACGTCCAACAAGTAGACGGAGACGCGAGCTTGCGTCTCGTGGCCCCCAGGTAACCCCCCCATTGGCCACCACAAAGCACCACCCAGCACGGCCCCACGACCTTATACGGCCCCTCGATTCGCGCGCCCCCCGTCACCTTCCCAACCTTCTTCCGGGCGAGCGTGACTCCCCGCTCTTCGTCCCCTCCCGTGGTAGCGCGGTGGCAGTGGAGACAGTACGCGCGCCCCCCCACCCCGGGGACCCCCACACTGGCCGCCCCGCCCAGGCGACACCACCCTCGTCCGTATTGAAACTTCAGAGGCGCTACTCGAACTACCGCATGCGGTTCGTGGGACGCCGTGGCGGGAGTGTTGTCGCCGACATCCACGCGCAGACGCAGTTCAACGTGGGCGGCGCCGCGCCCCGCTTGAATCCCCCACCTACGGTCCTCGTAGCCCAGGATTCCGTGGGCAGTTGTCGTAAGGGGACCTTATTGGACCTCGAATGCCGCTAATCCGTCCTATCCGCCGATCACCCAGTGCAACCGGAGGTCGCTTGTCGGCCGCGGCTCACCTGGCCAAGGCACACGACCGCGAACGGCGTTACCGCGAGTCAGGGGGGCGTCGCTGCCGCCATCGTCACATTTTGATCACCGGCAATCACGGTCCTTCTTGTCGTACCTGCCGTCGCCGTCGTTGTCCAGCCCCTTGCGAATACCCGCGTAGTCTTCCTCGCGGTGCTGGTTGCAGGGGTCGGTCGGCTTGTTCGGGAATTCAGGATCCGGCGTGAAATAGTTGGGCGGCAAGACGTTCTCCCCCACCGGGGTGTAATTCGCCGGGTCCGCATCCGCATGACAGGTCTTGCATTCCGTTATGCCGGAGTTCGTGTGGTGCTGGCGAAGTCCTGCGCCAAGCCCTTGAGACATGGTGTCGTTACCCGCGTCTTCATCGCGCCCGTGGCATCCCATGCAGCTGATTGGCACAAGGTCCTCTGTCGCAGAGAAACTCAGGAACACCGGGTATCTCGCATCTTCCAGATGACAGACATCACACCTGCTCCTACCCAGCTTGTCCAACATGATGTTTCGATGGATGTCGTGGAGACCGATTTCCTCGTCGGGCTCATCAGCGCCCACCTCTTGATACTTCTCGTCCCAAAGCTTGCCATCGGTGTGCGAGACGTACTCGTCGCGCAACATAGGACGTGAATTGTCCTCGTTCGTGGCCCGGAAATGCCCATGGCAGGCCTTGCAATTCCCGAAAGACTCCTTACAACCCTCGTCATCCGTCGCACGACATCGGGAGCTGCCGGCGGGGTGCGCGATTTGACCGAACGAATACGTACCGTACGCCTCTGACTTCGGAGCCCAGAGGGCCAGGGTCATCAGGGCGATGACACCGGGCGCGATCAGAGTTCTCTTCCTCATGTTCATATCTCCTCTGCTAAGACCCGCCGGCCGTGAGCTTCCCTAGGGACGAGCCGTGGGCGCAGTGTCGATTAGACTGCCAAAACCGGGTCGTGGGGATATGACCGCAGTCATACCGGGCGCGTTTTCACGGTGGCAAGCGTCGGCTAGCCGACATCCCGCGCCGACCCGCCAGTGTGGGTGCGGTTGGATTCCGCAAGGGTGTGGTTGGCTTCCGCAAGGGTGCGCGCGGTCATGTGCTGTTGATCTCAGTGCGCGCCGGGTGCGGTAGATCGCCCCAGTAACAATCCCCCGGCAAAGCCGGGGGCTTTCGATTGTGAGCCGCTCAAAGCGGCTTGGACGGGGCCGCTTCGCGGTCCCTTGAGCCCCCTGAAGGGGGCTGGCCTACAACTGCAGTCCCAGCTGGTCTTGTCGCTGGTCCTCTTGCTCGTGCTCCCGGATGTACTCCCGGATCACCGCCTCGTCTCGCCCCACGGTCGACACGAAGTACCCGCGAGCCCAGAAGTGCTGCCCTACGAAGTTCCTCTTGCGGCCTGCGAACTCCCGGGCAATCTGGATGGCGCTCTTCCCCTTGATCTACCCAATCACCTGCGCGACGGAGTACTTCGGCGGAATCGAGATCATCATATGGACATGATCCGCCCTCAGGTGGCCTTCCTCGATCCGACTCTCTCGCTGCTCCGCCAGCCTCCGCAGAACATTCCCCAGGTAACGTCGAATCTCCCCGGCACAGCCGGGGGGACTCCCGACTTTGTCTAGCTTGGCACCAAGCGGCCCGCCTAGCCGGAGCGCGTCGGGCCGACCCAGCGTTCCAGCGTCCGGCGCTGTTCATCCGCCAGGGCCGGCCCCGTCGCCATGTTGTCCCGGATCACCGCCGCGATGTCCGGCATGTAGAAGCCGAAGGGATCGCGCTTGCAGAACTTCATGTGCAGGAAGCAGGGCTCGTCCGGCTCCAGACGCGCCCGGCGCCGCTGCGTGCCGAAGAAGAAGGGGCTGACGTGGGCCTCCAGGTACCCCCAGCTCCCGTCGAAGCCCGCCTCCCAGTGTGGGAAGAGGCGAGGCTCCACGGAGTCGTAGGTGAGACGCGTCGCCCACTCGGGGAGATCCTCGCCGCCGAGCCGCGTCTCGAGCTCCGCTCGGTCGCTGCAGCGCGCGGCCAGCAGATGCTCGCGATCCGGATGCACGTTGGCCCCGTGGAAGGCCATCACCACCTGCTCCGACTCGCGCCAGCGCTGGAGCCATGCGTAGAAGGCGGGGAGCGCCACCATGTCCGCGTCCCATTTCAACACGAAGGGGTGTCGACAGCGCTCGAGCACCCAGTTGCAGTGCTCGTGAATCGAGCGCAGCTCACCGCGCCCGTCCGAGGCGTCCCTCTGCTGCGACCCCACCCGGGCGACGCGGTGCGGGTACTCGAGAAGCCGCACTTTCTCAGGGTGCTCCTCTGCGAGCTTGGCGGCGATCTCCGGGGTGCGGTCGTCGCTCTGGTTGTCGACCAGCACGACCTCGTCCACCGCCGCGACGATGGACTCGACCGCCGGCCGGAGGAACTCCTCCTCGTTGCGCGCCCGCACCATGGCCGAGATGCGGCGTTCGCCCGAGGCCAGCTCCAGCCTGCGCGCCTCCAGCTCGTCGGCGCGCCGGCGCAGTGCCCCGAAGCCCGCCTCGCCTGCGTCGTCCAGGGCCGCCAGGAAGCGCTCGGCCTGGGCGCGGCTTCCCGCCGCCTCCGGCAGCCCTCCTCTGTCGGGAGTGCCCACGCGCCTGACCAGGCCCGTGGGCGCCACGCACTCCCCGCTGCGCAGCGCCGGGTCGCACACCGCCTCCACCAGTGACTCGGCGCCCAGAGCCGCCACACACTGCACCCTGCGCGAGAGCGACGCGTCCTTGAGCCGCTCGTGAAGCCCGCGCGCAAGCCGGAGGTTCCCGACCCAGGAGCGACCGAAGCGGGCGAGGCGCCCGGCGATCACGATCCGGCTGCCGGGACCGTAGGAAGGGCTGCCCGCGGCCACCAGCAGCGCCAAGAGCTCCGCGGCCATGGCATGGTGCGCCGCGGTGTCGGGACCCGCCAGCACCAGGCGGTGGAGCCTGTCGTGCCGGCCCCGGAAGTCGACGGCGAAGCGCCGCCCGGCCTCGGGGTTGCCGACCTCGGCCAGCTCGCAGTCGGCACCGCGCGCACGAAGCGCCTCAACAACGACCCGCACCGCGTCGTCCCCTGCGCGGCTGACGACCAGCGCCGTCATGCCGGCGAGTTTACGCGCGACGACCATGGGTGCTGAATCTAGCAGAACGCCCTCGGGGCCCGGGTGGGAGAATGAGTAGCCGCGCTGGATTCAGGTTCTGGTGAGGGCAACCTCGTGCGGCTCGGCTCCAGTCCCGAGCACCACGTAGCGCGCGCGTGAAGCGGCCCGCTCTCGCACGCGAGCTTTCAGTGGAGCCAGGAAGCGCTCCGGCTCCAGCGCGCTCGTGCTCAGGCTCGAACGGCCGGCGCATCAGGCTTGCCCGACCCTGCCGAGGCCGTAGGCCTGGGCGGTTGTCCTACTCGCTCGCAAGCCGCCTGAACGCCCGGCTCGCGGTGATCCAGGGCTCGACGTTCGCGAACGACCTCGGCCCCTTCGTTCGGGGCGTCGTGGACGCCCCTCGAACCACGGTCCGAACGGACGGATTCCAGGGATACCGGCGTCTCGCCAACGTCGGTGTCCGACAGGATCGTCGCGTCCAGGGGGCCGACCCTGCTCGCTCGCTGGAGATCTTGCCCAGGGTCCACCGGATCTTCGGCAACCTCGAGACCTGGCTCCGCGGAACCGTCCACGGCGAACCGCTTCCCTAGCACCGACTGCTGGCTGAGGCAGTCCGATAGACACAGTTCATGTTATTATTCGATTCGATCATGTCGCCTGGAAAAATAAACGTTGGGTACTTTGAATACAGCATTGTTGCGCACTGCAATTTGAAATGCGTCCACTGCAGCCAGGTTGCGCCGCACAACCCCGTTTTCCACCAGGACTTCGCGACCTACCGACGCGACATCGAGACACTCAGCAAGGTGTATCACACCAAGAGGTTGCGCATCCTGGGCGGGGAGCCGTTGCTGCACAAAGAGCTCGAGAGCTTCATCAAGTTGTCGAGGGATTCGGGTTTTGCTGATGAGGTTGGCGTATGCACGAACGGCAAGGTCTTGCGCCGAATGCCCGACAGTTTTTTCCAGGCAATCGACTTTCTCAATATCTCTTGGTACGAGGCTTCTGGCCCCGATGAGATTCTTCAATTCGCGCGAGAGAAGTGCGCCCAGTTCGACAAGCCGTTGCGTATCGATCCGGTGAGCTCTCGCACCGCGAGGTGGGGAATCGGGCACATCGACAAGCGAATCGACGACGATGGCCTTGTGGAGAAGATCTATCTTGGGTGCCGAAACGCACACATCAACCACAATCACACCATCCACGACGGGAAATACTGGAAGTGCGCCCACGTAATCTTCATGAAGAACTACCTGGAAAAACTGGGGACGAACGTCGGCGATCTGTTCGAGGGCGACGGCGTGCCCCTCCACAACAACCCCAACCTCAAGCAGGAATTGAAGGACTATCGCAAGTCCGACACCCCGCTCGAGGCTTGCCGGTATTGCCTTGGGACAGCTGGCGTACGGGTGAAGTGGCATCAGTTGGGAAAGGATGAAATCGAGCGGCCGGTCGAGCAGGCTGGTGGTGATGTACGCAACCTGATCGATTTCAAGTCGTTGGAAAAGGACGTGATCCTGTGCAACCGCTATCGACACTGGCCCGGGTTCGCCCGGGCGTGGCCGCTCTATCTTGAGGTCAGAGGGAAGATCAAGCGGCTTCGAAAACGGATGCGTTCGTCGGCACCGACCGTGTCCACTACGCAGTAGCGCAGGTAGCAGCCCGGCTGTGACCCTTGGTTCGCACGTTGCCCGCGCCACCACCCCATGACCCGCAACCCTCCGATCTGAACGCTCAGCTCGCAAGGTCGCGTCGCGCCCGCAGCCCAGAGCTTCGCTAACGTCGGCGACCGTGGTATTGCGTTCCTCGCTCCGCGCAGCAGCCGCCGTTGGGCTTCTGCTCATTCTGAGCGTCGCGTGCGGCGAATCGGAGCCCGCCGGCCCGCCGCCGGAGATCGTCGTCTTCCTGGGCGACAGCCTCGTCTTCGAGGGCGACTGGCAGGAGGCCTTCCCCGACGCGGCCGTGGTCAACCTGGGCTTGCGCGGCGATACGGTGACGGACCTGGCCGCTCGCCTGGACCCGCTGGCCGACCCGCGCGTGCGCGTGGCGAAGCTCTTCCTGCTGATCGGGACCAACGACGCGCGCCTCCGGCTTCCCGGCCATGCGCTGGCCGGCCGCTACGCACTCCTGGTCAACCGGCTGCGGCAGATGTTGCCGGATACGGGCATCCACCTGATGAGCCTGCCCCCGCTTACCGCCGACCGCAGCGAGATCGTACTGGCCCTCAACGATGCCATCCGCGAAACTGCGGCCCTCCACCAGCTCGAACATATCGACCTCTACCCGCGATTCGCGGCCGAGGACGGGTCGCTGCGCGGAGAGTACACAGTCGACGGCATCCACCTGAACGATGCCGGCTACGGTGTGTGGATGGAGCTGGTCGCGCCGTACGTAAACGGAGACGCACAAGAGCCAGCCGCCCCAGGAAGCGAATCGCCGAGCGGTTGAAGCGCCTGCACGGACCTGGCTGGTCCGCCTTCGCCGCCCTGTGGCTCGCATCGGGTCGCTCGACGCGTTCGCGGAGACCCAGCGCCCGACGTGCTGGACATGCTGATCGAGGGGGGTCGGGTCCTGATCGGGCGCGAGCTCAGGTCGCTGAAGGCCGGCGTACGCGTCCGCCGACGGACCGCGTACCCTGGAAGTTCCCACCGACCCCTATTGAGCCGCGAAGTCGGCTCCATCCGGACGCCGCAGCCAGTCGAGGAGGATGCGGTTGACCTCTTCCGGCTTCTCCTGGTGCAGGAAGTGGCCGGCCCCCTCCAGGCGGGACACCTGCAGGCCGGCGGGGAAGTCCTCGGGCTTCATGGCCAGGTCGTGAAGGCGGGTGTCCATGCAGCCGTCCAGAGCCCCGGTGAGCGCCAGGGTGGGCACGCGGATCTCCGAGGCGAGCAGGCGTGCGGTTTCCTTTGCGGCCGCCGAGCGGAAATCGAACATCGACCGGTAGTAGGAGAGCGCCGCCTTCTTCACACCTGGCTGCCCCAGGGTCTCCTTCACCGTGGCCAGCTCCTCGGCCGGAAGCTCCCAGCCCGGCGACCAGTCCCGCCAGAGCTTCTCGATGAAGGCCCAGTCCCGGGCCTCCACCACCCGGTCGGCGACGCCCCGCAGCTGGAAGAAGAGCATGTACCAGGACTTCCGGATCTGGCTCGGAAGCTTCCGGATCCCCTCCTGCTGAAGCCGGCCCGGGTGGGGAATGGCGAGGGTCGTGAGCGAGCGCAAGCGCCCCGGGGCCAGGGCGGCGGCCGCGTAGCCGATCACGGCGCCCCAGTCGTGGCCCACCAGATGCACGCGCTCCTGGTCGAGATCGTCGATCCAGCCCACCACGTCCTCCGCCATGCGAACGA
>Ga0255054_10002401_pt1 | contig 10742 bp, 10 predicted proteins | sample JV7_2_23_MG_FD_188634 | JGI IMG/M metagenome (GOLD analysis project Ga0255054, IMG submission 188634) | Seawater microbial communities from Jervis Inlet, British Columbia, Canada - JV7_2_23 | ecosystem: Environmental > Aquatic > Marine > Inlet | place: Canada: British Columbia | collected... | reverse complement strand
GCGAGACAGCGAGCACGGCGACACCTTCCAGGGCTCCGATAATCTCGTAGAGATGACGAATGTCGTCCAGGGTGAGCTCGTTGACCACCACACCCCGGCGGGGCAGGATCGACACGAACCCCTCGGTTTCCAGCTGGATCAGGGCATCCCGCAGGGGCGTCTTGCTGATCCCCAGACTGGCACTGAGCTGATTTTGATCGAGAAAGGAGCCGGTGTGGAGCTCACCCCGGTTGATCGCGTCCCGTAGATACTCGTAGACCTGTTGCCTGAGAGATCTGAGTTGGAGGATGCCATCGGCGGCCACGGAGCGTCTCCTCGCCCTGATTCCTGATATCTAATATATCAGATTTCAAGAGAGAGCGGTGCCGGGCATGCAAAACCTGCAAAACTCAGTTCCCCTGTGCGAAGGGCCGATCCGAGTTATGCAGGTCTTGCATGCCCGGCACCGTCTCCGCTGGACCCGATCAGGGCGTCGAGGTCCCGCAGCTCCCTACAAACTGCGCTTCTTGCCTCTTTTGCCGCGACGGCTGCCTTTGGGCCGCGAGGGTTTGCCACCCCCACCACCATGGTGGTCGCCACCGTAAGAAGGCTGAAATCCGCCCCCCGAGTACCCCGGCGATCGCCGGGGTCGGTCTTCGGCTTCGTTGATTCGCAGCTTGCGACCACCGAGCTCGTGCTCGTTGAACTTCTCGATCGCCTCTTGGGCCTCCTCCTCGGTGGCAAACTCGACAAACGCAAAGCCGCGAGGCCGACCTGTCACCCGATCCGACGGCAGATAGACGTCCTTGATCTCCCCCGCACCGGCCAGCAGGTCGGTGAGCTGGTCTTGGGTGGTCTCGTAACTCAAGTTTCCGACAAATACTTTTGAGGACATGCTCCTCTCCTTTCCAATGTCGCCTCAGCGAGGCATCCCGTTACCCGAGGTGGCAAAACCTGTCTCGGTTTCGCCCCTCAACTTAGCCTCTCAACCTTTCTGGGCAACGATGCACTCACGCTTGGCGAGCGACCCGAAGGCAGAAGAGGGAGCGGTTCGTTTCGGGATGAGAACCGGCCAACAGCCCGTACACACCGAGCTCGACAACCGAGAAATTACCACAACCTGTCAACCGGCGACTGATCAAGCCCCGAAATCAAGGAGATCCTCCCTCCCTGTCGTTCCCTTTACCGGGGATTTTCTCCCGACCTCGGCACATCCAAACGCCTACTAGACCAACAGAACACTGCCTACGCCTGCGAGGCTCATCATGGCATCGAGCTTGCTATATCCAAGAACGAGCTCCGAGGTGCCCGGTCCACCTCATCGACCATGAACGCGTCGCGACAAGGAGACAATGTTGAGGATCTTCTGCTGGGTTTGCTTTGACCGCCGTCTATTCGTCATGCCACAACAATCGACCCTCGCAGTGTGTCGCCACTGCGGCAACCCAGAGGGCGCCATGCGCCACTTGACACCGACCGAGATGATCCTGAACGGTTTCAAGAGCCGCCCCGGCGTCGAAATCAAGCAACTCCTCAGGGCGGTCTGAGCACCGACCTCAACCCCGAGTTCAATCCCTCGCTCGGCATCTCGCACAGCAGCCGAGCTATCTGACTGCGCCTGTTGGCTCCGCGGTCGCCCCGCGGCGTGATGCGGTAGGGTATCGCGCAATAGGATGCCCGGAACCGCTACCACCCGCCTGCACTCCAGCAGCCCATCGCCCAATCCTCTCTAGTGGGTTCTCGTCGGGTTGGGCGTACGTTTTGTGCTCCTCTTCCTGGCCGGGGATCTGGATCCCCAAGCGGACGAACGCAATTACGTGTATCTAGCGCTCTCGTGGAACCGATTCGGTTTCCTTGGCGATACCGGCAGGTTCCTCTGGCCTCCTGCCTATCCCTGGGTCCTGGCCCAGTTTCTCGACGGCTTTGGTCTTTGGGGCCTATTCCTAGTCCGCGTGAGTCAGGTGCTTTTTTCCGGGGTCATTGGCGCCACGACAATCTTGCTGGCGAAACGCCTGTTTTCACGCCCGGCTGCGACGGTAACGGGCCTCTTGTGGAGCATCCACCTGCCACTGATCATGTTCTCCCACACCCACTGGGCTGAGACCCTGTATCTGGCGCTTCTGCTACCCAGTTTCTACCTCCTACTGGTCTGGCTTCAAGAACCACAGCAGACGCGCAAGGGGCCCGTCCTGCTGGTCTTCTCGGGCCTGCTGTTCGGCCTGGCCCTACTGGTGAAGGAGGTTGCCCTGCTTCTGCCGGTGCTGCTCATACCCTTGATCATCTGGCGAAGCAGCGGGGTCGGAGACCGGGGGGCCGGACTTCGCAACGTGGCGCTGTATGTTCTTTCCATCGTGGTCGTCGTGCTGCCCTGGTCGTTGAGAAATCTGGAGGTCTACGGTCGCTTTGTTCCAGCCGGAATGACGGTCGGCGAGAACGCCTACTGGGGGCTGAATGGGTTGTACAGGAACTTCGATCTGGCCACTCAAGACTCGGAGACAGAGGAGCTGACCCGGACCGATCACCTGGATCGATGGTTTGTGGCTTGGGAACCCGGCTCGGCCTGGAAACGGGCGGGAAGACAGCAAAACGTCGTCGACCGCAATCGGGAAAACCTACGCCGGGGATTGCGCTATGCCGGGGAGCATCCGGGATGGTTCCTCCGCACCCGGATCCGCAAGCTCGCCGACTGGCTGACACCGTTATCGTTCTTTGTCCGTCATCACGCTCGCGAGACCTATGCCGGTGTCCTCGCCTCGCCTTGGGTAAAGCGACCGATGCTCGTTTTGGCGATGGCAACGACGGTCCTGCTACTGTTGCTTTCAATCCCCGGATTCGTCCTCTCACTCAGGGACCCGACGGCCAAGTGGCTTCTGGGGGCCTACGTAGGGTATTTCGCCGCCACCGGACTTCTGGTCAGCATGTCGAGATTTCGCCTACCCGCCGAGCCTATCCTGCTGGTTCTGATGGCCGGCTTCTTGTCAGATCCCGGCGTCTTCCGCCGGGCGCACAAGCGTACCGTCGCCATCTGTTGGGCCCTCTGGATCGGATTGATCGCTCTGTGGCTGATTGCCCTACCCGACACCCTCGATCAGCTCGGAAGGGCGTGGTCATGATGGTCAAGCTGGACGGTAGGGGACCTATCAGCAACCTTCTGCTGGTCATTCTCGTCGGGATCATTCTCTTGGAAGGGGCCATCGCCGTCACCAGACACCGATCGAACGCCGAATGGCTCCGGGTTGGGCAGCAGGGCACTGCCAAGGAACAGCTCATGGCCCTCCAGGTCTTGGCCAATCGATCGGCCGACTTCAAGGTAGACAAGAACCTCGTCCGGCAGCTTCTTTCCTCCCCAGAGCCACGGCTGCGTGAGTTCGCCTTTTCCTCCACGATCACGCGGTTTCAAGTAAGGTTACAGCGCGAGCACCTCGAGACGGCTCGAGAGTCGCCGGTTCGACTCCGCCAGGAATTCTTTCTCCATTATCGGCCCGGTCCCAGCCGCACCATGAAGCTGAAAGATCTCCGGCGCTACCTGGATTCTCTGGAGCAAGCGTCCGCAGACCAAGCTCAAGACCATGACCAATGAGAGCTCGACGCCCCTCGGCCTCTGTTCTTCCTGCTGCTTGGCGGCAGCTCTGATCCTGCTGATGGGATGTGGTGAACCTGCCGAGGAGATCGGGCCGCACTCCGAGCTCGAGAACGTCCTGCTCATCACCCTCGACACCACCCGGGCCGACCATCTCGGGTGCTATGGTCATAACCAGGACACCAGCCCGGTTCTGGACGCCCTGGCGGCGGAGGGTGTGCGATTCGAGATGGCCCAGTCCACCTCCGCTCTGACGCCCATGTCACACGCCTCCATCCTCACCGGCCTGTTCCCACAACGGCACGGTTTGCGGGTGTTTTACGGGCCCACCGGCAATTCCTTGCGAGACGACCTGCCCACCTTGGCATCATGGCTCCAGGAACACGGTTGGAGTACCGCAGCCTTTGTCAGCGCCTACACCGCCTCGCAACGCTATGGGCTCGATCGGGGAATCGAGACATTCGATAGCGGACTCGACCAAACGCTTGACGAGCTGGATCTGACTCGCCAGCAACAACACGAGCATTCTTGGCATGACGGCCGCCAGACCAACACCCAACGGCGCGGCGACGCCACCACCGACGCCGCTCTCGCGTGGTTGGAACACGCAGCGGAACCGTTCATGCTCTGGGTGCACTACTTCGACCCGCATGACTCCTCCCTCGTGCCTCCAAAGGAGTTCCTGGACCCGTACGAGATCGCTCCGGGAGAAGGCGCCAAAGCCCGTATAGCCATCTACGACCCGGAGATTCGTTACATGGACCTGCAGATCGGTCGCCTGCTCGAGCGGTTGCGAGACCGAGGGCAGCTCGAATCCACCATTGTCGTGGTCATGGCGGATCACGGACAGGGTCTGCTACAGCACGACTGGATGCGCCACCGGTTGATCTATCAGGAAGGGGTCCGAATCCCGCTGATTCTTCGCATTCCAGGGGAGATTAGGGGAACGGTCGTGGAGTCTCTGGTCCGCAATGTCGATGTCTTTCCGACCGTTCTCGACTACTTGGATATCGAAGCTCCGGACGGCCTGGATGGGTCCAGCCTGCGTACGCTGATCCAAGGCGATACGGAGAGTGAGCCCCGGATCGGCTATGCCGAGGCCCTGAACACACTGGACACCCACTCCCCGGGCAGCTTGCCTCGACGCCAGAAGGATCTTCTGTTCTCGATTGTGGAAAAGGACTGGAAGCTGATCTACCATCAGGAACATCCGAAGAACTCCGAGCTCTACCACCTCGCCACGGACCCGGAGGAGCTGCACAATGTGATCGAGCAGCACCCGGAAGAGGCCAAGCGACTGATGGCTCGACTGCGAGCCAGCGGCGGGCTAGAGATCGAGGTGATCCACCGTGAGGGGCGCGAGGATCCCGAGATGATGGACAAGCTCCGCTCGTTGGGTTACATACAATGAGCTCTATGTTTACCGGCGGTGTCCCCCAGGACCCTACAGCCACCGACGTCTCCTTTGCGGATCTCGGCTTGAGCGATCCGATTCTGCGCTCGCTGGCATCCTTCGGCTTCGAGCACCCGACACCGATCCAAGCCCAGGTCATTCCCGACGCCCTCGACGGCGCCGATGTGGTGGGTCTGGCTCAGACCGGGTCGGGCAAGACCGCTGCCTTCGGACTGCCTCTTGCCGAGCACCTGATCCACGGCAAGGGAGTGCGCGGTCTGATCCTCTGTCCTACCCGGGAGATCGCCCTCCAGACCCAGTCCTTTCTCGATGTCGTGGGCCAGGATCACGAGCTCGAGACCGTCTGTCTGATTGGCGGTGTCAGCCTGGGACCCCAGATCAAGGCGCTGCGCCAACATCCCGACATTGTCGTCGCCACCCCAGGACGCCTCTGGGATCACTATCAGCGCAAAAACCTCGCGCTCGACAAGATCGAAAAGCTGGTCATGGACGAAGCCGATCACATGCTGGATCTCGGCTTCCTGCCCCAGATCCAACGCGTGCTCGAGGTCATACCGGCAGACCGGCAAACGATGATGTTCTCGGCCACCATGCCGGCATCGATCGAACGCCTGGCACGACAGTTCATGCGTTCCCCTATTTTGGTCGATCTGCGCCCTGAGAGTCGCACCCCCGAGGGCATCGATCACCGCCTCTATCTGGTGGAAGCTGAGAACATGCGGGCCTGCCTGTTGGCTCTGGCAGCCGAAGAAAAGGGCAGCATGTTGATTTTCCTGCGGCGCAAGATCGATGTCGACTGGGCCTGCCGCCAACTCGAGCTGGAGGGACACCCGGTAGAGAAGATCCACTCGAGCCGGTCACAAAGCCAACGGGTCGCGGCTCTTCAGGGTCTGCGCCAGGGTGAGCACCGGATCCTGATCGCCACCGATATCGCCGCCCGGGGAATCGATATCCCCATTATCGAGCACATCGTCAACTTCGGCATGCCCGAAACCGTCGAGGACTACGTACACCGCGCGGGACGTACGGCCCGCGGTTCTCTGGGAGGCACCGTCTCGACCATCGCCACCTGGCAGGACAGGGAGGCGATCCGATCCGTGGAGAAGGCGATCCACGAGGCCCTGCCGCGCTGCGTCGCCGAAGGTGTCGAGCCCTATGCCGAGTCCAAAACCACTATTCGCGGCCGCAAGAAGATACGACGACGATTGACCTAGTCAGGCCCCAACCCAGTCCATCTCGCGTGCGCACCTTCGATACATTGGATCGGGCAGCCACCCCCGATGGTCGCTGGCTGACGCTGCACCACCGGGACGGTGATTTCTTCATCTACCTCGATGGCGAAGAGCTGATGTCCACTCGCGCCACCGGATCTGAGGAGCTTCTCGCTGAACTGGCCTGTCGCGAGCTTGCGACTCTTGACGGTCCGCGAATTCTCATCGGGGGTCTCGGCTTCGGCTACACCCTGCGGGCGGCGCTGGCTCTTCTGCCGCCACGAGCAAAGGTTCTCGTGGCGGAGATCCTCCCTGCGGTCGTCGACTGGAATCGCACGCACCTCGACGCGATCCACCGCCAAGGTCTCGAGGACTCGCGGGTCGAGATCCGCACAGGTGATGTCTGGAATCTGCTCGATGGTCGAGCTGGCTTGGATGCCATCCTGCTCGATGTGGATAACGGGCCTTCGGCCTGGTGCCTGGACTCCAATAGCCGCCTTTACAGCCCACAAGGATTGCAGCAGATCCACCGTTCTCTGGCAGCTGGCGGGATGCTGGCGATCTGGTCGGCCTATTCTGATGACGCCTTTGTCAAACGGCTGGCAAAGAGCGGATTTGCCGTGACAGTCGAACGGGTGCGAGCCCGCGGTCGCAAAGGTGCCCGACACACGATCTTCCTGGCTCGCAGGAGCCCTTGAGGATCAGGGCAAGAGTCTGAGGTCCTCTTCGGTCAACTCAATCTCGGATGCCCGGATCACACCGTCGACCTGATCGGGGTGACGAACACCCACAATGGCACCAGTGACGGCCGGATTGTGCAGGGTCCAGGCGATCGCTGCCTCGGCTACGGAGCATTCATGTCGGCCGGCGATATCCCGCAGCACCTCGACAAGCGCCAGATTCTTGCTCAGTTTCGGATCCTTGAAATTGTCGTTCTGCCGCCGCCAATCGTCCGGTGGCAATGTGTCGATTCTCTCGTGGGTCATGGTGCCACTGAGTAATCCCGAACCCATGGGCGAGTAGTTGATGACGCCGATACCCTGGGCGTGGCAATAGGGCAGGATCTCCTTCTCGACCTCCGGCTGCATCAACGAATAGGGGGGCTGCAACGAGGTGATCTCCAGAGATCCGCGGACCTTTTCCATCTGCGACACCGAGAAGTTGGAGACTCCGGCGTAACGGATCTTGCCCGCGGTCCGCAGCTCCTCTACCGCGGCGCAACCCTCATCGATCTCTCCCTCGGGGATCGGCCAATGGACTTGGTAGAGATCGATCGCCTCCACATTGAGCCTTCTGAGGCTCTCCTCGACCTCCCGCTGGATGGAGGCCTTCCTGAGCGTCTGCGAGGGATTGCCGTTCACATCCCAGACGATGCCGCATTTGGTGAATACGTACGGTTTGTGCTCAGTCTGTCGCAAGGCCTTCGCTACCACCTCTTCGGCGTGACCCAGCCCGTAGGCCGGCGCCGTGTCGATCCAGTTGATCCCACCGTCGAGACCTTTGTGAATCGCCCGAATGGAGTCACTGTCGTCCTGTTGGCCCCAACCGTACCGCCATGGTCCACCGATGGCCCAGGTACCCAGACCTAGCCTGGTGATCTCGAAAATCGAATTGCCCAGAGCTCGCTTTTCCACTTGTGAACCCTCCTCGCCTGCATTATCCACGAAACGCACATCATCGAGTGGAGATCGTTTGCCATTGAGAGGCTCGGCCTCATCAGCTGGGGGTGCCGTCTGCTCAATGGCCGTGGCCATGGGATGAGAAATGTCGATGAAGCGCGGCGGTGACCCAAGTGGCGAACAAGAAGATGAGTCCCGGGACCAGGATCCCGACCCATGGCCAGGGGTCGCGCGGCGTCCTGGGCTCGACAGCCGAAACCGACACTTCTGCCACCTCTCTAGGACCATCTACCTCCGGTGGCGCTCCGGCAATCTGGGCCACGATCAGGACGGCGCCACTCACCGCCAGAATCGATAGCAGGATTACCGTCCACGCAGCAGGTGTCATGACCTTGTCGGCCTTGACGATCCGCTTGCGGTAGTTGATGTAGGCGACAAACATGCCCAAGGCGCTGGCACCGTACGCCATGGCCATACCCAAGATCTTGCCGATGGCTTCATCAATCATGGCGCCTTCTCCCAGCGAATCTTCTGGTCGACCCGCTCGAGGTAGCCTGCCTGCTGCTCTTCAAAAGCCACCGACAGGGCTTTGAGCTTTGGATCGATCACCCGAAACATCAGCCATCCGCAAATCATGCTGGCCAGCAAGCTCAAATACCCCCAAGGCCTCAGGAGTAGTGACCCGGCTACCCCGACAGCCACCAGGAGGTAGCAAAACGCCGACAGCACCGCCGCAATCGCGTCATGACGGGTCCACTCATCGGCCTCTGCCGGCGTCCAGTCGCGGTTGAACAGCCCATGCTGACGATGCCCGCTGTCATCCTCGAGCAGCCCGCGTCGGATCGCTTCCTGCTTGACCGGTCCCCAGAACCCGTTGGGTCGGGCCTGGACGTAGTACTCGACCAGGTGATCCATGTCGTCCGGCTTGGTGAGGAAACAGACGGGGATATAGACCAGCGAGACCAAGACTGCGAGCAGCCAGAAGTTCACCCAATCAGGAAGCTGCGGCAGGACTCCCATGGCCGGCAGGACAAAGACCACCAGCCAGCTCATGAGCAGGTTGGCGATCCAGCTCGCCAGGTAGGCCCACGAGTTGAAGCGCCACCAGACCACCTGCAGGATCGAAGGCACCCAGATCCCCGCTGCTTGGAGCCAGAGGGCAAAGATCAGCCACGCTGTGATCGACTGCATCGATAGCCCCAGGATGAAGCTGCCGACGAGCAGGACCACGGTATTGAACCGACCTACGAGGACGAGCTTGCGCTCATCGGCCCGGGGATTGATGTAGTGATGGTAAAGATCGCGCGTGGCGTAAAGGGCGCCGAGATTCAGATGGGTCGAAATCGTCGACAGATGGATGGCGATAATGGCCGCAAACAACAAGCCGATAAGACCGGCCGGCAGATAGTCGAAGCCCAGGCGAAACCAACCGAACTCGTACTCACTCGAGGACTCGATTCCCGGGAAGAGAACAAAGAATGCCAGGATCGCTGCAGCCCAGAAGGAGTTCCGGAAGATGGCCGCCAAGCCACCCGCCCAGATCGAGTAGGCCGCGTCACGCACACTGCGGGCGCTCTGGATACGCTGGGCCTCCGGGTACCAGTCGATGAAGTTCCCCATCCCCAGACCACCGAATATGGCCATGAATAGAAGGGTGATCAGATCAAGGGCATAGAACTTCTCCCCGTCGAGCCCCCAGAACGCGTCGAAATGAAATGGATTGATCCGCCAGCCCTCGCCCATCTCCGAGAGCCGCTCGACGATCACCACCGGACCGCCAGCCTCATACAAGCCCCAAAGACTGACGAGCGTGATTACCGCAAAGCTGATCATGCCTTGTTGAAAGTCGGCCATCACCACACCCCAGTATCCGGCGGTCAGGACGTAGATCGCACAGATCGAGGTGAAGAGCGTGATGCCGACCCAGGCCGGCCAATCAAAGAGGTAGAGACAGACCTTGCCCATGGCCGCGGAGACCCACGCGACGACAAACATGTTCATGAACGTCTGCCAGCCGGCCACCCAACCGCGCAGAAGCTCCGAACCCAATCCCGAGTAGCGCATGTTCTGCCACTCCGCCTGACTCATGGCCAGAGAGCGACGAAAGATCCGGGTCGAATAGAAGGGCGATACTGCGCACCAGGCGCTGAAGAACGGGTACCAGAGACCCCGCATTCCCCAGCGGTAGATCGTGCCAGTGATCCACATCGGGGTATCGGTGGCAGTGTGGGTGGCGTAGACGGAGGTGGCCGGCAGCCACCAGGGCAGACCGCGCCCGGCAAGAAAGAAATCGGCTTCGCTACGCTTGCCGAGCCGGTAGAAGATCACCCCGCACAGGATCATCAGGCCGATAAACAGCCCGATCCAGACCCAGTCGAGCAGGACGAATTCAACAAGGCCTCCGGTATTTGACACGCAGCCGAAGAATACCCGGTTTCTCGGTCTGAATCACCGCCGTCTGGCTGTTCCCTACTGCGCGGTGATGTCGTAGGAGAACAGGTTGTCCTGCTCCCTCAGGTAGAGCTTGCCGTTGGCTACCACGGGGTGGGACCAACTCGGCTTTTTGGCGTCCGGGATCGGGAAGGAGCCGTGCTCGATGTACTCCTCCGGGTTGGCCTCCACCAGGATCATTAGACCGTTCTGATATCGAAAGTAGACGCGCCCGTCGGCGTAGGTGATGGCAGCCGAGCTCTGGCCGTCGTTGCGGATCGGACCCCAGGCCACTTCGCCACTGTCGAAGGCAACGGCCACAGGAAAGCCTTTGTTGTGGCCCGAGCCGGTATAGATCGTTCCCTGGTCGAGAATCAACCCGCCGTGGTGGTTCTGCAGGGTGTCGGCTTCCAAGAAGTAGACCTCTCTGGCTTCCCACTCCTCGGTCTCCTCGTTCCTGGAGATCTCGAGCAGCGCCGCGCCGGTGCCGTAGCCGGTGGAAGCGAAGA
>Ga0255054_10002399_pt1 | contig 10746 bp, 6 predicted proteins | sample JV7_2_23_MG_FD_188634 | JGI IMG/M metagenome (GOLD analysis project Ga0255054, IMG submission 188634) | Seawater microbial communities from Jervis Inlet, British Columbia, Canada - JV7_2_23 | ecosystem: Environmental > Aquatic > Marine > Inlet | place: Canada: British Columbia | collected... | reverse complement strand
TTCCTTGTCACGATCGCGCACGCTAAGCAGCGCCGCTCCCTGGCGGGGTAAAACCACACCCGAGGCCAACTGCGCCTTGGCGTAGGCCTCGCCGAAAGATCGGCCAACGCCCATCACCTCGCCCGTAGACTTCATCTCCGGGCCCAGGATCGGGTCCGCGCCCGGGAACTTGATGAACGGAAATACGGCCTCCTTGACCGAGAAGTACCCGGGATTACGCTGATTGACGAATCCTTGCTTGGCAAGTGAATCGCCGACCATAACCTTCGCGGCAATTTTCGCGAGCGGCAGGCCGATCGCTTTCGATACGAACGGTACGGTGCGTGAGGCACGTGGATTCACTTCCAGCAGGTATATCACCTTGTTCTGGATAGCGAATTGAGTATTCATCAGCCCGACGACGTTCAGTCCCCTGGCCAGCTCGATGACTTGTTCGTGGAGCTCTTTCTGGACTTCCTCAGACAGGCTGAACGGGGGCAACGAGCATCCCGAGTCGCCTGAGTGCACACCTGCCTGTTCGATGTGCTCCATGACGCCGCCGATTAGCACACGTTCGCCATCACAGATGCAATCCACATCCACCTCGGTGGCGAGATCGAGAAATCGATCGAGCAGCACCGGGCTATCGTTGGACACCTGGATCGCCGCATCCATGTAGGCGGCAAGGTCGTCCTCGCCGTGCACGACTTCCATCGCTCTCCCGCCGAGAACGTAGGAGGGCCTGACGACCAGCGGGAATCCGACTTCTGCGCCCATCGCCAGGGCTTCTTCCTTGTTGCGAGCCGTGCGATTGGGCGGCTGCTTCAGCTGCAATGATTCGACCAGTTGCTGAAAACGCTCGCGATCCTCGGCAAGGTCGATCGAGTCGGGCGACGTACCGATGATCGGCGCTCCCGCCGCCTCGAGTTCCCGGGCCAGTTTCAGTGGTGTCTGGCCGCCGTACTGGACAATGACGCCTTTCGGTTTTTCCTTGTCGATGATCTCCATGACGTCCTCGAACGTCAGGGATTCGAAGTACAGCCTGTCGGAGGTGTCATAGTCGGTTGAGACGGTCTCAGGGTTGCAATTGACCATGATCGTCTCGTACCCGGCCTCCTTGAGCGCGAGCGCGGCATGCACGCAGCAATAGTCGAATTCGATGCCCTGGCCAATACGATTCGGTCCACCCCCCAGGATCATGATCTTGGGCCTGTCCGAGATATCGGCCTCGCATTCCTCTTCGTAGGTCGAATACAGGTAGGCGGTCGTCGTTGCGAACTCGGCCGCGCAGGTATCGACCCGCTTGAACACAGGCCGGATGCCAAACTCCAGACGGCGGCGGCGAATAACGCTTTCGTCGACCTTGAGCAGCTCCGCGATCCTGGCGTCCGAGAATCCTTTCCGCTTCAACTGGCGCATCGTCACCTTGGTCAGCGCCGTGAGTTTCTTGCCACGTAGTCCGGACTCCGTCTCTACCAGGTCACTGATCTGAGCCAGGAACCACGGGTCGATGCCGCTCAACGAGGCAACATCCTCGGACGAAAAGCCGCCGCGCATCGCGTCGGCAACGAACCGCAATCGATCGGCACCGGGAATACGTAATTCCTGTCGCAACCGGTCGCGATCGCTCTCGCTCAGGACTGGTCCGAAGGTCTCGTTGAGCCCCGTGATGCCAATTTCGAGCCCGCGCAGGGCCTTCTGCAACGATTCCTGGAAGGTCCGGCCGATTGCCATGACCTCGCCGACGGATTTCATCTGCGTCGTCAGGCGGTCGTTCGTGCCGGGAAATTTCTCGAAGGTGAAGCGCGGAATCTTGGTTACGACATAGTCGATAGTGGGCTCGAAGGATGCCGGCGTGGCACCACCCGTAATCTCGTTGCGCAATTCATCAAGCGTGAAGCCAACGGCCAGTTTCGCCGCAATTTTCGCGATCGGAAAGCCCGTGGCTTTTGATGCCAGTGCCGAAGACCGCGACACGCGTGGGTTCATCTCGATGATGAGCACCCGACCATCATCCGGATTGATCGCAAACTGCACGTTCGAGCCACCGGTATCGACGCCGATCTTCCTTAACACATCGATGGAAGCGTCCCGCAGGCGCTGATATTCCTTGTCAGTCAGGGTCTGCGCCGGGGCAACAGTGATCGAATCGCCGGTATGTACACCCATCGGATCGAGATTTTCGATGGCGCAAACGATGATGCAGTTGTCATTCCTGTCCCGAACGACCTCCATCTCGAATTCCTTCCAGCCTATAACCGACTCCTCGAGCAGGACCTCGGTGGTTGGCGACATTTCCAGTCCATGCGAGATGATGCGTTCGAATTCTTCGCGGTTGTAGGCGATGCCACCGCCCGTGCCGCCGAGTGTGAACGAGGGGCGGATGATGGTCGGAAAACCGATATCCGCCTGCTTTTCGAGCGCTTGTTCCAGCGAATGCGCGATTTCCGCACGCGGCACCTCCAGGCCGATATCGGCCATCGCCTGGCGGAACAGGTCCCGATCTTCCGCCATATCGATCGCCTCGCGCGACGCGGCGATGAGTTCGACGTTGTATTTCTCCAGGACACCCTCCCGCGCGAGATCCAGCGCGCAATTCAGGGCCGTTTGTCCGCCCATCGTCGGCAACAACGCATCCGGTCGTTCCCTGGCAATGATCCGTTCGATCGCGGTCCAGTGCACAGGCTCGATGTAGATCGCATCAGCCATCTCCGGGTCGGTCATGATGGTTGCCGGATTGGAGTTCACGAGAATGACCCGGTAACCCTCTTCTCTGAGGGCCTTGCAGGCCTGCGCACCCGAATAATCGAACTCACAGGCCTGGCCGATAATGATCGGACCGGCGCCTATGATCAGGACGCTGTCGATGTCGGTGCGCTTGGGCATTATCTAAACTTTACTTTCTACTTTAGGAAACATGTATAACACTTTGTTTTGACATCCTTTACTTGGATATCATCGCTTTAATGGCACTCCGTTTGCCGGCCTCCATGTCCTGCAGGAAGCGTTCGAACAGCGGCAACAGGTCATGCGGACCGGGACTCGCCTCCGGGTGACCCTGGAAGCCGAAGGCCGGACGCCCTTTCACGGCGATGCCTTGCAGCGAGTCGTCGAACAAGGAACGATGTGTCGCCTTTACGTCCTTCGGCAGACTCGACTCGTCCACAGCGAAACCGTGATTCTGGCTCGTGATCAAGACCTGGCCGCTGGCGAGATCCTGTACCGGGTGATTCGCTCCGTGATGGCCAAATTTCATTTTTTCGGTCCCGGCACCGGCAGCAAGCGCAAGGAGCTGATGGCCCAGGCAGATCCCGAATACCGGTATCTCTTCCTTCAGAAACCGTTTAATCGCCGTGATCGCATAGTCACAGGGCTCCGGGTCGCCCGGACCATTCGACAGGAAAATGCCATCGGGTGAATAGGCCAGCGCCACTTCGGCGCTCGTTTTCGCCGGTACGACCGTCATGCGGCAATCAAGATCCGCCAGGAGCCGCAAGATGTTGCGCTTGATGCCGAAGTCATAGGCGACGACGTGATACGGCGCCACGCGCCGGCTCAGAATTCGCGGCTTCCGGCCGAACGTCGTACCCTGGCTCCACTGGTAGGACTGTTCGGTCGAAACAAACTTGGCCAGATCCATGCCGGCGATGCCGGGAAATTTCTTCGCGTGTTGAATCGCCTTCTTGACATCGACCTCTCCTGTCATGATGCAACCCGACTGCGCGCCCTTCTCACGGATGATCCGCGTCAGCTTGCGGGTATCGATGTCGGCGATCGCGATCGTATCGCTCTGTTTGAGGAATTCGCTGAATGTCCGTTCGGAGCGCCAACTGCTGTTCACCAGGGAGCTGTCACGGATGACCAATCCCGACGCGTGTACGCTGGACGACTCCATGTCCTCGGCATTGGTGCCTGTATTGCCGACATGGGGATAGGTCAGCGTGACGATCTGGCGGCAGTAGGAGGGATCCGTCAGGATCTCCTGATAGCCGGTCATCGCTGTATTGAAAACGACTTCACCGATGGTCTGGCCGTCGGCACCAACAGAGGTGCCCTCAAAAACGGTGCCATCTTGTAGAGCCAGTACAGCCGGCGTACTCAAATGCAGACCTCGGTGCGAAACCCGGAAAGAAGCCCAAACCAAGACCGTGCGCTGGTCAGCTGCCGTTGTTACCTGCACTACCGCCCACGTCGGATGCAGATGTACAAAAGCGGAAGGACAAGGCCTTCCGCTCGTGACTTCGCTGACCGCCCAGCGATCCGGCGTAGTTTACTGAACCGAGTCAGCCGGCGCCAGACTCCACCGGCGGTTTTTTTGCGTATTTAGAAGCGGTCTCAAAAATACCTGTGGTCGCAGAAACGCGGCTCACAGGTATTATTGAGACCGCTTCTAGTCAGCAGCATCGTCAAACAGCACATCGTGCATCCCGTAGAGCCCCGGTGGCTGCGAAATGACCCAGCGTGCTGCGCGCAGCGCGCCCTCGGCAAAAACCTGCCGGGTGGTCACGCTGTGGCGAAGGCTGAGGCGCTCGGTCGGGGACGAGAAGATCACGTCGTGGTCGCCGGGCACCTCGCCGCGTCGCTCGGACTCGTAGCGAATGGCGTCGTCATTGCCGGCGTCTTTGGCCCGCAGAACTGCCTCACCCAGCTTCAGGGCGGTTCCTGACGGCGCGTCTTTCTTGTGAATGTGGTGGGTCTCGTGAATCTCTATTGCGAATTCATCGCCCAGCGAACGCGCCGCACGCTGCACCAGGTCCTGGAGAACGGCAATGCCCTGGCTCATGTTGCGGTCGTAGACCAGCGGGATGCTGGTAGCCGCTTCATCGAGCGCCGCCATTTGAGCGTCGTCGAGCCCACTGACGCCGCAAACCATGGGTTTTCCTGCCTGACGGACCGCGCGAACCACACTGGCCGTCGCCGCCGGAAGGCTGAAATCGACGATTACGTCCGCCTGCTCGACAACATGCTCGAGATTGCTGGATATCAGGGCACCTGACGGTGTGGAGAGCTCGCCGGCCGTATCCGGATCCCGGACCCAGACACTGCCGATTTCGAGGTCTTCATAATGGTCGACGGCGTTGATTATCGCGAGGCCCATGCGTCCCGCGCCTGCGATGCCTATCCTGATCGCGTTACTGGCCAATGCGCTCGAAAAATCGTTTCACGGTATCAATCCAGTTGTCCGCGCGCGGCGAATGGCGGTCTCCACCAGACTGGACCTCCGAGTCAAACTTGCTCAACAGGTCTTTTTGCTCGCTGGTCAGATTGACGGGTGTTTCTACCGCCACCTGGGCGAACAGATCCCCTTTACGCGGGTCACGGACTATTGTCACACCCTTACCGCGCAATCGAAACACTTTGCCCGATTGCGTGCCCGCCGGAACCTTCAGCGAGACGTTGCCGTCGAGCGTCGGCAGTTCGACGTCGCCACCAAGGGTCGCAGTTGCGAAACTGATGGGAACCTCGCAGGACAGGTCTGCGCCATCCCGATTGAACAGCTTGTGCGGATCGACCCGTACTTCGACATACAGGTCGCCTGGCGGCCCACCGTTTCTTCCCGCCTCGCCTTCACCGGAAAGCCGGATGCGGTCGCCGTCGTCCACGCCTGCCGGAACCTTGACGGACAAGGTGCGTGTCTTGCGCACACGACCCCGGCCGTGACAGGTCGGACAGGGATCGGAAATCATTGTCCCCGCCCCTTTGCACGCAGGACAGGTCTGTTGTATCGAGAAGAAGCCCTGCTGCATCCGGACCTGGCCGGCGCCGTTGCAAGTCGTGCATTGCACGGGTTGTGTACCCTTCTTCGCACCACTCCCGTCGCAGGTCTCGCAGGTCACCTGCGAAGGCACATCGATCTTCACGGTGTCGCCACTGACGGCTTTCTCGAGATCTAGACGCAGTTCGTAGCCGAGATCGGCGCCGCGGAAAACCTGCGGGCCGCCACGACGCCCACCGCCGAAAATGTCACCGAAAACATCGCCGAAAATGTCGCCGAAGCCCTCGGCACCGAAGCCACCCTGCCCGCCCATGCCGCTGCTACCGCGCACAGCATCGTGCCCGAACTGGTCGTAAGCAGAGCGTTTGTCCGAATCGCTCAGGACTTCGTACGCCTCCTTGGCCTCCTTGAACTTCGCCTCGGCTTCTGAATCGTCCGAGTTTCGATCAGGGTGAAACCTCATGGCGAGACGACGGTACGCCTTTTTGATCTCGTCGGCGGACGCCGCTTTCGAGATTCCCAGCACATCGTAGTAGTCGCGTTTCGCCATGCTCACTCAACAACGGGCGCCCCGTGGGGCGCCCGGTTACGGTTCGTTCACCAGACCCCGGCTCAGGCCGATTTCGCGTCGTCGTCCTTGTCGACTTCTTCGAATTCGGCATCGACGACGTCGTCATCTGCGCCCGCCGCGCCATCGGCCGGCGCTTCAGTCTGTTGCTCGGCATAGAGTTTTTGTGCAAGGGAGCCCGACGCCTCAGCAAGTGCTGCCGTCTTCGCCTCGATCGCTTCCTTGTCGTCCTTGTCGAGAACGGTCTTGAGATCCGACACGGCGTTTTCAATATTCAGGCGCTCTTCGCTCGTCGCCTTCTCGCCAAGATCATTCAGCGTCTTCTCCGCTGCGTGAATCAGGCCATCCGCCTGGTTGCGGACGTCGACCAGCTCTCGGAATTTGCGGTCCTCCTCGGCATGACTCTCGGCATCGGCGACCATATTGTCGATTTCGTCGTCGGAGAGCCCGCTCGAAGCCTTGATGACGATGTTCTGGCTCTTGCCCGTCGCCTTGTCCTTCGCGGAAACGTTGAGAATGCCATTGGCATCGATATCGAACGTCACTTCGATTTGCGGCAAGCCTCGTGGTGCCAGCGGGATATCGGTCAGGTCAAAGCGGCCGAGTGACTTGTTGGCGCCAGCCCGCTCGCGTTCGCCCTGCAGGACATGAATCGTCACCGCCGTCTGATTGTCGTCGGCTGTCGAGAACACCTGCTCGGCATTTGCCGGAATCGTGGTGTTCTTGTCGATAAGCTTTGTCATTACACTGCCAAGCGTTTCGATGCCCAGCGACAGCGGCGTCACGTCGAGCAGCAATACGTCTTTGACTTCACCGGCCAGGACGCCGCCTTGAATCGCAGCTCCTATAGCTACCGCTTCATCGGGATTTACGTCTCTCCTGGGCTCTTTGCCGAAGAAGTTCTGTACGGCTTCCTGCACCTTGGGCATACGCGTCTGGCCACCGACCAGGATGACGTCGTCAATCTCGTTCACTTTCAACCCGGCGTCCTTCAACGCCGTCTTGCACGGGCCCATCGTGCGCTCGATCAGTTGATCGACAAGCGATTCGAGCTTGGCTCGCGTCAACTTGATATTGAGGTGCTTCGGTCCACTGGCGTCTGCCGTGATGTATGGCAGGTTGACTTCGGTCTGCTGCTGCGAACTGAGTTCGATCTTCGCCTTTTCGGCAGCCTCCTTGAGGCGCTGCATGGCCAGCGGGTCCTTGCTGATGTCGACGCCGCTCTCGCGCTCGAATTCTGCCGTCAGGTACTGAATGACTCGTAGGTCGAAGTCCTCGCCACCGAGGAACGTGTCGCCGTTGGTCGAGAGAACCTCGAACTGATGCTCGCCATCGACTTCGGCAATTTCGATGATCGATACGTCGAACGTACCGCCGCCGAGATCAAAGACTGCGATTTTCTTGTCGCCGCGCTTCTTGTCCATACCGTAGGCAAGGGCTGCCGCGGTCGGCTCGTTGATGATGCGCTTGACGTCGAGGCCGGCAATCTTGCCTGCATCCTTGGTCGCCTGGCGCTGCGAGTCATTGAAATAGGCCGGCACCGTGACGACGGCCTCGGTAACTTCATGACCCAGGTAATCCTCGGCGGTCTTCTTCATCTTCATGAGGACGCGCGCCGAGATCTCGGGCGGCGCCATCTTCTTGCCGTTGGCCTCCACCCAGGCGTCACCGTTGTCCGCTTTGGCGATCGTGTACGACACCATGTCCATGTCGCGTTGCACGACATCGTCTTCGAATCGACGACCGATCAGGCGTTTGACCGCAAATAGCGTATTAGCCGGGTTGGTGACGGCCTGGCGCTTCGCAGACTGTCCGACCAGCACCTGGTCGTCCTTGGTGAACGCCACGATGGAAGGCGTCGTGCGATCACCTTCGCTATTCTCGATGACCTTGGGGGTATCGCCCTCCATGACAGCTACGCAGGAGTTCGTGGTACCAAGGTCGATACCGATTACTTTACCCATTTTCTAATACTCCGAAAAAATTCTGTGGTTTTGCTTGAAAACTGGCTGTGACTTGGGGTCTGGCCCATGTGTTTCAAGCGCCCGGGAGGTGAAATTACCTACTCGTCGCCGTTCGCCGCAGGCGGTTCCGAGGCAACAATGACCCTGGCGGGACGCAACAGGCGCCCATTCAGGGAGTAGCCTTTCTGTACGACGGTGAGTACCGACCCTGGCTCGACGCTCGCCGAAGGCATCATGCTGATCGCCTCGTGAAACTCGGGGTCAAATGGCTCACCTTCGGGATCGACCTCGAGAATACCGAAACGATCCAGGGTGGTCTTGAGTAGCTTGCAGGTCGCCGTGCTGCCCTCTATCAGAGCGGCTGCATCGGCAGACGCCGCGGCCTCGAGGCCCATCTCGAGACTATCGACAACCGCGAGTAATTCCCGGCTGAATCCCTCCAGGGCAAATTTGTGGGCGTGTTCAACGTCTCGCTGAGCTCGCTTGCGGATATTCTCTACCTCGGCAGCTGCCCGCAGGTAGCGGTCCCAGTTCTCATTGGCCTTGGCCTGAAGTTCTGCTAACCCCTCGTCCACACTCGCCTCCTCGGCGACTTGCGGCTCTTCCGCGGCGGCCGTTTCCGGCTCTGCTTCATTGGCCTCGGTTTCGGGTCGATTGGGCTGTACGCTCATTCGTCGGGCTCCAGGTGTTGGCCGTCGCAATGCGGCCCAGTTGAATGAAGTTGCGAGTGTGGGGTTCACGTCCTGAAAATCAAGAGAATCAGGACATTTTTTTCGGTCGGTTGTCTAGGTTTGACCGCGTTGGGCGAGTGCCGAGCCGAGCAAGCGTGCTGTGATATCGACGATCGGCACAATCCGGTCGTATGCCATGCGTGTCGGACCGATTACTCCCAGTACTCCAATCGTGTCGTCGTCGATATGGTAAGGAGCCGTCACAACGCTGCAATCGTCCAGAATCCGGAAGCCGGATTCCTCCCCGATGAACACCTGCACTCCGTGTGCGTGAATGCTGCGATCCATGAGGTCCAGGATCAGCCTTTTCTTCGAAAATGCGTCAAACAACTTACGCAATGTCTCGATATCGGACAACTCGGCGAAGTCCATCAGGTTCGTTTCGCCGGCGAGTACGTAGTCGCTTCCAGGATGGGCAGCTCCGGCCATAGCCGAATGGGCCACGGAAATGATGTCCAGCATTGCCTGGTTCATCGAACTGCGAACCCGGTCGAGGTCAGCCACCAGCCGGTCCCGAACCTCCATCATGTCGAGACCCGCGTATTTTTCGTTAATGAAGTTCGCTGCTTGCGTTAGCTCCGACTCGGTGTAGTTCTTGTCCAGTTGCAGAATACGGTTCTGAACCTCTCGATCATTGATGACGAGGATGACGAGAACCCGGCAATCGGACAGCGGCAAAAACTCGATCTGCCGTAGCGTCGGATGTTGATCGCGCGGTACCGTAACGACCCCGGCCAGGTTGGTAATATCCGACAACATTTTCGACACGGAACCGATCAGGGTGCCGGGATCGTCGACGTTCTTCTGCAGCCGGGTCTGCAGCGCGCGCATATCGTTGTCTTTCGGCTGCCGGTAGCGGACCAGCGTATCCACGAACAGGCGATAGCCCTTCGGCGTCGGAATGCGTCCCGCCGATGTATGGGGCGCCGATACCAGCCCCAGTTCCTCGAGGTCGGACATGACGTTGCGAATGGTTGCCGGGCTAAGGTCCAGCCCGGAGTCTTTCGACAGGGTTCGCGAGCCGATAGGCTCGCCCTCGCGGATATAACGCTGGATCAGTACGCGCAGCAGATGACTGGCGCGTTCGCTGGGTAATGTACTGGATGCATCTGCCGACATTCGCAAGAAACAGAAACTGCTTAAACAGCTCTCTGTGATACGGTATCGCAACAAGCTAGCAACGGCTTGGCGGCCGGTCAAGGGTTTGCAACAATCGCCGCGAAAAGCCGCGAGAGTCGAGTCGCAACAACGATAAAAACATGGGAAAGCAATTCCGAAAAGTAGCAATGCTCGGTCGCCATGGCGACCCGCGCGTCTGCGAGCCGATGACCGAATTGGCGGAGCATTTGACAAAAGCTGGCATCGAGGTACTTGCCGCTGACGATATGTCGCTGGACTTCGCCGCCACGCGCATGCCCGAATCCGAACTGATGGACAATGCGGACCTGGCTATCGCTGTCGGGGGCGACGGCACCATGCTGTACGCAGGACAACTGGCATGCGCGGCCGACATTCCGTTGATTGGAATCAACCGTGGCCGCCTCGGTTTCCTTGCCGACGTTACGCCCGAGGAGATGCTCGACAGCGTCGATCACGTTATCGCCGGAAATTACAGCACCGATGCCCGCCTGCTGCTGGACGCGAGGCTTATTCGACCCGGCAAACCCGACACGTCGATTATCGCCGTCAACGACGTAGTCTTGCAGCGCCGCGAATCGGGGCGCATGCTCGATTTCGTTACGAGCATCGGCGACCAGTACGTCAACACCCATGCGGGCGACGGCCTGA
>Ga0255054_10002397_pt1 | contig 10749 bp, 9 predicted proteins | sample JV7_2_23_MG_FD_188634 | JGI IMG/M metagenome (GOLD analysis project Ga0255054, IMG submission 188634) | Seawater microbial communities from Jervis Inlet, British Columbia, Canada - JV7_2_23 | ecosystem: Environmental > Aquatic > Marine > Inlet | place: Canada: British Columbia | collected... | reverse complement strand
GACTATGTGGAGAAGCTCCGCCACGCGGCCCTGGAGCTACGACACGACCGGGATCATCAGGCGCTGCTGAGGCGAACTGCGAGGGCCAACACCTGGGAAGTGCGGGTGGGCACCATCATCGACGCCCTCGCCCGGACCGGGCGCCACTAGATCGGCGACACCCGGCGCAGGTCGAGTTCGTCCAGCCGATCGAGAGCCGGTCCCAGGCTCTTGTCCCAGGAGTGCTCTCTCGCCACTGCCCGGAGGGTCTCGCCATCTGTGTCCAGAGATTTCTCGATGAGGCTCACCATCCCGGCGACATCACCCGCCGTCTCCACCAGCGGCTCGGCGACACAGGCCGGAATAGGCGTAGCCACACAGGGGACCCCGGCCGCCATGTACTCATACATCTTGAGTGGAGTGACCCCCTCGGTCATCCAGTCGACCTCGAACCAGATCACTCCGACATCGAAGCCCTGCACATAGCCCGGCATTGCGTCACTGGGCCGCTCTCCCAGGACCGTGACGTTGGGTCTTTCCTGCAACATCTCCACCCGTTCGACCACCTCGGGATCAATCGGGCCCACCAGGACAAACCGCCAGCCAGGGCGTGCGTCCATGACCCCTTCCATCAGATCGAAGTCGAACCATGTGGAGATCATCCCGTGATAGCCGACGATCGGGGTGTCGGACCCTGAGGGAGGGAGGTCGCTTGGACGTGGGGCCGGCTCGCCAAACGCAACCGGATCGACGCCGTTGCTCACCACGATCAGGTCGGGACGCTCGGCGCGATGTCTCTCCGCCAGCACCGGATTCGAGACCATGACGACATCGGCCCGCTCGATGACGCGGGGATGGTGTGACCGCACCCTGCGACCCTCGGGCAACCCATCTTCCTCGGATTCGTAGATGGAGAGATCATCGAGGATGTCGTATACGACGACAGCGTCCTCGAAGTTGTCGATCAGATGTCGCAGCGGAGCGAAGTGGAGATAGATGATCACCCCGGTTCGGGGCACATCACGAAGGCTCCCACAGATCGTCACTCCCCCGTCCTGACGCACACCCCTCTCCATGTGGTCGACGAAATACACCGGATGACCCGCTGTGGCGAACGCCGACAGCAAGTACTGGGGGCGTTGTCGCATCACATCCCAGTGGGCCCACGTGGGCAGGTAGACGACGGCCCGCAACTCACCCGGGGCGGTGCCCGGCAGACGGGGACGGTCGACCAACCACCCACGGAGCCGATCGAATCCAGGGAGACGGCGAATCCCCCGGCGGATGCCCACGGGCAGCCGGGAGCCAATACGCAGGAAACCGCTCATCAGCCCATTGTCCCCTCCCGGGGTCAGCCTCCGGTCAACCGGTAGATCGATCCGTCGAACAGGGAGACCACCAGCAACTCCCCGCTGCCGTCTGTTCCAAAGTGCACGATTCCGTCCAGCTTCAGGTCGCCAGTGAGGTCGACCTGCTCGACGGGCGTTCCGCCGACCTGACGGAATGCTCTCACCGTGCCGACGAAGGTGTCGGCATAGATGTAGTAGTCGGCGAGAGATCGGACCGTCGGCCCCCGGTAGACGATCCCGCCGACGATGCTCCGCGCAGCGGACCGCCCTAACTCGACCACCGGGAAAGTGAGACCAATGGACGAGCAACTCGGGTCAGAGTCGTTGGGGTTACAGACGGTCCCCTCGAAGCGCGACCAGCCGAAGTCGTATCCGACGGGGCTCGCCTCGACCATGTTGATCTCCTCCCGGGCATCCTGGCCAACGTCCCCGATGTACATGCGCCCGGCATCAAACGACCATCGCCAGGGATTGCGGAGCCCGGAGGCCCAGATCTCATCTAGACCGGGCTTGCCCACATACGGGTTGTCCTGCGGAATCGCATAGGGCTGTGCCCCGTCCACATCGATCCGAATCATCTTGCCGAGGAGAGTGGTCAGATCACGCGCCTTGCCTCCTGGATCGTTCCCGCCTCCTCCATCACCCAGGCCCAGATAGAGATACCCGTCGTCGCCGAAAGCGAGGAACCCACCGTTGTGGTTGCTGTTGGGCTGCGCCACGGACAGAACGGTCCGGGGCGACGACGCACTCTCGAGATCGAGCGCGATGTCGTACTCCACCAGACGGGTGTGGTTATCAGGGGCGTAATACCAGACGAAGAGACGGCGGTCGGTGGGGTAGTCGGGATGAATCGCCATAGACAACAAGCCTTTTTCGCCGCCGAAGTCGACCTGGGCCTTCAGGTTGAGGAACGGAGTGGGCGACAACGAGCCGTTCTCAAATATCTTGATGAGGCCACCCTGCTCGGCGATCAGCAGTCTGTTCTCCCCTGGTGGGGCGAGAACCTGAATGGGGCTGTTGAGCCCCCCGACAACCAGGCTCCAGCCCAAACCCGGTCGGGTTGGAGGCGCCATCTGGGTGAGGTCGAAGGCTCGCGCCAGGAACGAAGCCATCTCGTCTCTTCTCAGGGTGCGGTGAGGGCAGAACTCGCCGGTCCGACAGCCGGTGGTGATGCCGGCCTGGGCAATCGCGTTGATGTCGCCCTCCAGCGCCAGCCCGTTGTCGTCGGTGAAGAAGTCGGTGCCGGAGTCCGGCAGCCCGAGAGCACGTCGCAAGAAGGCCGCCATCTCGTCCCTCCGCAGGGTGCGTTGAGGACAGAACTCCCCGGTCCGGCATCCGGTCGTGATCCCGGCTTGGGCGATCGCATTGATGTCGGCCTCGAAAGGTGAAGTGTTGTCATCGGTGAAGAAGTCGGTGCCAGAGTCAGGAAGGTCGAGTGCGCGTCGCAGGAATGCGGCCATGGCGCCACGATCCACATCCCCCGCCGGGCAATAACGATCGACAAAGGGAGGGTTGCACCCCCTTGTGATCCCCTCGGCCGCGATGGCTTCGATAGCGCCTTCGTGGAAGTTGCCATCGTCGTCGGTGAACGTCCCACCCGGAGCAAGCGCGGCCTCCGAGGGCAACGGCATCAGCGTGACCACCAGAGCGGCCACGACAGCAACCATGACCAGGAGACGCCCGCCTCGATGTTCTCGTCGTGTTGTCACATCGACATTCAAGCTCATGGGGAATCACCCAATAACGCTCGGTCGAGGAACGCCGCCATGGCCTCCCGGGTCACTGCGTCCTTCGGGCAGAACAACTCGCCGCCGGCGCTGCAACCGAGAGTGATTCCGGCCGTGGCCAACCGACCGATGTCCTCGGCGAAGATGTTGCCCGGCCCCACGTCGATGAACCCAGGATGAGTGTTGGCCTCCAGACCCAAAGCCCGAACCAGGAACGCCGCCATGGCTCCCCGGGTCACCAGATCTTTCGGGCAGAACATGTCGCCGAACGGCGGATTGCACCCACGTGTTATCCCGACACCGGCGATGGCCTCGATGTTGACCTGGAAGATGGAGTCGTCGTCGTCATAGAAGGTGCCTACGAATGAGATTGGTACGGCATCGTCGTCGCACTCCCAGTCGGGATGTAGGAACCAGCGGGACGGGGGAGCCCCCGTCCGAGTGTTGCCGATGTAGACGGTCAGGGTGCCGAAGCCATCGAGAACCTGTGCGTCTGCTCTGCCGTCGCCGTCATAGTCTCCGGCACCGATAGCGGCGATCGAGTCGGGAAACCCGGCCACCGCGATGGAGTCTTCACCCGTCCACACCCCGCTGAATCTCAATGCATCCACCCTCGACCCACTCTGCGCCGGGTAGAGCGCGAAGAGCTCGGGAGTGTCACCGCCGTCACGGTCTCCGGCGGCGATTCGCAAGGGAACGCCAGCGGGAAGCGGCTGGTCATGGATCAACTCCGACCAACCGGGGCCCTTCCATACCTTGAGCCGTCCGTCGGATGTCGCTTCCCAGAGGTCGGCCAGATGGTCGCCGTCGAAGTCGGCCGCGGTCACCGAGACCGCTTCTGACCCCAAACCGGTTGATTTCACAATCGTGCCCACGAACTCGGCTCGTCTGGTGGCCACCCGCGCATCGAGTCCACCATCGGAGGGCATCAGCGCGATGAGATCCTGGCCGCTGTCACCGTCCACGTCGCCGAAGACGATGTGCCGGGCGCCGGCGACTGTCGAATCGGGAACGAACCAGCGCCTGATGGAGCACTCCGCATACCCCCGCGTGCTCGTGGCGATATCGATGACCGCTCCGTCCGGGTGGGAACGGAGCCCAACCACGTCGGGGGCGCCATTCCCGTTGCCATCGACGATGCCGAGCGAATACCGCGACATCACCGGGACGAATGCCGTGGCATGGGTGGCCGAGAGGCCGCCGAAAGGAGCAACACTGGTAGCCGGTGCTCGCGGACTGAGTGCCGGTCCGGGAGAGCCTTTGGCGCCGGGGCCCATCCAGCTGAAGTGCATCGGGTCTTTGGCGTACTTCCAGTCACCGCCCCAGCAGAAGCCGGCGGACCGCCAGACATCGACAAACCAGCCTGGCATGTCGGTGATGAGCCGGTTGTCGGCTCGGTAGGGGTTCTGCACCGAATTGATGTCGATGGCCAGACCCAACCCATGTCGGGAGAGCTGGTGTGCGCCTCCGATGGTCCTCGGGACAAACCCTCCAACCCAGGTGATCCGGTAAACCCTGCCATTGCTCGCCTCCGCAGCGAGGGAGGCAGCAACCTGGTTCAGTGCAGGGAGCATGGCCTGGTGAACCTTGGTGGTGCGACCGCCGCTGAAAGGCACCGCCCAGTTGACGAGACTGGAGCGCACCTCGGCAATCGATCGCCCGAAGTAAGTTCCAAACGGCCCGAAGATCGGCTCGGATTCGGCGAGGCCGCCCTGCTTCGAAACGAACGGTGTCCGGGTATATGGGTCACCGCAAGTCGAAGACTCCGAAAAGCTGTCCCAGCGGGTTGAAGTATCAGATCCCATCGCGGGTATCGGGGTTGTCATCACACCGGCGATCAGCACCAGGGTCAGGAGCGTCACGCCCCAAGGGGTGAACACCGGTCTCAAGGTGTGGCTAGCGCCTCTGATGTGGCAGAGTCGATGGCCTTCAACAAGACATCCACCGATTCATCAATCGAGATGTCTGCCGTCCGAAGTCGAAGGTCGGGGTGTTCGGGAGCTTCATAGGGGTCATCGATGCCGGTCATCCCGGGGAGAGTCCCAGCCCGAGCCTTGCGGTACAGGCCTTTGGGGTCTCTTTCTTCGCAGACTCCGAGCGGTGCATCGACGTACACTTCGAGAAAGGGGGCGCCCATTTCCTCGTGTGATGCCCGGACCAGGGCTCGGTCGGCAGCGTACGGGGAGACGACCGGGACCAGGGCCACCAGACCGGCGTCGGCCAGGAGCAGTGCTACCGCACCGACCCGACGAACGTTTTCGGCGCGGTCGGAGGGTGAGAACCCCAGATCGGCGGTCAATCCGTGGCGGAGATTGTCGCCGTCGAGGACATAGGCTCCCCTTTGACGCCCGACGAGTCTCTCCTCGGCTGCAAAGGCAATCGTCGACTTTCCACTTCCGGGAAGTCCGGTCAGCCATACCGTCAAACCCAGGCCTCCGGTTGTCTTGGACCTCTGCAAAGCTCCGACCCGACCCTGCTGCCATTGCACGTTCCTGGTCAAGTGGCGACGCCCGTGATCATCCCGGCGCCAACGGTCGCGCTCGTGGCCTCGTCGACCAGAATGAACGACCCTGTTTGCCGATTGCGACGGTATTCATCGAACAACAGCGGCGTTGTCGTGCGCAGACTGATGCGACCGATCTCGTTGAGAGCCAGCGACGTTGCCGATTCGTCTCGATGAAGCGTGTTGACGTCCAGTCGGTAGCGGAGACTCTTCACCATCGCCCTGGCCCAGCGTGTTGTGTGCTTGACCGCGTACTTGGTCCCGGGACGCAACGAAGAGCCTTCAGCCATCCAGCACAGCATGGCATCGATGTCCTGGGAAGCGTTGGGCTGGTTGTGGGGACGGCAGATCATGTCTCCCCGGGAGATGTCGATGTCGTCCTCCAATGTCACGATCACCGACATCGGAGGCGACGCCTCCTCGAGAGGGCCGTCGTGAGTCTCGATCGACCTGATCTTGGTGGTGAAGCCACTGGGAAGAACCATGACCTCGTCGCCTGGCCTCATCAAACCCCCGGCCACAGTCCCGGCGTACCCACGAAAATCCTGGTATTCCAACCGATGGGGACGAACCACATACTGCACCGGAAAGCGGACATCGATCATGTTCTCGTCGGAGGCGACGTGGATCTCCTCGAGAAGTTCCAGGACGGTAGGCCCGTGGTACCAGCCCATGTTCTCCGATCGTTGCACCACGTTGTCTCCGAGGAGGGCCGACACCGGCAAGAAGCGGAGGTCGTGGACATCGAGCCTGGTGGCGAACTCCCGAAACTCCTGGGCAACTTCGTCGAAGCGCTCCTCCGACCAATCGACCAGGTCCATCTTGTTGACACAGAGAACGAGGTGAGGAACACCGAGCAGAGAGGCCAGGAATGAGTGCCGTCTCGTCTGTTCCAATACCCCTCTTCGGACATCAACGAGGATCAAGGCGATGTTGGCGGTGGACGAGCCGGTGACCATGTTCCGCGTGTACTGAATGTGGCCGGGGGTGTCGGCCAGGATGAACCTCCTCCGGGGAGTGGCGAAATAGCGATACGCCACGTCGATCGTGATGCCCTGCTCCCGCTCTGCTCGAAGCCCATCGGTCAAGAGCGCAAGATCGACGTAGTCGGTGCCAAGACGTTTCGAGGCGTCTTCGACCTCTTCCAGCTGGTCCTGGAAGATCTGTTTGCTGTCATAGAGCAGACGACCGATGAGAGTGCTCTTGCCGTCGTCGACCGAACCCGTCGTGGCGAGACGCACCAACTCTGCGGACATCAGAAGTACCCCTCCTTCTTCCTGTCCTCCATGGCCGCCTCTGACATCTTGTCGTCGGCCCTGCTCGCGCCACGTTCGGTGATCCGGGTCGCTGAGACCTCATCGATCACCTCACGAAGGGTCGTCGCCCCCGACTCGAACGCTCCCGTGCTGGTCATGTCGCCAACGGTCCGGAATCGGATAGTGGCTTCGAATACCTTCTCACCGATCATCGGCTGAAGGAACGGAGACTCTGCCATCAGCATCCCGTCGCGTTCGAATACCTTCCTCTGGTGAGAGAAGTAAACCGACGGCAACTCGATCCCTTCTGCCTCGATGTAATGCCACACATCCATCTCGGTCCAGTTGGAAATCGGAAACACCCGCATGTGCTCGCCTACCCGGTGCCGTCCGTTGTAGATATTCCATAACTCGGGGCGCTGGTTCTTGGGGTCCCACTGCCCGAACTCGTCTCGAAAGCTGAAGATCCGCTCCTTCGCCCGAGCCTTCTCCTCATCTCTGCGTGCGCCGCCGAACACGACATCGAAACGGTGCGAATCGATAGCGGTGAGCAATGACTCTGTCTGGAGTCTGTTGCGAGATGCCCGGGGACCTGTCTCCTCCACCACCCGTCCCTGTTCGATCGCCTCTTCGACACTGGCGACTATCAGGTGTGCCTCGATCTCGGCGATCGTGCGATCTCGAAATTCGATCACCTCGGGGAAGTTGTGACCCGTGTCTACGTGCATGATCGGAAACGGCATCCGGGCAGGCCAGAACGCTTTCACCGCGAGACGAAGGACCAGAGCAGAGTCTTTGCCTCCCGAGAAGAGCAAGACGGGACGCTCCGACTCGGCAACGGCCTCACGGATGATGTGGATCGATTCTGCTTCCAGCGCGTGTATGTGGCTCAATTGATAGGACGACACCGCAACAGACTAAGTGCCCCCCGACACAAACACGATGACGTTTCGACGGACAGATGGCCCAGATCACAGCCAGCAACACCAGGTTCTCGCTCATCGTCGACGGAACGAGGTTGGAGATCGTTGGTCTTCCGTTGTCGGAGGAAGGGGACATCGCCTTTCGACGGTGGCAGCACACCGTTTCGTTCGCTGCCGGAACCCATTCTCTCGTGGGCACATGGCTGTGGGACGGCGTCCAGATCCAGGCAACGACCGTCACGATTCGGGCGGCCGGATAGGGGCCGTCACCGAACGGGTTGGAGTCCCCTTGGCGACTCGTTGAGGACATCTATGCCATGGCTGGTGACGGTCACGATGTCCTCTATCCGGACCCCGAACTCCCCGGGCAGATAGACGCCCGGCTCGATCGAAAAAGCCATGCCCGGCTCCAACGGCAGGGAGTTGCCTTCGACGATGTAGGGGTGCTCATGGCCCTCCAACCCGATCCCATGGCCCGTTCGGTGGACGAAGTACTTCCCGAATCCTGCGTCCTCGATGACACTGCGCGCCGCACGGTCGATCTCCTCACACCGAACTTCTGGCGCAACAGCTGCTCTTCCGGCCGTGCTGGCCCCGAGAACGACCAGGTGCACTTCCCGCTGTTTGTTGGTGGGTTCGTCAACAACGAAGGTACGGGTGGTGTCGGATCGATATCCGCCAAGTGACCCCCCGAAGTCGAGGACGATCATGTCACCGGCCCCGATCACCCGGTCTCCAGCCTCGTGATGCGGTGAGGCCCCATTGGGCCCGGACGCCACAATCGCAAACAACGCCTGGTCATGACCTTCCTCGATGAGCATGTTCTTCACCCGCATCGAGACGGCATGCTCGGTCGACCCCTTGAACTGGACCTCGTCAGGGATTCTCGTCGCCACTCGGTCGGCCTGTTCGGCGACCTCTCGCAGGGCTTCGATCTCGTTTGGCTCCTTCCGCATGCGGAGATGCTTCGTCAGCCCAGAAGCTGTCGTCCACGCATCTGCGTCGACTGCGTGCTGAAGCTCGACAACAAAGGCCGCCCACGTGTGGTCACCCACGGCAATGTGTTGTGCTCCGGTCAGAGCTCTAGACACCAGGACGATGGGATCATCGGTCTCATCCCAGGCGCGTAGCTCAAATGGCCCGGGCGCCACTCGTGGCGCTTCCAGCCTCGGCACCAGCAACATCGGTTCCTCCCCGGGACGTATCACCAACATGGTGAGACGCTCGCTTGCCATGGCCTCGTAGCCGGTGAAATATGGCAGATCCGGACCTACCGAGAGGAGCAAGGCGTCAACTGAGCGCTGCTCCATCAGCCCCTCGATGCGACGCAATCGGCCTGTGTAGTCGAACTCCATGACCACAAGATAGAAACTCGAGAGTCCGAAGACCTGTATGACCCCGCCTTGTGCCAGACTCCCGGTTCTTGCGCACCCTCTTCACACTCATCCTCTCTTCGATCGTCCTGGTGACCCTGACCGGGCCTGTACAAGCGGATTTCAACGACCCCGGAGGCAATTTCATCGATGACGACGGTGCCTACTACGAGGGCTCAGTCGAGGCGATCGTCGCGGCAGGAATCGAGGTTGGATGCACAGATCGAGCTCAATTCTGCCCGGATCGCGAAGTCACACGCGAGGAGATGGCCGCTGTCTTTTCTCGAGCCCTTGGCCTTCCAATCGTCGAAGAGGACTATTTCATTGACGACAGCAACAGCATTTTCGAGGGGGCAATCAACCGAATAGCTGCCGTCGGGATCACCCGGGGATGCAACCCACCGTTCAACGATCGCTTCTGCCCGAAGCGAACGGTGAGCCGTGAGGAATTCGCCTCCTTTCTAGTGAGAGCATTCTCCATTCCCGAGACGGCCATATTGGATCGATTCTCCGATGACGATGGATCCGTTCATGAGGACGACATCGATCGACTGGCCGGCGCCGGCGTGACCGTCGGGTGTAACCCACCGGCTAACGACCGTTATTGCCCACAAGACAACGTCGCCAGAGGCCAGATGGCGGTATTCCTCACACGGGTAATTCCGCTGCAGACGATCGAGCCACCACCCAGGCCGCCAACTCATCTGGTGTCGCGGTTCACCACCTATCACAGTTGTTGTCAGTCTCGGGTCACCAACATCCAGCTCATGGCGCGAGAGATTGATGAGTGGATCGTCCTTCCGTGGGAGGAGTTCGATCTGAACGAGGTGCTCGGCCCTCGAACCGAATCCAAGGGGTACGTGGCGGCGCCGATCCTCCTCCGCGGAGAGAGCTACTGCTGCGATCATCCACTCAACATCGGTGGTGGGACGAGCCAATTCGCCACCACGATCTACAACGCCGTCTTCTGGGGCGCCTATGACGACATCAGCCACAAGCCACACAGCCGCTACATCAGCCGTTATCCCCTGGGGATCGAGGCGACCCTCGGGCACCCGAGCCCGAATGTGGTCTTTGTCAACGACACCTGGACACCGGTCATCATCCGCACGTCGTATTCGTCGACATCGATCACGGTCGAGTTTTGGGGAAACAACGGCGGCCACAGCGTCCTTGGCTCCCATCGGAACTCCAAGACGACGATCAACGTCACGAGCGGTGGAGACAGCACAGCCCGCAAAGTGACCGCTCAGGTGACCGGGTCGGCCACCTTCAACAGCGGTGGCTTCGTGACGATCAAACGAACCATCTCAGGACCGGACGGGTCTGTCACCGAGACCTGGAATCACACCTATATCGGATCATCCGGGTAGCCGAAGCCGGCTCAGAGGGCTGTGAAGACAACACCCGCCATCGCGGCCACGATCACGAAAAGCCCAGCGACCAGTGTTACGAAGAGACGATCGATGCGCGAGTGGAGCAAGGCCTGACCGCTCTTGAGGTCGCCCAGATTCCCATCCATGCGCGCCATGTCCGTCTTGGTGGCCGTCCTCAACTCGGCGATATCGGTTTTGGTGGCCGTCCTCAACTCGGCGATATCGGTTTTGGTAGCCGCCCTCAACTTGGCGATATCGGTTTT
>Ga0255054_10002396_pt1 | contig 10753 bp, 8 predicted proteins | sample JV7_2_23_MG_FD_188634 | JGI IMG/M metagenome (GOLD analysis project Ga0255054, IMG submission 188634) | Seawater microbial communities from Jervis Inlet, British Columbia, Canada - JV7_2_23 | ecosystem: Environmental > Aquatic > Marine > Inlet | place: Canada: British Columbia | collected... | reverse complement strand
GACATCCGAAAGCTGCGACGCCAGCAGTTCGTAGTCATTGAATGCCTCCGTGTTACGCGCCAATGCCACTTCGTCGTCCGCACCGCCGTCCAGGTAATGAAAAACCGGCGTCGGCAATCGCCGCTTTGCGATGCCTCGAAAATCCATGATGTTGTTACAGTCTTTCAATCTCATGCGGCGAGAATATCACGCGACGCAACACCGCTTGCACAGCTGCTGGTATGATTGCGCGCCTCCCTTTCGTGAGAATGTTGTTGGACCAATGAACGAGCTTCAAGTGAAATCACAACATGACCGGGCTGTGGCAATTTGGTTGCTCATCTGTTGCGGCATGGTGTTTGCAATGATCATCCTTGGCGGCGTGACGCGCCTGACAGGTTCAGGACTATCGATGGCTGAATGGCGACCCATCATGGGCGCCATACCGCCCTTCACGGACGCCGAGTGGCAGCGCGTCTTCGAAATCTACAAACAGACGCCGGAGTTCCTCAAGGTCAACTCACACATGGATGTGAACGACTTCAAGGGGATCTTTTGGCTCGAGTTTTTTCATCGTCTGCTGGGACGCCTTCTCGGCTTCGTGTTTGCGCTGCCGCTCGCATTCTTCGTGGTCCGCAAGTACATACCGATGCGCCGTTTGCCATGGTATTTACTATTGCTGGTGCTTGGAGGCCTGCAGGGCCTGATCGGCAAAATCATGGTCGCCAGTGGTCAGGTCGATGCGCCTCAAGTGAGTCATTACAGGCTGACGGCACACCTCGCGGCGGCCATTCTTGTTTACGCGCTGATGTTCTGGACATCGCTGTCACTTTTGAGACCGCAACCCCCGGGCGGGCGGCACGAGTGGTTCAATCGAACGCTGGCTCTGACCGTACTCGTTGCCGTGACGATACTGTCGGGCGGCTTCGTTGCAGGTCTCGACGCCGGTCTGATTTACAACACCTTTCCGATGATGGGCGAATACTGGGTGCCGCCCGGATTGTTCGCACTCGAGCCGTTCTGGCGCAATATTTTCGATAACCTGACAACGGTGCAGTTCGACCACAGGCTACTGGCTATCACGACCTTCGTGCTGATCGTCGTGTACTGGCTGCAGGCGCGCAAGACCGGCTTGCCCGAGCGCGCACGACGCAGCGCAAATGCCCTGTTGCATACGGCTGTCCTGCAAGTTGTACTCGGCATCTCCACACTATTGCTGACCGTACCTGTCGTGCTTGCAGTGAGCCACCAGGCGGTGGCCGTATTGCTGTTTACAGTGGCCCTGTACCTGCAGCACAGCCTGAGGAGGGCCTGAGCGCAGCCCCATAGGGGCAAATACCGATATAATCGGGACTTCAGTTCGGCCAACATTCGCGCCATGAAACCTGTACCTGCAAGCACAACTGTCAATCCGGCCATCTGCTTCGACCAGGAATTGGTCGAGCGCTACGGTGGCCGTGGTCCCCGCTATACGTCATACCCGACCGCACTGCAGTTCAGCGAGCGGCTGACCGAGTCGGACTACCGGTCGAACGCCATTGCAAGCAATGCCTCCGGGGCGCCGTTGTCGCTATACGTGCATATCCCGTTTTGCCACGCGCTTTGCTATTACTGCGGCTGCAATAAGATCGTCACCCGCAACCAGGTGCGAGTCGACCGCTACATGGAAATGCTGCATCGCGAAATCGGCATGCAGTCCGAGCTGTTCGAGCGCGAGCGCCAGACGCGTCAGCTGCACTTCGGCGGCGGCACGCCGACCTACCTGGAGCGCGAACAGATGGACACGCTGATGGCAGCACTGCGCGGCGCGTTTACTTTCGACGAGAGCGACGATCGCGAGTTTTCGATCGAAGTCGACCCGCGCACTGTGGACAGTGACGGGCTCCGGCACTTGTCGGACCTCGGGTTCAATCGCCTGAGCCTCGGCATTCAGGACTTCGACCCGGTGGTCCAGGAAGCGGTCAATCGCATGCAGTCGGCCGACGAGGTGTCAATGCTGGTCAACACCGCACGCGATACGCAGTTCAAGTCCATCTCATTCGACCTTATCTACGGTCTGCCTCACCAGAACGTGAGGAGTTTCGACGCCACTCTGGACATCGCGATCAACATGCGGCCGGATCGACTGGCCGTCTACAACTACGCTCACTTACCTGAGCGGTTCAAGGGTCAACGGATGATCAATGCGGCAGATATCCCGTCGCCCGAAACCAAGCTGGATATCCTGCACCACACGATCGATCGGCTTGCCGATTCTGGCTATATTTACATCGGCATGGACCACTTCGCCCTGCCCGAAGACGACCTCGTGCAGGCGCGCGGCGACGGCACGCTACAGCGTAACTTCCAGGGCTATTCGACCCACGGCGAGTGCGACCTGGTCGGTCTCGGCGTCAGCTCGATCAGCAGTATCGGCAACGTTTATGCACAGAGTGCGATTACAACGATGGAGTACGAGACACTCATCGAAGATGGCCACCTGCCGATCAGGAAGGGTATCGCCGTCGATGCAGATGACCTGCTGCGCGCCGAAGTCATTCAGGCACTAATGTGCTACGACCGGCTCGACTTTGACGAATTCGACGCCGCCCACGATATCGAATTCCGCAATTATTTCGAGGAGGAAATCGCGAGCCTGAAACCGCTGGCCGATGATGACCTGATCGAACTCGACGCGGACAGTGTCACGATAACGCCGAAAGGTCGGCTGCTCTTGCGCAGCATCGCGATGGTCTTCGACCGGCACATCGACGAAGTCGGGAACGAAAAGCGTTTCTCGAAGGCGATTTAAGAAACTTCAGTTAGCCAGCCGTGCGTGTCCGGCGCATCGCCGTACTGAACCGCCTGCAAGGCGTTGCGGAGTTTCTCCACGTTGGGACCTGCGCCGCCATCTCGAACGAGGATTTCCTCGTCCCTGTAAACGAGTGTTCCTACCGAGGTGAGTGTTGCAGCAGTACCGGATAGTGCAGCCTCGTAGGTTTGCACCCACTCCAGCAGTTCCGTCACCGTAAAGTTGCGTTCGTTGACCCGGTAGCCGAGGTCCTCGGCGAGCGCCAGGATCGAGGCGCGTGTCATTCCGTGCAGAAACGAGGTATCGAGAGATTTGGTAATGACCTCGTCGTCACTGAACAACAGGAAGTTGGCGGCGCCAGTCTCCTGCACGTCACCGTCCGGGCAAAACAACAACTGGTCGGCGCCGTACCTTTCTTTCGCCTCCAGCGTCGGTCCAAGCGCCGCGGCGTAATTGCCGCCCGTCTTGGTGCTGCCGAGTTGCTCTGTCGAACGCGCAATCGTGTCGTCGACCAGCAGTTTCAGCGGCCGTGCGCCGCCAGCGAAGTAGTCGCCTACCGGCGAGGTGAGCACGAACAGCATCGCGTCACTGGACGGCGCTGCGGCGGCGCCAATGTTCGGCGACGTGCCGATCAGCGTTGGCCGCAGGTACAGCGCACTGGGCGGTTCGGGAATGTCTTCGAGCTGGCTGCTCACGAGGTCGATCACCATGCCCGCGAGCATGTCAGCGTCCGGAACCGGCAGACGCATCGATGCCGCGCTGCGCTGCATGCGCGCAACGTGATCGGGGAGGCGAAACACCCGCGCCCTGCCATCCTGCCAACGATAGGCCTTGAAGCCCTCGAAACAGGTGCTGGCGTAATGAAGGACGTGAGATGCCGGGTGCATCGGCAACGGTGCCAGCGGTTCGATTACCGCATCGCCCCAGCTGCCATTCTCGAACCGTGCGACCGAGATGTGGTCGCAAAAAACGGTGCCAAACTGAGCCATTGGAATTCTAATCGGGATTAAAAATCGAGGGCGCTAACTTTGCCACTAATACACCACGGTTGGCCAGCCCTAATATCAGAAACTTGGGGGCGTACAGGCTGAAATCAACTCGCAGGCCTCGCTGCCGGGATTCAGAAAACTGTGTGGCTGGCTGCTCCTGAAATAGTACGCGTCGCCCGACCGCAGAATCGCCGTCTGCTCGCCGACGCTCACTTGCAAGCGGCCGCGCAAAACGAGACCGCACTCTTCACCTTCGTGGGTAATTTCGTGTTTGCCGGTTCCCGCGCCGGGCTGGTAACACTCCTTGATAAACTGAATCGCCTTGTCGTGCAGATTTGCCCCTACCTGCAAATAGCTGACGCCACCGTCTGCAATTTCGGTCAGCTCATCGGCACGGAAAAACACCCGGTCCGGCGTTTCCGGAACGTCGCTGAAGAACTCGCTTAGCCGGAGCGGAATACCATCAAGCACCTTCTTCAGCATGCTCACGGTCGGGTTCAATTTTCCGGCCTCGATTTGCGAGATCGTCGCGTTCGCGACGCCGGACTGCCGCGCCAGCTGGCGCTGCGACAATTCGTGTCGCAGGCGGATTTGCCTGAGTCGGCTGCCGATCGCCTGGTCCATGTCAGAGTCTCGTTCTTGTGTTTAGCTTACTGAACATTCTGCAACACCACCTCAATTAGATCAATAGCTTACAGGGCTACATGTAACTCGTTGTTTAACATAGCTACTCGGGCGTACACTCGTTTGTTTGACGCAGACAAAAACGGAGAGCCCCTCCATGAGCGCAGCCGCCGACAAACTTGACGCCTACTGGATGCCATTTACGCCAAACCGCGACTTCAAGAAAGAGCCGCGCATCATCACGGGCGCGAACGGCCATTACTACACGACCCGGGACGGCGCAAAGGTCTACGACCTGTTCGCTGGGCTGTGGACGTCGGGCGTCGGGCATTGCCACCCGAAGATCGTCGAAGCCGTACAGCAACAGGTGGCCAAACTCGATTTCGCTATGTCGTTCCAGGTCAGCACCGACAAGTCATTCGCCCTCGCGGAGCGTGTAACCGGGCTGGCACCCGACGGCTTCACACAGTGTTTTTTCACTAACTCGGGATCGGAGTCAGTCGACACCGCGCTGAAAATCGCGTTGGGCTATCACCGCGCCCGCGGCGAAGGCAATCGCACGCGCCTGATCGGTCGAGAGCGTAGCTATCATGGCGTGAACTTCGGTGGCATGTCGGTAGGCGGCATCCTGCCGAACCGCAAGGTCTTCAGCGCCAACCTGATCCCTGGTGTCGATCATATCCGCGCCACGATGAATCTCGAGCACACAGCGTTCACTCGCGGTCAGCCCGAATGGGGCGCGCACCTCGCCGATGACCTCGAACGGCTCGCGGCGCTGCATGACGGCAGTAACATTGCCGCCGTCATCGTCGAACCTGTAGCCGGCTCGACGGGTATCCTGCCGCCACCAATCGGCTATCTCGAGCGTTTGCGCGAGATTTGCGACAAGCACGGCATCCTGCTGATCTTCGACGAGGTCATTACCGCGTTCGGCCGGGTCGGGGCCGCATTCGGCGCCGAACGCTTCGGCGTCATGCCTGACATCATTACGACGGCAAAAGGCCTCACTAACGGCGTTATTCCCATGGGTGCTGTGCTCGTTCGCGATCACGTCTACGACGCGTTCATGCAGGGACCCGACAACATGATCGAACTGTTCCACGGCTACACCTACTCCGGACACCCGGTCGCGGCGGCCGCGGGCCTGGCAGTGATGGATATCTACGACGAGGAAGGCACATTCGAACAGGCGACTGCGCTCGAACAACCGTTCGAGGACCTGTTGCACTCCTTCGCCGATCACGACAAAGTCATCGACGTGCGCAACTTCGGTCTCATGGGCGCGATTGAGCTGGCGCCGCGAGAAGGCGCGCCGGGAGCCCGGGGGCTCGAAATTCACAAACGTTGCTTCTGGGAAGAGAATTTGATCATCCGCAATGGCATGGACACTTTGCAGTTTTCGCCCTTCCTGAACTCGAATGTCGAGGACTGGAACGAGGCGTTCGACAAGATACGCCGGGTCATCGATACCACCGACTGACGCGGCGCAATGGAGACATCATGAACGCACGACCCGCAAAGAACATCGACTCGGCCACGATTGTCGGTCATTTCATCAATGGGGCCGATGTCGCTGACAGCAATCGGCCTGAACCTGTTACGAATCCCGCGACGGGCCAGGTTGTGCGACACGTAGCCATGGCCTCACAGCAGACCGTGGAAGATGCAATTGCCTCGGCCGAGGCGGCGTTTCCGGCGTGGCGAAATACGCCACCCCCGAAACGCGCACGTATCATGTTCCGCTTCAAGCAATTGCTCGAGGAACACGCCGACGAGATCGTGGCCGCAATAACGAATGAGCACGGCAAGGTGCTCGACGATGCCATGGGTGAATTTATTCGCGGCGTCGAGGTCGTCGAATACGCCTGCGGCATCCCGGAATTACTGAAGGGCGAATATTCGAAAAACGTTGGCCCGAAAATCGACAGTTGGTCTGAGTTTCAGCCGCTGGGTGTCGTCGCCGGGATCACGCCGTTCAATTTTCCGGCGATGGTGCCGATGTGGATGTATCCCGTCGCTATCGCTTGCGGCAACACGTTCGTGTTGAAACCTTCAGAAAAGGACCCGAGCGCTGCGATGCTCACGGCGCGCCTGCTCAAGGAAGCCGGACTCCCCGACGGCGTCTTCAACCTCGTCAATGGAGACAAGGAGGCGGTCGATACCTTGCTGCACGACAGGCGCGTACAGGCCGTCAGCTTTGTGGGCTCGACGCCCATCGCCGAGTACATCTACACCACAGGCACCGCGAACGGCAAGCGTGTACAGGCGCTCGGTGGTGCCAAGAACCACGCCATCGTGATGCCAGACGCCGACATCGATAACGCCATCAGCGCGCTAATGGGCGCTGCTTACGGCTCTTGCGGCGAGCGTTGCATGGCGATCTCGGTCGCCGTCTGCGTCGGCGACGAGACGGCGGACGCTGTCGTCGATCAGTTCAAAAATCGCGTTGCCGCAATGAAAGTTGGAAACGGCACCGACACGTCCAACGACATGGGTCCGCTCGTGACCAAAGTGCATCACGACAAAGTTCGCGGCTATGTCGATCTCGGTGTCGAGGAAGGCGCGGACCTCGTCATCGACGGGCGCGATCTGGTCGTCGAAGGCCACGAGGACGGCTTTTTCCTCGGTCCCTGCCTGTTCGACAACGTCAAAGAAAACATGCGCATTTACCAGGAAGAGATCTTCGGCCCGGTCTTGTGCCTCGTTCGCGCCGAATCCGAGGAGCAAGCGATGCAGCTCATCGACGACCACGAGTACGGCAACGGTACCTGTATCTTCACGCGTGACGGAGAAGCCGCTCGCTACTTCGCCGACAACATCAAGGTCGGCATGGTCGGCATCAACGTACCGCTGCCCGTGCCCGTGGCTTACCACAGCTTTGGCGGCTGGAAGCGGTCACTGTTTGGCGACTTGTATGCCTATGGCCCCGATAGCGTGCGCTTCTACACACGCCGCAAGACGATCACGCAACGCTGGCCTTCGGGTGGCGTGCGCGAGAAAGCGCAGTTCACGTTTCCCAGCAATCAATAGGACAGCGGCTGTGAGCGCGCGCGGCCACAGTATGGTTAATTCGTTCCAAGCATGTAAACTTCTGGGTCTCGCAACACCCGGAGAACAACAATGACAAAGCGAGTGCTCGGCATAATCGCCTGCCTGGTCGCCAGTCCTGCCCTTTCCCAGGATTTCGCCGAGTCTTTCGATGCGACCGAGGTTGTCCCCGGCATCTATATGCTGGTTGGTTCGGAAGGCAAGTTCGGCGGCGGCAATATCAGCCTGCTGGTCGGCGACGAGCACGTCGTACTAATCGACGATGCCATGGTGCCGACGGCTCAAGCGGTTCTCGATGCTGTAAAGCAGCAGGCGGGACGCGGACCAGACTTTGTCATTAATACGCACGTGCACGGCGACCATGTCGGTGGCAATGCACTGCTGCAGGACGATGGCTCGTATGTCGTCGCGCATGACAATATCCGCAAGCGCCTGCTGGCCAAGAGCGACGATGCCGGTGGCGACGGCGGGCTGCCTGTGATCACGTTCTCGGAGGCTGTCACGTCTCATGTAAACGGCCACGAAGCGTATGTATTCCACGTACACAGCGCGCATACGGATGGCGACGGCGTCATCCACTTTCGCGACGACAACGTCATTCATGCCGGCGACATCATGTTCCACAAGTTGTTTCCTTACATCGACCTGGACAACGGTGGGAGCGTCGACGGGTATATCGAGGCACAGAAGAAACTACTTGCGATGGCCGACGATGGGACGGTCATCATCCCGGGGCACGGCGAGCTCGCCAGCAAAGCCGACCTTGAGGAAGACCTCGCGGTCCTGATCGACAGCAGAGACCGCGTCAAGGCGCTGGTTGACGCCGGCAAGACTCAGGAGGAAATACTCGCGGAGAATCCCCTGGCGAATTATCACGACCAGTACAACTGGAGTTTCATCACCACGGAAAAAATGACCATTACTTTATATCGCGCACTAACCACGGAATAACACCATGAACAACGACAAGACCACTGCATTCGTCAACGACATGTGGGACAGCTCGATCATTCCCGAGCTCTCCGAGTACATCAAGCATCCCAACAAGTCACCGCACTTCGACCCGGACTGGGAGAAGAACGGCCACATGGAAAAAGCCGTACAGCAATTCGACGCCTGGGCCGGCACGCAGCCGATCAAGGGAATGACGCACGAGATCGTGCGTATCGAAGGACGCACGCCGCTCTTGTTCATCGACATTCCGGGTGACTCGAATGACGTCGTGCTGCTCTACGGTCACTATGACAAGCAACCCGAATTCAGCGGCTGGGCCGACGACCTGGATCCGTGGGTGCCCACCATCAGGGACGGCAAGTTGTATGGCCGCGGCGGCGCTGACGACGGCTACGCGGTATTCGGGTCGTTGACCGCGATACGTGCGTTGCAGGAGCAAGGCATTCCGCACGCGCATTGCATCGTATTGATCGAAGGCTGCGAGGAGTCCGGCAGCTTCGACCTGCCCTACTACATCGACATGCTCGAGGATCGCATCGGATCTCCGGATCTCGTTGTTTGCCTCGATGCCGAATGCGGCAATTACGATCAACTGTGGTGTACGACATCCCTGCGCGGCAACCTGACCGGCACCCTGCGCGCCGACGTGCTGACCGAAGGCGTCCACTCCGGCAGCGCAAGCGGAGTCGTGCCATCGAGCTTCCGCGTACTACGCAAACTACTGAGCCGCATCGAGGACGAAGACAGCGGCCAACTGAAACCGCCGGCATTGTTCGCGGACATTCCGGAGCAACGCGTCGAGCAGGCGAAACTCGCCGCCGAAACGCTCGGTGACGGCGTGTATCGCAAATATCCCTGGGCCGTGTCGGAACCGAATCCCAGCGAATCGCCTTATGAATTGCTGCTCAACAACACGTGGCGGCCGACAATGAGCGTGACTGGCGCCGCAGGCCTGCCGGCGCTGGTTGATGCCGGCAACGTCCAGCTGCCCTTCAATACATTGAAGCTGTCATTCCGGCTGCCCCCCACCTGCGATGCCAATGATGCGGCGACCGCTGTAACCGAGATACTGATGGCGGACACGCCGCCGCTCTCGACAGTGAGCTTCGAGGCAGATTCGACGATGGCCGGCTGGAATGCTCCGCCCATTGCCGACTGGCTGCAGGCATCCATGCAAAAAGCCTCTCAGGCTTTTTTCGGCAAACCGTCGATGTACATGGGTACGGGCGGCACGATCCCGTTCATGGGCATGCTGGGTGACAAGTTTCCAGAAGCGCAATTTCTGATCACAGGACTGTTGGGCCCGAACTCGAATGCGCACGGCCCGAACGAGTTCCTGCACATCGAAACAGGCAAGCGCCTGACGAGTTGTGTCGCACAGGTATTAGAGGATCACTACAACCGCTAGGTCGTAAACATGATCATTATTCCTGCCGCGATGGCGGACCCGATCACGCCAGCGACGTTCGGGCCCATCGCGTGCATCAGCAGGATGTTGTGAGGATTAGCCTCAAGCCCGACCTTATTGGCAACACGCGCAGCCATCGGCACGGCCGAAACGCCTGCCGCGCCGATCAGCGGATTAACGGGGTTTTTGGACAGCTTGTTCATGAGCTTGCCCATGAGCACACCGCTCGCCGTGCCAATTCCGAAGGCGACCATGCCCAGTAGCAGGATGCCGAGGGTGCTCGTCACCAGGAACTGATCGGCGCTGAGTTTCGAGCCGACCGCGAGCCCCAGGAATATCGTCACGATATTGATGAGCGCATTTTGCGTCGTATCCGAAAGCCTGTCGACAACGCCACACTCGCGCATGAGATTGCCGAACGCCAGCATGCCGATGAGCGGTGCCGCCGTTGGCAACAGCAACGCGACAAGCAATAACAGCAGCAATGGAAACAAGATGCGCTCAGTCTTCGACACCTCGCGCAGCTGCACCATCTGGATCTTGCGTTCAGACTCACTCGTCAACAATTTCATGATCGGCGGCTGGATCATGGGCACCAGCGCCATGTACGAATAGGCCGCGACCGCGATCGCGCCAAGCAGCTGTGGAGCGAGTTGACCGGCGACGTAGATGGCCGTCGGCCCGTCGGCGCCGCCGATGATGCCGATGGCCGCGGCTTCCTTGACCGTGAAGTCCATGACACCGAGCTCAGTGAGACCGAGTGCGCCGAGTAGCGTTGCGAATATTCCGAATTGCGCGGCCGCGCCGAGAAACAACGTGCGCGGATTGGCAAGCAAGGGACCGAAATCGGTGAGCGCACCGACGCCCATGAAAATGATCAGCGGAAACGCGCCGGTCTCGATGCCCACCATGTAGGTAAGGTGAAGTAGCCCGTCGCCGGTCGCAATCTCGACGCCGGGA
>Ga0255054_10002394_pt1 | contig 10757 bp, 12 predicted proteins | sample JV7_2_23_MG_FD_188634 | JGI IMG/M metagenome (GOLD analysis project Ga0255054, IMG submission 188634) | Seawater microbial communities from Jervis Inlet, British Columbia, Canada - JV7_2_23 | ecosystem: Environmental > Aquatic > Marine > Inlet | place: Canada: British Columbia | collected... | reverse complement strand
CCCGCACCGTCTGCGTCAAGGGAGCTGGCCCGGTCGACGCCGAGTGGCAGCGAGGGTCGGTCGGAGCTCAACGGGGAGGACGGCAGGCCCTGACGGTCGTTCGTCGTCGACGGATCGCCGCCACAGGCGGATCTGGACCGAGTACATGCTGTTTACGAATCGCGAGGACCAACACGCTAGGCAGCCATCTGCGCGCCCCAGCGCGGCACATCGGCGCCCATACGCCACCTCCCGCCCCAGATCCACGCCCGGGTCTCCTCACCAATCCCGCACGACGGCAGTGACGCGCTCTGGAGGCTCGCTCTCGCAGGGGTCAGCTCAGGGGTCACCCGGGATGGCTTAGCCATAAGCAATGGCCGGTGACTAGCAGAAGTAGTGGTTGGTAGTCACTTGCTTGTCCCGCTGGCTCTCCAACAGCACGCTATCGCCCAGCTGGTGGTACCGGCAATGGACAACATAGATCGCACGTTCGGTATGGCCGGATACGAGGCGTCCAACGTCCAGCCCGTGCGGTACCTTCATACCGCGCGTTGCGCGTGGTTGTCACTCGCGCAGTGCCATTACCGCTACTCAGATGTGACGGAAGGGGGATGAAACGGTGGCTCCTCGTCTTGATCCATTCGCAGCCGGCACGGTCGAAGCCCTCAGCAGGATCATTGGCGATGCGTTCAAGGGCCAAGTGGTCGCTAGGATGCTCCAGACGGTCGGCCTAGCAGACCCAATTCAGTTGTCCACGAAGTGGAGGCGAATCGACGCCGCACTGATGGCTGCCCAGCAGTCGACTGGCTCAGGTACGATCGTCGCGACCTTGGTCAAGGAGGCAGCTTCCCCACCAACTCAAGCGATGATGCCCGATCACATGAGGCACTGATCGCCGCCCTCAGCGTCCCGCTGGCACTTGAGGGTTACGAGCTGCGCTCCGACGGAAGGATGTTCCAGGCACCCAAGGCGCCAACCGTCTCAGACGCCCAGCGGCGAGCCGACCGATTGCGTGATGAGTTGACCCGGCGTCGCGTACACCCGGACGTACTGCGGTTCTGTCGAGCCGAGTTCGTCGCGAAGGACTACTTCCACGCGGTCTTCGAGGCCGCCAAGTCGGTTGCTGAGAAACTGCGACGCATCACGGGCCTGCCCAGTGACGGAGTCACTCTTGTCCAGACTGCTTTCGACCGCAAGGGAGCCGGGCCATTCATATTGGTCAACGGCCTAGCAAGCCAGAGCGACTTCGATGATCACGACGGACTTGCCGCACTCATGAGTGGCGTCTTCAAGGTCTTTCGTAACGTGCCCGCGCACGTCCCCAGGGCTTACGGGTCCGTCACGGAACAGGACGCGTTGGACCTGCTGACCACCGTCTCGTACCTGCACCGTCGACTCGACTTGGCGCGGCCGACCGCGCGAGCGACGCGGGCACCGTAGCGCCAGCAGCGCATGCGAATCGTCGGTCTCATAATCGCGATGTTCTATCGGACCTATCGAGAAGTCACTCGTTGACGAACCTGAGGCCCAAGGGGAATCCCGCCAGCTGCTGCAGCGGTACTCCTTCCAGGCTGGCGTCTACTACGTCGAGACGCAGCGTCGACACTTGGTCTCTCGTGACAGGGGGTGGCCGATGCATGGGGCGATGCAGGAGACCCCACGGACTGCCAATCCTAATCCTGACGTGCGAGTTGGGCGATAGGGGCGAAATAGCCGTGGACATCGGCTGGCAAGATGAACCCAACACGCTGCCGCGCTCGAGCCACTGACACGTAGACGAGCCGACCGAAACGCTTCTCTTCCACAGCGCCATGCGGCTCCCGGTCACTGGGCTCCCTGACGATGAGGCTGACATCCACCTGCCGGCCCTTCACTTGGAAGGTGTTCATCACCTGTATCGGCGCCGGTGCTGAAGCAAGGCTGTCCACTGTTGCCTTCGCTCGACGACGCTGCGCGATTCCGAGGAGCGACACTGTGCTCTCGTCGTCGAGGGGCTGATCCCGGATCTCAAGTGCCTCCGATGCAAGGTCGTCGAGTCCAATCTCCCACAGTCACCTGCCTCCACCGCGGATAGCGCCTGCCCAGAAGCCGCGCGCGCGGGTGAGGAATACGCCGATGTCTTCAGGAATCGGATTGACGACCGTGTCACGTTCTCGTTCCAGGATGCTCCGGAGGACTGACGGAAGAGCTGCTTCGCCGGACACCTGACGTACCTCGCGCAGGACATCCTCGAGTGCGGCCGATACGCCGACGCATCTCTCTCGGAAGCGCTCTCGATGTCGGAGCGCATCGAAGACGAGTGGGGCAGCGCTCGGGCGCGGATGTTCCCCGCCCAGGTCTCGTTGGCAAAGGGAGACAACACGGCGGCACGCTCGCGTCTGGACAAGGCGATGGACGCGCATCGTCGACTTGGCGATCGCGAGGATGCCGCCCTCTGCCTGGAGCTCTATGCCTCGGCGCTCCTTCTGGACGGCGCCGCGGAAGAGGCCGCGATCATCCTTGGAGCATCCGACAGCCTCAGGCGGTCAGTGGTACCCACATTCTCCCCGGACAATCTGGAGCGAGTGGGCGCACGGGAACTCCGAAAGGACCTGGGGGCTCGCCTCGGAGAGCGCGAAGTCAATCGGCTGCGAGAACGTGGTCGCCTGATGACGTGGGCCGAAGCAGTGGGCTTGGTCGCGTCGAGCACGCCTGCGGGTGGATCCGTGTAGGCGTGCCCATGGAACTCTCGATAGTCTAGCGCTGCTCCGAGGACCCGCATCCGTTCACGCCAAGTGGTCACGAGGGATCAGCGCAGCATCAGATCTCGCGGCTGCGGTCACTAAGATGACCGCGGCGGTAGCGATCTCGCCGGAGATCTCGAGGCCCGCGGGCGGTTCCTGCGAGCCGTCCCGCGGGCGAGCCAGCTCTCGGCGCTCCTACGCCGGGACCGAGATGGAGAAGGTCAGTCGTGCGGACAGGAACGTCATCGGCAGATCGATGACGTCGGGTGCGCTGAACGGTGGATCGAGCGTCGCGCCGAGTGCGCCCTCGAAGGTCAGGGTCCCCGTCGCACCTGCGTAGTCGCCCGTGCCCCCGACCACGGCCATGACCGGGCCGGTCTCGGTACCCAGGACCTCCAAGGTGCCGTCGTCGAACACGTATGTCTGATGCACCTGTGTGACCTGTCCGGCGATGCCCCCGGTCACGATCGACGGCGGCTCATCCATGGCTGTCACACCCAGCTCGGCAAGGTTGACGCCGCTGCAGATGAAATCGCCGACATCCGTATCCGTACCGGGCTCGTAGACGTCCCCGGTGATGAGGAAGAAGTCCCCGACCGCAGACCCCCCCACCAGCGTCGCTGGGTCTGGCTGCAGGTCCACGACGATGTCCATCATCGTGTCCCCGTCCGCTGCGACCGCCGCCCCTCCGGTCGTCAGCAGTAATGCCCCCGCGAGTGCTAAGGCGCGCATAGACCGCACCCTCCCTCTTCGGGCCGATCCGCGCCGCGCGTCTCGTGACGCGGCGACCGCGCTGAGGATACGCGTTGTCGTGTGTCCAGCACAACTGGACAATGCGAGTCATGAGTGTCGGCTGCTGGAGCGCTCACGACAACGGCGGGCCCGTCTCAGCCGTTCAGCAAGCCGCCGATGGTCAGCCAGTAGTAGACGATGTAGATGCCCGCGACGAACAGGAACATCGTGCCGATGGGCTCGACCCAGCGCATCGCACTCTTCATCCAGCGTTGCATCGATTCGCGGAACAGCGCCACCGCGATCGTCAGCATCGTGATCACCAGGCCCATGCCCAGGCCGTAGAGCACCATCTGCGCGAGCGTGCTGCTGATGCTCGAGGTCGCGAGCGAGCCACCCAGTACCGCGAGGAAGATGGGCAAGGTGCAGCTCAGCGAGGCGATGCCGTAGGTGAGCCCGAAGAGCAGGTAGCCCTTGGGGCCGGTGGAGCCTGCGCCCATGCGGGCTGAGAGCTGCTCGGGCGCGGCCGTGTAGAGCAGGCCCCCGCCGAGGCGGTAGACGCCCACGCCGATGAGCACCACGCCCACGCTCAAGCCCACGATGGGGAAGAGGTTGGTGATGGCTGAGCCGCCGGCGCCGACGAGCAGCCCGACCGCGGCGAACAGCACCACGAAGCCTGCTGTGACCGCGAGCCCGATCAGGGCTGCCGAGCCGAGCCGTCGGCTCATCTTCGGGGAATCACCGGTGCCCTTGGACAGCAACAACCCGACGTAGGCGGGCAGCAGGCTGAAACCACACGGGTTGGCCGCCGATGCCATGCCCGCGGCGAACGCGAAGCCGAACGGCAACAGCAGGCCGATCTGGCCGAGCGAACTCGTGGAGCTGCCCGAGGCGCCCTCGACGAACGTGTTGAGTCCACCCGATGGGTCGTTGGTCAGGAGCGCCAGCACGACCGCAGTCAGCAGGCTGGCGGCGCCGATGAGCGCGGGCCGCAGCCAGCGTCGCGGGACGCGCCCCAAGATGGGCGCGTCGGTGCCGGTGCCCTGTCCGCTCGTCGTCTCGGTCATCTGCGGTTAGGCACCCACGAGGTCACGGACACGTGCCTCGAGCATGTCCTCGGTCAGCAGGCCGGAGTGACGGTCCACCTCGACGCCGCTGCCGTCGAAGAAGACGGTCGTGGGCATGCCCAGCACGCTGTGGTCCTGGACCGCGCGGGCGTCGACGGCACGGGCGGTCGGATAGCTGATGTCCAGCTCCGCGAGCAGGTCGATGGCACTCTGGTTGGAGCCCAGCCCGATGTAAGGTCCGATGTCCACGCCGAGCAGCAGGAAGTCGTCCCCGTAGGTGTCGTAGACGCTCTGGAAGGCCGGCATCTCGGCACGACAAGGCGGGCACTGTCCGGCCCAGAAGTTGAGCACGACGGGGGTGCCTGTGCCGAGCAGCTCGGTGAAGTCGCGTTGCGCCGAGCCGAGCGCAGCGACTCCCTGTGGGTAGGCGACGATGGGGAAGCGGCCCTCGTTGCTCGAACCGCTAGCGCTCGTGCCACCGGTGGCGGTCGTGGTCTCTTCCTGGCCTCCGAAGACGAAGACGAAGGCGCCGATGACGACCACGCCGATGGCGACCGCCCCGATGGCGGCGAGCCAGACGTTGCGCCCGGCGCCCCGGCTCGATGACCCGGACTTGCGCTGGGTTCGTTCCTCGCGGCGCTGGGCCAGTCGTTCGGCGCGCTTCTCCTTGCGTGACTCAGGCATAAGGCTGCTGCTCGGCGCTGGCAGATGCCCTGGTGCTGTTCATGGCGCGTCTCCCTCGGCGTTCGGTGGCTGCTGCCGGTATTGGCTGGACCCTGCTGGTGGCAGTCATCGTCGTGGTGGTCACCCGAGGTCACTGCTGCTGGGTGGCTCCCAGATGCGCGTGTCGGGATTGAAGGCCGCCCAGGCGAACCACAAGTGGTCGGCACTGACGATGCGCTCCAGTTGTGTGCCTGCGAGCTCGCCATCAGTGGCCACGCCGGTGATCGACCAGGTCGAGCCGGTCTCCACATCGGTGATCGGCGTATCGATGTCGCCGTCTCGGACGAAGGTGAGCGTGCGCCCATCGACCACCGGGCGGTAGACGCCGGTGGTGCCCACGTCGTCGCTGTCGTTGATGCTGCTGTCACCGAGCGCGGAGCGTGCCCCGGGTGCCCAGAAGACCACGATGGGCTGGCCATCTATGGTCTCGCTCGCGACACCCACCTCGGAAAGCTCCGGATAGGCGAACGCGATGGCCTGGTCTCCGGTCCCGGTCGTGGCGACGCGTTCCTTGGGCGCGATGCGGCCGTCGGACGTACCGAAGAAGAGGAACGGAGACTCGTCGGCACGGTCGTAGCCGGGGTAAGGGTTGCGTCCGTAGGAACGGTTGAAGCCGGTCTCACGGCTGAGGACCGTGCCGTCGGGGTGGTCGGTCTCGAACTGGTCGAGCGAGATGATCTGCGCGGGCAGGAACTCGAGCTGCGTGCCCATCTGCTCGCCGACCACGCCGAGGCCGGTGGCCTGCTGCCACCACGTCTCGGTCTGGCGGTCGTACATGATGAGATTGCTGAAGTACAGGTTGCCGGTCGTGCCGAAGTCACGCACGACCCCGTCGACCGTGGCCTTGAAGGCGATGGCGGTGTTGCACAATGGGCAGAAGGTGACGACAACCGGCTCTCCGCCGAGGGTGTCATTGGTGATTTCGTGCCAGGTCATGATGGCCATCGGGTAGGCCTTGGCCTCGCCGTTGAGCTCGAGCGCGATGACCGGTGCCTGGCCGTCGATCCATTGCCCGGCAGCTCCGATCGACTCGAAGACGGGGGCGTCGATCGCCGGGATGCCGTCCTTGGGTGGACCGCCGCCGATGATCTGGTCGAAGGGCAGGCTGCTGATACTGAAGTCCGTACTCCATCCGCTCGTGTTGAAGCGCGGCTGGCCGGGATCCTCAAGTTGTCCGGGGCGCAGCTCCGATGTCGGGGCCACGGCCTGGGGATCCTCCTGGGCTTGCGCTGGCGCGGGGGGCTGGGTGAAGCCGGAGACCACGAGGACGACCGCGAGGCTGATGACGACCACGAGTGAAGCAAGTGCTACACGATGCATACCACCTACCGTATGGTCATAGCGTGAAGTAAATGTGACGCAGGCTACGTCGTTGGCGGCGCTGTCACGGTGTCGTCATGGGGGCGTCACACGCGACGCCCTGCCACAGGCTACGGAACCGTCGCTCACAGTCCCGTGATAGCGTCGATGCTCTCCTGCATCTGCCCAAGCGTCATAGGTCCGAAGAAGCGGTCGCGGATGATGCCTTCGCGGTCTATGAAGTAGTGGGTCGGGAGCCCGAACACCGTCCAGTTCCTAAGGCGCTCCCCGACGGGTCGACAGCCATCCCGTATGACAGCCCATAAGTGGCTGCGTACGCTGACACGATGTCCGCCGTTTCCTGGACGTCGATCGCGACGATCTCCAGGCCACGCTCGGCGCTCGCTTCCCAAGCACGCTGGAGGTCTGGTGTCTCCTGCTGGCAGGGTGGGCACCAGCTTGCCCAGAACACCACCCAGAGCGGCCGGCCGGCCAACGTTGCCAGGTCGACGACCCTGCCGTCCGAGTCTCGGACCGGCTCATCGTCATCGGCCGCGAGCAGCGGCGGGCGCTCACCGATCGAGAGCCCGGTGGCTGGCTCACCAAGAGGATAGAAGCCAGCCTCCGTCGCGGAGCCTGGCGCCGTCGTGTCGATCTCAGCCTGCGAGAACAGACTCGTCGTTCCGATCACGAGTGCGCCGGCGAGGGCCACGATGCCGCCGATCGCCCATGGTCGCCTCACCTTGATTGGCCCGATGCCGTAGTGCGCAGTGTTGGGGCACCGCTTCCCCTGATTAGCCCGCTGGAGTCGCATCCTCAAGGCGCATCGCCACGGGGTCACCGTCCTGTTCGTAGAACGTCACGGCCACCGGCTGGGCGAACGCCATGTGCTCGCGCAGGTGGTCAGCGGGAAAGGCGTCGTCATCGAGTTCCACGGTGCCGACACGGAAGACTGTCGTCTCGCCATCCTCGGTCCGCAGCGTGAAGTCCTTCACATCGCCTAGTGATGCTTGGCTCATATCGATGACGAGGCCAGTAGCCTTGGATATTGGATCCAGGCCCGAGATGGCGTCGCACAGTTCCTGCGACGCGATGGTGATCTCGAACTTGGCGCGAACGTTGCCTTCGCCATCGATCAGAGCGACGAACGGCTCGACCGGCAAGTCCCATGCGTTTGTCCAGGGTGTGGTCTGCAGCCGCCCATCCTCGTCGAGGACGGGTGTGAGCGTGTCGCCTTGCCATTCCATGATGTACGGCTCGTTGGGCGTGGAGGACCGGACGGCTGCCGTCACCGTGGCGCTCGAACGAGGGTTGATCCGCCTCGGAGGCTGATCGGGCGAGTGCGAAGCGCCGGCCTACACAACCTGCAGCGATCTCTCTCTGGACCACCGCCGCGTCCGATCAGGCGCGACCGAACGAGGCCACGAGGCCTTCCAGTGCGCTGACGGGCCCATCGGACCGATGACTGCGCTCCTCGCGCGACGGTCCGGTCGCGACCGCGACCCAGTCGTCGGAGCGATCCTCGACCGACAGGCTGGTCGATGCGCAGCGCAGCCCTTCGAGCGACCAGCCCACCGGCAGACGCTCCTGCGCCTCGTTCCAGGCTCGAGTCAGATCCTGCGAGTCATCCATGTCTGCCATTCCCTACGACCGCCCTACTCTAGGTCGATCGCGCAGGGTTGGCCGTGATCCCGACCACGAGCGTCGGAACGCGACCAGAGGGCCATCGAGGTCAGGTCGCATGCGTCGAGCTCATCGAGCGCACGGGGACGTCCGTGTACAAATCGCCGTAGACGAGGCGGGCAAGGCGGAAGCCATCGTCCAGGTCCAGGACCGCCGCTTCGCGGTGCGAGGGTAGCCACGCAGCAGCGGCGTGAGCATCCTCGAAGAAGTTCACGAACTGGCAGAACGCCTGTCGGACATCGGCCACGTTCGTGCAGCACTGCGTCGGCTCCGGCAGGACGACAGAGAGGACGGTCGTCTCTGGGTCCGCGCTGGTGACGCCGCCGGGCGTGATTTTCACTCGTAACGAGACGCCGCTCGCCGGAGACGTTGATTCGGAGGTCGCGGGCCGTCCGATGATGGGCACGAGGAACAGGGGGTCCCACGCGCACCAGGTGCCGAGCGTGACGTCCTCGAAGCGCAGGCGATGGCGGCTGCCGAGCAGCGTCAGACCGTTCACCCCCATGATCGATCCGTCCTGCCACTCGGCGCCGCCGTCGAGGCGCTTGACCGTGCTCGCCGGCACTCCGCGTTTCGCCGCAAGCTCAGCGACGCGCTTGCGTCGCACGGGACGACCGAGGCTCAGCTCGCGGACGATGTCCACGACCAACGGCCGGTACCCGTCGGAGCGGTCACCCTCGTCGCGCGAACCACGCAGCGATGCTGCGATCTCCTCCACGCTCGCGATCATGTCCAGAGCTGGCCGGCGTCCCATGCTCGGGTCCTCGCTCACTTGCTGCCGCCAGCAGCGGTGACCTTGTAGTGGTGGGTTCGCGTGTCGTAGTCGAACGTGCCCTCCATCGTGGCCAGCACGGTGTTGAGCCGAGCGTAGCGCTCGTCAACGGTGCGGAAGCGCATCGCGGCCGTCTGGTGCCACCGGGTCTTCTCTTCGTTCCGCGCCACGAAGATGCCGATGGTCTGGAACGAGATCTTGGCACCGTCGGCTGTCGCGATCACGCCGGCCATGTCCGACGGGTGGAGAGAATCGTCCTCTTGGTCCTCGAAGAGGTCCCAAGTGACGGTGCCGCGCAGGGTCGTGCCTTCGGCCGTGCCCTGCCCGCTGGCGAGGTAAGGCCCCACACGACCGTCCGGTGACGTGTCGGGCTGACCGTCGTTCCAATAGCCGCGCTCGGGCTTCAGCGTCAGCTCGAAGAGCCGACCGTCCTTCGCTTGGGTCCGCTTGCTTGCACTCATGTCGTCCTCCACCATTCTCGTCTTCGTTGGTGCGCGGTCTGTGAAGCAGATCGCGTCTGTCGGGGTGCAGCTCTAGCGAGAAGTTCCGGATCCGACGATCAGTGATTGCTGGGGAAGCGGGTCACGAAGTCGATGAGCCCGACCCACTCGGGCTTCACCGCGATGCGCGCCATCCCGCTGAACGTCGCGCGGGCGTGATCGCGGAAGCGAGCGCCCTGGTCGGGATCGAAGTAGCGCAGTGCGGAGTCGGCATATTCCTCGACCGCGCCCTCGACCATCCGGACCTCGGCACGGCCGCGGATCGAGAGGACCTTGTAGGGGGCCGTGTCGGAGTCGATCGTGACCGCGATGGCGGGATCGGCTTGCAGCGCCCGGACCTTCTGTGAGGTCCCGGCGGAACCGATGATGATCTCCTGGCCGTTCCATGTGAACCAGGCCGGTGTGACCCGAGGTGTCCCGTCGAGGGCGATGTAGCCGACGCGAGCGGGGATGGCGGAGTGCAGCAGCTCCTGTGCGACCGGATGGTCGAGCAATCCGAGATCCCCCTGGGGAAGCTGCTCGGTCATCGGGTCCGCCCCTGGGCTGCTGGCCCGCTCGGTCCTGTCGAGCTGTGCGGTGGTCATCGTCGTCATCCTTTCTGGTCCGGCCTTTTGCTGGCCTGTGTTGCCGAGGCCATGACCCCCGCTCGATCGTGCATCACGACGACCGAGCGGGGTGCCACGGCTGGGAGGAAGGGAGGACGCTCCTCGACGTCGGGCACCCGTCTGGCAGGCGCCTGAGCGTCGATCAGAGCTGCTCGTACAGCGGTCCGAAGGTCTTGCGACCCAGCTCGAACGCTTCATCCACGGTGAGGAGGTAGACCTCCATACCGCGGTCCTTGAAGTAGCCCTCGCCGGAGTCGCGGTCAGCGAAGAAGTGGACGTGATGGCAGAACATCGTCCACACCGCCGAGAGGCTGTCGGTGGCACCCGGCTCGGGCACGACGATCGACACGACCGTGCTGTCAGGGCTGTAGTCGTCCACGCCGCTGGCATCGGCGGAGATGTTGATGAGCTGGCCGTTGGCCGGGTCGGGCGACTCGATCTCGACCGGCTCGGTCAGCGCCGGTGTGATCAGGAGCGGGTCGAGGGCACACCAGTTGCGCAGCTCGTTGCCGCCGACGCGGAAGATGTGGGGATAGTCGTTGAGGGTGAGTCCGACGGTGCCGCGGACCTCGCCGTCGTTGCCCAACTCGGAGACGCCTTCGACGAACTCGCGCGCGTCGGCGTGCTCGATGCCGAGGTCATCGGCGATGGCGTCGACCTCATCGCGGGTGATG
>Ga0255054_10002393_pt1 | contig 10758 bp, 8 predicted proteins | sample JV7_2_23_MG_FD_188634 | JGI IMG/M metagenome (GOLD analysis project Ga0255054, IMG submission 188634) | Seawater microbial communities from Jervis Inlet, British Columbia, Canada - JV7_2_23 | ecosystem: Environmental > Aquatic > Marine > Inlet | place: Canada: British Columbia | collected... | reverse complement strand
CACCCGCACGGGGATGATGGGCAGGCAATGGGGAGAATTTCAGCTTCAACAGCTTCTTGCAGCGACGGCTCAACAACCTGATATTGTTCATCTTTTGGTAGCCGATGAAGCCGGGAAAGCCCTCGCCCATAGTAATCCCGACCAGATTGGTAGTCTCTATGGAGCTAAATTGGATCTTAAAAAAATATCCGGCTCCAAAGCCCTGCAGTGGCGTCAGATCACCCAGCCCGATGGTAAACACGTTTTTGAGGTCTATCGAAAATTCATGCCAACCAGTCCTCCCATGGGGATGGGGATGATGCGGCGCCACATGGGGATGATGGGCCGCCGATCTCAAACCAACTGGCAGGAAAATGAGAATATCTCGCATTCGCTACAGATTATATTTGTAGGGCTGGACATGAGTCCCATTGAAGAGGCCCATAAGGCAGATGTGCGACACGCCGTCATCATGGGGGCCATCCTGCTGCTGGTGGGATTTGCCGGGTTCACGCTGCTGTTTCTGGTTCAAAGCTATCGCTCCACGCGGGCATCACTTTCCAGGATAAAGGCCTTTTCCGATAACGTCGTGGAGAATGTGCCCATCGGCTTATTAGCTTTAGACAATCAAGGCAAAATTGCAGCTTTTAATAATGGCGCAGAGTCTATCCTGCAGCTTTCCGCCCCGCAGGTCATCGGTCAGGAGGCCGGCCGCATAATCCCTCCTGAACTCCTGGCTGAAATCAATCATTCTAAAAGCCATAACAATGTCATCGAAAAGGAAATCGAATGTACAACGGTTGAAGGAAAAATGGTTCCCCTGGAAATCGCGGCCAGCAGTCTTAAAGATGAAGATGATGTTTTCCTGGGCAATGTTCTGTTGTTTAAAGACTTAACCGAAGTGCGGGCACTTCGTAGAGAAGTCACCAGAAGCCAGCGTCTGGCCTCGGTAGGCAGACTGGCAGCCGGAGTCGCCCATGAAATCCGTAATCCATTAAGCTCCATCAAGGGATTTGCCACCTATTTTAAAGAAAGATATCCCGATAGACCGGACGATCAACAGACCGCCAATATCATGATCCAGGAAGTCGATCGCCTCAACCGGGTCGTCGGACAGCTCCTTGAATTGGCCAGGCCCATCTCTGTGAAGAAGCAACGGATATCTCTGCAGGACCTGCTCAAAGACTCCATCAAACTGATTGAAGATCGGGCAGCCGCGAAAGGCATTTCAGTCCAAACCCAACATGCCGCCGGCGTGGACTCAGTGTGGGGCGATCCTGACCGCATCAATCAGATCCTTTTAAATTTATACTTGAATGCAATTGACTCCATGGAAAGTGGCGGAGAGTTAAAAGTGGCGCTCTCATCGGATGGCGAAAACAGCGAAATCTTCATCAGGATTTCAGACAGCGGTTGCGGGATAAACCCAGAGCATCTTTCCAAGATATTTGACCCCTACTTTACAACAAAATCGACCGGTACCGGTTTAGGATTGGCGATTGCCCACAATATTGTAGAAGCATTGGGCGGCAAAATAACCGTGGAAAGCGATAAGGAAGTGGGAACCACTTTTACAGTTGCTTTACCAAATTCAGAAGAAAGCAAAAACCATGATTGAAAAAAGTGCTGTTCTGGTTGTCGATGATGACCACGCCCACCGAACCATGCTCAACACGCTAATCAGCGGATGGGGATATGCGGTCTCGGAAGCCGATGACGGGTCCACAGCCGTCGAAAAAGTAAAAGAAACCTCCTTTGATCTGGTTCTAATGGATGTGCGCATGGTCAGAGTTTCAGGTCTGGAAGCACTTGAAACCATCAAATCGTATAATCCCGCAATTCCCGTTATCATCATGACCGCCTACTCATCGGTTGAAACTGCAGTGGCAGCTTTAAAACAGGGCGCTCATGATTACCTCACCAAACCTCTTGATTTCGATAAACTACGGTTGACCCTTGAAAGGGCCATGGAGCATACCCGGCTCAAGGAAGAAAACCGCCTGCTGCGGGAAAACCTGGGACAACAATTTGACAGCCAAAACATCATCGGTAAAAGCCCAAGCATGTTAAAGCTTTTTGAAACTGTGGCCCAGGTTGCTCCGTCTGAAGCCACGGTTTTAATCTCAGGAGAATCCGGCACCGGTAAAGAACTGATTGCCGGCGCCCTTCATTTTAACAGTCCCCGAAAAAGCGGCCCCTTTGTGAAGATCAATTGTGCGGCCATTACGGAAACGCTTTTGGAATCAGAGCTATTCGGCCATGAGAGGGGCGCTTTTACCGGCGCAGACCGGCGCAGAGAGGGGCGCTTTTCCCAGGCCCACGGGGGCACACTGTTTCTGGATGAAGTCAGTGAAATGTCTCTGATGATGCAGGTAAAATTGCTGCGCGCGGTGCAAGAACGCGAGTTTAACCGCGTGGGCGGCGAAACCACCATTCAGGTGGATGTGCGGGTCATTGCCGCTACCAACAAAAACCTTATGGAGCAGATAAACGAGGGTGCCTTCCGTGAAGACCTATACTACCGGCTGAACGTGGTCGAGCTTCAAGTTCCTCCATTAATGACAAGAAAGGAGGATATACCGCTGCTGGCCCAGCATTTTCTTGAAATGTTTGCCACCAAAAACCGTAAAGCGATAAAAGGATTTACACCCAAAGCCATGGATGGTCTCATCCGTTATGACTGGCCGGGAAATGTTCGGGAATTAATGAATGCCGTCGAACGCGGAGTTGTGCTCGCGCGATCGAATTATCTTGATGAGGCGGACTTTCCGTTTGTCAAGGATTCATCGATTCAAAATGATCACGATTTAGCCAATCCAGCCGAGCTTTCCGTACAAGGCGATGTTCCTTTAAATGAAGTGGAAAAGACAGTTATCTTAAATACCCTGGAGGCGGCAGGTGGTAATAAAAGTGAAGCGGCACGACGCCTGGGTATAACCCGCAAAACGCTGCACAAAAAGCTGAAGGCTTACGGAGTGATGCCGTAGAGACAGATGACAGAGGTCAGATGTCAGAAGTCAGAGGACAGAGGACAGATAACAGAAAACCTACAACACAACTCCAAGACCATCAAATTCTACCTTCTGTCTTCTGATTTCTGTTCTCTGTCTTCTGTTTGCTGACATCTGACCTCTGAAGCGTAGACCTTTACTTGAGCGATTGAGTCATTATCATATAGAAAATTTTTCTTGCTAAAATATAAAGTGAGGAATAGATGGATCAAACAAATTTTCATATTGTCCGGTGTTCTGACTGCGGGGCTGCCAACCGGATACCGGCCGAAAAAATTGGAGTTGCCGTCAAATGCGGCAAATGTCACAGCCTCTTGCCTGTGGAACAGAAGAAAACAGTCCCGGGCCAAGCTATCCAGATGCGCTGCACGGAATGCGGGACGAAAAATAAAATTCCGGCAGGTAAGGTTGATGCGGGTGGCAAATGCGGCAAATGCGGTTCTTTACTTAAAACCGAGGAACTGTTTGAGCCGCAGCCGGTTATGGTCACGGACAGCAATTTTGATGTCAAAGTATTAAAATCTCCTCTGCCGGTGCTGTTGTTTGCCTGGGCGCCCTGGTGTACTACATGTGTGGCGGTAACGCCTATTATCGATGAATTTGCTTCGGACGCCAAAGGCAAAGTACGGGTGGCCAAATTAAATGTTGAAGCCAACCCGATGCTGGCATCTAAATTCAACATCTTGAGCGTGCCATTTTTGTTTATTTTTGATAACGGCCAGCTGAAAGAAAACATGCCGGGGGGGCTTCAGAAACATGAAATCATGATGAAAATGTCAAAATACATATAGAAACGGTTTCATATTCCCCATCTTTTGCCCGACAGCTGTGTTGCTCGTCCTCGAAATTCGTATCGCGGCAAGATGCCGCTCCCACCAATTATTGTTGAGATGAGCTTGTAAAAAGCTTGGCGATTATGAAAACTGAGTGGGATCCCGCTAAACGGGAGAAGTGTACGCTGCGCTCCTTCTCCTCCTCGCGCCGTGCTGTCAGACAAAATCTGGAGCTCTGAAACCGTTTTAATGAAAATGTATAAATGTTTTCCATTTTTCGCGTTTTCGTGATTAATTGAAATTCAAATGGAATCAAAAAATAAGCAGCTTGCTGATAGGATAATTGACATCCTGCAGAGTGGATTGACGATGAATGCGGATACGCTGCATTATATCGATTCGACGTTTTCAAATCCCTCCATCGGCGAGCTTGAAGAACTTCTTCAGGATGAATCCAACTGTGAAACGGATTCGCTATTAGAGCTGCTCTTTTTTCCGGATGAATCCGTGCAGCTGCAATTGGAAGACATGCTGGAGGATATTCAGTTTCAAAAGCAGGACGAACAAAAAATTCGGGATATGGTTTGCAACAAATCCTTCCAAACCCGGATTCGTTTCCCGGACGACAGGGGCACATTGGGGATGGAGGTTACTCCTTTAAACGTGGCGCAGTTTATTGCGCACCTCAATCTATTGAGGCGCCTGAACCCGAAACTGACCGCTTCCGTCAGCGATTATGTTCCAGTAACTTTTCAAACGCGATGCAAAGTCAAACTGCGAAACACAAGGCCAATCACTTCACAAAGCAAAATTTTATTCCTGCAAGCGTTCTTTGAAAAACTACAAGGTGACAGCGATGATTTTTTTGATGACCTCGATTTTATACTCAGCTTTTTGGATGAGTGTAAAGATGAGCCGGAGATGTTTCAGGCGCTAATGGCCAAAAAAAGATTCTATTTCCAGAGTTTGCAAAAAGCTAAGAATTTAGATATCCAGTTGATAAAACATAATGTGGAGACTCTATTGTTGAGAGGCAAACGCGTATCCTACGTCGATAAAGCCGATGCCCGCAAAAAGATACAGATGATTGATCGAATCAGCCTGGCAATTTTTGGAAAAACCGAGTTTTTTGATTTGATGCCGGCGGGCGAGCAATCAATTATTCTGGAAGGGAAAGAAGATATCGATAAACTCATCAAAAATTTCAATTAAAGGATTTGTTATGAAAGCAGCAACTGGAATTTTGGTTCTCTATTTAACTGTTCTGATGCTCGGACTCTTTGGCGATCTGCAGGATTTGAGGGCCGCAACCGAGAGTAGCAACCTTACGGTGGACCATATCCTGGATCGGGTCGAAAAAAAGTATGCAGATTCGAAATTTTCAGCAAATTTTATCCAAAAATCTACGATCAAAGCGATGGATATTACTGATTTAGCTTCCGGAAAGGTTTACATCAAATACCCCGGCATGATGCGGTGGGAATATGAAAAACCGGACAGACAAATCATCGTTACTGATGCCGACAGACTCTGGATCTACCGCCCCGAAAACAACCAGGTGATGACCGGAAAAGCCCCCACGTTTTTCGGAGACGGCAAAGGGGCCAGTTTTTTATCCGATATCCGGTTGATTCGGCAAAAATTCGATATCTCCCTGGAACAGGGCGGGCAGGCAGAAAATGATCTGTTTTACCATTTAAAGTTAATACCGCGGGAAAAAACCCTGGACATCTCCGAAATCCGCTTGATGATATCCAAACAGACCTTTAACGTTCTGCAGGTCACCACCCAGAATTTTTACGGTGATGAAACCCGCATCGATCTGATCAATTCTGCATTTGGCGTGGTTCTGGAAGATTCGCTATTCAGCTTCAAAATCCCGGAGGGGGCGGATGTGTTGCAATTAGACGAGTAGGTTTCCATTTATAAATGGCCCTTTTTCCGATGAACTGCGTTCTCCGCGGATTAATATCGTCGACGTACTCAAAGTACGCCTCCTCGCAAATCCTTGTGCGGTTTGCTGAGCACCTCAAAATTATTAGAATCAGATGCGAAATCCCGCCGCGAGGCGGGGCTCATCGAAAAAATTTCTCATTTATAAATTGGAAACTAATCAATATTAAAAAATAAATTGACAATAATTTTAAAACGCCAGGTTTTGTTTGAGGGCTCCCGCAGGTAAGCGGGATTTCGCATCAGATCTTTTTATATTAAGGTGCTCAAAAGGCGCGATTCGATTCAATAGCGGAGCGTATAATTCGTGGCTGGAAGCCACTCCCACTTTATTTAATCATAGCTTTGTTTTTTTTCTAAGGCTACCAAAAATGTGTGGGAGCGGCATCTTGCCGCGATGCAATAGCATTTTGAATTGAATCGCAACACAGCCCTCGAGCAAAAGATGGTGTTTTACAGAGCATTAACGATTTCGTCGGGAATATCGGCGTTGGTATAAACCTTCTGCACATCGTCGCAGTCTTCTAAGGCCTCCATGAGTTTGACCATCTGCTCGGCTTCTTTACCCTTCAAAAAAGTGGTTGATTGCGGCAGCATGGTCACTTCAGACACTGAATAGGGAATGGATGCGTTGTCGATGGCCGCTTTGACCGCCTCAAAATCTTCGGGGGCCGTAATGACTTCAAAATTGCTGTTGTCCTCGCGAATATCCTCGGCCCCGGCATCCAGAGCCGCTTCCATCAGGGCCTCTTCATCCACGGCTTTATTTTCAACTGCAATGTAGCCCTTTTTATCAAACATCCAGGCCACACATCCGTTTTCACCCATGTTCCCGCCGCTTTTGCTGAAAATATAACGAATATCGGCTACCGTTCGATTTTTGTTGTCCGAAAGGGACTCGATCAAAACTGCCGCCCCGCCGGGGCCATAACCTTCATAAATGCTTTCTTCGTAATTCACGCCCTCAAGCTCGCCGGTTCCTTTTTTAATGGCTCGTTCGATGTTGTCTTTGGGCATGTTTTCATTTTTGGCGGCCAGTATCGCAGTTCTTAGCCTCGAGTTGGCATCTACGTCTCCGCCGCCCACACGGGCGGCAACGGTAATTTCTTTAATCAGTTTCGTGAAAATCTTGCCCCGTTTGGCATCTGTAGCGGCTTTTTTATGTTTTATACTCGACCATTTGCTATGACCCGACATAATGCCTCCTAACCTGGACAAGCCAAAGTGAATTCGTCTTTGGCCTTTTGCGTATTAGCTTGTCCGAAAAATTCTAAATACGAAGCACGCCTGATTTTATAAAATTGGCCGAAACAATATCGAAATTCAAATGTTCCAATGCTCGAAACCTTCAGCGTTACTTTTTATCGAATATGATTTTGAAGCTTAATCTCACTGTTTTGGATTTTTGTCATTAGAGATTCGAATTTGTTTCGACCCATTTTATTAAATCAGGCGAGTTTCGATATTCGGATTTAATATATTATTTTGAAAATGCAATATATTTGTACTATCCATTGAAATTCATGCCAATGATGTATATTTCCTTGCTCTCCTTGCGGCTGCTCTGGGGTTTGAAGATTTTATGGTTTTTAAAACGACTTCTGACCGAATCAGAAAATTTCTTAAATTCTTCGCCCTGGAAAATTTTGCAAATAAACGATCCGTCAGGTCTCAACGCCATTTGGGCGATATTCAGGGCAGCCTGGCATAGCTGATACGACCGCTCGGCATCGATCATTTTATTGCCGGTGGTGGCCGGCGCCATGTCGCTTAAGACCACATTAAACCGGTTTGCCAAATCTTCATTTTCAATCCATGCCCGATCAATCGTTAGGATATCAGCCTTAAGCGTCTCCGCCTGGGATGGAATCTTTATCGTAACCGGCTTCAGGTCAATCCCTAACACTTTTCCGTGCTTACCGGTTAGCTCGGCGGCATAAAGCAGCCAGGAACCGGGTGAACATCCCAGATCCAAAACCTGATCGTCTTTTCTGATTAAACGAAATTTCCTTTGGGCTTGCTTTAGCTTATACACGGATCTCGCCGGATAACGCTCTTTTTTCGCCTGCTCTGAATAATGATCCGCCCAGCGCTGATGTTTTTTTGAGCCAAAACGCTTCATAATTTAGAAGAGCGCATCCACGGCCGCTGAAACAGTTGTTATTCCGGTAACTTTAATCCCGTCAATATCGGCAATGCGCTTTAAGTTGCTGTCCGGCACCAGACAGCGTTTAAATCCCATTTTTTTGGCCTCGGCAACCCGGGTATCAACCTGGCCGATGGCCCTGACTTCGCCGGTGAGGCCAACCTCTCCAATCACCACAGTGCCGTCGGAAATAGGCTTGTCTAAAAAGCTTGAAGCAATTGCCGAAACAATGGCCATATCGACTGCCGGTTCGATTACCTTTACCCCGCCGGCCACATTCATAAAAATATCATACCCCATCAGGTGCATCCCGAGTTGTTTCTCCATAACCGCTGCCAACAGAGCGACCCGGTTGGAGTCCAACCCCAGTATAGTCCGACGGGGAGTGCCAAAACTGGTGCTGCTGGCCAAGGCTTGAAGTTCAACCAGAATCGGACGCGTGCCTTCCATGCTGGCGGTAACCGCGGAGCCGGATGCATTCGCAGGCCGTTCGGATAAAAATACCGCTGACGGATTGGCCACTTCATCCAGGCCTTGATCTTTCATTTCGAAGACCCCGATTTCGTTAGTGGAACCAAACCTGTTTTTAACCGCACGCAAAATTCGAAAGATGTGGTTGCGGTCCCCTTCAAAATACAAAACCGTGTCGACCATATGCTCTAAAAGCTTGGGTCCTGCAATAGCGCCGTCCTTGGTTACATGACCCACCAGCAAGGTCGGTATACCGGTCTTTTTCGCCATCAGCATCAGCCGCACCGTGGATTCTCTTACCTGGCTGACACTCCCGGGGGCCGAAGTCAGTTCGGCGCTGTACATGGTTTGAATCGAATCAATGACCAGGACTCGCGGCTGCACGGATTGGATCATCGCCAGAATGGATTCAATTTCGACTTCGGAGACCACCAATAATTCTGAAGAAATGGTATCCAGCCGTTGGCTGCGCAATCGAATCTGGCGGTTGGATTCCTCACCGGATATATACAGAACTTTATGGCCTTGATTCGCCAGCCCGTAGAGGACCTGCAGCATCAAGGTCGATTTGCCGATTCCGGGATCGCCACCGATCAACACCAGAGTTCCGGGCACCAGGCCGCCGCCGAGTACCCTGTCAAATTCTTGAATATCTGTTAAGAGGCGATTTTCATAATCCAGATCAATAGAATCGATGGCAACCGGTGATGCATGTTGTTTTGTCAGCACCCGGCCGCCATTTCGAAAAGCGCCAAGCGCTGTTCTTTCCTCCACTATGGAGTCCCAGGTGCCGCAGTCCGGGCACTTGCCCATCCATTTGGGGGTTTGGTAGCCGCAAGTTTGACAGCAGTAGATGGTTTTGGCGCTTTTTTTCATGATATATTCGGGGGAAATGTGTTATTATTCAATGAAAATGTAGAACCTATCTCAAAAATAGTAGATCACGCTCAAAAGAAAGGCACCGGCCGACGAAAAAGCGCAGCATACACGATATAGTATGTGAGCATTTTGAGGAGGTCGGTAACGCAGCTATTGAGCGTTAGATGCATTTTTGAGATGGGTTCTAAATAACATGGGAAATCAATGCAATCAAGCGGGTTCTATCTATACACAACGACTTAAATCATTGCGCACGATTATTTGTGATTTGAAATCTGACCTGGAGTTTTTAATATGCGACATATCACTAAATCAGGCACGAAATGGATAATTTTCGCCGTCGGCCTGCTGGTCGTCGGAATTTTTGTTTTAGCCGAATCCCGGGCCGCTGTTGAACCCAATAATAAGCCATTTTCAGCTGTTCAAAAACGGTTGATTACCGACGGCTTTGATCCGGTAAAAATAAACAAGCTGTACAGTCGGCCTCAGGTGTTTTTCGAAGCTGATGGTGTCACGCTGCTTTTTACTTACAAAGAGGCCCATGTGAATTATGGACAATTCACAAATAATTGGTCCATTCGCAAGGCCAAGCAGTATATGCAAAAACATGAAGACGACCTGATGCGCATGGAGAAGGCGTTCGGTGTGGATAAAAAAATAATCACAGCAATACTGCTGGTCGAAACCGGTCTGGGCGCCTCGGTGGGAACACGATCGACCTTAAACACGCTTTCGACCCTGGCAGCTTTGATGGATCCGGTAGTGCGCGACCGGTTCTGGGATTTGATTCCGGATTCAAAAAAAAATTCCAGAAAAAAATTTGAAAAAAAGGCGGTCTCTCGATCAAAGTGGGCTTATGAAGAACTTAAGGCCTTTTTAAAATATACAAACCGCGAAGGATTTGATCCGGCATCAATTCCCGGCTCGTTTGCCGGTGCAGTGGGCGTTGCCCAATTTATGCCCACCAGCATACTGGCATACGGCAAAGACGGTGACAACAACGGAATTGTTGATATGTTCAATCACGCCGACTCCATGGCCAGTATTGCCAATTTTCTCAAAAGTCATGGTTGGCGTCCAGGACAAAGCCGTAAAAAAGCCGAAAAAATTATCTATCATTACAACCACAGCACCTATTACGTAAACACGATTTTAAAAATCTCCAGGCGCTTGAAAAGTTGAAATGACTTTGAAACTACTTGGCATATTCCTGGCGTTATGTATTCCATTTTTTATCGCCACCGTTTGGGCCATCATCGATGTGGCCCAGAAAGATTTTGGCACTGCCGGCAAAAAAGCGTTGTGGTGGGTTATCGCATCGGTGCCCTTTGTCGGTTTCATTGTGTATTTAATATTCGGATTCCGAAAGGGAAAAAAAATCAATTAACAACGGACTACCGGCAACTGACAATTTGATTATCCTCTGAATTATGAATTGACAATTATTTGATTTTTAATATAGTTAGGCCACATTAAATTCGTTAACGGTCCCATCGTCTAGTGGTTTAGGACGTCGGCCTCTCACGCCGGTAACGGGGGTTCGAAT
>Ga0255054_10002392_pt1 | contig 10762 bp, 6 predicted proteins | sample JV7_2_23_MG_FD_188634 | JGI IMG/M metagenome (GOLD analysis project Ga0255054, IMG submission 188634) | Seawater microbial communities from Jervis Inlet, British Columbia, Canada - JV7_2_23 | ecosystem: Environmental > Aquatic > Marine > Inlet | place: Canada: British Columbia | collected... | reverse complement strand
AAATGAAATGAGATTTTGTTCAGAGCGAAGAAAAAACCATATTGTTTAGAAACATTTTCACATTCTAATAAAATCGCAGTGGAATTATTCATAATTAACTACATTAAAAGTTAATTTAAGACTTAAAATAAACTATAATAAAAAAAAGATATAAATTATTAATTAAAAAAGCGCTTAGGTCGTAATTTAATCACTAAGACTAATACTAGAATTCCTGTAATACCCATTGTACTATAAACTAGAATTAATTCAATATCGTCCGCAGGTAAACCAACATTCACACCACCATCTTGCATATTTACCGTAATCGTATCACTTTCTGAGTTCCAATTACCAAGTGAATCTCTTAAATATATAATAATACTTAATGAGCCTGTTGTACTTGGAGTCAAATTATCTAGCTCCCATGTATTTCCATTTAGAAAAGTTAACGTATAATTAAAATTTTCGAACTCAATAATGACTTCGTTAACACCTGATAAATCAGTAGTATCAACTTGAATTAACACCGATTGTCCTAAGAAAATAGAATCTTGACTTTTAATTATATTGAATAATGTAGGACCCGTTGTATCTATAACAGTAACATTACCATCCAATGAAATCCAGTTATTAACAGTATCATTTGAAAAGATTGTGTATCCCTTTAAACCCAAACTGGACGGAATCCAACTGCTATATTCCCACTTTGTTCCACTGACATACGTCATTGTATAATTCACGCCACCAATTTCTAATAATACGCTACTAATTCCTGAATAATCGTTAACTTCAATCTGAATCACTTCTGTTTGTCCTAACTCTAGTGGATCAGCATTTTCTAATAAACTAGATAGAACTGGACCTGTAGTATCTATTACTGTAATATTAGATGTTAATAAAACCCCGTTATTACTCGAATCATTTGCATAAATTGTATAAATTTTTAATCCTGTACTAGATGGCGTCCAACCATTGTATTCCCATGTAATACTGCTTATCTTTGACATTGTATAATTTATTCCTTCAATTTCAATTAAAACTGAATTTATAGGAGCTAAATCAGTAATGTTAATCTGAATTGATTCACCTTGACCCAATTCTAATGGATCATTCTCTTCGTATAAATTTGATAATTCAGGGGATATTGTGTCTATTACCTCAATATTGCCACTTGTGCTATTCCAATTATTTGAAACATCTTGGATGTAAATTGTATACGAATAGATATTAGCGTATAAAGGAAGCCAAGAATTATTTGACCATGTATTACCTCCATTATGAGACATTGTAATGTTTACACCATCAATTTCAAATTTAATTTGGTTAATACCTGTTAAATCTGTAGCTTCAATAGATATAGTTAAAGCATTCCCTAATTCAAGAGGATCAAAATTTTCTACTAAATTTGCATAATTTGGAGGTGTTGTGTCTTGAACTGAGATACTATCACTCAATTGGCCCCAATTATTTAATGAATCATTAGCATAAATTGTAAAGAAATTTGTTCCGATTGAACTTGGTGACCAAGCATACTTGAACCTTTTTCCGCCAATACTTGACATAGAATAATTTAATCCTCCGATTTCAATGAGCACATCGCTAACTCCGTCAATGTCTTCAATGTCGACTTGAAGAGTTTCCAATTGTCCTAATTCTAAAGGATTAGCACTTTTAGAAATATTTTGAATTATTGGTGCTTCTGATGTGAAAACATCAATAGACCCAGAAGTTGAGTTCAAATTATCACTATTATCTATCATATAGATGATATAATTAAAGGTTCCTATAATTGATGGCTTCCAATTAGGCCATGTCCAAGTATTAGCTCCAATAAATATCATAGTATGATTAATGCTATCATATTCTAAAATTACATCCTTCACTCCAGAACCTGATATATCATAAGCTTTAATGCTGATTGATTCATTCTGCCCTAATGGGAGAGGATCGGCACTTTCAATTAAATTAGAATATGTTGGTGCTGTAGTGTCTATGACCGTGATATCATTGTTTATTGAATTCGAATTACCTTCTGTATCATTAGCATAAATCGAGTAAGATTTTAAGCCTACAGATGTTGGAATCCAGCTATTGTATTCCCATGTAGCACTACTAATTTTTGACATTGTATGATTCATAGCGTTAAATTCTATTAGAACATGGTTGACACCTGATAAATCAGTTACATTGATTTGAATAGATTCAATTTGTCCTAACTCTAAAGGATCAGCACTCTCAAGTAAATTTGTTAAATTTGGCAAGGTTGTATCGATTACATTAATACTTCCACCTGTTGAATTCCAACTTCCGTCTGTATCATTAGCATGGAAAACATAATTTTTTATACCAAGTGTATTTGGAATCCAATTATATTCATAAATATCTCCTATACTATTAACCATAGAGTAGTTAGTACCTTCTAGTTCAATAACGACATCACTAACGCTCGTTTCAGAATCAATAACATCAACAGAAAAATTTTCTTGTTGACCAAATTCTAAAGGATCGCTACTTTCAACTATGTTGCTAAATTGAGGTGGTGTATTTTGTATTTCTACAGTAACCATAAAATCACCATGAGCAAAATAGGATGAGGAACCTCCAGCCCTGTATATTACATCTGAATGGAGTGTATAAGTTTGTTCGGTTGATGGTGCTGTAATTTGGAAATCGATTGTAGCTGAATTTCCAGATCCATCTATTGCAACTGATTGTTGAGTGGAATCAAAAGAAAAATCTTTATTATCGCCTAAACCAGGAGATCCACTTGGAAATCCTCCTTCAATATTATTACCTTGAGCTTCAGTGAAACTTGACACTTGAATTGTAATTGTAAATATTTCACTTGGGTTTACGGATGATCCTGAACTTGACGACAAAGAAACATAGCCATTTGTGCTTTCCGTTATATTTCCGTGGCAGCTTGAGTGCCCTTCTCCAGAAAAATCATTGAATTGACTCGTTCTAGCTATCACAAATCCCATAATTGATAAAAACAATATGGTTGTGATTAAAAAAGATGAAATTTTTTTATTTATTTTCATTAAAATCCCTTTTTCCTTAAAAATAAAGATTTAAATGTTCTCTATTAGTATTTTTATATTTTAATTGTTTGATAGAGTCCATTTTGAATTTGAATCTATCAAATATATTACAAAATTACTTAATTTGAAGAAATCTTTTATATTTTATAACTTTTACCAACAATGGCTAATTTAAACAATAGAAATCGCTTCAGTTTTATTTTTAAACTATTTATAATTTTTAGTTTCAATTTGAACCATATTATAACACCTTATATTACATAAATCAGATATTTATAATTTTAAAAAAACCGGATTCAGCTAAATTATTTCTTATAAGTTGCTTCATTTATTGATGTTATACTTTATTTCTCTTAAGAATAAGTAGAATAAGTATGGAGGGAAGTATGCCACCCAATAAAAATATGAAGCCTGAAATAAAGAAAATATCTTGAAATATCCAGAAATTTGGCTCAATTAATGTTCCAATTAAAATTAAGGATAAACCAGTATGTACATAAGTTTTTGAATTTATTCTTAAGAAGTGCCTTAAACCCTTACTAGTATCAAAGTCTTTTATTAATTTCAAAATTGAAGCCAGTAATGCTAGAATAAATATAGCGATCAATGGATTTATCCAAAAGCTTGTTGAAAAAAATAATGCTAAAGAGATTATAGATTGAGATACTACTCCTATAGCTATTATAATAGTTATCAATTTCAATTTATATATTCCATATAGTGAACAAAAAATCAGTGTGATAGCTAATCCAGAAGCTAAAATTAATGCTGTTGCTATGAAAAAATCAGTTCCTACATATATTATATTCATACTAAAAAAATTTGAAAGAAAAAATGATAAGGGAGTAATATAAAGACCAAATACACAAACAAAAGCCAGCATAAAAAGAAATAAGTAACTTGAATAATCTAAAAAGAGACGAACTTTCTTGTAATGTTCAGATAAAGAATTTAAAGTATCATAAACAACGTAAAGTGAGAAGATAATTAATGCTAAACCAACTATTAAAGTCCAAGCTACTAGATTATTATCCCCAGTAAAAGCATGTAACGAATTCAAACCTCCACCACGGGTTATTAGAGTGGAAAAAATTATTGATAAAAAAATCGAAATTATATTGATTTTGACTAATTTACTATTCCTCTTTTTAAAAGTTATAGTATGAAAGTAGGCGGTACTAAAAAACCAAGGGACTAGGGAGACGGTCTCTACAGGATCCCATCCCCAATACCTACCCCAACTAAGAGCTATTTTTGCCCAGTATGCCCCCAATCCAATACTTACAGTCAATATTAACCAGCCAATCTTCATACTAATTTCATAAAATGATTTTTGATATGAATTTTCCAAAGAATTATTTGGCTTTATAAGCTCTATTATTGCTATAGTAAAGGGAATTAAAAAAATGGCATAAGCAAGAAATGTAAAAAATGGATGCCAAATCATAAATGGAGATATTAAAAGAGGATTCAAGCCTAATCCATTAGGATTTATAATAGGAGTCTGAATTTGAAACGGATTGTAAGAAAATAACACTAATAAAAATACTAATGAAATAATTGAAGAAATTATAACAGATAGAATGAAAATAATATCTTTTTTATTTTGATTATTGAGTCTGTAAAAGAAAATAATAATCGTATTAAATAACATCCAGGTCATGATAGATCCAGCTTCACCAGCCCAAATAGCAACAATCTTGTAAATTATTGGGAGTGTAGATTTACTATTACTCCAGACGTAGACAAAATCATAATAATCACTTAGAAAACAAGTTTCTAAAAGTAAAAATAAAGATATCGTTAAACTCATACTTAAAGAAGATAATAGATAAAAATTTCGTCTAAGCTTTAGAAGATAAAAAAGATCAACCAAAGTAATGATGATCGTTGAAACGATTAAAATATTCCCCATCAAAGAAATGGCTAATATCTTGGAGTTAAACTCAAAGAAATCTAAAATAAAAGGGAAAACAACAACAATGCTAAGGATCACTATTAAATCAACGAGTAAAATCGTTTTTAGTGAATTACGATCAAATTTCATTATAAAAAAATTAAACAATTAGTGTTAAAAAAGATTGTTATAAAATATTATAAACCGCAACCAATCTCTCTCTCTAATATACAAGTTATGAAAATTAGGTGCAATTTTCGCATCAAAGTTTAAAATCCACTTATAATTTCTAAATAAAAGCTTTAATTGTTTTATAATATCAATTAAGATTATAAAAAGACATTTTTAAGACGATGAAAAAGAAAGTTTTTGCACTATTTATAATACTTATTAGCCTACCGTTTTTGTTTCTAATTTTGAATGGAACAGCATTTCCAAGCCAAGAATTGGATCATGATATTTGTCATACAGTACCCGGAGGATATACAATTTCAGCCGACATTAACTCTATAAATACTGTGAATCCCTCGGATGTTTTTGTGTTTAATGTGACCGCCACTGGGAACAGTTTGTTTGTCCAGGCTCCTAACGAAAACACGAGTGTAATGCAGAATGGACAAATAATAATTCTTCCTACTACTGATAAAATATTTGATGACTCTGGAGAAGATATTGATTCGAATCCAAACCAGATGATTATAACCTTTAATATTACGGTTCCTGAAGCAGATGGATATTACTCTCTGTTCATACTAGCAGGAGACAACTCATCAGCCCCTGGTGTACCACCTGATTTTGCGTACATCGAAATTGGTTTTAGTGTTGGAGGAGTTGCTCCACCTGAGCCTGAGATCGAAATATTCGATCATTTTGGGTTGCTCATCGGTTTGTCCGCATTGTTACTCCTTTCTGCTGGAACTATCCTCGTATTAATAAACGAAAACAAATTTGTGAAAATTCACGGAATATTTAGTGGTGCTTCTTGGATCTTAACTCTGGTCAACGCTATTGCTTTGATAAACCTCAATAAAAATAACCTTCCATTTGAGGAATTACTCCAAATTTGGTTTTCTTTTGATCCTTTCCCAGTTCATGTAATTCACATAATTTTAGGTGCAGCAGGATTATTTACAGGACTGCTTAGTATGTTGTTTGGAATTGCAGCTGAACGTCAATATGCAAAACTTACGGGATACATTACTCTAGTTTGCTGGTGGACAGGATTCTTTTTAGGTTTAATATTAGTACCCTTATTTTAAATGGAAGTGTAAACAAAAATGAATGAAACAACAGTTAATGATAAAATAAGTGGAGAATCAACCCGTACTCCAGAAAAAGTAAATAAAAGGGGAAGGAAGAGAAATTTCGAGGAAATTGTTAAAGAATTTATTTCTCCTTACCATGTAAGCACTAATAAATATGAACTTGAATCTGCATCCGCTGATCTAACATCACTACCATCCTATCATTATAAATTTAAAAAAAATTATCTTGCGAGTATAATTGTTCGACCTGCTGATACGGAGAGCTTATCCCTATTGATTAAGAAGTGTTGGGAACTCTCATTACCTATAACAATAAGAGCTGCTGGTACTTCATGTTTTTCCTCAGCAACCCCTGCAAAAGGGGGTGTTATAATCGACATGCGTCGTATTAATAAAGTTGATCATATCGACACTGAAAAAATGACAGTTAGAGTTGGGGCAGGAATTTCATGGTTAAACTTAATAGAAAAGCTTTCAGATTATGGTTTGGCACCAAAAGCTTATCCTACTAGCTTTAAAACTTCTTGTGTAGGTGGTTTTATTGCAACACCTGGGAAAGCGGGAATTGGAGTACCAAAATATGGTACGATGGCCGATTCTATTATATCGTTAACATTAGTTCTACCTAATGGTAAAATCGAACATATTTCGAAGGATTCAAATGGAAAAATATCACTTGATGATATCACTGGTACTTATGGCATATATGGGGCGATTTCAGAGGTAGAATTATCTATTACAACTTTGAAAACTTCGTTAGAGATTGTAGGTTATGGTTTTTCTTCCCTTGATGATGCCATTAATTATTACACAGCTTTAATGAGTAAAGTACCTGATAAACCATTTTTTCTTTCAATTTCAGAACGAAATTTTGAACAATATTCTCACATCAATTTTCCAAGTCAGGAATGGTTAGTTTGGGCCGTTTATTACGATGATCCCGAAGTAACTTATAGAAGTGTCTCAGCTGCTGATAACCTAGCTCATAATTTTCAGAGTGTTAGAGTAATTGAATCTTATTTAAAAGAAAAATGGCGTGATATTAGTGATGCTGAAGTGGCTATTGGAAGGTCGAGTAGGAATATTATCTTCCAAGAATATTGGATTTCAAATGAGAGACTATTAGACTTTTATGAGAGTTATGTAAAAAGAGCCAAGAAGTATAAATTTCCAATTGCAACTTATACAATTTCTGGTGAAGTAGGATGGAGTCGGGTAAAAATTTTTGGTCTCTCAGATATTACGAGACCAAGCGAGTTTTTTACTGTTAAGGCGTTATTGCATGATTTATCTATGGAAGCATTTAAGCAAGGAGATAACCTCTATACGATAGGGATTGTTAACACCTTTTACTTGCTAAAATACAGACGAGAATTTGTAGAAAAAAGAAAAATATTGAAGAAGCAGTTAGATCCCAAAGATTTATTCAACTCATATAGGATAGTTAAAGCTAGAATGAAACAGTGGCGGATTTCACTACTTTTTACGATAGCAAAAATACTATATAAGATTTTTTAGTGAATAATTAGAATCTAAATTGGAATAAGTGAAGATCATAAAAATATACATCGAATAAAAAATAACAATTAGAATTAATTAAGTATAACCTTATTTAGGAATTGGAAAATAATAAAAGAACAGAGGTTAAAATTATGAGTGAAGGTAAAGATAAAAGAGATATCCGCAATGTTGTTACAACAGGTCCACCCGTAGCAGGTTTAGTTTCTCCTTCTAGAGCGAATTTAATCGAACCACAAACAAAAGAAAAAGATGAAAAATTTGGTTATGATCGCTGTACTCATTGTGGATATTGTCGTCATGTTTGCAAAGTGTATAACACTTCATGGTCTGAAACTGATTATGCTGGCGGAAGAAATAGAATAATTAAAGCATTAGATCGTAAGGATATCAAATTTGATAAAGAAGAAATTGTTCCCCCTGTCTATCGGTGTATGCTCTGTGGTAATTGTAAAGTAGTGTGTCCTGTAGGAATTGACACACTTGAAGTGTTTCAGAATTTTCGTAAAGCCGTTGTTAAAAAAGGTGCTATGCCAGAGAAGTTAAAAGGTCTTAAAAAATCAATCATTAATAATAATAATCCTTTTCTTGAACAACATACTGACAGATTTAATTGGTGCGAGGCTTCCGAGGATGGTAAAAAAGCCTATGAAAGAGCAAAGAAAGAATTTGCAGTTATTGATAATAAACTAACAGGTGGGGATCTAGAACCAAAAAAACAAAAAACCCATAAAGTTGGATATTTTGTGGGATGTACCTCTGCTTATCGAAATAAGGAATTAGTCAACGCAACAAGCGAAGTTTTGGGAAAGTTGGGTATTGAATTTTACGTTTTCCCGGATGAAAGATGTTGTGGATCAGTTTTATTTCGTACAGGATTAGAAGACGAGGCTTTAGATCTCGTTAAACATAATTATAATATGATACGTGAAAGTGGTGTAGATGAAGTTGTTTTTAGTTGTTCAGGATGTTTTTCCACGTTCACTTTAGAATATACTAAATATGCTGGTGGAAATCTTGGATTCGATCTATTCCATTTAACGCAATATGCCTTGAAAATTGTAAAGGAGAAGAATCTAAAGATTAGATATACCAAACGTACGAAAGAAAATCCACTTTTGATTACATATCACGATCCGTGCCATTTAGGGAGATATTGTGGCGTTTACGAAGAACCACGAGAATTACTTCGAATGATTGAAGGAGTTAAATTATTTGAAATGAAGCATAATAAAGATATGTCTTGGTGTTGCGGAGCTGGAGGTGGGGTTAAAGCACTTTATGGAGATGTCGCTGGCGAAATTGGAAGAGATAGAATAGCTGAAACCCGTACTTGTATGGTGAGAATACGGGAAGATAGATTGAAAGAAGCTTTAGAAACTAATGCAGAAGTTTTAGTGAGTTCGTGCGTATTTTGTAAGAATAACTTATTTCAAGTAGCAAATGAAGATAATTCTCCAATAAAAGTAATAGACATATCTCAACTCCTGAACGATTGCGAATTTTATGAGTAATACCTAATAGATTATACTTTAAAATTTTCTTTTTATATCTTTCAGTTAAAAACTTTACCTAATTTTTATTATTTTCAATAAGAATTTGAGACAGCTATATAAATCTGAAAAATTAAGAGTAAAAAGAAGGTAGGAAAGAAGACAAAAATTCAAATAAAAAAACCAAAGAAATTAGTATTTTTTTAATATAATGCTAAGGGCGAAGTTCAAGATTAATTTGAATTCAAATTCTTCTTTATTTGAAGAATAAATACATTAAAGAGTTTTATAAAGGTATGTGCAAATTTTGCACACTTATTAAGAAAGACACTTCAAAAACAACAACCATCGAAATTCTATTATTTCTCCCAAAAAGAATTTTTGAAATAGTTTAAAATTGAAACTTTTTTTTCAAAATTGTATCTAATTGAAACATTGACCAATTCCGAAAAACTTGTCAATCAATTCCCATTAATCTTAAATATACATAAACTTTATTATAAATTGAATAAATAAATAAGCATCAAAATAATTTTAATATCGGTGGTCACATGATCGTAGAAGACAAATACTTTATTGCGAATTATGAACAGAAATTAGATTTATTTTCGTTATCACCCTCGAGTAAATTTATTTTATATTTATTAAAACAAAGAGGTCCTTTGAAACAACAAGAAATAATTGAAAAAACACTTCTTCCTAAACGAACAGCAGCCTACGCTCTTAAGAAGTTACAAGAACAAAACTTTATAAAAAAATCTAAGGATTTGTTTGATAAGCGTATAAGCGTTTTTGAAATATTAGTTTAGAATTATCCTATTTTTTTCTTAAAGAATAAAGAAAAAAGAAAAAAATTACTTATTATTTCTTTTCCATATCAAAGCTGAAATTATACCTATAGAAACTAGTAGCACCGGATAAATAATTACTTCTAGCAATGCAGGATTAGCATTATACCCAAAGAGAGCTTTCAGTAATGCGCCTAGAATCTCCAAATACTCCGGAGTTGCAGGATTTCCATCAGGAAAACTTTCAGGTAAAATATGCTTGATATTCCATAACTCTCCAATAATCGGATTAATTATTCCTGCCTCAATAAATTCGTGGATACCATATGTAATTAAGCCAGCAGCGAATAATATTAGCATTATATTTGTTATTTTAAAAAAGGTTCTCAAGTTTATTGATTTTATCCCATAAAAAATTAAAAATCCAACGAGAATCGAGATTGCTAAGCCAATTATAGACCCTAAAATAACGCTTACTTGGTTTAAAGAACCGATAGATGCAGCACCAGTTGTAAGTAGAACTAATTCAATTCCTTCTCTAATTATAATAATAAATGTAGTGATAGAAATCGAAAATACCTTTTGCGTATTAATAGATTCTTCTAATCTTCCCTCAAGGTTCTCTTTCATCTTAGGACCTTCCTTACTCACCCATAAAACTAAAGTTAATATGAAAATACCTGATATTATAAACGTTGTTCCCTCAAATATCTTCTCAAGGATCCCGGTAAATCCACCAAATGCTATCGAGAATACTATAGCAAATACGATACTT
>Ga0255054_10002388_pt1 | contig 10766 bp, 6 predicted proteins | sample JV7_2_23_MG_FD_188634 | JGI IMG/M metagenome (GOLD analysis project Ga0255054, IMG submission 188634) | Seawater microbial communities from Jervis Inlet, British Columbia, Canada - JV7_2_23 | ecosystem: Environmental > Aquatic > Marine > Inlet | place: Canada: British Columbia | collected... | reverse complement strand
TTGAACCCCTCATTGTCCATAAACTGCTTGAAGAGTTCGGTGTCGTCTTTCATCATCGCCGTCATCACTCGCGCCAGAGCGCTATCGTGCTCTATGCGCGCGTTCTGCTTATCAGAGTTCTGCTGGGCGTTGCGATAGGCGCTGTCGGCCGCCACCCGGGCTGGGATCTCCTCGGTGATGAGCCGGTGCACGCGGTCATCGTCTTCCCAGGGAATATTTCCGAACTGGTCGTTAAAGACCTTGATGATGTTCGAGAGTCGGTCTAGCTCCGGTTCGGGCCTGCCGCTGCCAACCGCGGTTGGCACAGATTCAATCTCGGCGTCCTCGTCAGGCAGCAGGATCTTACGCACTGACTGCTTTTCGACGCGGTAGCTGTCCATATCGATGGCCTCGAGGATACCCCTGGAGAGGTCTTCTTCCACCGGAGCGGGCAGCTTCGAAACGAGGAAGTTGAGGAAAATCGAGCGTTTCTCCCACGCTGCGTTACTGTAGGGCAGCACTGAAGAGAGGAATCCGTAGGTGCGGGTAAAGGCCTTGGCCTTGCCCTTGAAGTCCACCTGACCGTCCTCGTCCAGCTCGGCCTTGTAGACAGCTACGCAGATGTCGAGAATTGGGTCGAGTTGATCGCGCTCGGCGCCGCCCAGGTACCGCTCCACGAAGTCGTCTATCTGCTCTGGTGTGTAGACCTGATGGCCATCGAGGTCTGCCTGCAGGTCATGCAGCTTATTGGGATCGGTCTCTTCGGCGAGGATCGTGGTGCGATAGTAATCGGAGAACGCCTCCTGAATGGTGTCGGAATCGTTCATGAAATCGAGCACGAAGACGTCGTGCTTCTTTGGGTGGGCACGATTGAGCCTAGAAAGAGACTGAACCGCCTTGATGCCAGAGAGGACTTTATCCACGTACATCGTGTGCATCAATGGCTCGTCGTAACCGGTCTGAAACTTGTCGGCGCAAACGAGGAAGCGGAAGGGATCCTCCTGGATCTTGTTGGCGATGTGGCTGGATGGGAAGCCGTTGAGCGAAGCCTCGCTCACCCTAGCTCCGCCGTAATCGTGTTCCCCGGAGAAGGCTACGATCGCCTTGTACGGGCTTTTGCGCTCAGCCAGGTAGTCGCGGAACGCATGGAAGTACTGGATCGCCCGCTTGATCCCGTTGGTAACCACCATCGCCCGGGCTTCGCCGCCGATCTTGTACTGAGCGAGGACCTGCTCGTGGAAGTGGTCCAGCATGATCTCGGCCTTGAGCCGGATGGCGTGCTCATGCCCCTCGACGTAGCGGTGGAGCTTCTTTTTCGCCTTCTTGGTGTCGAACTCAGGATCACCCTCCACCGTCTTGGCAAGCTTGTAATAGCTCTCCACCGGCATGTAATGCTTCAGTACGTCAAGAATGAAGCCTTCCTGGATGGCCTGCTTCATCGTGTAGCTGTGGAAGGGTAGGTGCTTCACCTTCCCGTCGGACTGCGGTGCGGGCGTGCCGAAGATCTCGAGCGTTTTGTTCTTAGGCGTGGCAGTGAAGGCGAAGTAGCTGGCATTGGGGAGGAGCTTGCGCGCCTCCATCAGCCGGTTGATCTTGTCCTCAAAGGTCTCTTCCTCGACCTCCCCTCCCGCCTCCGAGAGCGCCTGCGACATGGCCGCGGCGGTGCGGCCACCCTGGCTCGAATGAGCCTCGTCGATTATTACGGCGAAGTTCCGCCCACGGTGCTCGCTGCCAATCTCGTCGAGGATGAACGGGAACTTCTGTACGGTGGAGATGATGATCTTCTTGCCGCTCTCGATGAACTGCCGCAGATCACCTGAATGCTCGGCGTGCCCCACCGTCGCCCCCACCTGGGCGTATTGCTTTATGGTGTCGCGGATCTGCTTGTCTAGGATGCGCCGGTCAGTGACGACGATGATCGAGTCGAAGACCACGTTGTCGTCATTCTCCAGTCCAATCAGCTGGTGCGCCAGCCACGCGATTGAGTTCGACTTGCCGCTGCCCGCCGAGTGCTGGATCATATAGCGCTTGCCCGCACCCTCGGCTCCGGCGTCGGCCAGCAGTTTCCGAACCACGTCGAGCTGGTGGTAGCGCGGCCAGATTTGCGTCTTCTTCTTACGGCCGGTTTTCTCGTCCTTTTCGATCACGATCTGAGCGTAGTTCTCGAGGATGTTGGTCAGGCTCTCGCGAGTCAGAACCCGTTTCCACAAGTAGTCAGTCTTGAGTCCGTCGGGATTTGGCGGATTGCCCGCCCCGTCGTTCCAGCCGAGGTTGAAAGGCAGGAACCACGACGCCTTTCCCTTCAGGTGCGTGCAGAACTTCACCTCGTGGTCGTCCACCGCGAAGTGCACGACGCAGCGACCGAACTCGAAGAGTTTCTCGCGCGGGTTGCGATCCTTCTTGAACTGCCACACCGCGTCCTCCACCGTCTGCTTAGTGAGGCTGTTCTTCAATTCGAAGGTGGCCACAGGCAGGCCGTTGATGAAAAGCCCCATGTCGAGGGCTAGCTGTGTCTCATCACGGCTGTAGCGCAGCTGGCGGGTAACTGAGAAGCGGTTGGCCGCGTACAGCGCCTTCGCCTTCTCGTTGCCCGGCGACGGCGTGCCGTAGAAGAGGTCGAGCTCGTGCGCCCCATGTTTGAGGCCGTGGCGCAGCAATTCAATAGTGCCGCGCTTGCTGATCTCACCCTGAAGCCGCGCCAAGAACTTGCGCCGCGTTGGGCCGTCCTCCGCCAGGGAGAGCGCGTCGCCTACTTCCGTCTGTGTCTCGCGCAGGAAGGACGCTAGCTGCGAGAGGTCCACGCAGTATTCACGGTCGTACTCGTTGGGGTCGCCGCCGATCCATCCCTTGCCCCCGTAGGATGGAGCAGGCTCGCGCACCTCGCCCGGTTGCGGCGGGTCGCAGGCGTGGCCGGTCATCGCCGTGCATATCAGCCGTTCGAGGCCGCGTTCGGAGGTGTCAGTCTTACTCATCGTGAGAATCTCGAAATTTCCGCCAAGCCTCTTCTGATCTGCCTAATAGGAGATACCGTGTTCGAAATGAGTCAATCCATTGGCTGTTGTATGTCTCACCTTCCAGGGTACCCTCCCAATACTCAGAAATGGTTTCGAGCGACCAAACTAATAATGTCTCTTCGCCAGACGGCGAAAGAAGATCGCGGTACTGTTCAATAGCTTTGCCGCAGCCCAAGTCACCGCGCGGATGGACGACAACACAGTAACCCTCCGAGTACTCCGGGACTTCCTGGTTCAGCATAGCGTAGGCCAGGAGATGGTTCCGCCAGAGTTGGTTAAAAGACGTATTTGGAAAATCGCCCTCGACGTCAGGTTTCCACCATCCATTTTCCCGATTCATCCATTGGGCATAGCGATCATCGAAATCAATTTGCTCTTGTGAAAAGGGTTCGGTAAGTTTGGTTTCGATCCCGATGAAGCCCTTCCTGCCGTCCGAACGCTCGTATGAGATAAAGGCATCGAAGGATGTCTGATCATTCAGGTGATACTTTCTTGGGGGGGCATGCTCAAACGAGATCCCAGTGACAGAGGCATCTTGCGGGAATCCCGGCAAAAGACGCATCAGCTGAGTCGCAATATTGCTTGATTCGAGGATGCCGAGAAGATTAAAGCACATCGTTTGACTGCCGAGAAGATTTTGATATAAACGATTGGGCTTGCGGATGTTTATTGCTTTAGGGAAGCGCTCCTGCGCCTGTCGGAATATCTCGGGCTTTAGAAAATTACTTCCATGCCAGCCATCTTCCGCCTTCAACATGTTGCCGTACAATGCGCCGCGGGCATTAGGATTGGGACCGGGGTCCAAGCCGAGTACAGTTCTGCGATACCAGGATTGATGAAAACGCATTCGCCCCTTGAATGACGATTTGCGATCCTCTGAAGGAGATAAATGGTGGCATCCGGGTTCCGGAAAAACAACATCATTTTTCATGCTTAGGCCTCTTCAGGAACTGGATCCGATCCGTCAGCCATGGTGTTGCCAATGTCGATGAGGTCGGCAGCTTCTTCGACCAGCTCGGGCTCATCGGGTTCTTCAGGCAGTTTGGCGGCCGCCTCGCGCACATCGAGCTTGCCGGTCACCACGTCGGCGATCATACGCGTGCGGTATTCGTTCAGGAGGTCAATTTCCTCTTGGGCTTGCTCCGCTGCCTTAACATTATTGGCGATGGCCGCATCGAGAGTCTCCGCAATCTGTCGTTGTTCTTCAATAGGCGGAAAGGCCAAATCAACCTTACAGAAGTTACCGAAATTAAGGTCCTGCCCATCTCGAATGAAGTTGGCAGTTGCCTGTAAAGCCTTTATGTAACCGTGCGATTTGAATAGATAGCCGAAAAAGTCCACATCCACTCTGGCAGTAGGCCGAAGAACGATATATGAGGATCGGATACAGCCGGTTACCCAAGCCCTCTCCAGTCCACCCTGGAAGCTGCGCATGCTTATTACGAAATCGTCCACCTCTACATGACGTCGCTTGTCAAGGTGTCGAAAAATCTTGACGATCTTCCGACCTACTTTGATCTCATATTCATCTTGGGCGATCACTCCGTAAGCTTGAGTGGCGGATAGCTGAATGTCATCCGGCCTGGCTAATTCTTTGCGGGGAGTGAATGCCCGCTTGCTGCGCCGCACCTCCCAATTTTCCGGAATCTCCCCCAGCCACGGCACGCCGGATGGCTTGAGGGGGATATCGGGGTCGAGGCCGCGGGTGACGGCGCGGTGGATGATGGCCTGCTTCTGCTCTTCCAGCAGCCCGATCAGCTTCTGCTTGGCCCGGATGTAGCGCCGAATGCGTCGATCCGCATGGTCCAGGAAGCGGGCGATCGCGGCTTGTTCGGAGAGGGGCGGGAAACTGACAGGCTCCCCAAGATAAGCAGATGAGTCGAGATTCTGGATTCCCGTCGTCTGCTTGATCGATCTCGTATTTAGCCGAATTGCATACAACATGGAATGAAGAAACGTGAGGAAGCCGGAATCAAAGCCCTCATTAACTAGAATCCTTGATACAAAATTCGAGCAGACTGCGGCCACGTCGTGATCATAGAGCATCACAACGCCCACAGGCTGTTGGTCGCCACCGCCGGACTTTTCCAAAAGCAGATCGCCTGATTTCAACAGACGTCGGCGACGCTCGTTTGGCGCAATAGCTCGCATGGTGGGTTTATGCATGCGAACTCGCAGGCGTTGTCGATCGAAGTCAGCTACGCGCACACAGGGCAAGTCATCCAAACCATTGGGCTCAGATCCCCAAACACCGGTGACGCAGTTGGCTACTGAATCGCCGAGCCTTCGCACTTCCCAATGCTCCGGCACCTCCCCCAGCCACTCGACGCCGGAGTCCTTCATTGCGGGATAAGCCTTGAATTCGGCGATCATGCGTCCACGTTCCCATTGCCCATCTGCTTCTCGAAGGCCTGGCGTGCCAACCCCATGACGTAGGAAATCTCGTCAGGCGAGTTGAGCCCCACTTCCACATCACCGTTCCCCCAGCGGCCCAGATTGGTCACATCCTTGGCCAGCCCTCTAGGGTCATGCAACTCGTGAAACTCCATGTTCAGAGACAAACGTAGCCGCTTGGCCTGCGGCACCACGTCCACAAAGTTGGTTTCAGCCTTGTAGGCGATATAGAGTTTGAGGAACTCCTCGCTCACGACGGGATCGAGGGAAAGCAGCTCCTTCCGCAATCTCTCGAAGAGCTGGCGCATCGGTGCCTCAGCGGCAAGGTGCGGGTGATCGTCGAGGGAATAGGTCTCCGCTTTCAGTGTCTCGGGCCGGTAGGCATCGAGTGCTTCAAGTGATAGCGAGGGCACGCTCCAGATGTCTAAGGCCTGATCGGCAAGTCGGGCTGCGCGTTGCCTGATAGCATCTTCGTCCCAGGTTTCCAACGTCCCCAAACCCTCATTCACTCGGAGCGGGCTCTCCTTGAAGCCGCCCTTCATGTCGCGTTTTTCACCAAACGGCCGGTCGCTGTACTCGGCGTTGTAGCCGGTCAACGTGAGGTTGCCGAGCGTGTGAAGCCAGGTCTCCTGCACCCGCTTCCAGTCAGCGCCGAGGATTCCCTGCCACTTCTCCGAGAGATTCTCAGTCTGTGGGAGGATGTGCTCGATAGTGTATTCGTCCACCGGCACATGTTCCTTGCGGTCGTGGTTCTCCAATCTTCGCAGCCAGTAGCTGCGACTGCGGAAGTTGTAAAGATCTCGCACCCTGAGCTCGCGGCTGAACTCGTCGTCACCGGGAAAACGCCTATAGGAGGGCAGGAGCAGGAAGTGCGCCTGGATGCTCTCGAGGTAGCGTTCCTTCTTGAGCGTACGGCCGACATTGGCGAAGGTTTTGTTGAGCGAGTTTGTGGGAATGTTGCAGACAGCACGCCGAAAGACATAGCTCTCAACTTGCCGCACGGCGCGTTCAAAATCCTCTGCCGACAGCGAGCTGTTCGCATAGTCGTGATAGAGCTCGAGCAGGAAGGGATAAGCCACATCGACCTTCAGCTCGCGCAGGTCGCGGAATGCAGCGGCAAGCCGGGGGTCTGATTCTTGGTCAAGCGCCATCGCGCAATAGTGACCCGCATAGGCCTGGATATCGGCCAACAGAGCATCGACTCCCGCCGCGTCGATCTCCGGCATACGGGAATGAGCTTTGAAAGCTTCGTATACCTTACGGATGTTGGGGATCTCACCGGTCTTCACCGTCAGGTAGTGACGCATGAAGCTGTCGAAGTGCGCGCCGTAGGCCTCCTGTCCAAACGCGAGCTCCATGGGCCTCCAGTGATCGTTGTAGAGCTGAGTCTGCTGTCTTAGATCAAGGCCCATCAGAACGAAGTTACGGATCAAGTCGGCTTGAGTCAGTTCACGCCCGGTGGAGTTCATGCTCTCGAAAATAAGCTGCGGATTGTCCTGGTCGTGGCTCAGCGAGATATCCACGATCACGAGCTTTATTAGCCCCCTACAGAGTGGGGCTAGGTCGTCACCGAGCTTCTTCACCTTCTCAGCGAAGAACTCAAAGTTTTCCTTCAGGCGAAGGGAGTGTTTGGCCGGCCATGGCTTCTGATCCACCACGGCGAGCAGGCTCTGTTTATCGGTCTGCGTGAGCAGCAGCTTATAGCGGCGCTCGTCATCTTCGAGCAGATTGAGGAGGTAGTAGTTCCGCAGCTTCTTGGCTGAAAATCCATCGACCGGTTCGGTGTCGCCGAGATGCCGCGCGAGTGCCTCGAGGATGAGCGAAACGGTTGTAAGACGTTGCTGACCATCGATGACCAGAAGCGGTGATTGGCTGGAGACCTGATAAAGGCCCTTCTCAATGTAGACGATGGAGCCGACGAAGTGGGCGGAGATGTCGTCGTTCTTGCCGGTGCGCAGAATGTCGTCCCAGAGCTGGCGGCATTCTGGTTCGGACCATGAGTAGGTACGTTGATAGATCGGGATAATGAATTGCGGGGACTTCTTAAGGAAATCAAGCAGCCTGGCTTCGGTAGCTTTCATTGGCCTCCCTCTGCGCTTCCAACTATCTCACCCAATAACCCCTCGGTTTCCCGCTCCAGCGCCAGGATGTCAGCGCGGATATCTTCCAGGCTGCGCATCGGCTGGGGCCTGTAGAAGTAGCGCGTGAAGCTGATCTCATAGCCGATCTTGACTTTGCTCTCCACATACCAGGCCTCCGGGGCGTAGGGCAGTACCTCGCGGCGTAGGAAGGCCTCGATCCCGCCTTCTTCCAGGAGCGGGATCCGCTCGGTGTCGCGCAGGTCGGTGTCGGGCTCGTACTCAACTATGGTGGGCTTGCCGTCGAGGGTGGTTTCAAACAAGCCGCACAGCGGGTCGGCGGCGGTACCATGCTTATGGATCTTCCTAATAATCGGCGGGCCGTCTTCGCTGCGCTCTGCAGTCGCCTTAAATTCCTTTAACTCTTTCGCTTTGTAGACCTGCATCGGATTTGCGCCTACTAGCCGCAGCGGCCGTTCGACCGTCACCTTCCAGTAGCCGAATGCCGCGTTTTCGAAAATCTTGGACTGTTCGGTCTCCTCAAAGGCCGCAAAGGTATCGGAAATGCGGGCGATGTCGGCCTCACCCAGCTCGCAGTTCTTCTTGCCGAGGTTCTTGCGCAGGGGTTTGTACCACTGCGTGGCGTCGATCAGCTGAACCTTGCCCCGTCGGTGCTCGGGTTTGCGGTTGGTAAGCACCCAGATGTAGGTGGCAATGTCAGTGTTGTAAAACATGTTCAATGGGAGCGCGACGATGGCCTCGAGCCAGTCGTTCTCGATGATCCAGCGGCGGATGTTGCTCTCACCCTGGCCGGCGTCGCCGGTAAAGAGCGAGCTGCCGTTGTGCACCTCGGCAATGCGGCTGCCAAGTTTAGTGTCTTGCTTCATCTTGCTGAGCATGTTGACTAGAAACAGCATTTGCCCGTCACTCGAACGGGTGACCAATGAGTACTCGGGGTCTCCCGCGTATTCGATCATGAAGCGCGGGTCCCTCATGTCCTTCTTCCCTCCCATACGCTCCAGATCGCCTTTCCAGCTTTTTCCGTAGGGTGGATTGGAGAGCATGAAGTTGAATTCGCGGGAGGGATATGCGTCGTTGGAGAGCGTCGAATGTTCGGGTCCGCCGACGATGTTGTCAGCCGCGTCGCCCTCCCCTTTGAGCAACAAGTCAGCTTTGCAGATGGCGTAGGTCTCGGCGTTAATCTCCTGGCCGTAGAGGTGCGTGGCGACCTGCTTGCCGTGCTCCTTGGCGAGCTGCTGCAAGGTCTTCTCGGCCACGGTTAGCATGCCGCCGGTGCCGCACGCCCCGTCGTACACAAGGTAGGTGCCCGACACGATCTCGTCGGCTACGGGCAGGAAGACCAGTTTGGCCATCACCCTGACAGCGTCGCGCGGCGTCCAGTGCTCGCCCGCCTCCTCGTTGTTTTCCTCGTTGAAGCGGCGCACCAGCTCCTCGAAGATCGTGCCCATACCGTGGTTATCGAGGCCCGGGTGCTTGATCGAACCATCGCTCTTCAGGACCGGTTCGGGGCTGAGGTTGATATCCGGCGAGGTCAGCTTCTCAATCAGCGTGCCCAGCGCATCAGCCTTCGACAGGCGCGTGATCTGATTGCGGAACTCAAAATTCTCGAGGATGTCCTGGACGTTGGGTGAAAAACCATCGAGATAAGCTTGGAAATCCGCCTTGAGTTGCTGCCGGCTTGCGCGGGCCTTAAGGTCGCGCATGGTGAACCTCGAAGTGTTATAGAAGGCATGGTCAGCCGCCTGGCGCAACGCCGGATCCTGCTCGATGACGCCCGCTTTATCGAGAGAGGCCTTCATATCGAGCACCGCTTGGTTAGTGTCTTCGAGCACCGCATCCAGCCGTCTCAGCACGGTCATGGGCAGGATAACGTCGCGGTACTTGCCGCGCACGTAGAGGTCGCGCAGGATGTCGTCGGCGATGCCCCAGATGTAGCCCGTGATCCAGTTGAGTTCAGATTGTTCCATTGTTCCTCCGCCACTACTTATAAGAACTTAATGACCGCAAACTTAGGGGCCCAGTATCGCCATGCAAAGCAGGGAGTCCGTAAGATAGGCACCCGGTTGTTGGGCAGTTCCTGGAGCGCATCAATAACCAATATCGATTTCAATGTTTAGCGCCTATGCGCGGGCACGGATCTACATTAGCACAGCCTGCCTGCGCGCTACAAACTGTGATGCTAGGCCGCTCCCCAGCAACTTCCAGATGGTACCTATATTGACGGATTTAGCATTGTGCTACCTTTTGGGCAGAGAATCTAGCGGAGGGGGAATATGGCCTGAGGTGATCTTGGAATTGAACCCGATCGATCTCTACTGGTTGGAGTTTGAAGTCGAGGGGCCACACGATAGCGCTCTGGCGCGAGTGATGACGGCGATGATGAAAGACGACACCGAACTCTTCAAGCAGTTTATGGACAATGAGGGGTTCAAACGTTGGTTGACCGACACCGTTTTTATGCTCACCTACAGGCAAGCTACAGAGGAGGCTTAATGTTTGGCGAGCGTAGCCCGTGATTGGGATGCTCAACACTCCACTTGAAATACTCATGATCATTGTAGGCCTATTAGTTCTCGCCTCTCTTGAAGATGTCCCTGTGCCTGCTGATCGAACAGGGCCGATCCGCATCGAGCTGAGTTCACCAAACGGAGTGATGGAAGCGCAAAGCCCCGTGCGGCGGCGGGGACCTATGCCGGGAGATGGCAACCAACCTTCGTCGGTTTCCCGCGCGAGGCGAGCCAGGTCGAGTGATTCTCTTAGATCGAGAGGATATCTATTATGTCGAGGCAGAGGGGGACGATAGCCTGGTCAGAACCGCCCGACGGAAGCGCTACCCGCACGTTGAGCCCCTAGAGACAGTCGAGGGCCGGCTGCCGTCGCCGCCATTTTTCCGCATCCATCGATCGTACATTGTGAATCTAGATCGGGTCTATGAGCTGCGATCGCGCGGGGATGGCGAGTGGGAAGTGAAGATGGATCCCCCGGTCAACAAGGTGCTGCCCGTAAGCCGCCGGCGGATGGAGGAATTGCGAGCGCTGCTGGGGATCTAGCTCGCTCCCGTTCATCGTAAAAACCCTCCACTTATCGTTGAAAAACTGCCACCCATCGCAGAAGTCCGCCATTCATGTGGCGGTGCTCGAGCGGCAAGACAGCGGAATAGGAAGCGCAAAGCCCCCGATCGGCGGCGGGGGCTTTGCGCCTTTTTTGTCGTGCTCGAGTGAGCACGTGATCTTTTCGGTTTGGGCCTACAATCAAAGGAGCGGGGGACGGTATTCAGGCA
>Ga0255054_10002384_pt1 | contig 10773 bp, 12 predicted proteins | sample JV7_2_23_MG_FD_188634 | JGI IMG/M metagenome (GOLD analysis project Ga0255054, IMG submission 188634) | Seawater microbial communities from Jervis Inlet, British Columbia, Canada - JV7_2_23 | ecosystem: Environmental > Aquatic > Marine > Inlet | place: Canada: British Columbia | collected... | reverse complement strand
GCTCGATCTCCGGCTTGGTCAGGCCCGACCAGACGCCCACGTGGAACTCCCGCAAGCGCGGCTCGATCCGCGGTTCGAGGCCGATGCGCCGCCCCAGGATCAAGGCGGTCTCGTGGGCCCGGCACAGATTGCTCGTGTAGAGCGCCGCGGGCTCCAACCCGGCGATGCGCTCGACCGCATCGCGCGCCTGGGTGCGGCCGCGCTCCGACAACGGGGGATCGGCCTGGCCCTGCCAGCGCCCCTCGACGTTCCACTGGCTCTCGCCGTGGCGGATCAGGATCAGCTCGGTGGTGGGCATCGGGCCGAAGAAGCTAGCCCGCGGCGTCAGGGCCGGCTCACTCCGGGGCGGGCGGGTCGGCCAGGCGCCGCAGGACGAACCAGGCCGGCATGGCCAGCAGCACCACCCCGGCCAGCGGCGCCAGGGCGTGCCCCATCAGCAGATGGGCCGCGTCGAACTGGACGCAGTGCATGTGATTGGCGAAGGAGCCCAGCGCCATGGCGCCGGTGGCCGCCGCGGCCAGCGAAGCCAGGGGCCGCCCCGGTGCGCCCCGCAGCACGAAGCCCAGCACCACGGCCGCGGCCGGAAGCGCCAGCAGCGCGGCCATGGATGCGCACAGACCACTGGCCGCGGCGGGCGCGGCAGGCACGCCCGCTTCGGGGCCGCTGAAGGCCAGGATGCCGCCCAGCCCCACGGCGATGGCGGCGCCCAGCGCGGTGACGCCGAATGCGGCTCGGGCCTCCGGCTCGCGGCCGGGAACGGCGCCGGCCAGCGCGGCGACGACCCCGCCCACCGCCACCACCAGCAGCCCCACCCAGATGGCCAGGAAGGCCGGGTAGCGCCGCGCGGCTTCCACGAGGTGCGGGTTGGCGCCCAGGTAGGCCACGCCGGCGCCGGCGGCGACGCCACCCAGGGCCAGCACCAGCAGGGCCATGCGCCGCAACGGGGGCAGCGGACGAACCGGCTGCAGGTTGTGCGCCAGGCTCTCGACCAGTCGTTCGCTGCTCGGACTCACGGCTCCTCGGTCTCCTCCAGCAGCAGGCGCAGCGCGCGGTAGCCGCGGTGTGCGCGCACCTTCAGCGCCCCCGGCTTGATTCCGACCCGCTGCGCGGCCTCGGCGACCGACAGGCCGCGAATCTGGATCAGCTCCACGGCTTCGCGCTGGGCAGCGGGAAGCTGCTCCAGCGCGCGCTGCATCTCCGGCGACAACGGCGCCGGCGATTCCGGCGTCGGGGCAACGGCTTCGGCGGCGGCCTCCAGCGACACCTCGCGGCTCAGCCGGCGGCCACGGCGGCGCAGCTCGTCGATCACCGCGTTTCGCGCCACGGCGCCGAGCCAAGGCGCGAAGCGCCGTTCCGCGCGGTAGGTATGGCGAGCCCGGTGAATGGCCACCAGCACGTTCTGCACCACGTCCTCCACGTCGGAAGCCTCCCGGAGGCGCGCACGGGCAAAGGCCCGCAACAACGGCAGCAGCTCGGTCAACAGCCTCTGGTAGGCGTCCGCGTCGCCTCGCTGGGCCGCTGCCATCCACCCCCGGTAGCGGGAGTCCTGTTCCTCACCGATCCAGCTCATGGGATACGACCCCGACCCCCCCGCGGTTACTCCCCAACCGCCGGGCGCTGGCAAAGAAACCATCCAAGCACTTGGATCGTACCGCAGAGCAGGGAGGCGCCTTGCATGCGGATTCGCGGAGCCGGAGGTTTGGACCGGGACGGCCGTAGCGCCGCGTGTGAGCTGCCCATGGCGGACCCCGAAGCACTGGGCGCGCTCTTTCACGAGCTGGAGCCGCGGCTCCTTGCCGTTGCACTGCGGCTCACCCGCGACCGGGACACCGCCCAGGACATGGTGCAGACCGCCTTCGAGAAGGCGATCCGCCACGGCCACCGCTTTCGCGGCGAGTCGCGCGTCTCGACCTGGCTGCACCGGATCGTCGCCAACGAGAGCCTCATGTGGCTCCGCTCGCACGGCCGGCGCGCACAGTCGACGCGACCGCTGGAGGGAACCGACGAGACGACGCTGGCCGACCCGGGACCGGATGCGCTGGAGAGCCTGGACCGATGTCAGCGCGCCGCCCGGGTGCAGAGCGCCCTGGGCGCCCTGCCCTCCGAGGAACGCGATGTCCTCCTCGCCTGCGGCCTGCAAGGCCGCAGCTACGGCGACTACGGCCGGGAGCGGGGCGTCCACCCGGCCGCCCTCAAGAGCCGCGCCTTCCGCGCGCGACGCCGGCTGGGGAGCCTGCTGGAGGAGTCCGCGGGCCTCTGCGACCAGCTGGGTTGACACCTGTTCGAGCCCGCGGGCCACTTCCCGGCGGGGGGCGGAGCCGCATGTGCACCGCCGGCGTTTCGAGCATCTGTTCATCGAGCTCTCCGTCGAGGTGGGTCGCGCCCTGCCGCGCTACGACCTGTGGCTGGCGCTACGCGGCTACGGACACGATCCGGAAGCCCTGACCCGTCACGCCGTTCTGGCCTTCTACGACGGGCCGCTGCACTCGTTCCTGCGCACGAACGGCCTGGCCCTGGGGCCGCGCAGCGCGCGGCGCCTGCGCAAGCGGCTGGCGGGGTTCGACCCCCGCCATGCCGCGCCCGAAGAGATCTTCGCGCGGCTGTAGAGCCCATCTCATGAACCCGGACCGAGCGAGAGGCCGAGATTCGGTCCGCTGGCAAGGCGCGCGACCGAGCCATAGCCGTGGCTACGGCGCAGGGAGCGCAACGCCGCCAGCGGGCCGAAGATCCGCCGCTCGCGACGGGAGGGTTCGTGAGATGAGCTCTATTCGAGCGCCGCGAGCGCGTCGCCCAGGCCGCCGAAGGCCCGGGCCCGGTGGGAGACGCGGTCCTTCGCCGACGGGGGCAGCTCGGCCGCAGCGGCGCCCAGCTCGTCGATCCAGAAGACCGGGTCGTAGCCGAATCCACCGGCCCCGCGCGGAGCCGTCAGGATCCGCCCTTCGCACACGCCCCGCGCGCTGCTGGCGCTGCCGTCGGGCCGGACCAGGGCCGCGATGCACACGAAGCGCGCGCCGCGCTTCTCGCGGGGAACGCCGGCCAGCGCCTCCAACAGATGCGCCGCCCGGCCCGCATCGTCGAGCCCGGATCCCCCGTAACGCGCCGATCGGGGCCCCGGCGCGCCGGCCAGAGCGTCCACCTCCAGGCCCGAGTCGTCCGCCAGCGCCGGAACGCCCAGGGCTTCGGCGGCCGCACGCGCCTTCTGGACGGCGTTCGCCTCGTAGTCGTCGCCCTCGTCGGGGAACGACACCGAGTCGTCGACGGCGCGCAGCTCCAGGCCGCACTCGCCCAGGATGGCGCGAATCTCGCGCAGCTTGCCCGGATTAAGGGTGGCGACCGCAACGACCCGGCGGGTCATCGCTCCGCGGCGGCCGCGATCGCCTTGTCCTGGATCCGTCCCAGCTCCGTGATCCCGCCCATGGCCAAGCCGGTCATGGCAGTGAGCTGCTCGCGATCGAAGGGCTCGCCCTCCGCCGTACCCTGCACCTCGACGAACTTTCCGCCGCCGGTGGCCACGACGTTCATGTCCACCTCAGCCCGCGCGTCCTCTTCGTAGGGAAGATCGAGCAGGGGGACGCCGTCGACGATCCCCACCGAGACCGCCGCCACACGGTCGAGAATCGGCGCCTGCTCGAAGCTGCCTTGGGCCGTGAGCCGGTGCAGCGCCACGGCGAGCGCGGTCCAGGCTCCAGTGATGGACGCCGTCCGCGTTCCCCCATCGGCCTGGAGCACGTCGCAGTCCACCCACAGCGTGCGCTCGCCCAGGCCGTCCAGGTCGGTGACGGCCCGCAGGCTGCGGCCGATCAGACGCTGGATCTCCTGGGTGCGGCCAGACAGCTTGCCACGCGCGGCCTCGCGCTCGCTGCGCCGGTCCGTGGAGCCCGGCAGCATGGAGTACTCGGCCGTGACCCAGCCCCGACCGCTGCCGTGCAGGAAGCGCGGCACCGTCAGCTCGTGGTGCACGGTGCACAGCACCATGGTCTTGCCCATCTCGCACAGGACCGACCCCAGCGGGTTCTGGGTGAAGTCGGGAGTGAGCCGCACCGGCCTCAGCTCGTCCGGCGCCCGTCCATCGCTTCGCATCAGCTCCCTCCCCTCTCCGAGGTCCGGGGCTTCGCGAGCCCTCGCTTGGCATCGTAGCGGCGCCCGTACTCCAGCACCGCCCGCGCCAGCGCCTCGGCCAGGGCATCGCGACGCTCGCGCTCGCGCAGCGACTTGGCGTCGGCGGGATTGCTGATGAAGCCGATCTCCACCAGGGAGGCGGGCATCTGCACGCCCATCAACACCACGAAGGGGGCCTGCCGCACGCCCCGCGACACCCCGCCGGAGCCGGCCATCTGCTCCTGGGCCAGGCGCGCGAAGTGCTGCGACTCGACCAGGTGCTCGGTCGCGATCAGGTCGCCCAGCAGGGCCACCAGCGGGTCACCCCGGGAGGCCGGCGGCGCGGAGCCGAAGGCCTGGTTCTCGCGCTCCGCCACGCGGCGCGCTTCCGCATCGCTGGCCTCGAGCGAGGCGAAGTAGGTCTCGATGCCGCGCGGCTCGCGAGTGCGATGGGAGTTGGCGTGGACGGACACGAAGAGGTCGGCCCGGGCGTCGTTGGCGATGGAGGTGCGCGTCTCCAGCGACACCGTCACGTCGTCGTCCCGGGTCAGCACCACGCGCAAGCCCCGTTTCTGCAGGCGCCGGGCCACACGCTGGGTGATGTCCAGCACCAGGTCCTTCTCCACGATCCCGCGCAGGCCACGCGCCCCCTCGTCCTCGCCTCCGTGTCCGGCGTCGAGCACCACGGTGTCGAAGCGATCGCGGTCGTCGCCGTCGGCGGCGGCCGTCGCTGCGACCATCGCCGCGGCCAGCAGCGCCGCGGCGACGACGCTGTTGCGCAGGCTGTGCGGACCTCTCACGCGTTCCCCGATCGGCGCGACGCTACCGCACCTTGTGCCCGACGGCGGGGAAGCTTGGGCGGCGGCGCGGCCTGCAGGCGGACCAGGTCACCGAGCGTCCGCACCGCGCCTTCGCGCGCGCGCTCCAGCAGGTGCAGCAGCGCCTCGGCCGTGACCTCAGCGTCGCCCAGCGCCCGGTGCCGGGCGCGGAAACGCAGACCGAACCCCTCGGCCACGCGATCCAGGCCGAAGCGACGCAGCTCCGGCGCCAGGCGCCGCGCCAGCAGGCGCGTGCAGAGCGTGGGCTCGTCCAGGGGAGGCAGCGCGCAGGCGCTGAAGCCGCGCCGCACGAAGCCGGCATCGAAGCGCGCATTGTGGGCCACGAAGACCGCGCGCGGCGTGCGGTCCAGCCAGCCCCGGAAGCTGCGCAGGGCGTCGCCCCCGGTAGGTGCGCCGGCCAGCATGGCGTCGTCGATCCCGGTGAGCCGCGTGATGGCCGGGCTGAGCGGACGCCGCGGGTCCACCAGGGTCTCGAAGCGGTCGCGCACCCGCAGGCCCTCGATCCGCACGGCTCCGATCTCGATGATCGCCGCGTGCTCGGTGGAGAGGCCGGTGGTCTCCAGGTCCACCACGGCGAACGCGGCGCGCTCCAGCGGGGTGGGATCCCCGCCGCCGGCCGGCAGCGGCTCCAGCACCTCGGGGGGCAACGGGTCGGGCAGCGTGGCCCCGGGGCGCCCCAGCGCGGCCGCGACGATGGGGCGGGCCAGGCGGGGCTCCAGGGGTGTAGCGGCGGCCAGCAGCCGAGCGGCGACCTCCCCCAGCGCCACGGGCTCGCCGCGGGCGCGCAGATCTGCCAGTACCTGCTTGGCCGTCACGGAAGGGTCACCGGCCACGATGCAAGAGGAACATCCACTGCGGTTCGCGCGTCCAAAGGAGGATCGGGTTGACGATGTGGGGGGAGGGCTCATGGAGACTACGTGCAGCGTCGGAGAGGGTCAACCGCGCCGTGACAGATCTGGGGCCGTCTCTTATCGTGATCCAGTGACGATGCTCCCGCTGCGATCGGCGCCCCGGCTGGCTCCGCTATGCCTGCTTCTGCTCGCGTTCGCGGGCGCGTCCCTCGCGGCCGGCGCCGAAGAGGTGGCCGTGGCGCGAGGGCACCTGCCGGTGACCGGCGGCAGCGAGGCATCAGGCGCGGTCTTCTTCCTGGCCGCCGCCGACGAGGCCGGGGCAGTGGCCGTCGGCGCAGCGCACTCCTTCGACCTGGAGCGACTGGCCGCGGTGGGCGAGGTGGAGTTCCGGCGTGCCGCCGACGGTGGGCGTGTGGGGCTGTCGAGCCGCTTCTTCTCCCAGCCGGGCCGCGCCTTCCACGAGCCGGGCGCCAGCCTGCGCAACGACTACCTGGTCTTCGCCTTGGAGCTTCGCCCGCGGGACATCCGCATCCTGGAGCCCGCCACCCAACCGCTGCGCAAGGGCGAGCGGGTGCGCATCTACGGCATCCCCTCCGACGGCCGCAAGGCCCAGGCGGAGATCGGCGGCAGCGTGGCGCGCGTGCTGGACTCGCGGGTGGAGATCGACCTGGACGGGCCGGCCGACCTGCGCGGATGGGGTGGCAGCCCGGTGGTCCGGGCCGACGACGGGCGTGTGGCCGGGCTGCTGCAGGCCGCGTGGCCCACGGCGGACACCCTGCGCGTGGGCATCGGCCCGATCGACGGCGTGGTGGCCGGAATCCGCAAGCCTTTGGACGGCGGCCTGGGGCGTCCCTTCAGCGCCTTTGCCGCTCCGGGAACGCCCGCCGGCGGTCCCAGCCTGGTGGCGGCCCCCCGGGCGGCCACCCGCGCCGCTCGGCCCTCCGCGCCGGCCCCCTCGGCGGGCAAGTCGTCGCACGTGCGGGCGGTCCCGGCCGCGAGCCACGGCAAGCTGCGGGTGCGCATCGAGCATCCCGCGAACGACAGCGTGGTCGGCGACGTCGGCGGCGCCTTCATCGCGGGGCGCGCGCTGGCTCTGTCCGGGGACATGAAGCGCTTCGACGTGATGCTGGTCATCGACACCTCGGGCTCCACGTCCCAGCCCACCGGCGTCGACGTGGACGGCAACGGCGTGGTGGGCACGCCGCGTCTGGGCGCGTTGGGGGGCCTGCTCGACCTGGGCAGCACGGACCCCGGCGACTCGATCCTGGCGGCCGAGATCGCCGCCGCGCGACGCCTGCTGTCGGGCCTCGACCCGCGCTCCACGCGGGTGGGCCTGGTCACGTTCGCCGGCGAGCCCATCGAGTCGGACCCGGGCTTCTTCGGCTCGGCGCCGCGCGTGCGGCGGGCCGCCGTCACCGAGGAGTCGCTCACGCCGGACTACGTGCGCGTGCAGCGCGCCCTGGATCGGGTTCGCCAGCGCGGCCCGCGCGGCATGACCCACATGGCCGCCGGCGTCGATCGCGCCACGATCGAGCTGCTCGGCCTCACCGGGGCCGTCTCCAAGCCGGACCCCGCCAGCGAGAAGATCGTGCTCTTCTTCACCGACGGCGCCCCCACCCTGCCCTACCAGGGCTTCGAGTCGGACAACGTGCGCGCGGTGCTGCGGGCGGCACAGCGCGCCAGCCGGGCGGGCGTGCGAATCCACTCCTTCGCCATCGGGCCCGAGGCCCTGGCCGGCCCCATCTCCACCGTCGAGATGGCGGCCATCACCGAGGGCGCCTTCACGCCGGTCCGGCACCCGGGCCTGCTGGTGCACGTGGTCGAAGGCGTCAGCTTCGCCAACATCCGCAGCGTCGAGGTGCGCAACCTGACCAAGAACGAGGACGCATTCCAGGTGCGCACCAACGCCGACGGGTCGTGGAACGCCCTGGTTCCCATGGTTGCCGGGAAGAACCGCATCCAGGTCACCGCCGAAGCCAGCGACGGCAGTCGCGCCAGCCAGACCCTGCTGCTGCACTACGCCCCGGATGCCGAGAGCCCCTTCGTTCCGCGCGAGCTCGTCACCAAGCGCAACGAGCTGCTGGAGGCGCGTCTGGTGGAGATCCGCCGCGGCCGCATCGAGATCGAGCGGGCCGCGGCCGAGGAGACCCGCCGCGAGCTGGCCCTGGAGATCGAGCGCGAGCGCGCCGCCGCCAACGAGCGCGCCGACCGCCAGCGCAAGCAGCTCGACCTTCAGCTCGACCCCAAGGACAAGGCCGAAGACGGCGACTAGGAGCCTCGGGTCTCCACCGCCTCACGGTCGCGGCTGTGCTCCTCCTGCGGATCGATCTGGAGCCACCGGCTCAGGTAGGGCACGGCGGCGTAGAAGGGGAGCGTGTCCAGCAGGGCCGCGACCAACTTGAACGAGTAACCCCCGGCGATCCAGGTCAATACCTGGCGGCCTCCCACATCGCCGGCGCTGATGGCGCCCCAGAACGTGATCGTCACCACCGCCACGGTGTCCACCAGCTGGGAGACGACCGTCGAGCCGTTGTTGCGCAGCCACAGGTGCTTGCCCCGCGTGACCTTCTTCCAGAAGTGGAAGAGCCAGACGTCGATGAACTGGGCGAAGAGGTAGGCGATCATGCTGGCCAACACCGCTTGCCGTGCCGAGACCGAGATCCGCGTGAAGAGCTGCTCCTCGCGCAGCACGGGCTGGCCGGAGTCGGCGTCCACCAGCCGGCGCGCCTGGGAGCCGGCGCCGGGAACCGGCTGCAGCGCGAAGCGCTCCACGGGGCGAAGCCGCGGCCTGCCCTGCTCGTCCAGCAGAGGCTCGCCGTCCGGCCCGACTTCGGGCACGGCCGGCCGCGCGACAGGACGCCCGGAATCGGGATCGATCAGCGGAGCGCCGTCGGGCCCCGTTTCCTCCACGTAGTCGAGGGTGACGATGCGCTGGACCGGCGTGCGGAAATCGATCGCGGGGAGCACGTCGCCCGCCCAGACGAAGCCCAGCACCAAGAGGTTCACCAGCAGCCCGGTGAAGACCACGAAGTTGGCGCGCGCGCGACCGTAGAGCTCACTGATCAGATCGGTGCACAGGAAGGTGAGCGGGTACGGCAGCACGCCCACCGCCAGCTCCAGGGGCCCCAGCCGGATGAACTTGGTGATGCCCAGGATGTTGAGCATGGCCATGGCGCCCAGGAAGATGCCGGCCAGCAGCAGGAAGACGCGCTCACGGCGCGCGTGGAGATGGGAGGCTTCGACGGGATGCAGCCGGTCGGGCGCGGCCATGGGGGCGGAGCTTAGGCCGGACCCCGGACCGGGGCGAACCGGCTAGAGCCCATCTCATGAACCCGGACCGAGCGAGAGGTGGAGATTCGGTTCGCTGGCAAGGCGCGCGACTGAGCCGTAGCCGTAGCTACGGCGCAGGGAGCGCAACGCTGCCAGCGGGCCGAAGATCCGCCTCTCGCGACGGGAGGGTTCGTGAGATGGGCTCTACCGCAGCCGAGCGGTGGCGCGGCGGTCGTAGAGCGACGGCACGTTGCGGCGGACACTGAACTCCTGGTCCTCGCTGAAGATCTTGAGGGGGACCCAGCCGGGCACCTGGGACATACGCGGCATGCCCGTGGTCATGGCGCCGGTAGGATCGATGACCCACGGATCGCCGCGCTTCTCGAACCAGAGCGTGACCATGTGGTGCTGGCCGTCGCTGGGACGGTAGACGATGGCGCGGAACACCTCGTCCTCGGCGAAGCCCAGCTCGCGCAGGAAGTTGTAGACCAGCAGCTCGAGGCCGTCGCAGTCCTCGCGGCCCCGGGTCAGGGTCTCCTCCAGCGTCGCCCAGTGGTCGACGACGCCATCCTCCACGTAGTGACGACGGGCCTGCTTCTGGATCCAGCTTGCCGCGTCGCGGGCCAGGGAGCGCTTGCGCTTGGCGCGAAACTCTTCGAAATCGGAACGCAGGTCGGTGTTCGGAGACGTGGCGCGGCCCAAGGACGAGCCGGACACCGCCGGCGTGTTCTGGGGATCGGGCGCCATCACCGTCTCCAACAGCTCCCGGCGCTGCCAGCCGCGGATCTTGGCGCTCCAGGGATCGCGTCGGTCCGGCTCCTCGAACCAGCCGTAGCGGACGTTCTGCCCCGTCAGGGTCATGCACCCACACAGGCTCACCCCCACTACGAGGGTCACGAGGCCCCGAAGCCCCTCCCTTGCCAGCCTCCGGCTCATGGAGGTCCGCTTCGGCCCGCAGACCGGCAATGTTTAGGTAACTTACTGAATTATAAAGGAAAAATTTACACGCGAGTCAAAAAACCCGCACTTCCGCGCTGGGCTAGAGCGTAGGGATGCACACCCGTTTGGAGGCAACCGTTCCGCAGGCCGTGGGCAGGCGAGCCGCAGCGGGCTCAGACGGGCAGATCGCAGGTGTTCGCGAAGAAGAAGAGCACCACGAAGAAGAGAATCATGGCCGGGATCCCGCCCACCACGTACAGGACCGAGATGGTGTCCACGCGGCCGCGCTCCTCGGGTTCGTTCTGATCCACGGGGGTCCCTCCTCTGCGTCGGCGCGCAGGCTAGCGACTCGCGGCGCGAGCGTCGAGAACCCGTCGGAGCGGGTTGACCGTGTCCGGCATCACAGCGGCCGCGAATTCGACGCGCTAAACGTCATTCTCTTGTCCCCCCCGAAAGGGAGAAGAACCGTGAAACTTCTGTACGTTGCGCTCGCCACCCTCCTGGTCGTGGGGTTGGCAGGTCCCGCGATCGCCGCCAAGGGCTCTGACCTGACCGCCGGTGGAAAAACCATCGCCGGCCCCGGCAGCACGGCCATCGCGGTAGGCGATACCGTGACGATCGTCGACGGGCTGGACAACGAAGAGATCTGCGTCACGGTCGTCAACAGGGGCAAGGATCAGGTCCGGCTGGATCTGATCGAGGCCGGCGCGACCTCAGTGACCGTGGCGGCCGGCACCACGGCCACCCTCTGCGGCCAGACGGACTCGGTGGACTTG
>Ga0255054_10002383_pt1 | contig 10774 bp, 7 predicted proteins | sample JV7_2_23_MG_FD_188634 | JGI IMG/M metagenome (GOLD analysis project Ga0255054, IMG submission 188634) | Seawater microbial communities from Jervis Inlet, British Columbia, Canada - JV7_2_23 | ecosystem: Environmental > Aquatic > Marine > Inlet | place: Canada: British Columbia | collected... | reverse complement strand
TACTTATGGCAAGATACATGCAATCAACCACATCCTAACCTCCCATTTCATACGGGCAGTTTTAGCAAGTTTGTGGCCCTTGTCACCCTTCCCGGAATATTTCACCTGCCCGTCAATCCTGGCGTATCAATACCCATTTCTACAGGTAACGCCCCTCATGGTCTTTTTGGATTTTGCCATTTCTCCCCCCGCAAATAGAATTGAGAAAAATAAAATTCGTCATTAACACCTGTTGTCACTGGACATATTGTATGATATGATGAAATACTATACTATATATAGTATCCCCCTTGTTTAAAATTTCGGGCCAAATGAGGTGTAACCATGGGAAAAAAGCATATTCGTACTGTAAAGGATTTTAAGTTAGAAAAAGCTCGTCGTCGCCTACTCGAGCTAATCTCCAAATTGCCCGAGAGTGAAATACTGGAACTCGTAGATGATTTGGGAAGTAGGCTCAATTTTGTAGTTGAAAAATCTGGAATTTTCAATGGCTTTGAGGTTAGAGAATATAAATGCAAAATCCACATGCTCGATGGGAATACTATAACAGGCAAGGTAAATAGCCGCTCTTTAAAAAGGCTTTCAGAAGTATTTACAAAGGATCAATCTCCATTTGTGGTAGTTTACGGTGCCAAAATGTGGGATGGTTCGAAAAAAAAGACTTTTATCTTAAGCAAATCTGCAATTGCTTGGATTGATCCAGAAGTCGAATAGAAGGATTAAAATCGCTCATACCAAACATGAATATCAAAATTGATTCTGTATTTTGTTTAATCTCATCCTCGCTTCTCGTTATAAAGGAAGCGTTTTGTGTTTATGATATATGCAATAAATTAGAATCGGTTTCAGGTTGCTAGATTAGCAAGATATCTTGAATCAAGCACATCCCTCTTTTTCATCTATCCATTCAAACCATCAAACCTGCAATGTGGCAGCTATGTAAAATAATTCATAATTTCTATGCAATTTGTTACATAATTTTCACATATTTTCAATACATTAAGATCGATGTCATTACGCCACGATTATCATAACTATCTGATAATTATTGATATTCAAACTATGACGATGCAACATGTTGATTTTGCATGATTTTTGCATATATAAAGAAGAACAAAATCTTGGTATTCTTGTAAGCTATCATTATTAAAGGATTGGTGAACATGGGAGTAGTATTAAACATATTATTTGCCCTTGCAATAATAGTAGTCATTTTGACGCTGTGGATATGGTTAATGCTCTACAGGACCGGTGAAAGCCACTACCCCGATATAAAGGACTTATGAAAAATAAAGGGTTTTAATTGATATATAGAACAAGCTGGCCGTGGGGTTAGGTAAATACATTCTTTTGAACTTGTTATTTTACCCCCCTAATTAACCCCTGGGTAAATGTAGCCCCAGGGGTTTTTATTTCCCACGAGAGGGGTTTGCTTTTTTTGCAATTTTGTAAGAAATAAGATATATGTAATGGAAATTTAGTTGTTTAAATCTGTGCTTATGGGAAGAGATCTGCAATTACACCTGTGAATTTATAGAATTATGTTAAATAAAGAAAAACTTGAAAATCATATCAGGGAAGAGATCGAAGTTTTAAAGGAAACTATAATATCTTATAAACAACTCACCAAACCAATTCCTCCTGATGATTCCATAGGACGGCTAACTCGTATGGAATCCATAAGCAACAAAAGCATAAATGAAGCGGCATTACGCAATGCAAAAGACACCTTATCAAAACTGGAGCATGTTTTGAAAACTATAAATGATTCGGATTTTGGACTATGCAGAAATTGTGAAGAACCAATTCCGTTTGGAAGATTAATGATCGTGCCAGAAACTAATCTGTGTGTTGAATGTGCAGATAAGCGGTTATAATCCAGAAGGTGTCTGACCGCCCATTTTTATTCAAGTGTCAACTCGAGTTCGTTTTGTGTCACCTAAAATCTTTATAGATATCACAATACCGGATACAAAGATCTAAAGTCCACATACTGGTAAGAAATCACACGTTTTTTAGAGATCAAGTTTCGTGCGATAGCCTCAATCAGAAGTGGTCAACAATTGACCACTTCTTAATTATTGATGGGCTAAGATGATTTGACATTTACTCTTTAATGGAAATGTTATTAAATGTTATTCTAATATGTTTGTTAATGCTTAGAAATCATTTATGAAGAAGGTGATCTTATGAAAAGAAAGCTCAATAAATCCTTGCTGATAGCTGTTATAACAGCAATTTTCATATTACTGTTTGTGAACTACACCTGGGGAGGCTCTAGTTCGAGAGGTGGGCATTATGGCCATTCTATTAGACCTGTGAACGGCCATCATGGTTTTTATAAGTATGGTCATGGAAATTCCTATTATGGATATAGGCATGGTAAAAAGCATCGATATAATAAGCACAGATACGGAAAAATGCCCTACAATTATCGACCTAAATATGGCGGACGCATAACGAGTAATTTTAACAAGGACCATAATGGTAGAGATAAAGGCGATAAAAAGAATCTCGAACATACCTACAAGCATGGCAATAAAAAACATGAAAACTCAAAAGCGAATGAAGAGAATTATAAAGAAGAAATGATAGAAAAAGATTGGTTTCGATAACTGAAAATAGCCAAACTTAATTAGAATTCTGTCAAATCAAATATTCTAGAAACAAATGAAAGCTATTAATTGCCCTGAACGATACTTGATTTGGGACTGGAGCGAGGCTATTTTGGGAGGTTCTGGTCCAGTTTACTGCGATGGGCAGGGAGAAAGCCCATCGAAAATGGGCAAACGGGTGTGCGGGAAAGCTTTTTAGGAACGACTCCCGCATAATTCAGGTTTACCTTCACCCCTTGATAAACATGGAGGAGAGGAATGAGAAAAATTGCCGTAATTTTGTTGATATTGGTTATGCTCGGATTTCATACCGATGGTCGTGCCCAGGAAGATGTCCAGGTCACAGGTCCGGAAAATACATCCAAACTGACATTTCGCACTATAGACGAAAATAAACTTCTTGTCTCTGTATTGGATGCTGAAAAAAACCCGATTTTGGGCCTGCAACCAAAGGATTTTACCATAAAGAAGGGGCCTAAAACCGCAAAAATACTTTCTGTCGAGCCGCTTGAAACCAGTAAACAGATTGGCTTAAATGTTGTTTTGTTGGTGGACAACTCTTTTTCGATGAAACAACGCAAGGCGATCCAACCATTGCTGTCTGCTATGGAGGAATTTTTCTTTAATGTGCGCCCGATTGACAAAATTCACGCGGTTGTATTCGACCAGAAAAATACCATAAATGTCAATGGCCGCCAATACCACGCCCGCACGTTTCAATCCAACAATGTCGAGGCGCTCCGATCGTTCTTTAAAAAAAGTTTCAATGAAGATCTGACCAGCGGAACTTATCTTTATGACGGCATCATGGTCGCACTGGATATCATTCGCAAGATGCCGGCAAAAGAAAATAAATTTCTGCTGGTGTTTACAGACGGCGAAGATATCAACAGTTCTGTGAAGCCCGTGGACGTTGAAGCGGCAGCAAAGGGAATTCCCAATTTTTGGCCCTATGCGCTCGATTTCACCCAGGATTCGGCCATGGACCCTTTTCTTAAATCTTTTTCTCAAACCCATGGTGGCAAGATATGGAAAGCAGCCTCGTCTGATGAACTGTCACCGATCTTTAAAACATTCTCCAGCACGTTGCTTCACCGGTACATTATCACCTATCGATATCTGTCAGTACCACAAGGCACACTATCTCTCAAACCGGCGACAATAACCATCGAAGAAGTAACAACCATCGACAGCTCTCCTTTGCTGAGCTATATTTTCTTTGAACAAGGTGTGAGCGAAATTCCCGCAGTTTATCGAATGTTTGCCAGTCAATCCGACACCAAAAACTTTTCGGAGTCTGCGCTCAGAGGAACCATGGAGAAGTATCACCATATTCTGAACATCATCGGAACGCGACTGAATGACAACCCTGACGCTCGGATCACCATCATTGGTTGTAACTCAAACAAAGGCCCTGAAAAAGGCAACCTCACACTGTCAAACACCAGAGCAGCATCAGTACGCGCTTACTTGCGTTATATCTGGGGAATCGACCCGTCCAGAATGGAAGTCAAAGCACAGCATCTGCCGACAGCCGCCAGCTCAAGCTACGTGCCTGAAGGCATTTCTGAAAATCAGCGTGTTGAAATCCATTCCGACAACCCGGATACACTCGATACCATTAAAAGTACATACGTACAGGAGGTGTCAGATACAAAAGTCATTCGTATTTTGCCCAACATTCAAGCAGAAGCCGGAATCGCCAAATGGAAGCTGTATTTAAAAACCGGCGATCAAGAATTGATAGGAACGGCTTCGGGTGAGACGACATTGGATTCGTCATATGGTTTCGATTTGGAAACCATCGGATTCAAAAAAATCGCCGCATTCGATTCCATCACCGCTGGCATAGACATCACGGATAAAGAAAACAACGTATTTAAAAATGAATCCGCGGCCGCTGCATCCGTGAAGTTCATCAAGCGGGAACAACAAAAAACTCAGAAAATGGGCCATCGTGTTATTGAAAAATATGCGCTCATTCTTTTTGATTTCAACAGTGCCGAGATAAAAGAACGAAATAAAACCGTCGTGGATCGGATCATTCAACGTTTAAAAAAATTTCCTTCCGCTAAAATCAACATCATCGGCCATACCGACAATATCGGAAAAGACGAATATAACCTCAACCTGTCCGAGCGTCGAGCCGAAGCGGTTTTCGATCAGATGCTTGAAACCGGTATGATATCTCTCGAAAACATAACTTACACCGGCGTGGGCCCAAACAACCCGCTGTATGACAATCTAACACCGGAAGGGCGTTCGTTGAACCGAACGGTAACAGTAACGTTAGCATACGAAGAAAAATAATCGAGGTTTATTTTTATCGCGTTTGAGGATTTGGAATCTCGGATGTTTCCATCGTGGGGATTTGAGGTATAGTTGACAGCAAAATTTTTTCTGCCTCTTGATTTTTTAGGCTACGAAATGAAAGCTTGAATATTTGAGTCATTTGGATTTGTTTAGACTTCAAATCAACATCGCAATAAAAATTCCATTTTTTTCACCAATGAAATGATGGTTAAGCACCCCAACATATAGTGTATGCACCGGTTCTAAATTTCTCTTCAAAAAGTTGTGACTCTCCCTTAAATCTTAACTTGCCGAAAAGTAAACCTTTCAAACCGAAACCTTAAATATTTTTTCCTTCAAATATTCAACCTCGAAGGAAAAGATTGAAAATTGGTTGCTTCTAATTTCATTTGAGGAAAAAATGGAATTTTTGCTAAGATACTATTTTGATGCCAAGAAAATTTGGAATGTTGCGCTATAACAGAAATATGGAATTTTGTCTTGGAAACTGGACTCAGTGCGGATGATTACATCAGGGGCCTTGATTATTCTACCGAAAGCTACTTTTAAGAAAAATCTTAAGCGGGAAGGCAGGTCTTATCCTTTATAGATATATCTTTTTTTTAATTAAACCTTAGTAGGCAACAGTCTCAGTATGACCAAAAGAAATAAAGCGATTTATGAAGGAAAACATTTTGCAAAATTTTTCAATAACATGGGCGATCCCTTCAGACGAATTTTCCTTGTGAGCATAGCCCAAACAAGGTTTTTCTCCTGAGCCAGAAAATCGATCCATGTTCTACTGTCAGCAGTTACCTGTAAGCCCGGCTGACCTACATGGCCTTCTTGTACTTTAACGGTTTTATTACGGATGATAACAGTACCTTTTAGATTTTCTTCTCCTGTAAAGGTGAAGTGATATATGGCATCAAGACCTTCTGACTGATTTCGTTGAAATATTAATGGTAAGCTTTCAAGAAACCTCTGTGCCGAATTTGGTCGTATGCCATTAGAAATTTCCTTAATATAGTGTCAAATACAAAATTGAAGAATACCAGAAATTGTGGTGTAAACCAACCTTCCTTATGGTAAAATAAGGATCAAAGATAGATCTTGAATTTTCAGGATCAATACCATTCCGAAAAGCTACTAATTGACAAAATTAAAGGATAGTTGAATAATTTGTTGAAATCAAACGGTTTAAAGGAAATTTGTCATGGCCAAACTTTTATGGGAACCCTCTGAGGAAAGAATCAAAAACACAAATATGTACCGATTCATGAATTTTATCAATGCAAAGCACCACCGGGATTTTTCTGAATATGCTTCCCTTTACCAGTGGTCCATTGAAAACATATCGGACTTCTGGGCTTCAATGTGGGAATTTGCTGAAATTATAGCATCAAGGCCTTATGATCAGATCATAGACGATGTTGGAAAAATGCCCGGTGCCAAATGGTTTTCCGGATCTTTGCTTAATTTTGCGGAAAACCTTCTACGGTATCGGGACGATCGGCCTGCTCTCGTCTTTAGGGGGGAGGATCGAGTTGATAGAACGATGACGTATGCCGAGCTTTATGATGAAACGGCTCGTGTTGCCAGATCTTTGAGGGCAGCCGGCGTTCAGGCAGCTGACCGGGTGGTCGGCTTTATGCCCAACATGCCTGAAACCATTATCGCCATGCTGGCCGCCAGCAGTATCGGCGCAATCTGGTCTTCCTGTTCTCCTGATTTTGGAATAAAAAGTGTACTGGATCGATTTGGTCAGATCAAACCCAAGGTCTTATTTACGGCTGATGGATACTTTTTTAAAGGAAAGCGCTTTGACAGCCTTGCGCGTATCTCAAGCATTATAAAGGAACTTCCTTCCATTGAAAAAGTGGTGGTCGTGCCGTACACCGTGCAAGATCCGGATATCGGCACCGTATCGCATGCGATCCTTTATAATGATTTCAAATCACCAGAACCCGGCCTTACTTTTGAATTCGAACAACTGCCTTTTGATCATCCCCTTTACATCATGAATTCATCCGGCACAACGGGACTTCCCAAATGCATGGTTCAAAGTGGCGGAGGGATTCTCATTCATCATTTAAAGGAACTCATCCTCCATACCGATTTAAAAAGAGAGGATACGATCTTTTACTTTACCACATGCAGCTGGATGATGTGGAACTGGCTCGTCAGTTCTTTGGCTGTTGGTGCCAAGCTAGTTCTTTTTGATGGGAATCCCTTTCACCCGGATCCGGGAGCGCTCTGGAAGATGGCTCAAGAAGAAAAAATTACCATATTCGGAACCAGTGCGGGATACATTGCAGCCCTGCAGAACGCTGTTGTGAAGCCCGGAAAGACCTATGACCTCTCTTGGCTCAAGGCCGTGCTTTCAACCGGATCACCCCTGTCCATTGAAGGTTTCGAGTATATTTACAGGGAAGTTAAGGCGGATCTGCAGCTGGCATCCATTGCCGGGGGTACGGATCTCAACGGCTGCTTTGCCCTTGGGAATCCAATGGGGCCGGTCTATGCCGGTGAACTCCAGTGCAGGGGACTGGCCATGAAAGTTTTGGCTTTTGACGAAAACGGAAAATCGGTAATTAACCAGCAGGGTGAACTGGTCTGTGCCGCTCCTTTTCCGTCCATGCCGATCTATTTCTGGAATGATCCGGACACTAAAAAATACCGTGACGCCTATTTTAATGTGTATTCCAATATCTGGCGGCATGGAGACTATATCGTCATCACCGAAAGAGGCGGCGTCATCATGTACGGCCGGTCGGACGCCACCTTGAACCCCGGCGGAGTTCGCATCGGAACCGCTGAGATCTATCGCCAGGTGGATCTTTTAGAGGAGGTCGAAGACTGCGTTGTTGTGGGGCAGAATTGGAAAAACGATGTCCGTGTTATCCTGTTCGTCAAAATGACCGAAGGGTATGAACTGACCGACGAGATTGTCGCTAAAATAAAAAATACCATTCGCACCAATGCGTCGCCAAAACATGTTCCGGCATTAATTTTGCCGGTTCCGGATATTCCATACACCCACAATATGAAAAAGGTCGAACTGGCCGTTAAAAAGGTCATTCACAACCAGCCGGTGCTCAACAAAGATTCGCTGAGCAATCCGGAAGCACTCGACTATTATGCCAATATAAAGGCGCTGAAGAAAGATTAATTTGTATATCCACTTGAAATTGTGAGTATAATTTTACGGCATTCGAACCTTTCGACAACCAAAGATACCTTGGAAAAAATAAGTGATGTAGAGGCTTTGAGTAGGCCTTTAAATATTGAACGTCGAAGGGAGAAAGAATGAATCTATTAAGGGTCACGATTACGTGTCGTAACCTTGAAAATCAAGAAGCAGTAAAAATTGTGATTTATGATTGGTAACCTAAATTTTTTCTGGGGAGGGCTTAGCAATTATCGATATCACAACCCCTGAATCACCTGTGAAGATGTTGGATACATAGCAGTAACTTGAACGCTGCGCATCAGCGGTTGCCAAACCCAGAGCTACGATAGAAGCGACGGGGTTAGCAATCCACTGGGTGCGATTGTTAGATGTTCATTTCTATATAGAATTAGCTTTTTCAAAATCAAGCAACCACTTTTTCCTGTGTAATCCTCCCCCATAACCAGTCAAACTTCCATCGGAACCGATAACTCGATGGCAAGGGATAATAATGCTAATTCGATTATGTCCGTTAGCTGATGCCACAGCTCTAATTGCTTTCGGGTTTCCAAGCGCGATGGTTTGTTGTTTGTATGAACGCGTTTCTCCGTAAGGAATTTCCTGAAGAATTTTCCATACAGATTTCTGGAAGTCGGTTCCCGGAGTATGTAATGGGACTGTAAATTTCTTTCTTTTTCCAGAGAAGTATTCCTGTATCTCAGATTGAACATGGTCTAAATGCGGGTTTTCTCCGGGAAGGATGACTGCATTCAGTCGTTTACGTAGATCTTTAAACTCCGTTTCCAGTATTCTGCGATCGGTAAAGTCAAACAGGCAAACCCCTTTGCTGCTGGCACAAGCAAACATGGGGCCAATTGGCGTTGTGAAACGAACGATATTCAAAACGGATTTTTCATCAGCATTCATGGGCGATGCTCCGAAAAAGGAACGATAGCTTTCATTAAAGCCACTCAATGACTCGTAACCACTATCAAACGCTGAGTTTGTAATAGTTTCACCCTTTTTAATACTGTTAAAGGCTGTATTGATGCGTAGCATTCTTTGATAAGCGTGAAAAGTCATATTATGATGTTTTTTGAACCATCTTCTAATCTGGTTTGGCTCGACACCTCTTTTTCTCAAGTCAAAGTCCTTGATTCTCAAGTAGGGATTTTGATGTAGCTCTTTTATGATATCTTTGACATATTCCGGGGTTTCATCCAGTTTCTCCATTGGCTTACAAACCTTGCAAGGTCTGTATCCGTTTTGAAGGGCTTCTTGAATAGTATCATAAAAAATCACATTCTCAGGCTTTGGTTTTCTTGCTCTGCAAGCGGGCCGGCAAAATATTCCTGTTGTTTTAACGGCTGTCACAAAAACACCCTCATAGAAAGAGTCTTTTCTACCAATTGCATTATATTTTCCCTGAAATGTTAGTTTTTTCATCAAAAAAATCTCATTTAAATTCCCGTGTAATCATAAAAATTCCACTCCATTATTTTTATCTGGAATTTAACATAGCTGCATTTTTGCTGCTACCGAAAAATTGACAAGTATATTTGTTTTCATTTTTGATGCATAAAAAATGACTATAGGAACTAGTACGCTATGGGTTTGCCACATCTAACCAGTGATTATATAGTTTTTTTCTTGGCTATTAGAGTTAAAAAGTTTCTGAATAACATGCAATTTGTAATGTTATCCAGAAGCAGTCTGGTATTATTTGCTAACTGGAAACTTCGGCATTCATTAAAACTGGAAAAAACGTTTTTCAATTAAATTTTTCGTCCAACTCCATCAATACCCTTTTGCAAAATCAATGACGTATTGGAGCGACCGTCCAAGAGTAAACCGCCGATAGTTTTCGGCGAAAATCTTCACAATATCTTCAGGGAAGCTCAGAGCAGAGACATGGGGAGTCACCAGCACGTCGGGATGCTCCCACAATGGACTGTCTTCCGGGAGGGGCTCTTTTTCAAATACGTCCAGCACCGCTCCCTGGATACGGTTTTCATTCAAAGCCTCTATCAGTGCCCTTTCCGACACGACGCTTCCGCGGCCAACATTGATTAGAACCGCCTCTTTCCGCATAACGTCAAATGACGCTCTGTTGAACAAGTGGCGGGTTTTGGGTGTGTCAGGGAGACAGATCACGATGTGTTCCGGTCCTGCCAGAAACCTATTAAATTGATTGCCGGTAAACACACGATCCACATGGTCCACGGTGCCAGGCGCGTGTTTATAACCCCAAACCTTCATGCCAAATTGTTTGGCGTTTTTGGCGATGTGTCGGCCGATGGACCCCAGTCCTGCGACACCCAGGAGCCGGTTTTGAAGCGTACGGAACGTGTTGGGTTGCCAGTGCTTCTTTTTCTGGTGGGCGTGCATTTCAAGCATGTGCCGCTCCAATAGAAAGATATAACCGAAAACGTATTCACTCATCATAGGGCCGAAAATTCCCTTCACACCCGTCAGCGTGTAATCGGTTCGCATATCCGGTTTGACGAGCTCATTCACACCGGCCCAGGTAGATTGGACCCATACCAGCCGTCCGGCGCCATGTATAACAGGGGCAATTTCCGAGGGCTCACCCAGAATGATATTACACTTTTTCAAATATGTTTCAGCATGGGATGGATTATCGGCATGAACGATATCTAAACCATCAAAGGCGAGTTCTTTGACCAGTTGGGCA
>Ga0255054_10002382_pt1 | contig 10775 bp, 10 predicted proteins | sample JV7_2_23_MG_FD_188634 | JGI IMG/M metagenome (GOLD analysis project Ga0255054, IMG submission 188634) | Seawater microbial communities from Jervis Inlet, British Columbia, Canada - JV7_2_23 | ecosystem: Environmental > Aquatic > Marine > Inlet | place: Canada: British Columbia | collected... | reverse complement strand
ACGAAGCCCAGGGCAACAGCTTGCTGGCCCCGCCCGATTCCGGCCGCGTCACGCCGCTGCGGCACGTGCACATCGCGGTGGCCTGGCAGGATGGCGTCTTCGAGGAGAGCGTCGTCCGCGACACCTTCGTGTTCGACGCGGCCTCGGTTTCCGGAATGCTGGAGGGACTCCAAGACACCCAGCGCGCGCCGCGTGGCCGCAACCAGGCGGGCGAGGGCGAGGACGAGGACGCCGGAGGGGAAGAGCCGTGACCCGCAGCCGCGCCGCTTTCACCCTGATCGAGATGATGGCCGTGATGCTGCTGCTCGGCATCCTGGTCAGCTCGGTCGTCAACTTCTACTTCCAGCTCTCCCGGGAGAGCAATGCGGCGGCCGCGGCGACACGCGGCTCACGGCGCGCGGTGGCCGCTCTGGACCGGATCGCGCGCGAGCTCGAATCGGCCATCCTGGTGATCCGCCCCGAAGGCGAGGATCCCCTGTCCCATCCCTGGCTCTTCTGGGCCGAGCGCGAGGGCCGCGGCGACGGCGCGGACACGCTGCGCTTCACCACCCAAGGGCGTCGCCCGCGCGCCTCCGCGGCCTACGAGTCGGATCTGGCGGTCGTGGGCTACGCGCTGCGCGAGAGTCCCGACGGACCCGAGAGCGGAAGCCAGCTGATGCGCTGGACGTCACCTCGACTGCCGGACGGCCTGGAGCGCAACGTGCCCCGGGACGAGCAGGACGGCGCGCAGGTGCTCATCGAGGGCGTAACCGAGTTCGGGCTGCGCTTCCTCAGCGAGGGCGGCGAGTGGAAGGAGGAGTGGGACTCGTCCACCGTGGACTCCAACCTGCTCCCGCTGGCCGCCGAGATCCGGCTGGCGCTGGCGGAAGAGTCCGACTCCGGCCTCGAGGCCCGGCCCGCGCCGCAGCGCCAGGTGGTGCTCGCCCTGCGGCCCCTGGATCTCCAGGCGCTCTTGACTGCCGATGACGAAGACGCCGGAGACAACGAGGACGAAGAGGATGAAGACGGCGAGTCCGATGAGGAAGAGCAGGACGAGCAGGCCTGCGTCACCGTCAACCAGTGCCTGACGAGCAATCCGGGACTGCTGGCCGGCACCGGCGTCACGCCGGAAATGGCCGCGGCGGTGGGCGACCAGTGCGCGTCCGACTTCGCGTCGCTGGGCGCGCTGCCCGAGGATTGCCAATGAGCCGACGACGGCGCGAGTCGGGCGTGGTGCTCGTCATGGTCCTGGTGTTCATGCTGCTCCTGGTGAGCAGCGTCGCCACCTTCCTGCGCCGGGCGGTGCTGGACAAGACCATCGTGGAGAACCGGGACGCCGTCGCCCGCGCCGAGACCCTGGCCCGGGGCGGCGTGCAACTGGCCGTGGCTCTGCTCCTGGAGGATCGCCTGCGCGAGTCCCAGGGCGGCATCCGCGCCGAGACGCCCCGGGACGTGTGGGCCCGCGCCGAGAGCCTGGAGCTTCCGGTTCCCGAGGACACGGCGCTGCGGCTGCGCATCGAAGATGCTGCGGCGCGCCTGAACCTGAACGCGCTCTTCCACGAAGGGGCGCCGCGAGACGAGGCCGCCGAGGCGCTGCTCATCGACCTGTTGGAGCGCGCCATCGACGAGGCGGAGCTGGATGCGCAGCACGAGTACGATACCCGCGCGCTGGCGCGCAACCTGATCGACTGGGTGGACGCAGACGAGCTGTCCCTGCGCGGCGGGCGCGAGGACGACCCGTACGAACGCCGCGAGCCGCCCTACCGCGCCGCGAACCACGCGCTGCTGACGGTGGACGAGTTGCGGCTGGTGGACGGCTTCGACGCGCCGCTGGTGGACGCGCTGCGCCCCTACGTGACCGTGCATCCCTACGCCGGTGGCGAGGGAATCAACCCGAACACGGCGCCGCCCTGGGTGCTGGGCATCCTCTATCACGGCGTGGCCGGCGATTACCGCCTGGCTACGCCCGAGCTGGCCGAGGACGTGATCCGGGCGCGCGAAGCGGGGCAGCTGCTGTGCGACGAGAGCGCCGACGATCCCGCCTGCACGCCGCTCAGCCAGGCGGTGCCGGGCGAGGTCTTTCCCCCGCCCTCCTTCGTGTCCGACGTATTCCTGGTCAGCGCGGAGGCGCGGGTCCGCGAGGTGCGGCGCACCGTTCAGGTGACCATCGACCGCAGCGACCCGACCCGGATCCAGCTGCTCTCGTGGCGGGTGCAGTGATGGCGATCCTGGTGCGCAGCACCCTCGGGCTGGATCTCGGGTCGCACAGCGTCAAGGCGTTCGAGCTGCGCCAGACCCTGCGCGGCGTCGAAGTCGGCGCGGTAAACGCCATGCCCAGCGAGGACCCGGACGATCCGCGCAGCTTCGGCGAGCGCCTCGCGAGCTTCCTGGAGATGCACCGACTGCCCGCCGACAATGCCATCTGCGCGCTCCCCGGCGACCGCCTGACCGGGCGCCACCTGAGCTTCCCGTTCAGCGATCGTCGCCGGCTCGCCCAGGCCGTCCCCCTGGCCGTCGAAGACGAGCTGCCCTTCGACCTGGAGGGGATGCTCGTCGATTGGGAGCGGGTGGGCGGCGACCGCAGGCAGACGGAGGTGGTGGCGATCATCGCTCCCGTGGACCTGGTGGCCGAGCGCATGGCGCAGCTGGAAGAAGCCGGCGTGACGCCCCGCATCCTCGAGGCCGAGGGCCTGGCCCTGGCGAATCTTGCGGGTCTCTACGGGCTGGACGGCGTCCGCGTGCTGGCCGACCTGGGGCACCGCAAGACCACGCTGTGCCTGTGCGTGGACGGCTCTCCGCTGGCAACGCGCACCCTGCGGATCGGCGCCGGCCAGCTGAGCGAGGCGCTCCGCACCGAGCGCGGTATCGACGCGGCCGCCGCGGAGGCGCTGAAGGCCGAGGCCGGCGTCGCCGGGCTGCTGGGCGGGGCCGCCGGCGCGGTGCTGGATCGCCTGGCCCGCGAGACGGCGCGAAGCCTGGGCGCCTTCGAGCCGCTCCTGGCCGACCGAGGCGGTCGTCGGCTCGACGAGATCACCCTCATGGGCGGCGGCGCCAACCTGCACGGCATCGACGGCTATCTGGCCGACCGACTGGGCGTGCCGGTCCAGCGACTCACTCCGCCCGACAGCGAAGAAGGCCGCGCGCTCCTGGCCGCCGGCGATCCGGCGCTCTTTGGGCCGGCTGCGGCCCTGGCGGCGCGGGGCAGCGCCCGCGCCCGAACCCGCACGGACTTCCGTCAGGGCGAGTTTGCCATGCGCTTCGACGTGGGGGCGCTGGGCCGCCAGCTCGTCGCGACGGGTGTGCTGGCGGGGATCGCCCTGCTCCTGACCGCCACCCTGGCGTTCACCGGGATCGCGACGCGATCGCAGCGCGCCGACGCCGTGGAAGGCCAGATGGCGCAGCTCTGGTCCGAGGCCTTCCCGGACCAGCCGGTGCCGTCCAACGTGCTCGGTGGCATGCAGAACGCCGTGCGCTCGGCCCACGACCGCGCCGAGTTCCTGGGGGTCTACCGCGGCAACCTCTCGGCCCTGGATCTTCTCACCGAGATCTCCGCCCGGGTGCCGAAGGACCTGGATGTGGTGTTCGAGGAGCTGAGCATCGACCGCCAGGTAGTGCGCATCCGCGGTCACTCCAAGAGCTTCGAGGCCGTGGACCGGCTCCGCGCCGAGCTTCAGAAGTTCGAGCCTTTCTCGGAGATCAAGGTCAGCGAGATCACCAGCGGACGCGAGGGAGCCAAGAGCTTCAACGTGACCATCAGCCTCGAGCCGCGGGGGGGGCCCGCATGAAGCAGCTCTGGGCGCGCCTTCGCGCACTCCTCGCCGGCCTCTCGCCCCGGGAGCGCGGGCTGGTAACCGTGGCTGGCGGCATCACGCTGGTGCTGCTCGGCTACCTGCTGGTCGTCCGGCCGGTGCTGGCCGCACAGCGAAGCGCCGAGCTGCGCGTCGCCGCGGCCGAGGATCAGCTGCTGGCGGTGCAGCGGCTGCGCGCGGACCTCGACGAGGTACAGGCGCGGCTCTCCAACGTGGAGCAGCGCATTGGGCGCGGCCCGCGGGGCAACATCTTCACGCTACTGGAGACGCTGGCTGGACGCTCCGCCGTGAAAGTGGAGTCCATGGAGCCCCAGACCTCCCTGTCCAGCGAGCGCTACCGGGAGACCAAGGTCGAAGTCGTGCTCAAGAGCGTCACCCTCGGCCAGGCGGTCAACTACCTGCACCAGATCGAGTCGGCCGAACAGGTGCTGTCGGTCAAGAGCCTGCGCATCCGCACGCGGCGCGACGACTCCAAGCTCCTGGACGTGACCTTCACCGTCTCCAGCTTCGAGCCGCTCTCATGAGCGAGACGCCGGCCGCCACGGGCCCCGGCCCGCTGCCGCGCCGCCTGCTGCTGGTGGGCGTTCCGATCGCCGGCGTGATCCTGGTGGCCTTCTTCTTCTTCTTGGGGTTTCCCTGGGACACGCTTCGCGACCTCGTGGCCTCCCAGGCCAGCACGGTGACCGGAACCCGTATCGCCATCGCGGAGCTCGGGCCCGGCTTCACGCCGCTCGGTCCGGCGCTCGAGGCGCGCGGCGTTACGGCCACGCTGCCCGGCGGCGAGGCCCTGCGGCTGGATCGCGCACGCGTGCGAGCGGCGTGGTCGCTCAGCTGGCTGCGCGGCGACGCCGCACTGGCCGTGGACATCTCGGCGCCCGAGGGGCGCCTGCGCGGAACCGTGTATGCGGGCTCGGAGCCGGGATTCGACGGCCGCGTCGACGAGTTGGATCTCGGCCGGCTGCCGCTGTCCGGCGTGGCCCCCGACCTGGCTCTGGACGGGTTCGCCACAGCGGACGTCGACGTGCGCAGCGGCGAACGCGGGCCCGAGGGGCGCGTCGAGCTGCACGCGGTCGAAGGATCGGTGGGCCTGCCCGGCCTACCGGTCGCGCTTCCCTTCCAGAGCCTGGACGCAGCAGCGACGCTGGGCGGCGACGCGCAGCTGCGGCTCGAACGCTTCGCCCTGGGTGGCCCCATGCTGTCGGCGGACGGTGAGGCAGTCGTGGCCTCCGCGCCCGCCTTCGCCACGGCACCCCTGGACGCGACGCTGCACATCGAGGTGCATGAAGCCGGTGTCCGCCCCATGGTGCGCAACCTCGGCGTCCGGCTCGACACCGAGGGGCGAGCCGAGGTGCGGCTCGGCGGCACGCTGGCCGCGCCCACGGTACGCTGACCCGCCGGAGGAGCCCCGCTGAGCGCCGAACTGCTCCAGAAGGCCTTCAAGACCCTGGCCGACCCGACCCGGGTGCGAATCCTCGCGCTGCTCGAGCGCGAAGAGCTCGCCGTGCAGGAGCTGATGGGCGTGCTGGGCATGGCCCAGTCGCGCGTGTCGCGCCATCTGGCCATCCTGCGCGAGGTCGGACTGCTGCGCGACCGGCGCGACGGAACGTCCGTGTACTACCGCTTCCCGACTCCGGCCGATGGGGTCTGGCGCGACGCCTGGGAGCTGGCGGGACGCGCCTGGGGCGACGACCCGGCCTGCCAGCGCGACGCGGCGGCGCTCACCCAGGTGCTCGCCGAGCGCGCGGACCGCACCCGCTCGTGGTTCGACAGCGTCGGTCCCGAGTGGGACGCCCTGCGCAAGGTGTTCAACGACGATGCGCTGCGCGCCCGCGCGATCGCACGCCTGGTGCCGCCGGAGCTGCGAGTCTGCGACGTGGGCACCGGAACCGGCATCCTGGCCCTGGAGCTGGCCCGCCTGGGCGTGCGCGTCATCGCCGTGGACCACAGCCAGGCGATGCTGGACGCCACCGCTGCCAAGCTCCAGGCCGCCGGAGCGCACGGCGTCGAGCTGCGCCGCGGCGATGCCGCCGACCTGCCCCTGGAGGAGGCCTCCGTGGACGCCGCCTTCGCCCACATGGTGCTCCACTACCTGCCCTCCCCCGCCGAGGCCCTGGCGGAGATGGGCCGGGTGGTGAAGCCCGGCGGGCTCGTCGTCGTCGTCGACTTCGAAGAGCACGACCGCGAGTGGATGCGTGAGGAGCTGGGCGTCCAGTGGCTCGGCTTTCCCCTCGCGGACGTGCGACGCTGGTTCGCGGACGCGGGCCTCGGGGAGCCTCGCATCGACATGGATGACTCCGCCGGGCGCGGTGGCGACCTGCCCACGCCGTTCATCGCCGCCGCACGGCGCCCGAGCCGGTGAGCCAGCGCGCAGTCCTCTTCGACGCCGCCGGCACGCTTCTGCTCACCGCGGAACCGGTGGGCGAGACCTATGCCCGGACCCTGGCGGAGCACGGCGTGGCGATTCCCGCCTGGCGCCTCGAGGAGGCCTTCCGCCGGGTGCACCAGCGCGCCCCCGCCATGCTCTTCCCGGACGCCGGCGATGCTGCGATCCCCGACCTGGAGCGCGAGTGGTGGTGGTGGCGCGTGCGCGAGACCCTACGGGCCGCCGACAGTGAGGCCCGGGTGACCGACTTCGACGCGCTGTTCGAGGCGCTGTGGCGCCACTACGCGACGCCACAGGCCTGGCGTCCCGCCGAGGGCGCCGCCGCCACCCTGGACGTGCTGCGCGGCAACGGCTTCTCGACGGCGGTGGTCTCCAACATGGACCACCGACTGGATGCGGTGCTGCAGGGGCTGGGACTGGGAATTCGGCTCGATGCCGTGGTCCGCCCGCCCCACGCGCGCGCGGCCAAGCCGGACGCCGCCATCTTCCTGGAGGGTCTACGGAGAGTGGGCGCAGCGCCCGAGGAAGCCGTCTACGTGGGCGACGACGCGGAGCGAGACCTGGCCGGCGCGCGCCGCGCCGGCCTCGCGGCGATCGACGTCGGCGAGCTTGCTACGTTGGAAGATCTGCCGCGCCGGCTGGCGCGCCCGAGCCAGGAGCCCCGATGAGCGCCGAGCCCGAGTCCTCTTCCCTCGCCTTCTTCCGCGAGCGCTTCGGCCTGGACGACGCCCGCCTGGACACGGTCCTCGGTACCGCCCTGGAGCGGCGGCTGGATCACGCGGACCTCTACTTCGAGTACACGACCCGGGACGCCGTCTCCCTCGAGGAGGGCATCGTCAAGAGCGGCGATCGCCACCTGGAGCAGGGCGTGGGCGTGCGCGTGGTGGACGGCGCGCGCCAGGGCTACGCCCATTCCGATGAGATCAGCGTGGACAGTCTGCAGCTCGCCGCGCGCACGGCCCGCGCCGTTGCCGAAGGCCCCGGCGAGACGGGACCCGTGGCGCTGGCCGGCCGCGAGGGCCGTGACCTCTACCCGGTTTCGCGCCCTCCCACCGACGTCCCCATCGAGACCAAGGTGGCGCTGCTCTCGGAGATCGACGCCTACGCACGCAGCCTGGATCCCCGCATCGACCAGGTCATGGCCAGCGTCATCTGCCAGCACAAGCAGGTGCTGGTGGCGGCGGCCGACGGAACCCTGGCCGGCGACGTGCAGCCCCTGGTGCGCCTCAACGTGCAGGTGATCGCCGCCTCCGGAGAGCGGCGCGAGATGGGCTACGAGGGCACGGGGGGCCGCTTCGACCTGGAGCGGCTGCTGGATCCGGAGATCTGGCGCCCCCGGGTGCAGGAGGCGGTCCGCCTGGCGGTGTTGAACCTCGAAGCGGAGCCTTGCCCGGCCGGGACCATGGACGTGGTGCTCGGGCCGGGCTGGTCCGGCGTCCTGCTCCACGAGGCCGTGGGGCACGGCTTGGAGGGCGACTTCAACCGCAAGAAGACCTCGGCCTTCGCCGACCGGCTGGGCCAGCGGGTCGCCGCCCCGGGCGTCACCGTGATCGACGACGGCACCCTGGTCGAACGCCGCGGTTCGCTCAACATGGACGACGAGGGAACGCCTACCGAGCGCACCGTCCTCATCGAGGACGGCGTCCTGACCGGGTATCTCCAGGACCGCCTGAACGCGCGCCTCATGGGAATGGCACCCACCGGCAACGGGCGCCGCGAGAGCTACGCACACGTCCCCCTGCCGCGCATGACCAACACCTTCATGCTGGCCGGCGAGGACGATCCGGAAGACGTGCTGCGCTCCGTCGACCACGGGCTCTACATCGCCTCCTTCGGCGGAGGCCAGGTGGACATCACCAGCGGCAAGTTCGTGTTCTCGGCCAATGAGGCCTACAAGATCGAGGGCGGCCGGCTGGGCGCGCCCGTGAAGGGAGCCAGCCTGATCGGCAACGGGCCCGACATCCTGACCCGCGTGTCGCGGATCGGCTCGGACCTGGCACTGGACCTGGGCGTGGGCACCTGCGGCAAGGACGGGCAGAGCGTCCCGGTGGGCGTGGGTCTTCCCACGATCCGCATCGACGACATCACCGTCGGAGGAACCGAAGGATGAGCGGCCACGCGCCTCTGGAAGCCCCTCTGGAAGCCCGGCAGGCCGTGGAGCGCGCGCTGGAACAGGTGCAGCGCGCAGGAGCGGACCAGGCCGACGCGCTGCTGTTGGAAGGAGACTCGGTCGAAGTCCGCGTCCGCAACGGCGAGATCGACGTAGTGAGCCAGGCGCGGGAGCGGGTGCTGGGAATCCGCGCCCTGGTGGGGTCGTCCGAGGGATTTCGCTCGGCGGTGTCCTCGACCAGCGATCTCTCGCCGAGCGCCGTGGAGCGCATGGCCGAGGAGACGGCCGCGCTGGCTCGGGCCACCGCCCCGGATCCCGCCGCCGGGCTGCCCGACGCCGGCTTTACCGAGGACCTCCCGGACCTGGGCATCCGCGACGCGTCCGATGCCGGGCCGACGCTGGAGGCGCGCATCGACGTGGCGCGGCGGGCGGAGGACGCCGCCCGCGGCGTGGATCCACGCATCGCCAACTTCGAGGGCACCGACGTCAACTCCGACACGACCCGGCGGGTCTACGGCAACAGCCAGGGCTTCCTGGCCGAGTACGAGAGCACATCCCACGGCATCAGCTGCATGCCCATCGCCCAGGAGAACGGCTCCATGCAGATGTCCTGGTGGTCCAGTGTGACGCGGCGCTGGTGCGACCTGGACGACCCGACCCACGTCGGACGTGTGGCGGCCGAGCGGGCCTTGAGCCGGCTCGGTGCGCGCCGCGTGCCCACCTGCGAAGTGCCGATCGTCTTCGAGCCGGCCACCGCGCGCAGCCTGCTGGGTCATCTGGTCGCCTGCGTGAGCGGATCCTCGGTGTACCGGGGCGCATCGTTCCTGGCGAATCGGCTCGGCGAGGCCGTGGCCAGCGAACGTGTGAGCGTAGTGGACGACGGGCGGAGAATCGGGGGACTGGGAAGCCGACCCTTCGACGGCGAGGGGCTGCCCACGCGGCGCACTCCCGTGATCGAGAACGGAAGGCTCGCGTCCTACCTGCTCGACACCTACTCGGCCCGCAAGCTGGGCATGGCCTCCACGGGCAACGCCTCGCGCGGAGCGGGCAGCGCGCCCGGCGCCGGACCGACCAACTTGTGGCTCGAGCCCGGCGAGGGCGACCTGGACGCCATAATCGCCGATACCGAGCGTGGCTTCCTGGTGACCTGGCTGTTCGGCCACGGCTTCAACCCGGTCAGCGGAGACTTCTCGCGCGGCGCGGCGGGCCACTGGATCGAAGGGGGCCGTCTCAGCCACCCGGTCGAAGAGGTGACCATCGCGGGCAACCTGCTGGACATGCTGCGCAACGTGGACGCCGTCGGTGACGACCTGCTGTGGCAGGGGTCGGTGGCGTCGCCCAGCGTGCGCATTTCCTCCATGACCGTCGCCGGGGAGTAGACACGACGTGACCCAGCAGCCCACCATGATCGGCCTGACCCTGCCCGACGTGGCGACCTGGTCGCAGCGCGTCAGCGTGGCGCTGGGGCAGAACCCGGGCCTGTTCACCGGGCCCGGCACCAACACCTACCTGATCGGCACCGGCCGAGTCCGCATCCTGCTGGACACCGGCCAGGGCGTGCACGAGTACCTGCCCGTCCTGGAGCGGGCGATGCAGGAGTCCGGGTGCGAGGCGCTGCAGGAGATCGTGCTGACCCACGGCCACCCGGACCACATCGGCGGCGCCCTGCAGGTGATGGAGCGATTCGGCGCGCTGCGCGTCTCGAAGCTTCCCCACGCCGGCATGGACGGGCACTACGCCCTGGACATCCATCCGCTCGAAGACGGCAGCGTGATCGAGACCGAGGGCGCCACCTTGCGCGCGATCTACACGCCGGGTCATGCCGAGGACCACCTCTGCTTCGTGCTCGAAGAGGAGGGCAGCCTCTTCTCGGGCGACAACGTGCTGGGGGTCGGCACCACCGTGATCCCGGCTCACGGCGGCGACCTGCTCGACTACCTGAACTCCTTGGAGCGACTCCTGGCCCTCGAGCCCTCGCGCATCTATCCCGCTCACGGCCCTTGCATCGAGGACGGCCCCGGCAAGATCCGCGCGTACATCGAGCACCGCAACGATCGCGAGCGGCAGATCCTGGCCGCTCTGACCGATCTGGGCCCGAGCCCGGTAGCGGCCGTGGTGAAGCACGTCTACACCGACGTTCCAGAAGTTCTGCACGGGGCCGCCGCGCTCTCGGTGACCTCCCACCTGGTCAAGCTCGAGAGCGAGGACCGCGCCACGCGCGAGGACGCCGGCGACGGCGATCCCCAGCACGCGCGCTGGCGTTTGTCGTGAGCCATCCGCTGGCCGAACGCATGCGCAGCGCCCAGGCCGAGGAACGGCGCGCCGCGTGTGCGGAGGCCGCCGAAGATCCGGCCGGAGCGCTGCTGACCGATCCGCTGGCGGAAGCCCTCGGCGACGCGGACCCCGGCGTGGCGCGTGCGGCAGCCCGCTCCCTGGCTCGGCTTGCGCGCCAAACCGGGGGGCCCGACGCCGCGCTGCGGGATGCCCTGCGCGG
>Ga0255054_10002379_pt1 | contig 10780 bp, 10 predicted proteins | sample JV7_2_23_MG_FD_188634 | JGI IMG/M metagenome (GOLD analysis project Ga0255054, IMG submission 188634) | Seawater microbial communities from Jervis Inlet, British Columbia, Canada - JV7_2_23 | ecosystem: Environmental > Aquatic > Marine > Inlet | place: Canada: British Columbia | collected... | reverse complement strand
TCCACGACACGTGGGAATATATTTGAGCAATTCGAAAGTTGTTCATGCCTCCAAAACCAGGGGTGTCACCATTTCCAGAATTGACCTTTATTACTGGGGCAAATATTACTGGACCGCACGACGCGTACTGACGGAATAATCAGACGGTGACATTAGAATGGGTAACTCCCCCGTTGAAAATTTTCTTAACCCTGCCCACCTGCCCGTCGACCAGCCGCACCTTGATGCCGTGGGGATGACGGGCCGATTTTGTCAGGATGTCCCTGACAATCCCCCGTGTCAGTCTGCCGGAACGCTGGTCCTTTTTCAGCACAATATCAACGGTTATTCCGGGGAGTATATCCCCCCGGTTCCTTCCATCCATCAGGTACTCTCCTTGGCGGTAGAAAATCCCATGGGAAATGATTCGTTAATCGTTATCGGTTATTTGTCAGAGCGTACTGGGATTCTATCAATCTAAGTATAGCGTCATCGTTTAGCAAGTCGCCTTACCGGTTTTAATGCCATGCCAGCCCGGTAAAAAAAATCTTCACCTTCATAACGTACTAAAGTTAATTTATTAAATGCCGATATCAACATAAGGGGTAAATCAGCAAACATTTTCCGCAACTGAATCTTTAAATAGCCGGTGATACCGCACGGGTCACCGATACCGGGTCAAAAGGTGGAAACTTGACACTAGTCGATGAAATAATCAGAGAACTTGTCATCTCCTGTTCGTTCTGGCTGTTTGTCATCCTGTTCTTGACATTTCTGACTTAGTGCTTCGATTCGCAATTACAGTGACAAATAATTATTGACCAATCCAACATAATTGCTTACTCGGCTCGGCTGAGCTCGTCGCAGGCAGCACTAAGTCCTGAGTGAGTAAATACGTCATCGAATTTACGAATCGATGGACTTAGCCGACAGAGCCGTCTTCTGCCCCCCTGAATCTATGGAATAGGTATGAGACCAATCCCGCCTCCCGGTGGGACTATCCCCAACTTGCCAAAATCCCGACTTTTCGTTTAGGCACTATCATCGAACTTAAAGTTGATTATCATCTGTTTTTCCGCTACTATTTCCGCCTGGTTGCAATTTCCCGGGAAAATTTTTAATTTAAGGGGGGCCTTTGGACCGATTTTTATCTTATCTTCCGGTGATTTTAATTTTCGGGGTTCTTTTCATTATGATGGCAGTGTTGAGTATATCCCGAAGACATATCCGTTTGAAATTTCTGCGCCCATCCTTTAAACAAAATTTGCTCCGATTCCCCGGTGGTTCGCGGCTGAGACGATTAGACAATTTAAATGAACAAATCAATTTATATCTGGTTTATGTAATTATCCTGCCGCTGATAATTTATTCTACCCTTATCTCGGTTTCATATTTTCAAGCACAAAAACCATCGCTGACAGTTATTTGGATATCGTCAATCATATGTATTGCCATAATCGCTTATTTTGTCTTTAAACTGGTTAAGTTATTATGCCGACGCAAAAGCATCCGGTTGGATTATGAAGGCGAACTGGCGGTCGGGCAGGAGCTCAATCAGCTCATGCGCGAAGGTTACCGGGTATACCATGATTTCCCCGCCGATACATTTAATATCGATCATATCGTTGTGGGGCCAAACGGTGTCTTTGCCGTTGAAACCAAGACCCGCGCGAAGGGCCCCGCCCGTATCAGCAATGAAGAGGAGACCGTGACCTATGACGGACGGATGTTAATCTACTCGAATGCGACCGATTTCGAAACGATTGAACAGGCCGAGCAGCAAGCCTCCTGGCTGTCCAACTGGCTGGCCGCTTCTACCGGGGAGTCCATTGCGGTCAGGGCTATCGTCACCCTGCCCGGCTGGGTGGTAAAAAGGACTTCTGCCGACGGGATCCCGGTGGTGAATCCAAGCCAATTTGCCTCTCTGTTTGAGCATATTAAACCCAGGCCTATCATGGAAGAAATGTTGACCCGCATCAACCATCAACTCGAGCAAAAATGCCGCAATATGGCATCGACGCCGGCTCCAAACAGTTCACGGTAAGAATAACAGGCGGGGATAAAATCATTGCCTGGCTTTCAAAGATTTTTAAAATTTTATTTTTTCGGGGCGGATGGTAATTGCGGTCACGTCCTTTTTAATATTTATCAGCATTTCGTTTTGCCATTGATCTTTATCCTTCCAGATCACACGGTATTTTCCGCTCTCATATTTAGCTCCCAGCTGCGTACTTTCCGATGCTTCCAACTCGCCGCCCGCCATATTCGCCGGTGTCCGCCAGCCATAGGGGTGATCGATCCAATAGAGAAAATAATACATTTTTCTCTCAAAATCGTTTTCAAGCCTCACGGTAAAGCTGGCCGATGATAAGGACGGAAGCAAAACAATTGCCAAAATGACTATAATTTTTTTCATTCTTTCTCTTCAAATGCCTTTTTGAGGGCATTCTCCGTGCGGATTGCATCCCCACTGTATGTCGGCACCGGGTTTACATCCAGCCAGGGAATGGACACCAAACCAAAATGGTTCGCCAAAAAGGCGGCCACCAATAGCGCCGCTACCAGAAAAAACATTTTAATTACCGATTGCATCTCTACCTCGACAAGCAAATTTTCCCCCGACCGGCGGGGTATTCTCTCAAAAAACGAAACAAGCATCTATCATATTAGTTATCGGCGATTTTGATAATCAACTTAAGTGCTTTTTAAGTCCACCCGATTTTTGATTTTAAACGTTAACCGTGATATATTTCATATATGGCTAAACTCAAAGATCGCGATATTATGGACATTAATAAATGGTTTGAAGATGCCTTAAGCCGGCTGTCTAAAATCGACCGGAAAACGAAAATGAGGATGAGAAGAAAGGTTCGAGATGAAGTTTATTTTCTGTTAACCTGGGAAAAGCCGACACCATCTATGATAATTAATCGGTGGGAAGAAAGGATCAGCGATGTGTTCAAAGCCATGCCATACGGGCTAAGAGAAGATCTTCTCCGACTGCTGGCAAAGAAGATGGAAATATAGATGTCTTTGTGAGTTGAAGGCGTTTTTAAGGTTTGTCAACTATAGATATAAAATTTTCCACTCCCGGATGGCGTTGTTCAAACTGATAATCAGGTTTTCAATTTCCTCGATCGTATTCAGGGCGGCGATTCTTAAATTCACTCGGAGTTCATTTTCATAATGCCTTTTTTGTCGTTCCAATTCATCCATAACCTGCTCATTGCTCCACGCCGGGTGTGATCGCTTGATTTTCCGGGAAACCATGTAGTCATCGAATGAATGATCAAAATTTTCTTCTAAAAAAAGTTTCATCTCTTCCAGGGTGGGAATCTGGTAAGTATCGGCCAGAATCTGGTTCAGGTATTCTTTGACAATTTGCCGCGCACACTGTTTTATATCGGATGAATACATTTTGATTTTAACCTGTATATTTCAACTCGTAAGGCTATGATAAGACCCAAGAGCTAAAAGTGCAATCATTTAAAATAGACATGGCTATCGCTTTTAAGAGACTGATCGCCTGCAGATTGCAACTTGACTTGGCACAGGCAGTGACAATATTAAATGTGACTGCTATATCACCCGCAGTCGAACAAGTACATCTTTAAATCAAAGGGGGACAAGGTTCCCCTTTTTTATTTGACACCGCTGGCCGGAGTCTTTATATTGCCCCGCAAAAAGAATGAATTTGACATAATTCGAAATGACCCTTAAACCTTCGCATCCTCCTAAATGGCAAAAATATCAGGCAACTCTCCAGAAAACCGCTCGACGCCAGCGTTTTGTAAAAAAATTGCCGTCCCTTTTAGTGATCGCCGGTTTCACATCGGTACTTGTCATCCTACTTATTTTTGCGGGTATCTGGCTGGCGGAGCAGTTGAGCTCATCTCACCAGAAATCGCCCATACTGAAAAAGCAGGCGAACAAACCCTCAGCGCCTCCTTCCAGGAAGGATCTAAGGGCCTTTCTTAATGGGGCGGCCACAGACTCCTCTAAACTTGCCGATTCTATAATTGTGCATGCAGACGGCCGGCGGTTTTTCATCCGGACGGCAATTTACGGGAAGCTTCAAAAATATATCCTGAGAACCCTGAAGCGTTCCCGGACCCGGCAGTCGGCGGTCGTCGTGATAGACCCCCATGACGGCCGCTTACTTTCACTGGTCAACTACGACGCTAACGGAGGTTCAGATAATCTTTGTCTCAAAGCCGATTATCCGGCGGCCAGTATTTTCAAGATTATAACAGCCGCAGCCGCCCTTGAGAGCGCCGACATGAGCCTGGACCAAAGCCTTTATTACCGGGGCAGCAGGCATACCCTTTACAAATCCCAATTGAAAACGAAAAAGGATCGCTGGACCACGCAAACCAAATTCAGAAAAGCATTTGCGCTGTCGAATAACGCTGTTTTCGGAAAAATCGGCATATACGATCTCGGACAGAGCGCCCTGATCCGCTATTCGGATAAATTCTTTTTCAACCACCCCATTGCCTTTGAACTGCCGCTGGCTGTCAGTCGCGTGGAGGTCCCGGCGGATGACTTCGGTTTGGCCGAAATCGCCACCGGGTTTAACAAGGACACGCTGATCTCGCCCCTGCATGCGGCCCTGCTCGCTGCGGTTGCGGTCAACAAAGGAGACATGCCGACGCCGAGGTTGGTGGACTCGATTCGCGACGAATATAACAAGATCATCTATCAGGCGCCCGGGCCGGCGATGACGGCAACCGTGAAACGGAAAACAGCACGGGATCTAAAAATTCTTATGCAGGATGTCGTCAGATACGGAACCAGTCGTTCGGCGTTTCGCAAGCTGCGGCGCAAAAAGAGATTCAAAAACTTTGATCTGGGAGCCAAAACGGGTACCATCAACGACCGCCAGGACCAATTCAAATACGACTGGGTGACCGCCTTTGCCGTACCCCCTGACGGCTCCGGGGGTATATGTGTCAGTGTTCTGGGGGTTCATGGAAAGATACTCGGCACACGCTCAACAGAGATGACCCGGGCGATCGTCGATTACTACTTCTCAACGGTGGATACCAAAAAAGCAAAATGAAGCCCTGCCCAAGTTGCCGGAGGCCAATCTACTTTCCCAAAATTTCTTGACCTCAATTCAAAATACCTGATAGAAACCTGTTGGATCCACAATAAGCTTCTACCCAAACTCAGAGATTACCATGAAATTTGCCCCAATTGTGATGATTCTGCTTCTGCCCGTTTGCGCATTGAGCGCCACATTCGTGCAAACCACACAGCTGGCGCTTCCTGCTGAGGGTATTTACGAGCTGAGGATTCACTGTGGAGCCGGTTCCCTGTATGTAACCAACGCCGAATGGCGAGACGAAATCACGGTTTTTGCCGACATCGAAGTGGAAGATTTAAGCCCAAGCGATTCCCAAGCCTTTGCTGAAAAAAATGTTGTTTTAAATCTGGACAAAAAAGGCAACCGCGCCCTTTTAAAAAGTGATCTTAAACGAACCTTCCTCCATCCGGTAGATGCACGGATTAACCTGACAATCGAAGTCCCCAAGGGAGTCGACGTTTTTATCGATGACGGCTCCGGTCCGATCTACATTCAATATTTCTCAGGCCATCTGGATATCAAGGACGACTCCGGCCGAATTACCGTTGAAAAGGTCGTTGGCAATGTCAGAGTGGCGGATGGTTCCGGTAAAATCATCATGGAAGATATACAGGGAAATATCGAGATAAAAGACGGATCCGGGAGTATTGAAGTCAACAAAATCAGGGGCGATGTTCGAGTGACAGACGGCTCCGGAAGAATTTCAATTCAGTACGTTGACGGCAATGTAACCGTGACGGACGAATCAGGCCAAATTGACATAAATGACATAACAGGCAATGTATTAATTCGCGGGCCGGGAACCGGTGAGTTGAATATAGAGCGCATAAAAGGGGAGGTTGTGACCCAAAACTAGTATCCATGCGGGTAAAACGTTAGGACTCAAAATACTCACCGTGCGCTGATAAGAATTTGATCGCCGGCCGCCAGACCGCTGATAACCTCCAGACGATGATCCGGACGGACTTCACCCAGGCGCACATAGCGACGAACCGGACCCTGAGAGGTTTCCACGATCACAAAGTCGAGCTGACCGACCCGGGTCACGGCATCGGCCGGAATGATGATCCGCTCGACCTGTCCGATGGGAATCATCAAGCGTCCGAACATTCCCGGATACAGACCGGAACCGTCGGATAGGCTCACTTTGACCAGAAATGAGCGCGAGCCGGGGTCCGCTGATGGAACAATTTCGTCAACCACCACCGGATACCGCTTCTTCAGCGCATCAATTTCGGCAAAAAGCTGTTGACCCTTGGCCAGCTTGGACGCCACCGACTCCCTCACGCTGGCTTCCAGACGAAGGGAGACGGGATCATACATGCGCAGCAAGGGCTCCCCCTGCCGGGCCGTGTCTCCAGGATCCGCCAGGCGCTCGACAATCCGGCCGGCGATGGGCGCTGTCAGCTTGCTGTAACTGAGCGCCGTTTGGGCCTCGTCTTTTTGGCCCCTTAGACGCTCAAGCTCGGCCCGGGCGGTATGCAACGCCGTCTGCAATCGATCTCGCTCGGCCTTGGATACGGCTCCCGGATCGGCCTTCATAATGCGCTGGACACGCGCCAGGTCTTTTTCCGTCTGGGCCAATCTGGCTCTGCCCGCGACAGCCGCCTGGTGGGCCTGATCAACCCGGGCTTTTAACTCCCGCGCATCCAGTATCACCAAAATCTCCCCGGCCTGCACTTCATCGCCGGCCCATACGGCAATCGAGGAAATCGTTGCCGTAATTAAGGGGGAGATAACCGTCTCGACTTTGGCCCGCAGGGTTCCGGCCGCCCGCTCGATTAAGGGCTCCGTAATGACATCAACAGCAACTGTCCGCCCGCCAGCGGATGACGGTACCACCCCGCTGAAATCAACGGGTATCTTTTCTTCAAAGAAACCTGCCAGATAGGCCATGACGCCGGCCAGCAGTGTCAGTGCTATCACAACTCCTATTATTTTCAGTGCGACTTTCACGCTTCGTTATCCCTCCTCAAAGGCAGCCCGTGTCCCGGTTTGTCGGCATAAACCAGACTGTAAAGCACCGGAATCACAAACAGGGTAAACAGGGTGGATGCGGCAATGCCAAAAATGATGGCCCAGGCCAGGCCATTGAAAATCGGATCCAGTGTGATCACCATGTTGCCGAGCAAGGTGGTTCCGGCCGTCAGAAATATCGGACGCATGCGCACCGCTCCGGCCTGCAGCAGGGCCTCCTGCAAATCTTTGCCTTCGCGCAAGGCCATGTGAATAAATTCGATCAGAATCAAAGAGTTGCGAACCACAATCCCGGCCAGGGCAATCATCCCGATCATGGCCGTGGCCGTAAAAAGGACCGGGTTTGAAAACCCGTCTACCACCCGGTCACCGACCTGGTTCAGCAGCCAGAAACCCGGCATGATGCCGATGACAGACAGCGGTATGGCCAGCATAATGATGCCCGTGATGGCGGACAAACCGGTTTGAATACGCAACACCAGAAATATTCCCAGCAGCGCGGCACCGAAAGCAATCCCCAGATCACGGAAAACCCGTAAGGTGATATCCCACTCACCTTCCCCGTTCCACACCGCCCGGATGCCCTCGGGCAGCGTCCACGGCAGACCGCCTCCCGGGGAAAAATAAGTGCGCCCTTTTAGCGGTGCCGGTTGTCGGCGGGTGTTGTCCGCGGCCATGTCACTGCCGATATCGAGCACGATCTCAGCCGGCGACCGGCCGGCGCCGTCTGCAAAAACATAAACAACCGGCTTCAAATTCTTGTGATGGATGACTTTGTCCTGCACCGACCAGCGGATCTCACCAAGCTCGGCCAGAGAAACCATTGGCTGGGGGGCATCACGCAGACCGGATTTTTCTCGAATCTTCAGAATGCCCGGCCTGCCTTTGATGCGCAAGGCCGCCAGGGCATGGGGTGAGCTGCGTATTTCAAGGGGCAGCCGCAATACCACCGGCAACGGATTGACTTCCCTGGGAATCTGCATAAATCCGGCCACCAGGCCATCATTGGCCAGATGAAGGGTGCGGGCGATATCCTCGGTCCCGATCCCGGACAGAGCCGCTTTTTCCCGGTCCGGGATAAACACGATTTTTTGCTGATCGTCTTCAACGGAGGTGTCGACGTCCACTACAAAGGGCTCTTGTTTCAGACGCTTCTCCAGAACCTCAGCCGCCCGCTGTAAAGCGGCATAAGGCGTCGCCTTTGAACCGTAAAGCTCCACAGCCACCGTTGATATCACCGGCGGCCCCGGCGGCACTTCAACCAGCTTGATGCGGGCTTGATAGGTTTTGGCGATGGCTTCCAGATCACGACGGATGCGTAATATAACGGCATGGGACTGCTGGGATCGGCGTTGACGTTCGGCCAGAGTGACACGGATATCAGCAACGTAAGCACCGCGGCGCAGATAATAATGCCGCACCAGGCCGTTAAAATCCATCGGCGACGCTTCCCCCACAAAAGCCGTGTAGTCCCTAACTTCCGGCACCTTTCTCAAATACGCGTTTAAAGCACTTACGACACCTTGAGTTCGCTCCAGGGTGGTATTTTCGGGCATATCGACGACGATCTGGAACTCATCTTTGTTATCATAGGGCAGCAGTTTAAGAGGAACCAGCCGCAGGGCCGGCAAAACCATGGATACACAAAAAAGCAGCATAACAACGGCTAAAAATATCCACGATCGCCGCCGGTTGCCCAGCAGGGGTTTTAATAGTGAGGCGTAACCCCGGTACAGCCCTGTATGGGTGACCTGAAAGTCGTTCTGCTCGGGTGTGGGTTTAAGCAGCTTGAAAGCCAGCCAGGGGGTTACCAGAAAGGCAACCAGCGTACTGGCCATTACGCTGATCGGGACATTAAACGCCATCGGTGCCATGTAGGGTCCCATCATTCCGGTTATAAAATACAGGGGGGCAAAGGCCAGGATGATGGCAATAGTGGACATGATCAAAGCCCCTCTAATTTCCCCCATGGCCAGAATAATGCCGCGCCGCCGTGGGTACTTTCCCATCCGCATATAGCGTTCGATGTTATCCACCCCGGTGATGGGATCGTCGACCAGCAGCCCCAACGATAGGATAAGGGCAAACAGGGTCACGCGGTTAATGGTATAGCCTGCAAACAGATCGAGCACCAGGGTAATGCCGTAGCAAATCGGCACTGCCAGGCCGACCACCAGTGCGGCCCGCCAGCCCAGAAATATCCCGATAAATATCGTAACGGTCAGCACGGCTGCCAGAAGACTGGAAACCAGATTGTTAATCTTGTCATCGGCGGTTCGGCCGTAGTTTCGTATGATGCGATAGTTGACTTCCGGCGGAAAAATATCCTGCTTGAGCTTGGCAAAATAATCCTCAACCTCGCCGGCCACCCGAACGGCATTGGCCCCCTTCTTTTTGGCGACGGACACGGCCACCGCCGGGTAGACATTCGGATATTTCTGCCGCAAATTCGACGCCGGACCAAAGCCTATCCAGGTGTAGCTGACAGGCTCAGCGGGGCCATCGCTGATACGGGCGACATCATCAAGATAGACGGGAACCCCATCGACCACATTGACCACCAGCTTACGGAGTTCCCCGGCCGACCGGATATAGTCCCCGGCCTCAACCACGATGTTCTGGTCCAGGATCTGCACGTCGCCGGCCGGCAGCAGTTTATTGGAGATATCAAAGGCCCAGGCCACCTCCAAAGGCGCCGTACGCCGTGCCGCCAGCGCTTCCGGATCCAGCTCCACCCGAATCTGCCGGGGACGGCCGCCCGTCACCTCGATCTTGTTGGTATCTTTGATGGACTGCAGGTCGCGCTCGATTTCTTCGGCCATCCGCCTTAATTCGTAATCACCGGTCAACCCGGGATTTTCGCTCCACAGAACGGCCACCACGATGGGGACATCATCAACCTCGACCGGTTTGACGACCCATGATTGGACAGCAACCGGAATGCGGTCAATCTGGGAAAACACCTTGCTGTAGATTTTAACCAGCGAATCCTCCCGGTTCTCACCGACAAAAAACCGAACCGTTACCACGCACTGATCCGAACGGGACATCGAGTAGACATGCTCGACCCCGTCAATTTGGTAGAGGATTTTTTCCAGGGGTGTGGCAATCTGACGCTCTACCTGCTCCGCACCGAGCCCGGGGGCGGCCACGAGCACATCCGCCATGGGCACGATGATCTGAGGTTCTTCTTCACGCGCCGTGATCATCAGGGCCACGATGCCGCCGACAAAGGCAATCAGCAGCAAAAACAGCGGCAGTGGCCCCTGCATGGTTTTGGCGAGTATATGTGACAGCCAATCGGTTCTTTGGGAATCAGACTCTGTCATATCAATACACCTCAGCGCCGGGTTTCGACTTTATCTGTCAGATATTTTTTTACATCGCCGATGGGAATTTCCCGGCGGTGGAAAATACCGGCAGCCAGGGCCGATTCGGCCGCGGTGGCCGTAAAAACTTCATGGAAATGTTCCACTTTGCCGGCACCGCTGGAAGCAATGACCGGAATAGAGACCGCCGCTGCTACGGCATTGATCAATTCAATGTCAAATCCCAGGTTGGTGCCGTCACGGTCGATGCAGTTGAGCAAAATTTCCCCCGCACCCAACCTCTCGCATACTTGTGCCAGGGTGACCGCGTCCAGGTCACGGCCCTCTCGACCGCCCATTACGGTGCACTGGTACCAGCAGTACCCCTCACCGCCCGGTCCCGGCAGGGTCGTTGGAATTACCGCAT
>Ga0255054_10002378_pt1 | contig 10784 bp, 11 predicted proteins | sample JV7_2_23_MG_FD_188634 | JGI IMG/M metagenome (GOLD analysis project Ga0255054, IMG submission 188634) | Seawater microbial communities from Jervis Inlet, British Columbia, Canada - JV7_2_23 | ecosystem: Environmental > Aquatic > Marine > Inlet | place: Canada: British Columbia | collected... | reverse complement strand
ATACCTGCGGGTCGTTCGTGAGGATGGAGAAGGGGAAGTTCGACAAGGTGGTGATCGGTGATCGGTGATCGGTGATCGGTGATCGGTGATCGGTGAAAGCGAAAATTCTATTCGCTGATTTGTCAAAGATAGCAGGAAAATTCCTGGAAATTATTGATTTTGGTTTGAATCTTACCGATAACTGATTACTGATTACCGATTACTGAAATGTCGGCCCACCTCTCCTTGCACACCGTTCACATATATGATAGTTAACTCTCTCTACATCATCAACCGAGCCCCTCAGTGGGCCGACTTTTAACTCCTTGCTCCCTTCTGCCGGACCTTCCCGCCGAACGGGGGCTGTAGCCCGAAAGGAGAACACTTTGAAAGGCTATGAAACTATCTGCATTCTGCACCCGGACCTCACGGAAGAGGAGGTTCAGGGGACCATCGAGCGCTACTCCGCCCTCATAGGCGAGAACGGCGGCGAGGTGACCAAGTCTGACCACTGGGGTCAGCGCAAACTGGCCTACGCGGTCCAGGGCCATTCCAGAGGCCATTACATCTACATCCTCTACACCGGCGGCGCGGAAACGATCGCGGAACTGGAGCGTAACCTCCGGATCCTGGATCAGAACATCCGCTACATGACGGTGAAGGTGGACGACGTGGAGGAGGCGGCCAAGGCGAAGCCTCAGCTCCTCGAAGACCCAACTCTAACGATTCAGGACGGTCGAGATGGCTAACTATAACAGAGTGATACTGATGGGGAACCTCACACGAGATCCCGAACTGCGCTACACGCCCAACGGCAGCGCCGTGGCCAGCTTTTCCATTGCTGTCAACAGGCGGTACAAAGTCGACAACGAAAAACGTGAGGAGACGAGTTTTTTCGACATCGTTTTCTTCGGTAAGCCTGCTGAGATTATCGCCGAATATATGAAGAAAGGCCGCCCCCTTCTCGTGGAGGGCCGGCTTCAGCAGCGGCGCTGGGAGACCGATGATGGCCAGAAGCGCAGCAAGGTGGAGGTTGTGGGTGAAAACTTCCAGTTCATGGGCGGAAAACCAACCGATGATTCGCGTCCCGCTTCTGGGAGCAGCGAACCGCCTGAATTCGACGATTCAGACATCCCATTCTAATGTGATCTAAGTTCCGGGACCGAATCCGGTATCCGGCGGGTCAATAAGACGACAGGACGGAAAAATATGAAAAGAAGATTCAGCAGGAGACGAAAAGTTTGTCACTTCTGTGTCGATAAAGTAAAGGACATCGATTACAAGAACGTCAGGGGCCTTAAACGGTACGTAACTGAAAGAGGTAAGATCCTGCCCAGCAGGATCTCGGGTAACTGCGCCAAGCACCAGAGAAAACTCACAGCCGCGATCAAAAAGTCCCGGAATATCGCACTGTTACCCTTCACTATCGAACGGTAGGGGGTCCGATCCGGTGAAGGTGGAAAGTCGGGGAAGAGACGCCGGCCTCTGGCTGCGCCTCCTGGGGTTCGCCTTTATCCCCCTGTCGGTCCAGGCCTTTCAGCCTACCGTTGGGGGATCTCTCGGGATCCTGGCTCCCCTTCCCCTTGCCTACGGGATGGCGAGACGCGGATACCTGGAGGGTACCGCCGCGGTTGCCTTTGTCGCCCTCGTAACCTCCATCGTGATGGGCACGGGCCAGGGACTGTACTTTCTCCTCGAAACACTGCCGCTGAGCGTTGGTATCGGATGGACTGCCAGATCCACGGCCCCCCTATACCGCTCAGTCATCATGGCTGTGGGGACCGTAGCGTTGACGGCCCTGGCCGCAGTCGGTATTTACGGCCTGTTCACAGGTACGCCGCCCGCCCAACTTTACCAGGAAACGATCCAGCAGATGGGTCTTTTCATGGACGGCGTAACTCAAACATCAGGGTTGGATCCCGAGCAGCAGCAACAGTTTTACTGGATCGTGAGCCTGTGGCAGAGACTTTTCGTGGGCATATGGCTTGCCACCTTGACCCTGTTGGTAATTTTTTTCGCTCTGCTTATCAGAGGTTGGCTGCTGGCAGCAAAGGCCATGGATGACGATGGACTGGCACTGCTGACCCAGTGGAGAATGCCCTTTCCCTTCGTAGGGGTTTTCGTGGCACTGGCATTCACAGTCCTCCTCACAGACGGGCTGACAAGAGATGTAGCATTAAACTGTCTCATCCCCCTCGGGACCCTTTACGGGATCCAGGGGATCGTAATAGCGGGGCACCTGTTCACCAGGTGGGCGCTGCCACCCTTTTTCAGGGTCATGATCCTGGCCTTCGGGATCATAGCAGTACCGCTGGGAACCCTGATCGTGGTTTCCCTGGGAGGACTTTTCGATACCTGGATAGATTTCAGACGGCGCTGGCCCCTTGAGATTACGCCATCGCCGCCTTTGACGTAAAAAAGGAGCAAGACGATGAAAGTGATACTGTTAGAAGACGTTGATGCCCTGGGGAAATTGGGCGACACTGTCAATGTAAAGGACGGATACGCCAGAAACTACCTGATCCCCCGCAACCTCGCTCTGCCGGCTACGGCCAGGAACCTCAAGGCCCAGGCACATAAGTTCAAGGACATCGAGCTCAAGAGATCGAAGATCGTCTACGATGCCCAGAGCCTGGCCGACAAGATCGCCGGTGTTTCGCTCACCTTCAACCGCAAGACCGGGGAAAAGGGACGCCTCTTCGGATCAGTCACCAACATGGATATCGCCGATGCCCTCGAGGAAAAAGGGCTGACCATAAACCGCAGGGATATCGTTCTGCCGGAACCGATCAAGAGTCTCGGCGAGTACGACGTACAGGTCAAACTGCACCACGAGGTCTCGCCCGTGGTCAAGATAACGGTCCTGCCCGAGGAAGGCGAGATCCCCGAGGGAGCCATGGAAGCGGCACCTGCTGTGGAGCACAGTCCAGAGTCCCCAGAGGCTGAACCCGCAGAAGTGGCTGCACCTGAAGTTCCCGAGGAGACTCCTGCAGAAGTAACAGATGTCGAGTTTTCTGTAGAAGAAGTTCCTACCGAACCGACGGAGGAAGAGAAGGAGTAATAAAGGTCGTAGTTATAGTAATAGTAATGGTAATAGTAATAGATAAAGAGTAGATCGCCACTATTACTATTACTTCCTACTATTTCTGGTTTTCTCTATTACCATTACTTTCTACCATTACTATTACTTACCGTTATGGCTGACCAAACTACTGATATTCGTAAAGTTCCACCGCAGAACCTTGAAGCGGAGAGGGCCGTCCTCGGGGCCATCCTGATGGACAACGAAACCGTTTATACGGTGATGGAGATCCTCGAGCCTCCAGCCTTCTACCAGCCCTCTCACCGCCTGATATTCAGCACAATGCTGGACCTGAGCGAGCGGGGCGAACCCATCGATATCGTGACCCTCGTGGACCGTCTGCGCTCTGCGGGCAGCCTTGACAAGGCCGGGGGCCCCGACTACATACCCACTCTGGCCGACGAGGTCCCCACCTCGGCAGGCGTTGCCAACTACGCCAAAATAGTCAAGGAAAAGGCGGTCTTAAGAAACCTCATCGAAACATCCACCGAGATCGTGCAGGACTGCTTCGACGCCCCGGGAGACGTTGATCAGCTTCTGGATGAAGCCGAACGCCGCATCTTTGCCATCTCAGAGGTGCGCATCCGTTCCGGTTTCCTTTCCATGAAGGAGATCGTCAAGAGCAGCTTCAAGACCATTGAATCGCTCTATGAGAAAAAGGAACACGTAACGGGTGTCCCCACCGGCTTTGCCGACATCGATGAACTTACTTCCGGCTTCCAGCCCTCCGACCTCATTATTATCGCTGGCCGCCCGTCCATGGGGAAGACCGCTTTCTGCCTGAATATCGCCCAGTACGCGTCGATGAATAAAAAGATGACCGTGGCCGTGTTCAGCCTCGAGATGGCCAAGGAGCAGCTGGTCATGAGAATGCTCTGCTCGGAAGCCCGTATCGACGCCCACCGGCTTCGCAGCGGTTTCCTCGGACAGACCGACTGGCCCAAACTGAGCACGGCGGCCGGAAGACTGGCCGACGCCTCCATCTACATCGATGACACGCCTGCCCTCAGTTCAATGGAGATGCGGGCCAAAACGAGGCGTCTCAAGGCCGACAAAGGCCTGGACCTGGTGATCGTGGACTATCTCCAGCTCATGTCCGGCCGCAGCCGCAGCGACAACCGGGAACAGGAGATCTCAGAGATCAGCCGTTCCCTCAAGGCTTTGGCAAAGGAGCTCGGGGTCCCTGTCGTGGCGCTGTCCCAGCTCAACCGAGGTGTTGAGAGCCGTATGGACAAAAGGCCCATCCTGGCCGACCTCCGGGAGTCAGGGGCCATCGAACAGGATGCCGACGTGATCATCTTCATCTACAGAGACGAGATCTACAACAAGGAGAGTATGGAGAAAGGGACCGCGGAGATCATTATCGGGAAGCAGCGTAACGGGCCAGTGGGAACACGAAAACTGACCTGGCTGGACAAATACACGCGGTTCGAAGACCTTACCACCAGGGAGCAATTCTGATGCCGGGCAGGGACAGCGATAGTGGTACCTGCTGGATCGAGATCGATCTCACTGCTTTAAGATCCAATTTCCACATCGTCGGGGACCACCTGAAGGAGAAACCACCCATCCTGGCTGTCGTGAAGGCCAACGCCTATGGGCATGGGGCTGTCCCTGTAAGCCGGACCCTCCTCGAGGAGGGGGCTTCGGTCCTGGGTGTTGCCACGGTGGACGAAGCCAGGGAGCTTCGCGAGGGCGGGATAGAGGGAAGGGTCCTCATCCTGGGCAGGATGGTGGAGGCTGATATTCCCGCGGCCCTCAGGTGGCACACCGAGATCACTCTCCAACATCCTGAAATGGCCCACTGGGTTTCAGAAGCGGCCCTGGGCAAGGGAGTCACCGTGCCGGTCCACTTGAAGGTCGATACCGGCATGACGCGCCTCGGGTTTTACTGGGAAACGGCTTATGAAGAGATCCTGAAGGTCCTTCAGTTGCCGGGCATCGACCTGTGCTGTATCTACACCCACTTTGCCAACGCCGACCTGGGGGACACGGAATTCACTCAAAAGCAGATCCAGAGGTTCGAGGATCTGCATCTCAAGCTAAGCAAGTCCGGCGTCGAGGCCTGTCATCACATTTCCAACTCGGCCGCAATCTTGACCGGCCAGACCCCTGAAGGCTGCGGAGCCCGCCCCGGGATCATGCTCTACGGCTCATCGCCCTCCGGGAACATCCCAAGCGACGAACTGCAACCCACCCTCTCGTGGAAGTGCAGGGTACTCCAGGTCAAGGAGGTCCCAGAAGGCACCGGGATCAGCTACGGACACGATTTCGTCACCACTCGCACCAGCCGCATCGCGACCATTTCAGTGGGATACGCCGACGGGTACCTGCGGTGCCTGACCAACAGGGGACAGGTCCTCATCGGAGGCAACCGTGCTCCTGTGGTGGGACGGGTTACAATGGACATGACTATGGTGGACGTTACTGACCTGCCCAGGGTCCTACCTGGCGACGAGGTTGTGCTTATCGGAAAGCAGGGTGGGGACACAATTACGGCCGAGGAAGTGGCCGCCTGGGCCGATACGATCAACTATGAGATCTACTGCGCACTTAGTCACCGCGTTCCGCGGTACTATCTGGATGGACAATAGAAACGGGCTGTCCATCCAGGTATCGGTGTAACGGGGTAACGGGGTATCGGAGAATAAACACATACTGCATTTGATCTATCCCCGACACACCGACACTCCGATACGGTTCGGTTTTCTCCCCGACACACCGACACACCGATACTCCGATACGGTTCGGTTTTCTCCCCGATACACCGACACACCGATACTCCGATACGGTTCGGTTTTCTCCCCGACACACCGATATACCGACACTCCGATACATTTCCTCATCCCAAGTTTCCACGCCACACACCAGCCTCTAGACTCCCCACCGCTCCCCGTAGTACATTCCCCCTATGCGCGGGATCACTAGCCTGAACTGGATCGGCACCGGTGTCATGTCTTATCTCGATGAGGCGGGCACAGGCCTTCTCCTTTTTATAAAAATACTTCGCGGCCTTTTCAAGCGCCCCTTTCCGCTCCGGCTCACTATAGAGCAGATGGAAGAGGTGGGCGTCCGTTCCCTGCCTGTTGTCGCCATTACCGCCATCTTTACCGGGGCCGTCCTGGCCCTGCAGACCTACAGCGGCTTTAAACGGTTCGGCGCTGAGGGGATGGTGGGAACGGTCGTAGCCCTTTCCATGACGAGGGAACTGGGCCCGGTGCTCGCCAGCATAATGGTTGCGGGACGTGTGGGGTCTTCCATGGCAGCTGAGCTGGGAACCATGAAGGTGACAGAGCAGATCGATGCCCTGATCAGCATGGCCACCGACCCGGTCCACTATCTCGTCCTACCCAGGTTTATAGCTGCCTTCATCATGCTTCCGTTCCTTGTAGTATTCGCTGACCTTCTGGGAATCATCGGGGGCTACATCGTGGCTGTGAATATTCTTGGCGCAAGCAGCACTACGTACATCAATAGAACACTCCAGTATCTGGAGTTCGCCGACGTTTCGGTCGGTATAGTAAAAGCGGCGGTCTTTGGTATGATCATTGCCCTCGTTGGTTGTCATATGGGCTTTGATACAGAAGGCGGCGCTGAGGGAGTAGGACGGGCGACTACCAGAGCGGTGGTGGCTGCTTCCATCCTCATCCTCATCTTCAACTATTTCCTTACCGCACTCCTATTCGAATGAATGACCAGCCGACCATACGAGTGCGTGACCTGAAAAAATCCTTTGGGGACAAGGTCGTCCTGGACGGGGCCAACCTGGATGTCTGGCCGGGCGAAAGTTTGGTCGTCATTGGCCAGAGCGGTGTAGGAAAAAGCGTTCTCATCAAGTGCATTATCGGTATCCTGACACCCGACGAGGGAACCATAGAGATCGATGGTGAGCTCATCACGGCTCCCGGCTTCAGGAGTATGGATCTGATCCGCCGTAAATTCGGGATGCTTTTTCAGTACGCAGCCCTCTTCGACTCCCTCAAGGTCTGGGAGAATGTCGGGTTTGCCCTCATCCAGCACACTCATATGAATACAGGACAGATCCGTGAAGTCGCCGAGGAGAAGCTTCGGATGGTGGGATTACCCGGGACCCTTGATCTGATGCCGTCGGAGCTCTCTGGGGGCATGAGGAAGCGGGTAGGCCTCGCCAGGGCCATCGCCATGGAGCCTGCTATCATGCTTTACGATGAACCGACGACCGGCCTTGACCCCATCAGGGCCGATTCCATCAACGACCTGATTATCCAGCTCAGGGAGGAACTGAGTGTTGCCTCCATCACTATTACCCACGATATGATAAGCGCCTACAAGATCGCCGACAGGATCACCATGCTCTACAAGGGAAAACTAATCGCAACGGGTACCCCCGATGAGATTCGCAGCAGCGACAATTCCTATGTCCAGCAGTTCATCCACGGCAGGGCGGAAGGGCCGATAAGGGATGAATAAGGCAGAATGTAGAATGTGGAATGTAGAACACAGAAGAAATCCTGTATGGTTGCTATTTGTGGTTGAAAATGGATATTCTAGGTAGATTTTAAGACATGGATTTTATTCTACGTTCTACATTCTTAAACGATGGATTGGATGATATGATTTTTATTCTACGTTCAACATTCTGCATTCTACATTCTTATCTATGAAATCTTTCAAGACCGAAACATACGTTGGCCTTTTCGTCCTCGCCGGGTTCCTCATTTTTATCTGGGGAACCATGCAGATCACCAATCTCGGGGGCAACGGAGGATATGAACTCTATGCCGTGTTTAACAATGCGGCGGGCCTCGACGTCAACGTGCCGGTGCGCATGGTCGGGGTGAACATAGGCCGGGTAAAGGGTATCGACATCATCGATCGAAAGGCCCGGGTCATCCTCCAAATCAACGAAGGCCGCTATATCGACCGGGAGGCCATAGTCACTGTGCGGAGCCAGGGGGTTCTGGGGGACAAGTATGTGGGGATCAGCCCCGGTGCCAGTGGAGAATATTACGAAGCAGGTGAAGTCATTACCCACACCAGATCAGGCACTGACATCGACTACCTCATGGACTCGGTCCAGACCGCGGGAACGGACCTTTCCGCTATCCTCGCAAGCCTGAGGAAGGTCATCACCACAGAGGAGGGTGAGCGGTCCATGGCCGACATTCTCCAGAATACAAGAGACTTCTCAGAAAACCTCAGTTCCCTTGTGTCCGACAACCGTTCAAAGTTCGATTCCATAATAGCCAACCTCGACCGGCTTTCAGGCAAATTTGACGGTATCGCCGGTGAGAGCAGTGAGGATATCCGGGAGTCAATTGCCAACATTCGTCATGTCACTGAGAGCCTTCGCGAAGATCTTCCGAGCCTCACAGAGAAACTGGAAGGTGCTGCCGACCAGGTCAGCGGCGTGCTGTCCGAGAACAGGGAGGATGTCAAGGAGACGGTAGAGCGGATCCGCAGGGACGTCGAACTCCTGGAGGAAACCCTCGAATCCGTCAGGACTATCGCCAGACGGATAGAGGAGGGCGAGGGCACCGTCGGCAAGCTCATCAACGAGGACGAAACTTACACAAGCCTCAACGAGACCCTCGAAGGCATCAACAAATCTATCAAGAAAGCCGAACAGCTCCAGGTGCTCGTGGATATCCACGGCAACTACCTTTCTGAGGTCGAGGGCACCAAGGGGTACGTAGTGCTCGACATAAAACCCACACCGGACAAATTCTACAGACTCGAGATCGTTGACGACCCTGAGGGCCGCGGGACGTGGACCGATACCACCCAGACCATCACGACCACACCGCCCGGCACCGTTGAAACCATTGTCACCGAGGAGGTCGAGTACGAGGACAAGCTTAAGTTCTCTCTGCAGCTGGGGCGAAGGTTCTACGATACCGTTTTCAGGCTCGGCTACATCGAGTCTTCCTTCGGTGTAGGCATCGACCGGTTCTGGAGCGAGGACGACCTGAGGCTCACCCTGGATGTCTTTGACATGGACAGGGATGTCAATCCCAATGTACGCCTGGCTTCTTCCTTCAGGTTCATGGAGTTCTTCCACCTGGATTTCGGGGCTGAGGACATCATAAACGAAGACCGGGACCCCTCCTATTTCATCGGCTTCGGCCTGACCTTTGTGGACGATGACCTGAAGTACCTCCTCGCAAGATCGCCCGTTCCCTGACACGATGGCGAAACGAAGCACTGTATTCGTTTGTCAGAACTGCGGAGTCAACTCCCCCAAGTGGATGGGCCGCTGCCCCGACTGCTCGACGTGGGGTTCAGTGGTCGAGGAAATCCGCGATACGGGACGTGAGAAGCGTTCATCAGCAGCCGCCGTTGAACCTGTCCCAGTCACGAAGATCCCGGAAGACTCCTCCCAGCGCGTGCTGACCGGTCTCGAAGAGCTCGACAGGGTCCTTGGCGGCGGTATGGTTCCCGGTTCCGTAATACTCCTCGGTGGTGATCCGGGCATAGGCAAATCCACCCTCATTCTCCAGGTGCTGGCTCAGCTTGCCGCCTCCGGTCAGAAAGTCCTTTACGTAACCGCGGAGGAATCCATGCGCCAGATCCGCATGAGGGCCCGAAGAGTGGGTTCGGAGACCGATGACCTCATGGTTCTGGCCGAGACCGATTTCGCCGCAGTCACGGAAACCATCAGGAAATTCGCCCCCGATACAGTTGTCCTGGACTCGGTCCAGGCCCTGTACCACCCTGACATCGGATCCTCATCCGGGAGCATCAGCCAGGTCAGGGAAATTGCCGGGGAGGCTGTGACCCTTGCCAAGGGGGAGGAGATCACAACCTGGCTCATCGGTCATGTCACCAAAGAGGGCGCCATCGCCGGGCCAAGAGCGCTGGAGCACATGGTGGACACCGTCCTCTATTTCGAGGGGGATTCCAGCCATGCCTATCGCATTTTAAGAGCGGTCAAGAACCGCTACGGTTCAACAAACGAGATCGCCCTGCTGGAGATGACGGGACAAGGACTCATCCAGGTGAGCGACCCGGCGGGTCTGTTCCTGCCCTCCGGAAGTCAAAGGTCACCGGGTTCTGCCGTTGTCATGGGGGTTGAGGGAACACGCCCCCTCCTGGTGGAGGTCCAGGCACTCGTAGCTCAGACACCATTCCCCAACCCCAGGCGCACAGTATCCGGTTCGGAACTTTCCCGTGTGCTCCTGATCCTGGCTGTACTTGATAAGCGGGCCGGAATACAGACAGGTGGATTAGACGTTTTCGTCAATGTCGCCGGCGGCCTTAAGCTCACCGAACCCGCCACGGACCTTGGCCTGGCCCTTGCCCTGGTTTCCAGCGTCCGGGAAAAGCCTATTGTGGAGAAGACGGCCGTCTGTGGAGAGCTCGGTCTTGCGGGAGAGGTCAGGCCCGTGGCGCGGCTCGAAGCCAGGATCAGGGAGGCTTCCCGCCTGGGCCTGACCAGGGTCATCGTTCCCGCTGCCGGTATAGACAAACTTCCTACGCTTAAGGGTATGGAGATCATCCCGGTGGAAACGGTGGAAGACGCCATAGAGGCAGCATTTTAAAGCCAGGACGCAGAACACAGAACGCAGAACGCAGGAGAAGATCAAAAACTGGCTATCCCTGGAATGCAGCCTGAAACGGGGATCAACACTTCCGTCATTCCGGACACGACGAAGTCGTGAGCCGGAATCCAGGGGCAAGGCAGAGGTTCTTTAAAAAACTGCAAAAACCTTAACGCAGAGTGACGCCCGCCGTCGCCAACCGA
>Ga0255054_10002377_pt1 | contig 10787 bp, 6 predicted proteins | sample JV7_2_23_MG_FD_188634 | JGI IMG/M metagenome (GOLD analysis project Ga0255054, IMG submission 188634) | Seawater microbial communities from Jervis Inlet, British Columbia, Canada - JV7_2_23 | ecosystem: Environmental > Aquatic > Marine > Inlet | place: Canada: British Columbia | collected... | reverse complement strand
TTAAATTAACACCGTTTCGCAATTATCGCCAGAAAGTAAATGACGACCAGCAGCAGTTTAACCGGTAAGGCAAGACCCTCAATGACGGCCGATTCCGTCAACATGACGCGCGTCAAAGGCGGATTATTTGCACCCGTCCTGGGGCCCTTAATGCAGAACCGACGGATCATTGTCCTGCTGGCCGCTGTAACGGTTGTGCAGGTTGTATTAACCGCAACAGGGACAATAGCATGGCAATGTCCGGTGAAATCAACACTGGGTGTTGTCTGTCCCGGATGCGGCCTGACACGGGCGATTGTTCTGTTCGTTCAGGGGCATTGGAAAGCCGCAATTGATTTGCACGCATTTGCGCCCATATTTTTTGGCGGCGGGATTTTCCTGGTAGTCGGCAGCATCCTGCCGGCCGGGCTCCAACAAAAAATTGCTTATCAGATAGCGGCTTTTGAAAGGCTCACCGGAATCGTCGGGCTGCTAATTCTAAGTATCCTGGCCTACTGGATTTTACGAATAATAAATTTGATTTAAATATGAATAGAACATTGCATTAAATAAAAACAACAATGAGGTAAACTATGTTAGACATGGGTATAGGTATTTTGCTCCCGCTGTTGACGCTCATCAGTTTGATTGTTTTTATCATCGTTCTGATTAAACAATTTAAACACGGCGGAGCGCTGCAGGGCATTATCGGGATTATCACCTGCGGTCTATGGACATTTATCTGGGGCTGGATCAAGCACAAAAGCCTGGCAATGACTAAACTCATGATATTGTGGACGGTCATTCAGCTGACGCCGTTTGTGCTCGTGGGTGTATTTGGCGCCGCAATGATGGGCCAGATGTATAAAATGATCGGTGATATAGCAGGGGATCCTTCGCTGCTGATGAAGCAGGACCAAGGCCTTAAAAATAAAGGTACGCCCATAAAACTTCCCAAACGGACGCTTAAAAAATCAGCTGGCGCAAAAGATACGGACTGGAATGCCGCCGCCCTGGCCCTGTGGCAAGATGGGCAATACACGGATTCAAACAAAGCCAAAGGCTACTGGGATAAGGTCATTGCAGCCAACCCGAAGATGGCCGAAGCCTACAACAACAGGGGACTGGCATTTTACAATCTAGAGCTTCATCAACAGGCCATTAAAGACTTTAGCCAGGCCATCCGGATGAAACCGCAATATGCCGAGGCGTTTAACAATCGCGGCAATGCTTACTACGCGTTGGATCAATACCAAAAAGCAAAGGCTGATTTTGATAAAAGCCTTCAGATCAAGCCCAGATACTCTAAGGCCCATCTTAATCGGGGTCTGGTTTATTTCCAGATGCAAAAGACCGCTGAATCCTGTAAAGATTTCAGACGGGCCTGCGACCTGGGTGATTGTGACGGATTGCAGTGGGCGATGCAGAATGGTCACTGCAAATAATTAGAACCGATCTCAAAAATGTCTTTTGTCCCAATATCTTTGTTGGTGCCTCGTTTCAAATCCTCGACATACAACAGTATGCCTGCGGTTATAAACTCGGCCCCGCCGCGATTTTGAACCAAAATCCTATTTTTGAGATAGGTTCTAAAAGATAAAGACCACCACATATTAAGTGGTTAAGAAATAGGAAAGAAGGAAGCTTTTAAGGAAGCGGCCTGACTGTCCTTTGTATAAGGGTAGACAGGCCGTTTTTTTATACCTAGCCGCGATGCCGAAATCTACTTGGGGATGACATATGCGTTTTATAGTGGTTGTCAAAAGAACGTTGCGGTATTCAAGCGTTTTTTTCTACAACCGTACAGCTGCAATTTCCCAAAATTTCATATTACGTTAGAACATCCAACAAATTAAGAGCCTCGCCAAATTACACCTTAAGGCACGTAGTCTACAAAAAATTAAGGCTGAAAAAAGTGTGTATTTGTAATTGTGTAATCCACAATCTGAAAAGTCTTGTGATATCCCTTTCATATCTGTAAAATTGCCAAAATGCATGTATTCTCAATATATCACAGATTGACATGGTCTTATGATACTGGCAAAATGCTTAAAAAAAATGATCCTTTGAGCATTCTGACATTGGGAGAAAAATAGCATGTTATTTCGTTTATTAAACGTGAAAACCTTTGCCACGCATCTTTTTCTTTTTCTAATCATTGTTGCCTGTGCAGCAAAATTAGATACGCCCCAGACAGAAAGTATCAAACATCTAAAACACTACTCTGGTCTCTCTGTACCTGCGAATAGAGACTATTGGACCAATTCAGGTGTCAACGTTGACGTTGGCGATAACCTTCTTGTCATGGCCTCGGGAACTATAATTTATTGGCCCAAATCAAAAAGGAAACACCCACCAAGTGGGACACTTATGGTGAAAATTGGTGATTCTGATCAGATGCAATATAAATCCAAATTTTATAAGACGATATCGACACCTGGAGATCTTAAGTTTTTCGTGCCTGACAGATATCATAATGACAATACAGGAAGTTTTCGGATTCATGTATTTGTAATCGCTAAAGGGAGGGAAATCTATTTACCAGATATTTTATATGATTTCGCAGCGCAAAATCCTGGAGATGAAGCGTTCAAAACGCAATTAAATCAATTATACTTGGCAAATATTAGTGATATAAAGCATAAATCTACAATTGAACTCAAACAATTCTGGGTAAATACAATTAGCAATAGCCTCCGTACGGACATAGTTTGGGAGCTAGAAAAAAGGGGGGCTATTGATACTTTACTATATTTTCTTTCTACTTTTGATAAAAGTCATTACAAGCATGCCGATCTCTGGGATTCTGCCACTATTTCTAATCTCACCTACATATTGAACTCCATCAAAAGACTTGAAGCCCCGGAAGCAATAAAGCCGGTTTCAAAATTCTTAGATAATCCTAAATTTAAAGTGCGTTGGCAAGCGTTGGAGACACTTGGCGCTATAAAAGCCCCAGAAAGTATCGATGCTATTTCAATGGCACTTTATGATCAGGATGATCAGATAAGGTTAAAGGTCATTCAGTCGCTTGAAAGAGTTGGACATCCAAAAGCAATAGAACCGTTAAGTATTTTGTTAGCGGATGATAATAAAGATGTCAGAATAAAAGCAGAGCTGGCTCTAAAGAAATTAGGAGCTTCTAAGGGGCAGATTTTGGATTGGAAAAGAAAGGCGAAAACGATAACCCTTGATGATCTGTATAAACAAAAAGTTACATATCAAAAAGCAATATCTGAAAAGCAAGCCTTACAAGCAAAACTTAAAAGCGAGGCTGATGTCAAACAAAAATTAGAACAATCTCTTGTAGAACGAGATTTAGCACTCAAAAAGAAAGAACAACTCGTACAAACGCTTTATGAAAATGAACGAGAACTTAAAAGCAAATCTACCCAACTGAATATTGCGCAACAACAATCTGAAGAATATCAAAAGAATTTGGAAGGGCTGAGCAAAAAGGTCCAATCATTAAACGAAGAATTAAAGCAGGCAAAGACCCAAAAAGCTACTGAAAGCGCTAGAGAGGAACTTGATAAAGCTCTCGAGGAAAAATCGAACCTGGAGCAGGGGGCCACAAGCTCCAAAGCAAAAGAATCGGTGCTGCTTAAGGAAATTGCAACCCTTAACGCCCTGGCAGAAAAGACCAGACAAGATGCTGAAGATGCCAAAAAAGAGCTCGAAGACCTGCGGATTCGAGAAAGACAATTAGCTGTTCAGGTGGATGACCTTAAACAGCGGTTAAACCGGGGGATAGCGCCGATAGTTGTGGTAGCAAAACCGCAAAACGACACCAGAGTCAAAGTTTCTACCACTGTGCTGCACGTGATTGCATTGGATGATAAAGGCATTAGCCAATTAGATGTCGTCTTAAACAACCAGCCGGTAAAATTAACATCTACCAGAGGCATCAAGCTTTCAAAGATAGATGAGAAGGGGGAAAATAAAAAAATTGACATAACCGAACGATTAGAGCTGTCCTATGGAGCCAATATCATCAAGATCACAGCCACCGATACAGACGGTATTTCGACTGAAGAAGATATTACAATCATCAGAGAAAAAGACTATGGCGAAGTTTGGGCGGTTGTTATTGGCATAAATCAATATCCAAATGTCCGCAAACTTAAATATGCCGTCAATGATGCCCAGGCCTTTAAAAATTATCTGAAAGACTACTTCGGGGTACCTAACAGCAATATCTTTTTCCTCACCGACCAAAATGCCACCAAAGTAAACATTCAGCGTCTGCTGGGAACCAAGCTCAAACGGAAAGCTTCCAGAGAAGATACGGTGATTATTTTTTACGCCGGCCACGGAGCTGTCGAAACCGACCCAGCAAATCCGGATGGAGATGGTTTTGAAAAATATCTTCTGCCATATGATGCAGATCTAAATGATCTGTACACGACCTCGATTTCCATGGATGAAATTCGAAAAATTTTTCAGCGGATTATAGCCGATCGACTGATCTTTATCGCCGACACCTGTTACAGCGGGGCTAGCGGGGGAAGAACCATGCTGGCTACCAAAACCAGGGCGAACCTGTCGGATAAATTCTTTGAGCGGATTTCAAAAGGCAAAGGCCGGGTGATCATCTCCTCCAGTTCGGCTAATGAGATCAGCAAAGAAGATGACAGCCTGCAACACGGTATTTTCACGTATTTCCTGCTGGAAGGATTAAAGGGCAAGGCAGATAATGACGGAGATGGGATCATAACCGTTAGTGAATTGTTTAGTTATCTTTCCCGTAAAGTTCCGAAAGCATCAGATCAGGATCAACACCCCGTAAGAAAGGGTGAAACCGAGGGTGAGCTAGTGATCGGGCGAACTAAATAATTTGCCGCTGATTCTACATAGTATTTGGGTCCTCAAATTTAGAGAACTGCAGGGATTTATCAGTAACAAAACTTGTTTTTCAAAATCACAGATATCTCCAACATATCGGCAAAATTGACCGGCCTCCAGAAGCTGTGATATTTTTGCATATCTGTACTTTTGGTATTTTTCAGGTATTCTCAATATACATGTAATCGGCTGATATTTGGTTTTTGGGGAACATATCCCAAGCAGCGACCATAGAAAAAGCTATTTCCTTGACCCATCCTTCCAAATCAGATACTAATTTTACAGTCGCTTAAATCACACTTGGTCTGATACTGAATTTTATAAATAAACTTGATCTGATTTTATTCTCGACCTGACAGTACCTTTCGTAGACATATCATCTTCTTAAACTCTCAACCCGCTTGACCGAAGGTGATCCAATGCCCACAGAACAAAAAGTCTCACGCAAGCTCAGAGCCATTCTTTCCGCAGATGTCAAAGGCTACAGCATCCTCATGGCTGACGATGAGGTCTTTACAATCAAGATGATCAAAGAATATCGGAGCATCATGTCTCACTGCATCGAGCAACACAATGGCCGTGTGGTGGACAGCCCAGGTGACAATCTACTGGCCGAGTTCGCAAGTGCGGTTGATGCAGTACAGTGTGCAGTGGAAATACAAAAACAACTGAAGAAGGAGAATGTCCGCCTTGTCGAGAAAAAAAGGTTGGAGCTCAGAATTGGCGTGAATATCGGTGATGTTGTTCAGGATGAGGGTCGTATCTATGGTGATGGCGTGAACATTGCTGCAAGGATAGAAGGTTTGGCAGATCCGGCTGGCATATGCGTATCTCGCAGTGCGTACGATCAGATCAAAAAGAAACTGGGTTTCGGTTTTGAATATATGGGGGAACACCCTGTTAAAAACATATCTGAGCCAGTAAGGGTATACAAAGTAGTGATGGACTCTGATTCAACGAAGCCATTAGTGAAAGAATCTCTTAAACTACCGGACAAACCATCTATTGCGGTCTTGCCGTTTGATAACATGAGTGGTGATCCCAGTCAGGAGTACTTCAGTGATGGTATGACTGAGCAGATTATTAGTGGGCTATGTAAGGTTTCCAATCTATTCGTGATCGCAAGAAACTCATCGTTTGCATACAAAGATAGATCTGTTAGCACCAAGCAGATTGCAAAGGAATTAGGTGTAAAATACATCCTTGAGGGAAGTGTTCAAAGAGCTGGGGATCGTGTAAGGATAACAGCTCAGTTGATTGATGCAACAACAGATTTTCACATGTGGTCTGATACCTATGACCGTGATCTGTCTGACATTTTTGCTCTGCAGGATGAGATTACAGTCAAATTAATCGATGTAATGCAGATACAGCTCACATTTGGAAAACAAGCTCAGCAATGGGAAGGAAAGGTAGTCAACATCAACGCCTATGATAAATTGATGAGGGGAATGGAATGTTTCTATCACTTTAACGAAAAAGACAATGCGCAAGCAAGGAACCTTTTTATGGGTGCCATAAACATTGATAATAATTATGACATGCCCTATGTTATGGTAGGCTTTACACATATAGTAGATTTGATGTTCGGATGGAGTGAAGACCCTATCACTTCCTTTGGGCAGATTGAACAATATGTTGGAAAAGCTCTTGAAAAATCAGATTCCTTGGATGTTGCACATAGCTTGTTGGGTTGGCTGTATCTGTACAAAGGTCAGTATGAGGATGCGAAAAAAGAAGGTGAGCGAGCAATACAGATTAACCCAAATGGAGCCGAAGTCCATGCTCATCTTGCATTTACGCTAACCTATATAGGAGAATCGAAGGAGGCAATTCGGCTTCTTAATAGAGCGCTTCGACTTAACCCTGTCCCACCAACCTATTATTATCACTTCCTTGGTATTGCCTACAGAAATGATGGCCAATATGAAAAGGCCATAGCCATATGCAAAGAGGCAGTTAGGTTAGATCCTGACGCAATAACCCCTTATCCTATATTAGTTTCGTCCTACATATTGCTTAATCAACCAAAGGAGGCACAAAAGTATGCAAGTGAAGTCCTTAGAGTTGATCCAGCTTATTCCCTTAGCTACTTCATAAATACTCTTCCATTCAAAGACCAATCGGAGACAGAGGCGTTAATCGATTCTCTCCGCAAAGCAGGTCTCCCTGAATAGATATCATATGGGCACAGCCTAATATATCACAGGCTTTTCGGGACCTCAAAATAGTGCGTTATCTCCAACTAATCAAAGGTTTTTAAAGCCATAAAAATGTTGTGATATCATATTACGATATCTGCAATTTGGGCAAATTACCGATACTCTCAATAAATCTGCAATCCGGCTGATTTTGTGATATCGGTGGGATATCGCAGGTCAAAGATACCAAAGTTATACTTAAATCTATTTCCGGAATCTGGTTTTGAAGGATAATGCAAGAAAGGTTATGTGCTGGCGCATCAGCAGAAACGGCCTTGATTGTAAATATCTGGGTCTCGCCGATTCTCGGTATGGAGCCGCGTAAAGGCTCTGGTCAGGAAATGTGGTTTTCTACTGATCAGACCAGTTTGTAATGTTATGTGGTTAGAAAGCTACTGAAACGAGCCGTTTCCTGAAAGGCACCATATCAGAGACTGATGTTGGGTAGGAACTGCTCAATCACTTGTTATCTTTTTCCCCTGACCAAATTTTTCTATTTAATTTCAAATTTTAATTCTTTTGGGAATCAATCGTTCAGTCAATCAAATGGGGGTATCAATGGAACAAATCAATTTGAGTGATTATGCACAATATTTTACCGAGTATACGGAACTGCGGATTCAAGAGAATCGGGAGAATCTGATTGTAATGGTAAATGGAGATTTAATGCGTAATGAAAAGGTCTCCAACAGCGGGGTTTCTGCTCGTGCTTATAAGAATGGTGTTTGGGGATTTGCCTCAGATCCTGAAATCAATGGAAATATGCTGCAGGAAGTCGTTGAATCCGCTACCAAGAATGCTCAATTTCTACATCAGAAAATAAAAAAAGATCCGTTTCAATTAGCCTCAAGAAAGGCTAATGAAACTCATGATTTCGGCTCAAAAAAGACTAAATGGTCCCAAAAGGAAATGATTGAGTTTTTACAAACAATGGATCGGTACATTATCGAGAATTGTAAAAAATTGATTTCTCGCACAGTTGTGATCCAGACACTTGATATGGAAAAATCTTTGATAACTTCCGATCAAACAAGCTCATTCTCTTTGATTCCACGGTCATTTATCGTTGTTGAATTGGCAATGGCAGGTAAAGACACCCAACCTATAAAGCTTTATGACATATTTGACGGATTCGGACAATTTGAGGATGTTTTTACAACACCTGACGCGTTGTTTGCGAAAGTGGATAAGGTCTATGAGGGACTTCTGAAAAAAGTGGAAGGAATTTACCCTGACTCTGGCATCCATGATTGTATCCTAGATGCTGATTTAGCTGGAATCCTAGCACATGAGGCTATCGGACACACAACGGAGGCGGATTTGGTTTTAGCAGGATCAGTTGCTGCTAATTTGATGGACCAGGAGGTAGCAAGCCCATTGGTAACTTTAGTGGATTTTGCACATACTGCTTATGGAAAAACATGTCCTGTCCCTGTGTATGTTGATGACGAGGGAGTCAAAGCAGAAGATGCCATGATTATTGAGAAAGGTATTCTTAAAAGCTATATGCACAATAAGGATTCGGCACAAAAGTTTCAGATGCCCCTGACCGGTAACGCACGAGCGATGCAGTTTTATGATGAACCGTTGATTCGAATGCGAAATACCGCCATTCTTCCTGGAAAAAGCCAATTGAAGGAGATGATTGCCAGTATAGATGATGGATACTATTTGATGAAAAGCAGAAACGGTCAGGCTGATTCGACCAGTGAATTTATGTTCGGGGTGGTTCAGGGGTACGAGGTCAAGAATGGTAAATTAGGACGAGCTTTGAAAGATATCACCATCTCCGGGATTGCTTTTGATGTGTTGAAATCGGTTTCAATGATTTCAGATAATTTAGTATGGGGAAACGCCGGAATGTGCGGGAAAAAGCAGAGGATCCCTGTGGGTATGGGAGGCCCTGCAATTAAGTGCAAGGTCAATATAGGAGGGAAATAGAATGAAAGATACAGATATAGTCGATTCCTGCGTTGACGGTTTGCTCAAAACTGGTTTTGAGAAAGCCTGCGTTCATTTCAAATCCATAGAAAAAACAGAGTTGAATGTTGAACATAACGATACTAATTTGTTAAGAACTGCCAAAGAAATTACCTTATCCCTTATTGGATTTGTTGATCAGAAAAAAGGAGTTATTGTAATTAATACACTGGATGAAAAAACAATAAATAACGCTTTTCAAGAAGTATTTGAAATCGCGAAATCCTCCAAGCCTGATCCAGCCTATGATATCTCCGAAAATCAAGGTAGAAAGACTTATCAATTTGGACCCCAACAATCCGATTTGGATCTCATTTATAACCGTAATCAGGAATTTCTGGAACATGTCCAAGTCAATTATCCGAATGTGATTTTGAATGTCAATTTGGATCACACCATAGTGCGGCATATATATAGCAATTCTAACGATATAAATCTACAATCCAATATTGGAACCTACAATGTAGGAGTATTCTTTGCTACAAAGGAAGGACAAAACTCATCTTCATTCAATTGGACTGGTTTTCGATCAAACGCATTGGAACGTGAAATTCATGATATGGGATCAATCCCAACTCTGTTACAGCAATCATCCGAACAAACTGAAACTCGTCTTTTGCCGGAAAAATTTGTAGGAGATGTTATTATCACACCTGATTGTTTTGACTTTTATCAATTTATATTCAGAGAAATCAGCGATTATCCTCTTATCTCAGGAACCTCAATCTATAAAGATCGATTGAATGAAAAAATTGCGGATTCTCGATTGACCATTCATTCTCATCCGGTTTCACAGGAATTGGCAGAAGGATACTTTATCACGAATGATGGTTTTGAAGCCAAAAACACGACCATTCTGGATAAGGGAGTGTTAAAACACTTCTTGCTCACAATCTATGGTTCTAAAAAAACTGGAAAACCCATCGGCCCAAACCGGGGAGACTCGTATATTATTGAACCAGGTGACCAAAGCTATGAGGATATGATCAAATCAGTTGAAAAAGGGATACTCCTCTGCCGATTTTCAGGGGGAAGGCCCAATGCAAGCGGAGATTTTTCAGGTGTTGCTAAAAACTCCTATTATATCGAAAATGGTCAAATTCAGTATCCGCTGAGCGAAACCATGGTTTCAGGGAATATCGCGCATCTTTTCCAAAACATCAAAAACATCTCAAAAGAGCGAAATGATTTTGGATCAGATTTAGTTCCTTGGATTCAAGTCACGGGTATCACGATTTCCGGGAAATAATTCTCTTATTTTTCAATCCAACAAACGGCAATCTTCATCCACCCTACGGATAGCTCAAATTTCAGTTGAAATTTCATGAAAACATGAACACTACCCGGAGAATGTGTAAATTGGAATGCGTCGCCCAGTTGCGAATCAGCCATGATATCACAGGCGCTCGGACGACTTCAGAACCGGTGATATCTCCAACTTATCAAAGGTTTTTGAGACCACTAAAAAGTTGCGATATATTCGCATATCTGTACTTTCGGTATTTTTCAGGTATTCTCAATATACATGTAGTCTTGACGGACCTATACTCTGCCAAGTTAATTCGAGTTTTTGGAGAATTAAAATTTTTGTGATTACATCTACATACCTCAACTTTGGGGCAATTTGTTAATATTCTAAGATATCGCAAGTTTTCAATTGAAGGTGGTAAAATGTCTGGAAGTAAAAATAACTTTAATAGAAAAATCAGGTTTATCTTGAACACGATTATTGTTTGTGGAGTTCCGCTCTTTATATGCTTAGCGTTTGGAATTGCATCGAGT
>Ga0255054_10002375_pt1 | contig 10800 bp, 10 predicted proteins | sample JV7_2_23_MG_FD_188634 | JGI IMG/M metagenome (GOLD analysis project Ga0255054, IMG submission 188634) | Seawater microbial communities from Jervis Inlet, British Columbia, Canada - JV7_2_23 | ecosystem: Environmental > Aquatic > Marine > Inlet | place: Canada: British Columbia | collected... | reverse complement strand
GAAATGCGCCAGAATTTTGATGGAAATGAAGGGCCAGTCAAATAGGAAGGCGATTTTTGAATGTGTCATCTCCATTGCGGTTCCAAACGGGAATGCATTGACATATACTGCACATTGCAAAGGCTTAATAGCCCCTAAACCCGGCGGTCAAAATGGTTTTGGGTATGATCCTGTTTTTTACTATCCGCCGCTTCAAAAGACCTTTGCAGAATTGACCCGAAAAGAAAAGGGCTGTGTCAGCCATAGAGGCAAGGCTTTAATGGCTCTTAAAAATGAATTTAACGCGGCCGTAGTTTGGATTTGCCAACATATGCCGGTTCAAAAAAAGATTTATATGTAAGGGAGATTAAAATGATTGCAGATCTTGTTAGAAGAAACAGAAGCTGCCGGAGATTCTACCAGAACCATGCGGTAGAGTTGGAAACGTTAAAGGAGTTGGTAAATCTTGGTAGGCTTTCCGCTTCTGCGGCCAATTTACAGCCTCTAAGCTATATTCTTTCTTCTAATCCACAGCAAAACGATCAAATTTTCCCTTGTCTTAACTGGAAAGGTTATATCAAAGAATGGTCAGGACCCAAAGATGGAGAAAGGCCATCCGCTTACATTATTGTCCTCGGCGATACCAGTAAAACAAAGAACTTTGGATGCGATCACGGTATTGCAAGCCAGAGCATTCTTTTGGGGGCCAGGGAAATGGGTCTTTCGGGCTGCATGGTCGGTTCAATAAACCGAAACAAACTTAGACGAATCCTCCATATCTCTCTGCAGTATAAAATACTCCTGGTCCTTGCCATTGGAAAACCGAAAGAGCAGGTCGTAATAGAGGAAGTTGGTGCTGATGGCAGTATTCAGTACTGGGTGGACGATCAGAGTGTCCACCATGTACCCAAAAGGAATTTAAACGATATTATCGTTGATGGCGATTAACGGTCGGATTAAAAACCTATCGAGAAAGGAAGAATATTGTATGCTTCAAAAAGAGACCGGAATCGATATTGTAAAGGCAGTTGGCGGAATTACATCTTTTAAATCTGCCCTGCTGGTGTTTGAAAACAAAATGGATGGGGTAAATTTTTCCAAGATAAAAAAAATCACCCATCCGGATGTCGCGATAAAGATTGCCAATGCGATCGCCATGTGTGACCCGGAAACAATTTTTATCAATACCGGGTCTGATGCTGATAGAGACTATGTCAAAGAACTGGCCATAACAAACGGTGAAGAATCCAAACTCTCCATGGAAGGACATACCATCCATTTTGATCTTAAGGAGGAACAAGGTCGGATTATCGATCGTACTTTTTACATAGCGAATCCGGATGAAGAGATCAGCTCCCTCGCAAAAAAAATTGACCGGACAGACGCACTCCTTGATATAAAGGAGAAGATGACCGGTATTATGAGGGGAAAAACCATGATCATCGGATTTTATATTCGGGGTCCTGTTGGTTCCCCTGTATCAAATCCGGCTCTGGAGATAACGAGTTCTGCCTACGTAATCCACAGTGCGGAACTTCTTTACAGGAATGCCTTTTCTTATTTTGACAAATCGATCGATCAGTTAGGTCATTTTTATGCCAACATACACAGTCAAGGTTTAAACCGGCCTGAAGATTTGCCCCATGCACGGGTGTACATGGATCGAAGTTATCAAACGACCTATAGCATAAACTGCACATATGCCGGTAATACGCTGTTGTTGAAAAAAGGGAATCATCGATTCTCCGTTGATAGAGCGGTTTATGAAAAAAAGGGAGTTGAACTTTCGGAACACATGTTCATCACCGGTATCGAAGGGCCCGGCGGACGGGTTACCTGGTTTACCGGGGCGGCACCCAGCGGATGTGGAAAGACGACTACAGCCATGGCCGGTGATCATTTTGTGGGCGATGACCTGGCCCAAATGTGGATAGACCATGAGGGCATCATACGGTCGATCAATCCGGAGTGTGGTATATTCGGGATCGTAAAAGATGTTAACTGGGAAGGGGATCCCAAACTCATGGAATGCCTCAGGCAAGCCGGCACAGAAGTGATATGGTCCAATGTTCTTATTGACGAAAGCGGTACACCACATTGGAGTGGAAACGGTGAAGAAATGCCATTGGCAGGTGTTAATTTCCAAGGGACCTGGAAAAGGGGTTTACTGGATGAACATGGGGAAGAAGTTCCGATATCTCATCCAAATTCAAGGTGCACCCTTTCCTCAACGGCACTCGCAAATTATGCTGAAATAGCAGAAGACCCTAAGGGTGTGGAAACAAGGGTTATCACTTACAGTGGCAGGGATAGTGATACTATGCCACCGGTTTGGGCAGCAAAAAATTTCGATTACGGTGTTGTGATTGGCGCTTGTATTGTATCGGCTGCAACAGCCACCGAGGTCGGGGCGACCGGCGTCAGACGGCAACCTTGGGCAAACGCGCCATTTATTCCCGGATCACTGGGAAATTATATGGAAGCCCAGTTGAAATTTTTTGGGAACGAGAAAATTGCAAAAGATAAGCATCCTGTCATGGCTGGATTGAATTATTTCTTAACACGCGAAGCCAGGGGCGGTGATTCCAAGGCGCTTTTGGGGGAAAAGAAGGATGTAAAAGTCTGGTTAGGCTGGCTTGAAAGAAAAGTCTACAATGAGGTGGATGTCATACAAACCCCGATTGGGCTTCTTCCCGTGTTTGGAGATCTCAAGATGCTTTTCCGGGAAATAATCGAAAAGGAATATACGGAGGATCTTTATGTAAAACAGTTTTCTCTCTATGTTGATCATATCATTGCCAGGATAGATCTGCAATTACGGTCATACCGCAAAGAATCGAATATTCCGGAAACACTCTTTCGAATTCTCAACGAGCAGCGAGAGGGGCTTCGCTCCCTAAAAGATGCATACGGTTCGATCGTTACTCCGAATCAACTCAAGGAATTTGGATCGGTTGAATGGTAACCGGAAAAAAAATCTTTCACCCCACGCCGAAAGCGAGTCTTTGTAAAATCTAAGATGCTAAATTTGAGTTAGGAAGACCGACCCAGAGATCCCATGCAACTGCCAATTATCGACTGGAGCATCATTCTCATATACCTGGTTTTCAGTCTTTTTTTGGGAGTCTACTTTTCAAAACGGGCTCTTAAAAGTGTGAACGACTACTTTGTTTCCGGCCGCGTTTTTCCGTGGTGGCTAGCGGGTATGTCCATGATCGCTTCAGCCTTTGCCATCGATACCCCTTTAGGCATCACCGGACTTATTGCAAAAGATGGAATTCCAGGGGTATGGTATGCATGGTCCTTCGTGATGGGCGGAGCGGGTGCCCTGGGGGCATTTATATTTGCCCCTTTGTTGCGGCGATCCGAGATCATCACCACCGCCGAGCTGATCGAGCTCCGCTATGACGGCAGATCAGCTGCCTTTCTGAGAGGGTTCAAAGGGGTTTATTTCGGTATTTTGGCCAATGCAATTACCCTGGGCTGGATCATCAAGGCGGTCTGGACGGTTGCTGAGATCGTGATGCCGGGATCTGATCCTGATTTTGTTCTTTTTTTAATCCTTTTTTTTACATTATTTTACACCACTATATCGGGTTTATGGGGAATCGTTGCCACTGATTTTTTCCAGTTTATAATTGGATCGGCCGGTTCGTTGATTTTGGCTGTCTTTGCCTGGAATTATATCGGCGGAATGGAAAATTTAATCGCCGGGATAGTCAATCGGTATGGAACGGCGGTTGCCGCTGAACGCTTGAGTTTCTTTCCATCTATAGGCACACCGTTTTTTGTGACATTTGTTGTTTTTATTTCTTTAAAATGGTGGGGAAATCCTCCCCCAGCGATTACCCAGAGAATCATCGCATCAAAGGATGAAAAACATGCATCCTTGGCGACCATGTTTTTTGCACTGATCGCCTTTGGATTCAACTACTGGCCGATGATATTCGTGGCTATGGTTTCACTCGTAGTGTACCCTGAACTGAAAATGGCAGAGGCAGGGTATGTAATGCTGATTGTCGAACTTCTGCCCACAGGACTGCTTGGCCTGATGCTGGCTTCCTTGATGGCGGCCTTCATGTCCACCGTTGATACCCATATCAATTTTGGCGCTTCTTATATGGTAAACGATATCTACCGGCGTTTTATCAAGAAAAGCGCTTCAGAAAAGCATTATGTAAGGGCATCCCAAATCAGCACGGTTTTGATGCTTACATTTGCCGTCGCCATCGCATACAACCTTGATTCGGTGAGTGACGCCTGGTACTATATGTCAGTGCTCACCGCCGGCTATGGAATTGTAGTTGTGATCAGATGGTTTTGGTGGCGGGTAAACGCATGGGCAGAAATCGCAGCGCTCGCGGCATCCGGTATTTCAAGCACTCTTTTATCGCCTAAATTTGGGAAAATGATCGGTTACTGGGACAGTATCCCCCATCTCGATTGGCAATATCGGTTTTTGATTGTTGTCTCCCTGTGCACGGCATTCTGGACCACGGTCTGTTTTTTCACAAAACCGACATCAGAGGATCACCTGATGAGATTTTGTGCTAAAGTAAAGCCTTTTCCCACCTTTTGGGGACCGATATATAAAAAATATCCGGATATCGGATGGAATCCGCATTTCAGAAGATCTGTTCTCCATTGGACATTGGGTGCCGCTACGGTCTATTCATTCTGTTTTGGAGTGGGAAATTTTTTATTTTCAAACATCTTCTCAGGATCGATACTGGTTTTGGGAGCCACCTTGATGGGGCTGATCATACTCGTTACATGGAAAAAATGATAATTTCATAAAAATAGTCCAATGAATAAAAACTTACCTACTCGAACTCATCTTAAGCGAATCGCCGAACTTCAAAAAAAAAGAAGGGAAATCCTTTCATTGCCGCCTGAAAAGGCTCTAAAAGAAATACTTGAAGCCCATCAACCGGCCGCCCTTGTTCACTCATTTCCCGAAGAAGATTTTTACTTCCTGGTGAACGATATTGGGCCTGGGGACGCAATTGAGCTGCTGTCACTTGCTTCCAATCGACAGTGGGAATATATTCTCGATTTAGAAGTTTGGGAGAAAGATCGGATTGAAATCAAGGCGGTTACAAAGTGGTTTGATTTCCTCTTGAGATCTGATTCGAATCGTTTTCTAAAGTGGGTACTGGATGAAAAGCTCGAATTGTTTGAATTTTATCTGTTTCATAGTATCGAAGTCAGGATAAGAGAACATGATCAAGATCCGTCTGTTTTTGGGGAAGATTTTATCACCTTGGATGATATGTTTTATATACGGTTTATTGATCACCCTTTTGAAATTGAATCCAATGACAGATATAGTGAACATCGTAAAGAACTCCTGTCGACACTAATTCGACGGCTTGCAGATTATGACCATGTCACCTATCAGAAGGTTTTACTCGAAGCATCTTCTATCATCCCGGCAGAGTCGGAAGAAGAGAGTTATCGCTTACGGAATGTGCGACTGGCGGAAAAAGGTTTCCTACCCTTTGATGAGGCCATCGGAGTCTACCAGCCGATGGATCCTGGCGAGTTTAATAGACAAGGTGTAAAATCGATTCTAAGCGATTCACACCAGTTGCATCTTCCGGTTCCGCTCTATCATACCGGCATGTTGGAGGAGGATAATCTTTTTACGCTTGCCTTGAAAAGGATCGAAAAAGATGAAGTTCTCCAGCAGATTCAGACAGAATTTGCCGGTTTGTGCAATCGGATAATCGCTGCGGATCTTAAGACGATTCGAGAAAGGGAGGGATTAAAGGAGATCGTCCAAAAGGCTTGCGGGTATTTAGGTATCGGGTTAGAGGGACTCACAGGCAAGGATCGAACCCCTGACATCGGTCATGCCGCTGCATTCATCACAAAGTTTCCGCTTTATCAGATATTCAGAGTCGGTTTCGGAGTTGCCCTTGAGCTGAAATGGCAGGCAGAAAAATGGCGGAAAAAAAGTTGGTATGAAAAAGTGGGGCTGCCCTTGAGTTTTTGGGGCGAAGAATGGCTGGGTGTTCTTGGCGGGCTTTTGATCAAACGGCCTCTGTTTTATGACAATTACAAAAGTGGTTTACTTTACAGAGAATTTGTTTCCATGGAAGACATAAAATGGACCCTAGGCGTTTTAGACCAAATCATTTATTTTGATAATCTTCTTTCCTTGATGGAGATTAAATTGGATTCGGTTTTCTCTTACAGTCTGCTCAATCATAAAAATTTAGTCCTGACCCTTTGGGCTAAGGATCACCTGGAAATCGGCAGGATATCAAACAGCTCAGACCTGTTCCGACCGATGTCTTTTTCAGAGGTTAAAAACTTCTTTGAAAATCTATGGATCGATGAGAAAAAACCGCGTAAGATAAAAATGTCGATGAAAAAAGCCTTTTTAGATTGGCTTTCAGACAAAACCGGTCTCATCGATTATGAAATTACCGACAGATTGGGAAGAACATTCGAAAACATCTTTGATGAAATAGAAAATGAATATGGGGAAGTTTCTAAAAAAGAAATGGATCCAAGATATATTCAGCTCTTCTTATTAGAGGAGCGGGAGATCAGCCGGCGGCACTAATCCGATGTTCCAATTGGTTCAAAATACGGCTCATTACCTCCCCTGCATTTCCTTTAATCAGGTAATCACTTGTACCATCGGTTAAAGGCGTACTTTCCGGATTGATCTCAATCACCTTTGCGCCAGACTCCTTTGCAATCACAGGCATAAGGGCTGCGGGTTGCACCACCGCCGATGTTCCAACTACCAACATGATATCGCAGTCGGAAGAGAGCTGTCTGGAACGCATGAGATGATTCGGAGGGATGATTTCACCGAAAAAGACACATTCCGGCCGGTAGATACCGCCACATTCGCAGCGGGGAGGAATATGTTCTAGATTTATATCTGCGGTTTCACAACGTTTTTCACATTCCAGGCATCGATGCCACGCAAAGTTTCCATGAAACTCAATGACATCTCTGTTTCCGGCCTTCTGATGGAGGCCGTCGATGTTTTGTGTGATGATCGTCTTTAAAATTCCCATTGATTCGAGCCTTACAAGGACCTTGTGCGCATCATTCGGTTTCGCTCGATCTATAATCCCTTTCATCTCCCTGAGGAGAACGTTCCAGACCTTGGCTGGATCTTTTGTAAAAGCGTCGATATGGGCGTATTCCATAGGATCAAATTTTTCCCAAATGCCCCCTCTTCCCCTGAAAGGCGGTATTCCACTTTCTATTGACATGCCTGCACCGGTCAGGGCGATCGCCGATTTTGAATTTGCAAGATCTTTTGCCGCTTTATCGATTAGGTCATCCATGGTAGCGGTAAAGTCCAAACTGATTTTTTTATTATTTTACGAAACCTCGAATGACATGTCAGATCCCACCGCAAAACAGTCGAGATTGTGATCCTTTTCAACTATCATTTGTCTGCAACTTTCAACGATGAGGTCCATCTCCTGGTCTGTTCTTTCCTGGTTCAGATGGAACAGGCCCAACCGCCCGACACCCGATTCAAAGGCTAGATTTAACGCATCGGTATAAACCGAGTGACCCCAGCCGATCGTAGTTTCATATTCCTTCGGTGTAAATTCAGCGTCATGAATAAGAAAATCTACATCTGAAGTAAATTCAAGATAGGCTTCAAATGGAAGACCGGTCGGATGGATAAATCCGAGTTCGTTATCGGTTAAAAAAACGAAGGATTTACCATTTTCGATGAATTTGTACCCATGGCCACCGTTTGGATGACTGAGCGAGATCGGTATGATGGTTACTGAGCCGATTTCAAACTGTTCGGGGTGATCATCTTCATAACAAAAAGCCGCTTCTATATCTGAATATTTTACCGGAAAGTTGGGGGGTGACATTACCCTGGAGAGCATTTTTTTCGGGTATAGATTGTGAAAAGGACCGCTGTGCATATATAATTTGGATTGCTTAAACAACAAGGGCTTGAAAAAGGGAAATCCCATTATATGATCCCAGTGGCCATGGGTGAGGATATGATGATATTTGTAATGTCCCTCTTCAATTAAATGATTGCCTAATCGTCGAATTCCCGTTCCTGCATCAATGATGATAATGTCATTGCTCTTTGTTCTGATCTCTATGCAGGTGGTATCTCCACCGTATTTGAGATAATCCTGTCCTGAAACAGGAATTGAACCTCGAGATCCCCAGCATTTAATCAACATTTAGAATTTTCCAAACGATTTCTTTTTGCCATCGGCACGTTTCAGTTCAACTTGTTTTGGGCAACTGTTCTAAATACCACTCCAGGGGATCAATCAGAGTGAATCCCATCTTTTCCAGTTTTTTCTTAACTCGACTGATATCTTTAGTCAGAAGGTATGGGAAGACTGCCCGCTTTTCCTCATCCCAGTATCTCGCTACAAGGATGCTTCCAAAAGAAATTTTTTCTTCAGTGATGGCGTCAACAATTTCTTTCATTTTGCCTATCTGTTCTTCCACAACAATGCCGAGAAGCATTCCCGGTTCTCCTATACCGAGAACGTTGATAAAGGCCCGGATAAGATCCCGGACGCCAACAATCCCCTTTAGTATGCCGTTATCATCTACAACAGGCAGTACGCCGACTTTTCTCTGCTGCAAAAGGAGAAGTGCGTCCTGGAGCGTATATGAAGGAGAGATGGTGATGGGGTCAGGAGTCATGATATCCGCCACCTTGAGCTTTGACAGTTTTTCCCTTTCTTCCCTGCTGTTGTAATCGTGTAAGATAATAGAAGGCATGGCGCTTCTGATGTCGCGATCTGAAACGATACCAATGAGGCGATTGTCATGCTCAACCACCGGCAAATGCCGGATTTTGCGGTTTACCATTTTATCCTTAGCGTCCAAAATATTTGCTTTCTTATCAGTGGTAACAACATCCTTCGTCATCGATTTGCTAATAAACATTTTCCCCTCCATTCAGCAAAATCTCAACATGATTCTTTGCCAACTCAGGAAGATGCTTTAATGAGTATCCACCCTCAAGCACGGAAATCAGTTTTCCGTTTGCATACCTTTCTGCCATATTGACAATCATTTTCATTATCCACGAAAATCCTTCTGTTGAGAGATTTACGTCTGACATCTTGTCATCCACATGCGCGTCAAATCCGTTGAAACGATGATCACTTCAGGGCCGAATTTTTCAAATTCCGGCAGAAGGTCCTTTTTTATAGAGAGCTCGTATGCTTCATCGCCCTGGCCTGGTAAAATCGGCGAGTTCTTTGTAAAACCCAGACCATCTCCATTTCCCTCCTCAAACTCTCGACCCGTACCGGGATAAGCAAATGAGGGGTGCTGATGGATGGAGTAGTAAAATACCGCAGGGTCTTTCTCGAAAAGGTGTTGGGTTCCATTTCCATGATGGACATCGAAATCGATGATGCCAACCCTTTTAACTCCCCATTCAATCTGCAGATATCTGGCTGCAATCGCCACATTGTTGAAATAACAAAAACCCATGGCCCGGTCACTTTCAGCATGATGCCCAGGGGGCCTCACTGCGCAGAACGCATTGTCGATTTCTCCCTTCATCACCATATTTACCGTATCCAGAATGCCACCCACAGCCAGTAGCGCTGTCTCATAAGTTTCACTGCACATCTGGTTATCCGAACGGTCGAGTGTTTCGTAACCGGAGATGCAGGCATCGCTAAAGCGATCAATATAGTGTTTATCATGGATGGTTTCGACCCATTTTAAGTCTGCACGACTGGTCTTGATCAAAGTGAGCTTTGGAAGAAGCCCCGCCTCCTCTATCCCTTTATAAATCGCTTCAATCCTTTCGGGTTTCTCAGGATGATATGGGCCGGTTTTATGCAGCAAAAATCTTTTATCAAATAAAAACCCTGTTTTTTTCATATTTTCATCATCAATATATTGATTATTTGACAATATGATCAAAAATCTCGAAAGCAGCCCGCACTGCCTGACTGTTTTCAGGCAGGTGGATTGTCGGGTCTCCTTGGAGATCATACTCATATATCATCTTATCTTCCGGAACTGTCCCTGCGAGTCTCAGGCCATCTTTTTTCACCATGTCCAAAAGCGCATCAGATGGTGGCGCTTTGATCTGATTGATGACCAGATAGCTATCCCTGACGCCGATGTTGAGGTCTTTTGAGAGGGCGTTAATTCGAAGCGCTGCCTGAATCCCACGCCTGGAGGTATCAGAAACGATTAAAAGAATATCGACATTCTTGGTGGTCAATCGGCTGATGTGTTCCATCCCGGCTTCGTTGTCAATAACGATATAGGGATAATTATCAGTGAGTCGCTCCAGAAATCCTGAAAGGAGTGTATTCGCAGCGCAATAACAACCCGTTCCCTCAGGTTGTCCCATGACAACCAGGTCATACCCCTTTGATTCTATGATGGCCTGTTCCAGTTTCATCGACATAAAGACATCCTTTGTCATACCCGAAGGAACTTTTCCTTTCTTCATCTCTTCGCGGGCATTTCCCAATGTTTCTGAAACTTCAAGGCCCATTACTTCATTCAGATTCGCATTGGAATCTGCATCAACACCCAGAATAGGCGTCTTACCCTTTATCGCAAGATATTTTATCAGTATCCCCGCCAGAGTGGTCTTTCCTGTTCCACCTTTTCCGGCCAGGGCGATTGAAAATGCCATCTATATTGATTTCCTTTCCGTTAAGAGTAAAAACGGAATTTAAGTTATAGAACCCAAGTTTAAGCTTACACCTTTATTATCAGTCAGTTGGGTAAAACAGTCAAGCAAGTTTTGCAACAGGAAACTGTCGTTCATTCGTTTTTCCATTAAAAATTAGGAGATTTTATAAAGGTCAA
>Ga0255054_10002374_pt1 | contig 10803 bp, 9 predicted proteins | sample JV7_2_23_MG_FD_188634 | JGI IMG/M metagenome (GOLD analysis project Ga0255054, IMG submission 188634) | Seawater microbial communities from Jervis Inlet, British Columbia, Canada - JV7_2_23 | ecosystem: Environmental > Aquatic > Marine > Inlet | place: Canada: British Columbia | collected... | reverse complement strand
TCGGCCACGAGGAATCGCGAGTGGTGGCACCAGTGGACGGCGTCGGTGAGGCAGAGCTGCTCGAGGAACGCGAGCGTCTCCGCCTCGGGCAGCCCCAGGATGTGGTCCCAGGGCCCATAGGTCAGGTGCGAGCGCGCCGCGATCAGCTTCACCCACGCCAGGAAGGCGGCGTCGTCCTGCGTCGCCTCGCGAATCTTCACGGCCGGCGTTTCAGACGCTGCCGCTCGGCACGTCGCGGAACGCGACCTCCTTGTCGAGCCTCGTTTCGGGCGGGAGCCGCAGCACCCGCTCGGCGATGATGTTGCGCAGGATCTCGTCGGTGCCGCCGGCGATGCGCAGGCCCGGTGCTCCCAGGAACTGCGCCTGCCAGGATCCGTCACCCGCCGCAGACTTCTTGTTCAGGCTCCCGGCCACGCCGGCCAGGTCCATGCCGAAGGAGCCCATGTCCTGCATGAGCTTGGCACCCACCAGCTTGCCCATGCTGGACTCGGGGCCCGGGACCTTGCCCTGGGACAGCGCGGTCAGCGTGCGGTAGCTGGTGTACTGGATCCCCTTGCGCTTGATGTAGAAGTCGGCGATCCGCTGGCGCACCGAGGCGTCCTCGAGCGCGGGCTTGCCGTCGATCTCGATCTCCTGCGCCAGGCCGAGCAGCTCGGCGACCGGGTCGCCCGCCCCGCCGCCGCCGCCGATCGAGGCGCGCTCGTTCATGAGCGTCGTGATGGCTACGCGCCAGCCGTCTCCCACGGCGCCCAGGCGGTTGGCGTCGGGAATGCGCACGTCGTTGTAGAAGACCTCGTTGAAGCCCGTGGCCTTGTTGATCTGGGTGATCTTGCGCACCTCGATCCCGGGCGAGTGCATGTCCACCACGAAGTAGGTGAGGCCCGCGTGCTTGGGCACGTTGGCGTCGTGGCGCGTGACGATGATGCCCCAGTCGCAGTACTGGGCGCCGGTGGTCCAGATCTTCTGACCGTTCACCACCCAGTCGTCGCCGTCCCGGACGGCCGTCATGCGCAGGCCCGCCAGGTCCGAGCCGGCATTGGGCTCGCTGAAGAGCTGGCACCAGATCTCCTCGCCGGAGGCCAGCTTGGGAATCCAGCGGGCCTTCTGCTCGTCGGTGCCGTGGGTCAGAATGGTGGGCCCGCACATGCCGATGCCGATCGAGAAGACCGGCGGCGGCGTCTTGAACTTCGCCTCCTCCTGGCCCCAGATCACGCTCTGGATGGGAGTGGCACCGCGGCCGCCGTACTCCACGGGCCAGGTGATGCAGGCCCAGCCGGCGTCGGCCTTCTTCTTCTGCCACTCCTGGGCCCACTTCAGGGCCTCGGGGCGCTCGGTCTCCTGCAGGATGCCGGCGTAGCGCTCGTCGGGGTCGCGCAGCGTCGCGTTCGCCTCGAGCCAGGCGCGCACCTCGGCGCGGAAGGCAGCCTCTTCGGGGGTGTCGTTGAAGTCCATGGGGGGGTCTCCTAGGCCTGTTTTGCCGCGAGGCGTCGGACGAGCTTGTCGCGCCAGTCTCGTGCGCTCCCGAGCGTGAGGCCCAGGAACTTGGAGCGGCGGTAGAAGAGGTGGCAGTCGTACTCCCAGGTGAAGCCGACGCCGCCGTGGAGCTGGATCATCTCTTCGGCGGCCAGCTCCAGCGCTTCGGTGGCGGCCACGCGTGCGCCGGGCGCAGCCACGGCCAGCTCCGGCTCGTCGCCGGAGAGTGCCCAGGCGCCGTAATACGCATTGGAGCGTGCCAGCTCGATGGCGCACCACAGGTCCGCCAGCCGGTGCTTCACCGCCTGGAAGGACGCCACCGGCCGCCCGAAGGCGTAGCGGCCCAGGGTGAACTCCTTGGTGATGTCGAAGGCGCGCGCGGCGGCGCCCACCTGCTCGAAGGCCATGAGCACGGCCGCGCGGTCCAGCAGCGACTCGGCGTGCTCGAAGCCCTGGCCGGCCGTGCCCAGCAGCTCCGCGGGCGCGCCGTCGAAGACCAGGTCGGCCTGGGGGCGCGCACCGTCGAAGGACTCCAGGCTCTTGCGGCTCACGCCGTCGGCGTCCAGGTTCACGATCACCAGCGACACGCCCTCGGGGCCGCGCGCGGCGACCACTGCGAAGCTGGCGGCCTCACCGTCGGCCACGGCGATCTTGGTGCCGGTGAGCTTGCCGTCCCGAAAGGCGCACTGGATGGAGTCGGCGCTCGGGGTGCCCGGCTTCTCGGCCAAGGCGAAGGTGCCGATCTTCTCGCCGTTGGCCAGGCCGGGCAGCAGCGCCTTCTGCTGGGCGTCGTTGCCGAGCCGCAGCACGGCCTCGGTGGCCAGGTAGACCGAGGAAGAGAAGGGGATGGGGGCCAGGGCGCGCCCGACCTCCTCGGCGATCAGGCACAGCTCCAGGTGGCCGAAGCCCGCGCCGCCGTGCTCCTCCGGGATGGTGGCGCCCAGCCAGCCCAGCTCGGCGGCGCCCTTCCAGAGGTCGGGGGAGTAGGTGGCCGGTCCCTCCAGGACCTCGCGCGCTGCCGTGAGGGGCGAGTGCTCCTCCAGGTAGTCGCGCACCGTCTTCTGGAGAAGCTTCTGGTCCTCGGAAAAATCGAAGTTCATTCGGGGGGTTCTCCTGGATTGACCCGCGAGTCAACGCGTGACTATAGCCGATCCTTAGCCGGCCGAGGCCCTTCGCTCGGCTTCGCCTCGCTGCGCGCGCGATCCTTGGCAGGGGCCCGCCCTTCGCTCGCCTTCGGCTCACTGCGCGCGCCATTCTTCGCAGGGGCCCGCGCTTCGCTCGCCTTCGGCTCGCTGCGCGCGCCGCATCGGCTCCGGCGCCTGGCCAGGGTCCGCCGGCCGGCGCTTGCGGGCCGCAGGCATGGGGGCCCATCCGGCGTCTGTGGGGCTACGGTTCTCGTTCCATGGCTATCTATTTGATTCGGCACGGGGAGACGGAGGGGAATGCGCGGCGCATTCTGCAGCAGCCGGAGACTCCGTTGTCGGCGCGGGGGATCGCGCAGGCCGAGCGGCTGGCGGTGCGGCTGGCCGAGGCGGGGATCGCCGCCATCCTGGCCAGCGACTATGCGCGCGCTGCCATGACGGCCGAGCGCTTGGCGACCACAACCGGCGCGCCGCTGGAGCATGAGCCGCTGCTCCAGGAGCGCAGCTTCGGCGACCTGCGCGGGCAGGCGTACGACGAGCTTCACGCACGCGGCATCGCTCCCTTCGCCGAGGACTACGCGCCGCCGGGTGGCGAGAGCTGGGAGGTCTTCCACGCCCGCGTCGATGCGGCCTGGAGCGTGGTGGAGAGCGCCGCCGCCCGGACCGTGGGTCACCTGGCGGTTGTGACCCACGGCCTGGTCTGCCACTCTCTGGTGTCGCGCGTGCTGGGCGGCCATCCGGATCCCAACGCCGCACTCACCTTTCCCAACACCGCGCTCAGCATCGCCGAGGGCCCGCCCTGGCGGCTGGAGCTGGTGGGCTGCGCCGCGCACCTGGAGGGCTTCGAGGCGCGCGAGGGCGGCGCGGCGTAGCGCGTCAACTAAAGGGACAGTCCCTTTAGTTGACGCGCGCAAACCGTAGTTGGCCCCAGCGGTTGACACGTCAACTAAAGGGACTGTCCCTTTAGTTGACGGTCCGCTCTGCGAGGAAGGCCTCCAGGGCGTCCTTTACCTGGGTGGCCTTGTCGCCCTGCCAGCCGCGCACGGCCGTGAGCACGAAGAAGGCCTGCTGGGGCAGGGCTTCGGCGCCGTCGCGCTTCACCGTGTCCAGGGCTTGCTCGGCCACGCTGCGTACCGCACCGCTGGGACACGAGTTCACCACGGCGCTGAAGGCCTCGATCACGCCGAGGCGGCGCGGCGGGTCGCCGGCGCTCATGCCGGCTCGCGCAGGGCGAAGCCCAGGACCTCGGCCAGCTCTGCAAGCGCTTCGTCCGGGTGGTCCACCTTGATGGTGTGCATGCCCATCTGGCGGGCGGGCTTCAGGTTGCGGCCGATGTCGTCGAGGAACACGGCCTCTGCGGCGGTGAGCTTCAGCTCGCCGAGGACGTGCTCGTAGATGCGCGGGTCGGGCTTGCGCAGGCCCAGGGCCGCGCTCTCCACGAAGACATCGAAGTGCGGTTTCAACACGGATGTGCCGTCGCCCGGGCCTCGCCAGTTGTTGGTGAGGGCGGCGGCGAGCAGGCCCGCGGCGCGAATGCGCGCGATGGCTTCGATCATCGCCGGCCGCGGCACCGTGGCCTGACCCATGCGCTCCATCATGCTGCGTGCCGACATGGGATGGCCGGCTTCTGCGAATTCGGCGTCGAAGGCGTCGCAGAACGCCTCCATCTCCAGCTCGCCGCGCTCCAGCCGTGCCCAAGCGCCTTCGCGCCCGCGCTCGACGATGTGCCGGTTCACCCGGCCGGAAGGGATCCCCACCTCGAGCTCGTACTCGGCGATCGCGTGCATGGGCGAGCCCAAGACCACGCCGCCCAGGTCGAAGATCACGCCCCGGTGCGTCACCCGTCCGCCTTGCGCACCGTGTCCGCGCTCTGGCTGAAGAGCACCTTCTTGGCTTCCTCGTCCATGCCGCCCTGCTGGGACTGGCTCATGGCGCGGCGAATCTCGAGGCCCACGGAGAAGCCCAGCTGCACGCCGGGCCGCTCCTTCATGGCGTCGTACCAGCGGCGCACGTTCTCGAACTGGTCGAGGTCGATGCCCTGGCGATCGTGGGGCACGACCCAGCCCCAGCACGCCATGTCCGCAATCGAGTAGTCGCCGCAGATCCACTCGCGGTCGGCGAGCTGCTTGTCCAGCACGCCGTAGAGCCGGCTGGTCTCCCTGACGTAGCGGTCGATGGCGTAGGGCACCTTCTCGGGTGCGTAGATGTTGAAGTGGTGGTTCTGGCCCAGCATGGGTCCGAAGCCGCCCATCTGCCACATGAGCCACTCCAGTACGTGCGCGCGGCCGCGCACGTCGGCGGGCAGGAACTGGCCGCTCTTCTCGGCCAGGTAGATCAGGATCGCGCCGGACTCGAACACGGAGATCGGCTCGCCGCCGCCCGGCGGGTCGTGATCCACGATGGCGGGCATGCGGTTGTTGGGGCTGATGGCCAGGAACTCCGGCTCGAACTGCTCGCCCCGGCCGATGTTCACGTACTTCGTGTCGTAGGGAAGCTTCATCTCCTCCAGGGCGATGGAGACCTTCCATCCGTTGGGTGTGGGCCAGTAGTAGAGGTCGATCAAGGGGGGCCTCTCGGGCTGACGCGCCGTGGGCGGCGCTCGGGGTTGGGCGCGCTGCCGGGTGGCGGCGCTCAGGAGCCGGGAACGTAGCCCAGGTTGGGAGCCAGCCAGCGCTCTACGTCCTCGGGCGTGGTGCCCTTGCGCGCGGCGTAGTCCTCTACCTGGTCGCGGCCGATGCGGCCCACGGCGAAGTAGCGCGACTCGGGGTGCGCCAGGTAGATGCCCGATACGCTCGCCGCCGGAGTCATGGCGAAGTGCTCGGTCAGGCCGATCCCGACGCGCTCGGCCTCGAGCGCGCGGAACAGGTCCGCCTTCTCCGTGTGGTCTGGACACGCCGGGTAGCCGAAGGCGGGTCGGATGCCGCGGTAGCGCTCCTCGACGAGCTCCTCGTTGGCGAAGCTCTCCTCAGGCGCATACCACTCGTGCCGCACCTGCTGGTGGAGGTACTCGGCGAACGCTTCGGCCAGCCGGTCGGCCAGCGCCTTCACCATGATGGCGTGGTAGTCATCGTGCTTTGCTTCGTAGGCGGCGGACAGCTCCGCTGCGCCGATCCCGGTGGTGACGGCGAATGCGCCCAGGTGGTCCGGCAAGCCCGCATCGCGCGGCGCGACGAAGTCCGCCAGGCAACGCGTGCCCTTGTCGCCCGGGTCCGCCTGCTGGCGCAGCATCGGGAAGCGTACCCGCTCGGTCGCGCGGTCTTCGTCTTCGTAGAGCACGATGTCGTCGCCCTCGGCGGCGGCGGGCCAGTAGCCGTAGACGCCGCGCGCGCGCAGGCTGCCCTTGGTGCGGATCTCGTCCAGCAGGGCGCGGCCGTGGTCGTAGAGTTCCCGGGCGGCTTCGCCCAGCTTGGGGTCGTCCAGGATCCGGGGGAAGCGGCCGCGCAGCTCCCACGCCGAAAAGAAGAAGGTCCAGTCGATGTAGGGAATCAGCGCGTCCAGGTCGGGCTCCACGATGCGCGAGCCCAGGAAGGGCGGGGCGGGCGGCGCGTCCGGCCCGAACACCACCGGGCGGTGCGCAGCGCGCGCGTCGGCCAGCGAGAGCAGCGGCCGCTGGAGCTTGCCTTCGTGGAGCACGCGCAGGCGCTCTTGCTCGTCGCGGTTCTCCTTATCCAGCGCGGCGCAGCGTTCGTCGTCCAGCAGGTCCGACGCCACGTTCACCACCCGCGAGGCGTCCAGCACGTGAACCGTGGAGCCCTCGTACTCCGGCGCGATGCGAACAGCCGTGTGCTGGCGGCTGGTGGTGGCGCCCCCGATCAGCAGCGGAAGCTCCAGCTCCTGGCGTTTCATCTCCCGCGCTACGTGAACCATCTCGTCCAGCGAAGGCGTGATCAGCCCGGACAGGCCGATGATGCTGGCCTGCTTCTCCCGCGCCGTCTGCAGGATCTTCTCGCACGGCACCATCACGCCGAGGTCGATGACCTCGTAGTTGTTGCAGGCCAGCACCACGCCGACGATGTTCTTGCCGATGTCGTGCACGTCACCCTTCACCGTGGCGAGCACGATGCAGCCCTGGCTGGAGTTGGCGTCTTTGTCGTCCTCCATGAAGGGCTCGAGCCAGGCCACCGCCTTCTTCATGGCCCGGGCGCTCTTTACCACCTGGGGCAGGAACATCTTGCCCGCCCCGAAGAGGTCGCCCACGATCTTCATGCCCTGCATCAGCGGACCTTCGATCACGTCCAGCGGGCGCGTGTACTTCTGCCGGGCCTCCTCGGCGTCCTCGACGATGAAGTCGTCGATGCCGTGGACCAACGCGTGCTCCAGGCGTTGCTCCACAGCGCTCTCGCGCCAGGAGAGGTCCACTTCGCGCTTCTTGCCGGTTCCTCGGACGGTCTCGGCGAGCTCGACCATGCGCTCGGTGGCGTCGGGGCGGCGGTCGAAGAGGATGTCCTCGACGCGCTCGAGGACGTCCTTGGGAATGTCCTCGTAGACCACCAGCTGGCTGGCATTCACGATGCCCATGTCCATGCCGGCTTGGATGGCGTGATACAGGAACGCCGAGTGGATGGCCTCGCGCACGGCGTCGTTGCCGCGGAACGAGAACGACAGGTTCGAGACGCCGCCGCTGATCTTGACGCCGGGGCAGCGCTCCTTGATGCGCGGAATGGCCTCGATGAAGTTCTTGGCGAAGGCCGCGTGCTCCTCGATCCCCGTGGCGATGGCCAGGATGTTGGGGTCGAAGATGATGTCGTAGGGATCGATGCCGGCTTCGTCCACGAGCAGCCGGTAGGCGCGCTCGCAGATCGCGACCTTGCGCTCGACGCTCTCGGCCTGGCCCTCCTCGTCGAAGGCCATCACCACGACGCCGGCGCCGTAGCGGCGGATGAGCCGGGCCTTGTCCAGGAAGTCCGCCTCGCCCTCCTTCAGGCTGATCGAGTTCACGACGGGCTTGCCCTGGACGCACTTGAGCCCCGCCTCGATCACCGACCACTTGGAGCTGTCGATCAGCATCGGGACCCGCGCCACCTCGGGCTCGGTCGCGATCAGGTTCAGGAAGTGGGTCATGGCCTGCTCGGAATCGAGCATGCCCTCGTCCATGTTGACGTCGAGCAGGTTGGCGCCGCTGCGCACCTGGTCCTGCGCTACCTGCAGCGCGGTCGCATAGTCGTCGCTCTTGACCAGCCGCGCGAAGCGCCGCGAGCCGGTGACGTTGGTCCGCTCGCCGATCATGGTGAAGTTCGAGTCCGGCTGGATCGTGTAGGTCTCCCAGCCTGCGAAGCGGGTGACCCGCTCGCTGGCCTCGGGCAGGGCGCGCGGCGTCAGGCCCTCCACCGCCGCACGAATCGCCCGGATGTGATCCGGCGTGGTGCCGCAGCAGCCGCCTACGGCGTTGACAAGGCCGCTCTCCGCGAACTCGCCCAGGAAGCCGCTGGTCACGTCGGGCGTCTCGTCGAAGCCGCCGAAGGCGTTGGGAAGACCGGCGTTCGGGTAGCAGTGGATCCGCGTGGGCGCCGCCGCTTCCAACTCGGCCAGGTACGAGCGGATGTCGCGCGCTCCGAGCGAGCAGTTGATGCCCACGCTCCAGGGACGCGCGTGGGCCACGGTGGTCCAGAAGGCGTCCACGGTCAGGCCGAACAGGGTTCGCGCGTTGCCCGCCTGGGTGAACGTCACCGAGATCATCAGCGGAAGCTCGCGGCCGATCTCTTCGAAGACGTCCTGGCAGGCCAGGATCGCGGCCTTGGCGTTCAGCACGTCGAAAATCGTCTCGATCAGCAGGATGTCGGCGCCGCCCTCCACCAGCCCGCGGGCGGCTTCCAGGTAGCCGGCGTGCATCTGGTCGAAGGTCACGTCACGGGCGGCGGCGTCCTCCACATCGTTGGACGAGGACAGCGACCGGTTGGTGGGCCCGAGCGATCCCGCCACGAAGCGCGGGCGTTCGGGCGTGCGCTCGCTCCACTGCGCGGCCGCGTCCCGGGCCAGGCGCGCTGCCTCGCGGTTGATCTCGAAGCACAGGTCCTGAAGGCCGTAGTCGGCCTGGGAGATGGAGGTGGCGGTGAAGGAGTTGGTGGTGATGATGTCGGAGCCCGCTTCCAGGTAGGCGTGGTGGATCTCCGAGACCACGTCCGGCCGGGTCAGGCACAGGATGTCGCCGTTGCCCTTCAGGTCGTGGGTGTGCTCGCGGAAGCGATCGCCGCGGTAGTCCGCCTCTTCCAGGCCGTGGGTCTGGATCAGGACGCCGATCCCGCCGTCCAGGACCAGGATCCGGTCCGCGGCGAGGGCGTCCAGCCGGCTGTGGGGATTGCTGCTCATGAACCTCTCGTTCGGCCTCCGAACGTAGGAGATTAGGATAATCATCAGTTTATCTCAATATAGAGATAAATAGTGGTTTCCATGTAGATTCGGTTAGGTGAGACATATTTGGACGCCGTGTCTCGCCAGGTGATACGGTGTTTCGCAAGGAGACTTGCCATGCCCTCGACCCGTGAGCGCATCCTGGACGGCGCCCTCAAGGCCATCGCCACGCACGGGCTGGCCGGCCTGGCCATGCGCGACGTCGGCGCCGCCTCCGGTGTGGCCCGCGGGACCGTCTACCGCCACTTCGCCAACCGGGAGGCCCTGCTGGCCGAGCTGGGCAAGCGGGAGAGCGCGCGTTTCATGGAGCTTTGGCGGAGCAAGCTGGCGGGCATTCCGAGCGGCCCCGAGCGGCTGCGTGCGGTCGTCGAGTATCCCGCGCGCTTCGCCACCGAGCACCCGGTGTTGGCACGCCTGGTGGAATCGGATCCGGAGTACGTGCTGCGTGCAGTGCGCCAGCACTACCGGGCGATCCGGGCCACGCTCCAGCAGCTCATCGGTCCGATCGTGGCCGAGCTGGCCATCGTGAGAGACGGCGTGCTTCCAAAGGAGCACATGATCGACTGGTTCGTGCGCGTGATGCTCTCGACCTTCCTGGTTCCGCCGGACGATCCCGCGGTGCTGGCAAAAGACGCTTCGGCGATGCACGAGGCCCTGAAGGGCCAGGAGATCGCCGCCGCCTGAGCGGGCGCCCGGCGCCGCAAGCCGGGCGCGGTGTAGGATGGCGCCATGGCCGACGCCGCCACTCCGCCGGGAATCGAGCGGGAGCCCGTCGAGCGCTTCTTCGCGCGACACGTGCCGGAAGGGCAGGGGCCCCTGCACTTCACGCTGATCGGCGACGGCCGTTCCAACCTCACCTACCGGGTCGAGGGACCTGGTGGCGCGTGGGTGCTGCGACGCCCGCCGTTGGGACACGTGCTGCCGACGGCGCACGACATGGGCCGCGAGTTTCGCGTGCTGCGGGCCCTGTCGGGAAGCGAGGTTCCGGTTCCGACGGCGATCGCTCTGTGCGAGGACGACGCGGTGACCGGCGCAGCGTTCTACGTGATGGAGCACCGCCCGGGGGTCGTCCTGGCCCAGGGGCTGCCCGACGGCTACGCGACCACATCCGACGAGCGGCGCCGGATCGGCGACGCGCTGGTGGATACGCTGGTGGCGCTTCACGCCGTGGACTACCTGGCCTTGGGGCTGGCCGACTTCGGCCGGCCGGACGGGTACCTGGAGCGGCAGGTGCGCCGCTGGTCGAAGCAGTGGGAGCGCTCCAAGACGCGCCCGATTCCGGAGATCGACGAGCTGCAGCGGCGCCTGGCGCGGGAGGTGCCGGTGAGCGCCGACGCCACGATCGTGCACGGCGACTTCCGTCTGGGCAACATGGCCCTCGACCCGGCCGATCCCGGTCGCGTGTTGGCGGTCTACGACTGGGAGATGGCGACTCTGGGCGATCCGCTGGCGGATCTGGGGTACACGCTCATCTACTGGGCCGAGGCCGGCGACAATCCCTCGGCGCTTCACGACGCACTCACCGCGCAGTCCGGCTTCGTCAGCCGCGACGAGCTCTGTGCGGCCTACGCCGGCAGGAGCGGCCGGAATCTGGGGCGGATCGACTTCTACCGCGTCCTGGCGCTCTACAAGCTGGCGGTCATCACCGAGGGCATCTACGCGCGCTTCCAGATGGGCAAGACCGTGGGCCAGGGCTTCGAGCGCGCGGGCGAGCAGACCGGCCGCCTGGAGCGCCGTGCCCTGGCCATCGCCGAGAGCTCGACGGACGCCTCTCTGCGCTGACCCCCCGGGAGTGTGACCGGGCGCACGGCGGAGCCTGCGCCCTGCGCGCCACTCTCCC
>Ga0255054_10002372_pt1 | contig 10806 bp, 9 predicted proteins | sample JV7_2_23_MG_FD_188634 | JGI IMG/M metagenome (GOLD analysis project Ga0255054, IMG submission 188634) | Seawater microbial communities from Jervis Inlet, British Columbia, Canada - JV7_2_23 | ecosystem: Environmental > Aquatic > Marine > Inlet | place: Canada: British Columbia | collected... | reverse complement strand
AAAAAATGACTTGACATAAATTCAATATTCTATAATATTCTAAGAAATTTATTATTTAAATTATATTCCATTATCCCACTGCATGGGCTAATTCGGAAGCCTCGAAGCAATTAAAAGTTCATATTTCATTATGATAGTGAAGGGTAAATGAAGATGGGTTTGGAAATTTTTGACCTTACAGGCAAAACGGCAATGGTGACTGGAAGCACACGCGGATTGGGAGAAGTTGCGGCTACGGCATTAGCAAAAGCCGGAGCCGATATTGCGGTCTGCGGGCGCAATGCTGACGATCTGCTACGTGTAACGAACGATATTCAGGAAATCGGACGAAAGGCTGATGGGTTTTTTATCGACGTCACCGAAAAAAAGAGCGTAACAAAGGCAGTCGAGCAAATCCTAGAATATTTCGGGAAAATCGATATCCTAGTAAACAACGCCGGAGTGAATTACCGAGTGCCCATCCTCGAATTCCCCGAGGAAGAATGGAATCGGGTCATCAATACCAATTTAAAAGGCTATTTTTTAGTGGCCCAGGCGGTCGTACCGCAGATGATCAGAAATAATTACGGAAAAGTGATCAATACGAGCTCTATCCTGGGTGCCGTGGGGCTTCCAAACCAGGTGGCCTATGCTTCGTCCAAAGGCGGTGTCGACCAGATGACCAAGGTGATGGCAATCGAGTGGGCTCAACAGGGCGTGCGCGTGAATGCCATCGGCCCCACATATTTTGAAACTGACCTGGTAGCTCAAATTCGAAATGACCCCGAGCGGTTCAAATTCATTAACGAGCGAACCCCTATGGGACGCTGGGGATATCCCCAGGAGCTGGAAGGAATTGTTATCTTTTTGGCTTCGCCGGCCTCGGACTTCATAACCGGTCAAACAGTTTATGTCGATGGGGGCTGGACCATCTGGTAAATTGTGTTATTATGATCCGACTATCAATAGCCGTAAGTACGCAATTTAAGAACGTATGTTTTTGAGGATATCCCGTAAATGCATCAGTTGGCCGCGATCAGCCGATAAAATCTTTTGGGGCGGGAGGCGAACACAAGGAGGTAATTATGAACTTAAAAAACGGCGCTGAATATATTGAAAGTTTAAAACAGCTCAATCCTGTTATTTATTACAAAGGCAAACGAATTGCCGATGTCACATGTCACCCATCAACCGCCCCTCATGTGCGGGCAGCCGCTATGACCTATGCTTTGGCCAATCAAGAGAAATACAGTGATTGGGCCACGGCGACTTCTCATCTGACGGGCCGCAAAATCAGCCGATTTACCCATGTCCACCAGAATGTGGAAGATCTGATAAAAAAGATCAAGCTGTTTCGTGTGCTCGGGCAGAAGACCGGTACATGTTTTCAACGTTGTGTAGGATTCGATGGCATCAATGCTGTTTATTCGGTAGCCTATGAAATCGATAGAAAATACGGCACTGATTATTTCGAGCGTTTTAAAAGGTGGCTTACTCACATTCAGGACGAAAATTTGATGGTTGTTGGCGCCATGACGGACCCTAAAGGGGATCGGTCAAAGGGTCCTGCCGAGCAAGACGACCCGGATCAATACGTTCATGTCGTAAAGCGCCAAAATGACGGACTCATCATTCGGGGAGCCAAATTGCACATGACCGGTGCCGTCAACTCCCACGAAATCCTGGTGATGCCCACAACGGCTATGGACGAACGCTCGAAGGACTTTGCCATCGTGTGTGCCGTGCCGATCGATGCACCTGGGATCACCATGATTTTTGGACGCCAGGCCAACGATAATCGACGGGACAACCGGGAGCGGATCGATACCGGCAAACCGTCTTTCGGGGCTGTCGGCGGAGAAGCAGTCATTGTGTTTGAGGATGTATTCGTTCCCCAAGGCCGAATTTTTATGGACGGAGAAACCGATTTTGTTGGAACGCTTGTTTACCGGTTTGCCGCCCACCATCGGGCTAATTACGGTGCCTGTAAAACAGGTCTCATGGATGTCTTAACCGGAGCTGTCAGCTATCTGTCCCAGATTCAAGGAACGGCCAAAGGCTCCCATATCCGGGATAAGGTTACCGAAATGATTCACCTCAGCGAAACATTATATTGCGCTTCGATCGCATGCTCGGCTGAGGGAAAGCCGACGCCTTCAGGGGCTTATCTGGTGGATACCATGTTGGCGAATATCTGCAAGCAAAACGTTACGAGATTTCACTTTGAAGTTGCCCGCCTTGCCACTGATATTGCCGGAGGATTTATTGCAACTATGCCCAGCGAATATGATCTCAAGAGCGAGGAGGTCGGCCATTTGGTTAAAAAATACTTTAGCGGGGTCTCCGAAATACCGGTTGAGGACCGCATCAAGATCGGACGGCTCATCGAAGCCATGACAGGTGGCACCGCCATGGTGGAGTCCATGCACGGTGCGGGTTCACCGCAGGCCCAAAGGATAATGATTTATAGGGAAGGAAGGTTAAAAGAGAAGATCAAACTCGCCAAGGCTTTGGCCGGGATCCCAGATAGAGAAAAAAAGAAAAAAGTATAGCTGTTGGGCAGGAGTCGAAATGAGTACTTATTACAAACAAAAGCCCTGGTTGACGACATATCCTGATTGGTTGCCGCAAGAATTTCCCCTGCCGCATGCAACTGTGCTAGATGAGTTTCTACGCTCGGCCGAGGCCTATCCAAAGGACCCATGTATTCACTACTTCGATCACACCTACAGCTACGAAAACATACTCAAGATGGCTTTAGCATTTGCGGCTGCTCTGGCCGATATGGCGGTTGCCGAAGGCGACAGAGTGATTCTCGTAATGCAAAACATTCCCCAGGCTGTGATTGCCTGCCTATCAGTCTGGATGCGTAAGGCGACCGTGGTGCCTCTAAATCCAATGTATACCGGCGATGATTTAAACCTTTATTTAAATGACAGCGGAGCCCGATTATTAATCTGCCAGGATGATTTCTACGAAGATCGGGTGAAAAAAATCATTCCCAATCTTCAAGAAGTGAGCGTCATAACGACCTCTGCGCTTGATTTGCTGGGAAACCAAACACATCTTCCCGAGCAGTTTAGAAACAGCTGCAGAAAACAGCTCCATGCGACTGAGGACTTTATGGAGCTGATAAATTTTCATTCGGATCAGAAATTTCAACCAGAATTTCCCCGAGCGGGCGACCTGGCATATCTGGTCTATACTTCAGGCACGACCGGGCCGGCGAAGGGTGCTATGATCCGTCACAGCAACATTGTGCATAATGCGATTGTTTACCAAAAAGCCTGCCGACTGGATCGCAGCGATGTTGTCTTGGGAGTGGCGCCGCTCTTCCATATTACCGGCATCGTGGCGCATCTGGGAATTGCGGTTCATCTGGGAATTGCGGTGGTGTTATGTGCTCGATTTGATGTGCGTGAAACACTCCGACTCATCGAAAAATATAGGGTAACCTTCACAGTTGCGGCTATTACCGTGTACCTTGCCATGCTGAATTATTCTGAGCTGAAATCCTTTGATCTATCGAGTTTCAAGAAAGCTTACAGCGGCGGGGCACCGGTGTCGCCCAGCACGGTTCAGAAGCTCCGGGAGGCTATGGACCTGACAATTTACAATGTCTATGGATTAACGGAAAGCTGTTCTCCGGCCACCATCACTCCTTTAGGGATAGAAGGCCCGGTGGATGAACAAACCGGTGCTCTCTCGGTTGGATTGGTGATTCCGGGCCATGAGGCCTGGATTGTCGATTTGGACAATCCGGAGATTGAAGTGCCGCCGGGAGAAGAAGGAGAACTGGTGCTTCTGGGACCCGGCATCATCAACGGTTATTGGGGAAAACCGCAGGAAACCGCCAATGCGATTAAAAACGGTCGCTTTTTTACCGGGGATGTCGCTAAATTTGATGAAATGGGATGGTGCTACATTGTAGACCGTAAAAAAGATTTGATTAACGCATCCGGGTTTAAAGTTTGGCCGCGAGAGGTGGAAGACGTCCTGTACCAACACCCGGCAGTCAGAGAAGCTGCGGTTGTCGGGGTTCCAGATGCGTACCGGGGTGAGACGGTAAAGGCGTTTGTATCCATAGGAGACATTTACAAAGGTGAGGTTGCACCGCAAGAGCTAATTGAATTCTGTAAAAAACGTATGGCCGCCTACAAGTACCCTCGCATTGTTGAGATCATCGATGAGGTGCCTAAAACCATCACTGGAAAATTTTTAAGGCGGCGGTTGCGAAAAGATAATAATCGCTTTGCGGACTTATGAAACACATCCGGAGGTGAAACTGATGAATAGATTATCGTCATATTCGAAGATTCCCCACATCCGGGGAGATATCCCGGGACCGAATTCTAAAGCAGTGTTACAACTGTTTAACAAATATAAGAGTCCAGGTTTATCAGAACATCCCCCCCTTGTGTGGGAAAGAGCTGAAGGTGCCGTTGTAGAGGACGTTGATGGAAATCTTTTTATCGATCTAAGTTCAGGAATCGCAGTGACCAATACGGGTCACTCCAATCCTTTGGTGATCGAGGCGATTAAAGATCAGGCAGGCAAACTCCTTAACTGCTACGATCATCCTACGGCTGTCAGAGCGCAGTTACAACATCAACTTGCAGATATCTCTCCCACTGATCTTCAGGACGATTCCATTAACAAGGTTCATCTCGTCTCCGGTGGATCGGAGGCTGTGGAGTTTGCCATCAAACTCAGCCGTAAATTTTCAAAAAAATTCGAAATAATCACAACCCAGGGCGCATTTCATGGTCGCGGATCACTGCATGCCATGGCATTAACTGATGACCTAAAGTATCGTAGAGGCTACGGGCCAATGCCTCCCGGTATTCTGCATGTACCCTATGCTTACTGCTATCGCTGCCCATTCGAAGAGAGTTACCCCGGATGTGATTTAATCTGCACAAAGCAATTTGAGCGGGTTTTGCAGTTCGAATCAACGGGAGATATTGCGGCTTTTTTTGTAGAGCCGATTCAGGGGGCGAGTGGATACATCGTGCCGCCCGACGACTATCTTGTAAAAATCAAAGAGTTTTGCATGCAATACGGTATTTTAATGGTGGTGGATGAAATTCAGTCAGGTTTCGGACGTACCGGGAAACTATTTGCGCTAGAATATTCTGATGTCAGACCTGATGTTTTGGTTCTTGGCAAGGGACTTGGCGGAGGGATTCCAATTTCTGCTGTGGTAACCAGAGAGAGCATAATTGACTCAATGAGTCCTGGCGATCACTCAACTACCTTTGGCGGAAACCCGCTTTCCTGTTCAGCTGCATTAGCTAACCTAAAAGCAATTCAAGAAAACATCAATATCCTGGAAAACACAACAGCAGTGGGTGAGCACACGCTGGCGCGATTACAGGAAATGAAAAACAGGCATCCTTCTATCGGCGATGTCAGAGGTAGGGGATTGATGATAGGTGTTGAATTGGTTAAAGATAGGAAAACAAAGACACCTGCTTCCAAAGAGATGAAAATGGTTCGTCGAAGGCTTTATGAAAAAGGAATTATCATGGTGACGGCCGGTCTATGGGGTTCGGTTCTGAGGATTGCGCCCCCCTTAACCATTTCAAAGGAACTCATTGATAACGCGCTCGATATACTAGATAGGGTTTTATCGGAAGCTGAGAATGAATTCTTATAAGCGCTACAAGCTGTGACGGCGATGGATAGAATTGGCTATGTCCAAATGGAGCTGAAGAGTTAAACAAATAAAAATTTTAAAGGAACATGAAAAATGAGCAAAACGAGTGTTGCAATAGTCAAGACAACGTCGAACCCACAGTTTTCCGAAATTCGGGAGGCCCTGCAGAAATCCCTGGATCTTATCGGCGGTATCCGGGATATCATTAAACCTAAGGACCTGGTCTTGATTAACCCGAGCTGGGTTGCCCCCCCGGTAGAAATAGAAGCAGGCTGTATTACAAGACCGGATATTCCCCGTGCCCTTGCCGATATCGTTAAAGAACTGGGTGGACGGCCGGTGATTGCAGAGTCGTCAGCCGTAGGTGTAGATACTGAAAAGGTTATCCAAGCCTCAGGATACCGTGAGCTCCAAGAGATGGGGTATTCAGTGGTCAATTTGCAAAAAACCAAGAGTGTGAAACTTCCAAGTGAAAATGGTAAAGTATTTGAGGTCCTGGAATGTTGGGAGATTGTAAAGCGGGCGGATGTAGTTATAAGTGTGCCCAAACTCAAAACTCATGATCAGACGGAAATGACTTGCGCAATTAAAAAACTTAAGGGGCTTCTAACGGATAAGGCGAAAAAAGCGATGCACCGGGAGGGCTTATTCGAGGGAGTGGTGGATCTGCTTTCAGCAGTAAAGCCCCAACTGGCAGTGGTGGACGCCATTATCTGTCAAGAGGGCCTCGGCCCGGTTTTTGGGAAACCTGTGGAAATGAACCTTGTCTTGGCTGGCAAAGACCTTGTGGCGGTTGATTCTACTTGTGCTACGCTCATTGGATACGAGCCAACCGAAACTCTTCTGACTGTGAATGCGGCGGAGCGTGGATTGGGAGTCATGGACCCAACTCAAATCGAAATCTTAGGAGAACCTCTGGCTGGCATCAAACGCAGATTTCTGCGAGCGATCGAAGATGATCCTGTTAAGGTAGAGGGCTTCCAATTAATCCATGGCGAAGTCACTTGTACCGGATGTCGCAATACAGTCATGAGTGCTCTTGTGGACATGCGGAATTCGGATCAAGCTAGGTACCTTCCGGGAGTAACGGTACTAACTGGTGACGCTTCCATACCCCGGGGGATACCACCGGAGAACATTGTGACCGTGGGTAAATGCATGCCCCAAGATAGCAGGACCCATAGACATGTCAAGGGTTGTCCACCCAATAATGCCCTTGTAGTGAAGGCGATTATAGGAGATAGGGCAGAAGTAAAGCGAATGTATGCAGACGAAAGCCTGAGTAAAACCGACGCATGAAATCACATTAAGAGAGGGCGAAATGAAGTCGATATTTGAATATATGGAGCATTATGATTACGAGAACCTGATGCTTTGTCAGGACAAAAAACTCAATTTCAAAGCCATCATTGCGATTCACGATACCACTTTAGGACCGGCAACCGGTGGATGTCGCATGTGGCAATATGATAGAGAAACAGAGGCCATTGAGGATGCCCTCCGCTTGGCAAGGGGGATGACCTATAAATATGCTGCCGCAGGGGTCAATCTGGGCGGTGGTAAGGCGGTCATTTTAGGTGATTCCAAGTGTAAGAATCGGGAACCAATTTTCAGGGCTTTGGGGAAGTTTATCAACCGACTGGGCGGCAAATATATTACGGGAGAGGATGTTGGGACCACCTTAAAGGATATGGAATATATTCGTATGGAGACCGAGTATGTCGTGACGCTTCCAACTTATCTTGGTGGGGCCGGGGACATATCTCCTTTGACAGCTTTTGGGACCATTCGTGCGATGCAGGCCTGTTGCAGGCAGGTATACGGATCCGACAGTCTTGAAGATAAAGTGGTCGCAGTCCAAGGATTGGGGGCTGTTGGAAATAATGTTGTCAGTCAACTGCATGATCTTGGCGCCACGTTGTTGGTAAGTGATATCGATTCTGAAAAGGTAGAAGCCATGGTTGATAGCTATGGAGTGGAAAGAGTGGCGCCGGATGCCATTTACGATGTTGCCTGCGATATCTTTTGCCCCTGTGCCCTTGGGGGTATTATAAACGATGAGACGATAAATCGGCTGAAAAGTAAAATTATTTGCGGCAGTGCCAATAATCAACTCAAAGAGGAAAGGCACGGAGATTTGCTGGAGGCTAAAGGGATGATCTATGCACCTGACTACATAGCTAATGCCGGGGGGACCATTTATGATACGGACAGGCTGAGTGTTGGGAGCGTAAGCCACGAGCGCGGTAAGGAGAAAGTGTCACGGATATATGAGAACATGCAACGGGTCTTCCAGATTGCTGATCGCGACAAGATCCCCAGCTACGTTGCTGCTGATCGTATGGCGGAAGAAAGAATCCGTCAGATAGCAGAAGTTAAAAAATACGTGGAAGACTTACGTCCTTAATTTAGCTAACGCTGTCTTACCAATTCCAAAAGCGGCGGGGGCAATAATTGACAGATTTTACCAAGGGTTTCTTATATCCGCTGGAATCGAAGTGGTGCAAAGAGATCCCCAGTGCTTATTAAATGCCATATGCACATCACAAAGGGGGAGACTATGAAAGAGACTAGCATTCATGGGCGAGGAGGACAGGGTTCTCTGGTGCTAGCCCAGTTTATGTCCATTGCGGCTCTGATGGACGGCAAATACGGTCAAGCCTTTCCGTTTCTGGGCGGCGGTGGAGAACGAAGGGGAAAGCCGATTGTGGCCTTCTGCCGTCTCAGTGACCGACCCATTCGGGTTCGTAGCCATATTCACGAGCCCGATTACGTCATTGTGCAGGACGCAACGATACTGAGTGAAGTAGATGTCGAAGAGGGACTGAAACCGGACGGTGCGATTTTGATCAATACCGATCGGGATGTCCATGAGCTGGGACTCAAGACCGCTAGGGCCGTTACTATTTCCGTAGATGATCTGGCCCGAAGGATTTTGGGGCGGCCCATCATCAATACGGCTTTGCTTGGCACATTTGCGGCTTTCAGCGGGGAACTGTCTTTGGAAGCCATATTGCAAGCGGTTCGAAGTAAATTTTCGGGAGAACTCGGTGAGAAAAACGCCCAGGTTGTGGAAGAAAGCTATTATGCGTTTTTGAAGGAGGTGTCATGAAACTTACCCTGGGTGCGGTTGTCAAGGGCGGGACCTCTTTGAATTATAAAACCGGAAATTGGAGGGATCAGCGACCGGTTATCGATCAAGAATTATGTACGCGGTGTGGCATCTGTAAAGATGTGTGTCCGGATGATTGTGTGAAAGTCACCGACAACCAGTATGAAATCGATTATGATTTTTGCAAGGGCTGCGGTATCTGCGCCCATGAATGTACGGCGGATGCCATCAAATTGGTACCGGAGGAGAAATAAACCATGAAGAATGTCAAAGTGGTGGAAGGTTCCGAAGCAGTGGCGCTGGCAGTCAAAGCCTGCCGGCCGCACGTTATTTCGGCGTTTCCCATCAGTCCCCAGACCCATATTGTCGAGGCGTTGGCAAGCATGGTTGCCGAAGGGAATCTCAACGCTGAATATATCAGAGTGGAGTCTGAATTTTCGGCTGCCAGCGTACTGGCTGGCGCATCAGCCACCGGGAGCAGAAGTTACACGGCATCATCCTCCCAGGGCCTGTTGCTAATGGCCGAGGTCTTGTATGCCAGCGCAGGTATGCGGCTTCCGTTTGTCATTACCGGGGTCAACCGATCGATTTCAGCGCCTATCAATATCCAGGTTGATCATCAGGACACCATGTCCTTGAGAGACGCGGGGCTGATACAGTTTTATGTGGAAAGCCCCCAGGAGGCCTATGACCTTCATTTGGCCGCATTTAAAATTGCTGAAGACCCCGGCATCATGCTGCCGGTCATGATATGCATGGACGGTTGGGTGTTGACCCATACTTATGAACGCCTGGAGTTTGTCGACCAGGAAGCCGTGGATAAATTCCTTCCGGCGTTTAAACCCGAGCATTATTTATGCCCTGAAAACCCGAAAACCTGGGGATCCTATGCCGAATCGGATGTCATGATGGAGTTCAAATATGCCATCCACAAGGCCATGATAGAGGGGAAACCTCGAATCAAGGAGATATTGAACCAGGTAACAGAGTTGACCGGCCGCAACAACAGTGGCTTGATAGAAGCCTACCGGACGGATGGCGCCGACATCATTTTGGTTGCCATGGGATCCGTAGTGGGAACCGTCAAAGACACCGTTGATGATTTGAGAGATGCCGGAAAAAATATTGGACTGGTCAAAATCCGATGCTACCGCCCGTTTCCGTATAAGGAGATATGGGAAGCCGTAAAGGGGGCTAAGGTAATCAGCGTCATGGAGGCAAATTTCTCAATGGGAAGCGAAGGCGCAGTGGGGTTGGATTTAAAAGCCAAGCTTTTTGGTGAGCCGGAGGCCCCCATGGTGGTTGATTTTATTGCCGGTCTGGGCGGACGTGAAATCAACGCGAAAACGATTGCAAAACTCGTTGATCGGACTGAGGCTATCTATCAATTGGGGTTCGCACAGTTGGAGGCCGAGTGGGTTGATCTGAATTCAGCTATTATACCATAATGAACAGACTCTCATATCGCTTCTCAGAATACAACATAGTCTCTTGCTATAGTCCGACAGCAAATTTTTTAGCTAAAAAATCGTCTTGAAATCAAAGTTTGCGATAGCGAAATGAGGAGATGGGCATGAGCGTTAGAAAAGATAACGATAAAGCGTCCCTATTCGTATCAGGCCACAGGGCCTGCCATGGGTGCGGAATGGCCCTGGCGGTACGCCGTATGCTGGAAACAACGGGTGATAATGTTATTGTCGTGTCACCCACCGGATGCCTGGAAACGTTTACGTCACCCTATGGATATTCGCCCTGGCGGGTGCCATGGATTCACCACCTGTTTGAAAATGCCCCGGCGGTCGCCACGGGGGTCGTCGCTGCCCTGAGAGCCCAAAGGCGAGAAGATACCCGTGTAGTGGTCATCGGCGGTGACGGGGGCACCTTCGACATCGGTTTCGGGGCGCTTTCAGGAATGCTGGAACGCGGGGAAGACATACTCTATATTTGTATGGACAACGGGGCTTATATGAATACTGGAGGGCAACGCAGCGGTGCCACACCAGTATGGGCGACCACAACAACAGATCCGGCCGGGAAACACTCCATGGGCAAAGCG
>Ga0255054_10002371_pt1 | contig 10811 bp, 12 predicted proteins | sample JV7_2_23_MG_FD_188634 | JGI IMG/M metagenome (GOLD analysis project Ga0255054, IMG submission 188634) | Seawater microbial communities from Jervis Inlet, British Columbia, Canada - JV7_2_23 | ecosystem: Environmental > Aquatic > Marine > Inlet | place: Canada: British Columbia | collected... | reverse complement strand
GCCTTCTCGCCGGGGTCGAAGGTCGAGACCTTGCGCACAAAGAAGGCGAGCAGCAGCAGGATCGCGGGGCCCGCGGCAAAAGCCGAGGCCAGGAATCGCGGCGCCAGGATCGCAGTCATCCAGAATGGTCGTGCCGCAAGACCGGCATACAGGAAGGCAGTGACCGTGTGGATCGAGACCGCCCATGGAATGGAGAGCAGGATGATCGGTTTGAGCCACTTGGGCGGCGGTTCTTCGCGCCGCTCTGACGACAGCGTCCAGTGGCTGATGACGATGTTGAGCACCAGGTAACCACCGAGCGCGACGGTGTCCCAGAACATCATCGAGTGCAGCGTCGGATGGAGAAAAACGTTGAGGATGCGGTTCGGCATGCCCATATCGACGAAGATAAAGGCCATGCACATGATGACCGCGGGGATGGCGAGGAACTCGCCGAGGATGGTCATCTTGCCGAACGCCTTGTAGTCGTGGAGATAGTAGGGCAAGACCACCATGACCGCCGAGGCCGCGACCCCGACCAGGAACGTGAACTGGGCGATGTAGAAGCCCCACACCACGTCGCGGCTGAGGCCGGTGATGGTCAGGCCTTCGTTGAACTGCCAGAACCAACAGGCGACGCCGCCACCGATGACCAACAACAGGGCGAAGATCCAGGACCAGTAGGCCCGGGAGCCCGAGAGAGCCTTCTCAAGCATGGCCACCCTCCCCTTCAAAGACCTCCACCGCCGGAGCGAACTCCTGCAGGGTGCGCGGATCTTCGACGATGTAGTAGACCTCGGGTTGGGTCCCGAGGCCCGGCTTGCGGCGGATGGTCAGATGCTCGGAAAGCAGCCGCCTGATCTCGGATTCGGGGTCGTTGAGATCCCCGAAGACCATCTCGCCGTTGTCGCATGCCTCCACGCAGGCGGGCTCTTGGCCGCGCGCCAAACGCTCGTCGCAGAAGGTGCACTTCTCGACCACGCCCCGCATTCGCGTTGGGTACGTGTTTTCTAACTCAGCCAGATTCGGCGCCTTGCGCGGGTCCTTCCAATTGAAGCTGCGCGAACCGTACGGGCAGGCGACCACGCAGTAGCGACATCCAATGCACCGGTGCCAGTCCATCATCACGACGCCGTCGGACGCCCTTTTCCAGGTCGCCTGGGTCGGGCACACGCGGGTGCACGGCGGGTTGTCGCAGTGGTTGCACAGAAGGAGGGTCGGCTTGCCCTTGAGGTCCTCGCGGATGTAGTGGAACTCCTGCTCGTGGAAGGCGGTCTCGAAGTCCTCGGTCCAGATCCACTTGACCTCGTTCTTGGGGTCATCCGCGAAATCGGGCACATTGTGGGCGTCATGACAGGCGGCGGTGATCTTTTCGAGCAAAGGGTCGTCCTTGGAGAACTTGCGCAGATCAATCACGAGCGCCAGACGCTTGCCTTCGGTTGCCGGCGGCTCGTGTTCTTCAGACGCCCTCGTTCTGGTGGCAACGGCTGTCGAACCGGCGACGCCGACGGCCGACAGACCGGCAAACTTAAGGAATCCTCGTCTGCTGCTCTTCATCACTGGGCCTCCTCTGGAATCACGTGGCAGTCCCAACAGTAAGGATCGACCGCCGAGTACGTGTGACAGGCATCGCAGAACTGTTCCTTGTTGGAGTGACAGTCCAGACAGGTGTCGGAGAGGCTCATCGTGTAGTCCTTGCCCGACATCTCGGAGGTGTAGGTGCGGACGTCGTCACGCACCACCGTGTCCCGCCACTGATCCAGGAGATCCATGTGGTTCGCCCGCATGTAGTCGGTCGCTTCGACACACTCGGTCGAACCGTTGGTTGGTTGCTGGAGCTCCGGTGCTTCGGGCGAAGCTACGCTCAAGGCGTTGTACCACAGGGGTGAGGTCGCGAGGACCACAAAGACGGCAAGGCCGGCGACGATCTTGTTGGCGTCATACATCGTCCTGCTCCTCCCTCTCCGGAACCAGGGGTTCGCCTCGGAGATTTTTCGTTCGTTCTCCCTCGCCTTCCATGACCAGCGCGTTGCCCACCAACTCGTGGACACCGCTCACATCAACGCCCGGCGCCCAGTACTCGCAAAGCGGCGGTAGGGTCGCACGGTCGATCGCGCAGATGCATGCGAGCCGATTCACGTCGTGATGATCTCGCGCCCACGCCACGGCATTACCACGCGGTAGACCACCACGCATCCGCATCTCCATGTTCTCGTCGTTGCCGAGACCGGCGCCGCCGGCACAACAGAAGGTGTGCTCGCGGATCGTGTTCTCGGGCATCTCGAAAAAGTTGTTGCAGACGCTCTTGAGCACGTAGCGCGGCTCTTCCAACAGACCCATGGCCCGAGACGGGTTGCACGAGTCGTGGAAGGTGACGCGGAGGTTGTCGTTGCGGCTCGGGTCGAGCTTGAGCTTGTTGTTGCGGATCAAATCAGCCGTGAACTCGCAGATGTGGACCATCTTGGTCGAGGCGGCGTTTTCGAAGACGGTGCCGGTGAACGGCGATTTCGGCTGTTCCAGAAAGTCGGCGGGACCGTTCATGGTGTCCATGTACTGGTGCATGACGCGCCACATGTGACCGCACTCACCACCGAGGATCCACTTCACACCCAGCCTTTTCGCCTCGTGATAGATCTTCCAATTGAGCTTCTTCAGATTCTCTGCCGAGTTGAAGAGACCGAAATTGCCGCCGTCCGAGGCGTACGAGCTCAGGGTGTAGTCGAGCCCGAGATACTTGAAGAGCATCAGGTAGCCAACAAAGGTGTAGGTCCCGGGGTCGGCGAAGTAGTCGGCCGACGGGATGACGAAGAGCACCTCCGCCCCTTTGCGGTTGATCGGGGGATCAAGCTTGATTCCGATGTCGTCCTCGAGCTCTTCGCATAGGAACTCGACGTTGTCCTTGTACGTGTGAGGCTGAATGCCGAGGTGGTTGCCGGTGCGTTGGCAGTTCGCGACCGGTTCCAAAATCCAGTTGATGTTGAGTCCAACGAGATTCATGAGCTCGCGGGCCATCATCGTGATTTCGGCGGTGTCGATGCCGTAGGGACAATACACGCTGCACCGACGACACTCGGTGCACTGGAAGAAGTAGTAGTACCACTCCTTCAGCACCTCTTCGGTGAGCTCACGCCCACCGGCCAGTGAGCCGAGAATCCTGCCCGCGGTGGTGAAATCCTGGCGATAGACCGAACGCAGGAGCTCCGCCCGCAGCACCGGCATGTTCTTGGGATCACCAGAACCGATGAAGAAGTGGCATTTGTCGGCGCACGCGCCGCAGCGCACGCAGATGTCCATAAAGATCTCGAGCGACCGGTACTTCTTCAAGAGGTCCTTGAAGCCGTCGTGGATGATCTGTTGCCAGTTCTCCGGCAGCTTCCAGTCGGCATCCGCGGGCGACCACTCGCGAGGGTTGGGCATGCCGAGGTATTTGAGGTTCTTGACCCCTGTTGGATAGGACCACGTTCCACGCCTCGCCTCGAAGTCGACGGCAGGATTCATCCATTTCCTCGGCGGCGGAGTGAGATCGATCTGAATCAGTTCCTGAGGTGTTTTCTCCGCCATGGCTCACTCCTTCTCCAGCGCGTACCCGGACGCCTTCAACTTGTCGCGGAACTCATCCTCCCACTCGGCATAGGAGTGGCCCTGGATGTCCGGGTTCCACGGGTTGATGTGACGGCGGATACGGTTGCTGTTGGCCAGGTTGCGGGTCGGGCTCAGGAACACGCCCGGTGCATGCAGGAGCTTCGAGAACGGGAAGTACACCAGCAGCATGCTGACCAGGGCAATGTGCACGAAGTACCACAGGCCGACCCCGACCGGCGCTACCGGCTGGAAAGACGTCCACCCCGCGATCGCAGCTTTGACCTGCACCACATCGACCTTCTCGACATGACGCATGAGGATGCCCGTGAGGGCGATCCCGAGCAGCAGATAGAGGGCGAAGTAGTCGGTCGGCAGCGAGATGTAGCGGACCTTGGCATCAAAGAACCTGCGCGCCAACAGGTAGGCCAGACCGACCACCATCAGGAAAGTGGTGCCGTAGTAGACCGGCAGTCCGACCTGAAAGAAGCCGTCGACGCTCTGTAGGGCTCGGACCCACGCCGGCACCGGCTCGATGAAGAACCGGAAGTGGCGGAGGACAATGATGAGCATGGCCCAGTGGAAGGCCATCGCCGCCGCCCATAAGGCCTTGTCGGCGATGTAGTTGACCTTCTCCTTTTCGGGCATGACCTCGACCCGCGTATTACGGAACAACGAGCGGAAGGCGAGGACCTCGAGGGCCATGCGCCCGATCACGCCGAACAACCCGCTGGGCGCTTCGAGCTCGTTGTTGCGGATCCAGGGTAGAGATTTTGCCTGGCCCGTTGTGGTGGGGACTCGGAAGGGCACCGGCGATCTCGCCCAATGCACCACCCGGAAGACGATCCCAACGAGGAACACCGCAAAGGCGACCCCGGGGACAATCACCCCGAGCACGAATCGTAGACTGTCGCCGGCACTCGCGCCCACCGCAGCAAGCAGAGCCAGGCCGGCAACCGCGACAAGAGATATCAACGCTCCCATGCGTCCGATCCCTCCTTCCTCTCAGCCCCGTCGGGCCGGGAGATTCACCGCATCAGGTCTGCGGTTATTTTCCGAGTTCTCCTCACGCCGCTCACGCCATTCCGCGACGCGTTCCATGATTCCGACCGATTGGTTACGAATCTCCTGCGCGCGAATCGCCCACATCTGTTCGCGACAACCCATGTAGACGTCGAAAGCGCACAATCCGAGACGCTCGATCCTGGCGTCGATGGTGTCAAGAAACCCATCGGCGTCAGCGTTCGTGCCACCGACGGCCTCGCGCACGAGGTCTTTGAGATCGAAGACGAAACTCACCGCAGCCGACGGCGCGAACTCCTGAACCGCCCGCACCCGGATGACTCGGTCCAGCGCCGATGAGAGCTCATTTGGCTCAACGCCGCGAATGATGCCGTCGAGCACCTCCGCGAGGCCCTCACGAAGACCGGCGCCGACCGGGTTGGCGAATCGATCCGTTTTCGACCGCAGAAACTTCGCGGTCTCCTCCGGATAGCCTTCAATGATGCCGTCGACCCAGCGCTCCAGGATCTCGTCCCGGTGTTCTGCGATGACACGGTCGATCATGCCGACCCCTTTCGCGTACGGAGCCCGCCGAACCGCCCCCGTTGCGAACGGGGGCGGTATCGGCCGCAATTCGAATTACACGCAGCCCGTGGGTTTGGGCAGGCCGGCGACTTTGCAGGCGCCCTTTGCCGGGCCGGACGGGAAGAGCTCGTAGATCTCCTTGAGCTGGAAGCCCGTCTGTTTGCAGAGCTTGCGGATCATCGGCGCAACGCCGAACTGCAGGTAGTAGTCACGCAGGTAGTTGACGACCTTCCAGTGGTCGTCGGTGAGGTCATCCACACCTTCGGTGGATCCAAGGGCGGCCGCAACCTCCTCGTTCCACTCCTCCGGTGCCTGCATGAAACCGTCTTCGTCCACCTCGATGGAGACGTTCCCTTGCTCAAAAATTGCCATCTCAGTCCTCCTTTGTTTTGTCCGGGGTCTCAGCCCCGCTGATCTCGATGAGTGTGACGTTCTGTTCCCGCTCTTTCTTCAGGTTGGCCTTTTCCATGGCCTTGACGAAATCCTGGGTTGGTTGGTGGCCGAGCTCGATGGCGCGTCCGAGATAGCGCTCGGTCGCGCCGAGGTTGTCCATTGCCAAATGCCCGACTGCCGCATGGTAGTGCGCAGCACCGTTGTCGCCGTCGAGCTCGATCACCCTCTCGTTACAGCGCACCAGATTTTCGGGTTCGTTGAGGTAGAGGTAGGCCTGGCCCATGTTGTAGTGCACGATCGGCAGGTCGTCCCGCAGCTTGGCCGCTTCCTGGTTTGCCTCGAGGCAGCCCTGAAACTCCCATCGCATGAGGCGAACGCCCCCGAGATTGACCCACGCCTGAAACATGGTCGGATCGATCTCCAGGGCTTTCACGTACGACTCTTCAGCCTGTTTGACCCGGCCCGACACCGTATAGGCGAGGCCGAGGTTGTAGTGGGCCGACGCCCGCTCCGGGTGCTCTCCCACGTCCTGTTCGCAACGCTCTAGACGGTGGCGTTGACTTTCATTCTCCATCCACGCTCTCCCCGTTTACGGCGAGCAGGCTGTCGATCGAGGCCCGCTCTCCGGGATCGTCTGTGTCCTCGAGCGCCAACAGGCGATCTCGGACTCCGTCAATCAGTTTTGGCGCCGTCTCAGCAATACGGCAAAGTGCGTCCAGAATCCCTGGCCGCAGTCCGTCGTCCCACAGGTAGCCGGTCATCGGTCCGACGAACGGCGTCACCAGATCCGGCGCGCGCCGTCCGATTTCGCCGATCGCGGGCAGCACGTACGCTCCGTTCGTAGCCGACTCGTCGTTGAGGGCCCACAGCGCCTGCCGAAGGAGCTCCCGACCGAGGTCGGGATGGGCTGCACCCGCAGCACCGAGGGCGATCACCGCCCGGCTTCGAATCTCGGGATCCACATCCCAGAGCCGGCCCTGGAGAAATCGAATCGCCGCGGGGTTCTCTCCAACCATCCGCTCGAGGCCTTCCGAATCACCCTGACGCAACAACTCCATCACCTCCTCCTTCAACCGCAGGTGGCCGTCGACCCACCCCGCTCTGCCGCGAACTGCGCGGCGAGAGAGAGAAAGCCGTCCGCCCACCCGGGGGTCGCCCCGGCGTGGAGATGGAGATACGAGGCAAAGACCCTGCCACTGGAAATACCGTCCCGGTTCTCACCGATGCCCGTCCCGCGCTCGACCCTGAGGACGCTATTCTCGCGGTCCGAGCCGCCTACCAGCCGCGAGTAGTGAAACTCGTGACCGACGAGCCGAGCGCCGGCGGCAAAGAACGGGTTGTCCCGGTCGACCACCACCACCTCGTATCCGTGTCCCTGTGGTGTCGGCCGTTGCTCCACTGCCAGGTCAAGCACTCCGGCCATCGCGTGAGGGATTCCGTCCACAACGAGTTCGCGAGCCAGGTACACGAGGCCGGCGCATTCTGCGTAGACCGGCATCCCGGCGTCCACGCTGGTCCGAACACTTGCGGTGAACTCGGTGTTGGATCCGAGTCGGGCTGCGTGTACCTCTGGGAAACCACCACCGATATAGAGACCATCAGCCTCCGGCAGCTCGCTCGCGTTGGCCGGGTCGACCGCCACGAGCTGCACACCGGCCGCCCTCAACCGTTCGAGATTCTCGGCGTAGTAGAAGCTGAAGGCCTCTCCTTCGAGGTAAGCGATGGTGACCGCGACCTGATCGATGGCGGTCTCGGCCGGCATCAGCTCGAGCTCTGGAGACCACTGCGCCACCGCCAACAACCGGTCGAGATCAACACCGGCGGCGACCGCCTCGGCGGCCCGTTGCACAGCTTCCTCGGGGTCCGGATGTTCGACTGCGGTCACCAGTCCCAGGTGGCGCCCGGGAAGGGGGTCGTCGCCTTTGATGCGGCGGATAGCACCGAGGACCGGGGTCCCGGCGATTCCGGCCACCGCTTCGCGAACGATGTTTTCGTGGCGTCCACAACCGACCCGGTTGAGGATCACTCCCGCGAGATCCACCTCGGGATCCATGGCTCGACAACCAAGAACCAGCGCGGCCGCGGTACGGGTCATCTTGGTGCAGTCGAGCACCAGCACGACCGGCGCCGCCAAGCGACGCGCCAGCATGGCGGTCGAGTGGCTTCCCTCGACGTCGACACCGTCGAAAAGTCCTCGGTTCCCCTCCACCAGGATGAGATCCGCGTCGCCAGCTGCAGTGGCTAGCGAGCTTGCCATCGCCTCGTCCTTCATGAGGAAGGTGTCGAGATTTCGGCAGGTGGAACGGGCGGCCACACCGAGCCACGCGGTGTCGATATAGTCCGGTCCCTTTTTGAACGGTCGAACTTTGACGCCGCGGTCGGCGAGCGCACGGGCAATACCCAGGCTGACCAGGGTCTTGCCACTGTCACCGGAGAGACCGGCGACAACCAACCGTGGAACCTTGACTCGCATCTACCCTACCGCCCGATCCCGTCCTCACTCACCCACGATGTAGCCGCAGGGACACTCTTCCCAGCACTTCTTGCAGCCGTCGCAGACCTCCATCTTCTTGATGCTGAAGAAATTGCCCGGCGTGGCCGGCGTGACCTTGGCGAAGACATTGTTCTGGCAGTACATCCAGCAGTTCTCGCAGCCGAAGCACTTGCCGCAGCTGAGGCAGCGGGTGCACTCGACCAGTGCATCATCGTCCGTGACACCGAAATCGACCTCTTCGAACGGGTTCGCGAGGCGATCCTCGGGGCTTTTGACCTGGCGTTGGGTTCGATCGATCGGTTCGTACCAGTCGATCTTGAGCTTCTCCGCGCGGATCATGTCGCCATTCGTCTCGTTCGGCAGATCCGTACCCTGGAGATGAGCGTGAATGGCGTCCGCCGCCATACGCGCCTGGCCGATAGAGGTCGTTGCGATACCGAGGTTGATGTTGTCGCCGCCGGTCCAGATGCCATCGATGCCGGTGAACCCCCAGTCGTCGCCGTTGAGCCAGCCGTCGCCGAGTTCTTTGGATTTCATGGCTGCAAGGTCGGGCTTCTGGCTGACGGCGGTGATCATCGTCTCCAGCGGCAGCTCGTAGGTGTCGCCCTCGATCGGCACCGGACGCCGGCGCCCGGAGTCATCGGGTTCGCCGAGCTCCATACGCTGAACGACCATTGCCTTGAGAGCCCCCTCGTCATCGCGGAGGATCTCGATCGGCGCCGCGAGGTACTCGATCTTGATGTCTTCCTCGATCGCCTCGTCGATTTCGCGCTCGATGGCAGGCATCTCGGCACGGGTGCGTCGGTAGAGGATCGTGACCTCGGCGCCCATCTTCGACGCGACAGCGGCCGAGTCGGCGATCAACCTTTTCGACACGCGGGCCGCATCGACCGCGGTGTCACCGCCGCCGATGACCACAACGTTGGTTCCGATGTCAACCTTTTTGCCGGAGTTGGCGTGATTGAGGAACTCAGTGCCTGTCCAGATGCCGGGGCCGTCCTCTCCGGGGATCCCCATGTTCTTGCCCTGGTGGGCGCCGATGGCGACGTAGACCGCGGCGTACTCCTTGCGGATATCGTCAAAGGAGACGTCTTTGCCGATCTTCGTATCGCACTTGAGTTTGACTCCGAGGTCGAGGATCCGCTGGATCTCGGCGTCAAGTACCTCACGTGGTAGCCGGTAGACCGGGATGCCGTAGCGAAGCATGCCACCCGGTTTGGGGAGGCCTTCGAAGACGGTTACCTTGTATCCGCGGCGGGCCAGCTGATAGGCGCAGGACAGCCCCGACGGGCCAGCGCCCACGACCGCGATCTTCTGATCCTTAGGGCTCTCTCCTTCGATCGGCTCCATCTTGAGCCCGTGATCGAGAGCGTAGTCACCGATGGACCGTTCAACCGAGTTGATGCCGACCGGGCCGTCCTTCTGGCCGCGGTTACAGCCGGTTTCGCAGGGGTGGGGACAGACCCGCCCCATCACTGACGGGAAGGGGTTGGTCTCCATCTCTATGCGCCACGCCTTCTCATAGGCGTCATCGACACTGAGGCCGAGCTTTTCGCGCAGGCTAATGATCGTCAGCCAACCACGTATGTCGTTGCCGCTCGGGCAGTTGCCCGTGCACGGCGGCAGGCTTTCGACGTACCGCGGCCGCAGCGACGAAATCTGCGAGCCGCCGGCGCCGCCTGCCATGCGCGCAGCCGTCTTGCTCGATGTCTTCTTGTCCTTCTTCTTCAGCAGGCCCATGTGTCACGCCTCCTCACTGGCAACAGACCCGATCTCACGAGAGCTTCGCCATGTGCGTCTTGAACTTCTCCAGCTCTCCGAGGATGGTGTCGTGCTTCTCCTCGTCGCGCAGGAGGTAGTCGAGCAGGACCTTGTGGACCGGCTCGGTCGTCTCCTCCAGAAGCTCCTTGGCGAGCTCGATGGTTTGCCGCTCGAGCTCGTCGTGGGCCTCGAGTTGGCCCCAGACCTCGGCCAGTTCCTCGGGTGACAGCGTGACCGGGGTCCGGGTGATGCTGTCGATCAGGAACTGCTGCACCCGGTGGTGCTGCACCGAGTCGTTGCGAATGATCTCCATGATCTGACGAATCAAGAGGTTGTTGGTTTTCTCCATGATCTGGGCGGTGGTCTCGATGGCATCGCGCTCGATGCCCTGCCACTGCCGCAGCACGTCAACGGTCTTGGCCAGCCGCTCCGGCCCGGAAAGCTTCTCGTCTCGCGCCATTACATCCTCCGTATTTCGTGGGAGCTGCAAGAACCACCCCCCGAGCCTCAGCCCGGGGGGCAACCTATGCTCAGCCTTCAGGAAGCGTCACGTAGCTGCCACCGGCATACTTATAGGTACACCGACCGGAGTCGATGAGGATGCGGAGTGCCTTCTTGCACATCTTCTTGTCCACCGCGTCCTCACCGAACTCTTCGATCATCGCCTTGGTGACGTCCATAGGTTTCATGTTTTTCTTACCGTGGGTCGACTTGACCAGCTCGTACATGGAGTCTGCGATCTGGTCGATCGTGACTTCTGCCATGGTCTCCTCCTAATGACGCAGCTGCGCCGTTCTCGTAAAGGTCTCGCCCGCGTGCTTGAAGTCGTCGATGTGGTACTTGGTGAAATCCTGTCCGATGAGCTCGAAGAACTTCGGCCAACCGATGCGATCGATCCACTCACCCATGCGCTCGTGCTTGCGTGCATTATCGGCGTAGGTCTCGACGATCTTCTTGACCGCCTCGACAACCTCCGGCCAACGCGGCGGATTGTTGCGGATGTACGGGATCGCAAGCT
>Ga0255054_10002370_pt1 | contig 10813 bp, 7 predicted proteins | sample JV7_2_23_MG_FD_188634 | JGI IMG/M metagenome (GOLD analysis project Ga0255054, IMG submission 188634) | Seawater microbial communities from Jervis Inlet, British Columbia, Canada - JV7_2_23 | ecosystem: Environmental > Aquatic > Marine > Inlet | place: Canada: British Columbia | collected... | reverse complement strand
ACACACAGGGCACCATTGGGTGCATCATAGGGTTCCGTTGATGAAGATATCCCCGGTATGGTGAGCGGTTGGGTGAAGTAGGTATCATCCAAAACAATATTATTGATTGCAGTTAGGCGATTCCCAAGTGTGGCTGCGATATCGGCCACAATCTCCGAAATCAATAAGGGATCGCCATATCCTTTAATCATCAGATTTTGGTTTTTATCAAGGTAAAACTCGGTGCGAAACCGGTAATCCGGGCCCAGATAATGCAAAGCCACAAGAGCGGTGAATATTTTTAGGGTTGAAGCTGGCACCAGCTTTTTATCGGCATTTTTTGAAAAAATTATACTGCCGTAGGGATCGGTGACAAAAATGGCATCCCTGTCTCCGATGAGTGCCTGAAGATTGGATTGTGGTTTGGCTTCAAGCGTGTTCGTGGCCCAGCAACTCAAAAGACCCAGGCCCACTGTAATCAGCCAGAGGGTTGCTTTAATAAATTTTAGCGCATAAAGATCTAACCGCATATCGTTATCTTAGATTTCTTGCCTTACAAACCGAGTGCTTTGCACCCGGTTGCAAGAAGTTGTTTCAAAACCCCATCTAAGGCCCAATGGCTGCGTTGCAAACCTCTTCAAAATGTACTGCTCATCCGCCAGCGATCTTTGGCGGGTAAAAATCAAAAGCTGTCTGAGTCCCGAGCGTTAGCGAGGTCGAGTTCTTTTGAATTGGCCCTGCTTCAGCTGGCGTCCCCAAAATGATCGCCGGTGTGAGCAATCCGCCAATGTTCTCTGGCGGATCAAACCGCTGCAAGACTATTTAAAGTTATTCCTGTGACATGACACTGCACCGATTAATGCACTGGTGTACATTGACTTCTTTTTAACCGCCTTCAGGCGACCGTTACAATTTAATTAAAGGGTCGTCCACATTTTATCAAACTTTTGCCTGCTGATACGCAGATAGTCCCTGTCCCGTGAGAAAACCTCAAATGTTATTGTATCTTCATATTCGATTCTTTTAAGGGCTCTTACTATCCGTCGGAAGTTGATGGTGCCCGTGCCAATCGGCAGATGATTGTCTTCTGTACCGAAGTTATCGCTGACATGCACGTGCCCAATACGGTCCGGAAAGGTTTCTATAAATTCCAGGGTTCTCTTACCACCGGGGCTTCCGATATGGGCATGCCCCGTATCCAGTGTCAGTTTAAGTGCTGGAAACTGATCGAATATTTCGATAAAATCTTCGGTCTCGATCCCGTAGCGACATCTGGGAAACATGTTCTCCAGACACAGATCGAGACCGAGTTGATCGATTTTTTGAACCACAGCCGCCAGACTGTCCTTCGCATATTGACGGGCCTGATCCAACACGAATATACCCAGCCCGCCGATATAGGATGGATGCGCAACGATTTTTAGCGGGTTAAGATCGGCAGCAATTTCGAGGGATTTTAGTACCTCATCCAATGAGGCTTTCCTCAAACTTTCGGTCAAATCGGCCATGGATAAAAAAGTCGGCAGGTGACATACAAGACTCATTTTATGGCGATCCAGCGCTGCCAGTAAATCTTTCTTTTGTTGATGGATCTTAAAATAATGGGCCTGGGGCGGATCAAGGGTCAATTCCAGATAATCAAAGCCTAATTGGGCGATCTCTTCGAGTTCGTTCAAAACCGGTTTAATGGGATAGTTCATGGCCCCGTATCGTATCATAAAACGGCCCTCCTTTTTAATAAAACTCCATATTACCATATCCGGTCTTAATAACAAAACCTAGATCTTGAATTCGAGTGAGAGTTGGCCACCTGCGGTTTTTATAAAGGCTTGTAGTTTTTGATCAAAGAGGATATTGAGCGTTTAAAGAGAATCGACACTGGACGGTGAAAATGATAGGCAATAATTTTGTCCCCGGGCAACGTTAAAACTACAAGATTGTAAAGGAGAATAGCATGGGCCAAAAATTAAATAAATACAGTTCAAGGGTTACCCAACCCAAGGCACAAGGCGCGTCCCAGGCAATGCTCTTGGGTACCGGATTGACCGAAGCAGATTTGGAAAAAGCACAGGTGGGTATCTGCAGCGTGTGGTTTGAAGGCAATACATGTAATATGCACCTGAATACTATGGCGGCTGAAATAAAAAAGGGAGTCGAGGCCGCAGACATGGTCGGCATGCGATTCAATACCATTGGGGTCAGTGACGGCATTTCAATGGGAACTGACGGTATGAGTTTTTCTTTGCAGTCCCGCGATCTCATTGCAGATTCAATAGAAACGGTTATGAGCGCCCACTGGTACGATGCCAACATTTCAATTCCCGGATGTGACAAGAATATGCCGGGCTGTTTGATCGCTATGGGACGCCTAAACCGACCCTCCCTGATGATTTATGGTGGCACCATTCGGGCCGGACATCATGATGGCCTCAAACTTGATATTGTGTCTGCCTTTCAAAGTTACGGTGAATACATAGCCGGTGTCATCGACGATAACACCCGTAAAGCAATCATCAGTAAAAGCTGCCCGGGTCCGGGTGCCTGTGGTGGTATGTATACCGCAAATACCATGGCCTCGGCCATTGAAGCCATGGGTATGACTCTGCCTTACAGTGCCAGCACACCGGCTGAGGCGCCGGAAAAAATTCAAGAGTGTATTCGGGCAGGATCAACGATACGGGCATTGCTTGAAAAAGACATCAAACCCCGCGATATCATGACACGCCAGGCATTTGATAACGCCATGACTGTCATCATGGCATTGGGCGGATCGACCAATGCGGTCTTGCATTTGATTGCGATGGCACGATCAGTGGATCTGTCTCTAACCCTAGATGATTTCCAAAAAATCAGTGATCATACACCGTTGCTGGCAGATTTGAAACCCAGCGGGCAGTATGTGCAGGAAGATTTGCATAATATTGGCGGTTTACCGGCGGTAATGAAACTGCTGCTGGCCGAAGGCTATTTACATGGTGATTGTTTAACAGTTACCGGAAAAACGGTGGCGCAGAATTTAGCTGATTTGCCGGGTTTATCGGATAATCAGGAGGTCCTTCGCCCCTTGGAAAATCCGATCAAACAGACCGGGCATATACAAATTATGCGTGGGAATTTGGCTCCGGATGGGGCTGTGGCGAAAATCACAGGAAAGGAAGGACTGGTGTTCAGCGGACCGGCAAATATTTTTGACTCCGAAGAACAGATTTTAACCGCGTTGGAGGAAAAGAAAATTAAAAAAGGAGACGTGGTCGTCATACGTTACGAAGGACCGCAAGGCGGCCCCGGCATGCCTGAAATGTTGACTCCGACCTCGGCGATTATGGGGGCCGGTCTGGGCCAGGATGTGGCCCTGTTAACCGACGGCCGATTTTCGGGTGGGTCTCACGGTTTTATCGTTGGGCACATTGCGCCGGAGGCACAGGTCGGGGGTCCGATCGCCCTTATAAAAAACGGAGACCCCATCACCATCGATGCTACCCACAATTCAATTACAGTAGAAATTTCCGAAAAAGAGATAGCATCTCGACGAAAATCCTGGAAGGCACCACCATTCAAAGCTTTGCGGGGCACACTGTACAAATACATTAAAAATGTAAAATCAGCCTCGCAAGGATGTGTCACAGACGAATAATGGCGGGCTTTTTTTTAAATGAAAGGGGTATTAAAAATGGCAAAAGATCCAGGTATCGGTTATAAGATCGCGGCAACGATCACAGGCGTAAAAGGCGATTGCAGCGCCGGTCATGCAGTTGGGGAAACATTTGAGATAAGCTGCTACGACCCGGGCGGTTTATGCGGATTTTTTTATCATGACATTTTCCCCAGCCTTTCCACATTCCAATTCGGCGGGAGCCTGCCATGGTGGGAAGGCGATACGATCCAATTGCAATGTCCCGATAGTTATAATCTTGTAACAATAAACTTGGAAAGATCAAAGCGATAAAGCGTCTACTTGTCAGCCAATCAGTCGGCTGATCACCCAGATCTACTTTTGAACCGCCTCTATCGTGCTCCACTATTGTCCATAAAACCGCTGTGAAAAGTGAAAATTTTTGACCTGCTCGACGGCCTTTTTACCGGCTCCTCGCTCTAGGGCTCTAAACCAATTGAAATCCCATCGTTTATGGTATACAATTATAACCTTGTTGAAAAAACTTACGCGGTCCGATTGCCACTCGAAACATAATGGGAAATTGAGATGAGCCCTTCAGAAGCGATATTTAAATTAGTCAAAAACGATAGATGCCCCTGTTATAAAAAGGGTGATGAATTTAGGTTAACCGGCAACGCGCTCTTGCTGAAATTAGACCGGGAGAACACCTTTATAACCACGGCTATCGTGAAGTTACCTTATGGTAAGGAGGCCTGCCGCATACTGGTTAATGATTTAACCAAAATTCTTATCCAAAATGAAAGTATCGATAGAATTCCTGCGACGGTTGTAGCCTGCAGCGGTTGTACGGGCACGGTTAAACTGAAAACCACACCCAAAAGCGAATTCCTGAATGATTCACCGATCGACGAGCATAGCAAAAATGTTGACATGATCGCCAGGCTATTGAGCAATTTTTCGATTTTTCAATCTCTTGACAGACACAATCTCAAAGATATCATCCCGTTTTTAAAGCTCAAAAAATATCCCCAAAACGCCACCATTTTGAAAAAAGGCGCCCCGGCAAAACACTTATATATTATATTGTCGGGATCTGTTGATGTGCTCGATGAAAAAGGTGTGTGTCTATCACATCTCAGGAGGGGGGACGTTTTTGGTGAAATGAGCCTTATCAGCGGCGAGCCGGTCGGGGCTACGATTAAAGTTGTCGAAACTGCGACAATCGTATTTATCAGCGGACGGAATTTCAAGGAAGTGTTGAATAAATTTCCATCCATTCAAATGTATCTGGCCCAGTTGTTGGCTCGACGCCTGGCCAATGCCAACCTTATTAGGGCTGAAGAAATTACATCGGGAATGATCGGGCAGCTTTCTGAAATGCCGCCATCTGAGTTATTTCAAGCGCTCAATATTAACCAGAAGAGCGGTGTTCTGTCCTTAACGCTTTCAAAAGGATCCGCCGAGCTATATTTTCGTGAAGGCGATTTGATTAGTGCCAGTTATAACAAAAAGAAGGATAAGCAAGCTTTTTATGATATAATCAAAGAAAATGAAGGCCGCTTTAAATTCATACCTAAATTGCCTGAGGACCTAAAAGAATCCCCGATAATTGGACCGTTTATGGAGATTTTATTGGACGGACTGCGGAAAGCAGATGAAGAACTGTTCGAAGATGGCCCCCAGGCTATCCGCCAATGACGTTCCGAGAAAAAGGCCAACCTCTGATTGAATACCGTTGTATCAGCTAGATCTTAAAATCCTGGTTCCCGCCTATTGCATCCTGTTAATCAAAATTTATATTGGTATTTGGTTGCATTGGTGTTCAATATAACAACAGAATGGTATGCCAGAAGGATTCTAGAATTCACAATTCGAGGGAATGAAGGAAGTAACGTTGAATATGCAGGAATTTTCCAATGATTATATATGATGATAAGCAGAAGTTCAGTCTATTTGAGTTCGGCATCGAAATTCCGGTATATGACAGCCGAGCCGCCAAAACATTTAAAACCCTGGCAACCCATCCGATCTTAGGCAAGCAAATCAGCAAATGGAATATGGCAAAGTCTGCCGATAAAATAAATAAATCCGATCTGTTGCGAGTGCATTCAAAAAAATACATCCAGAAGCTATACTCGGATGCGCTCGAACATGAGATTGTTAAAACTTTTGAATTGATTGACAGCCAGGGCAATTTCTTTCGTTATAATCCGCAAAAGTCAACTTTGCCTCTGACCGATCTTTTCGGAAGAATTCTGGACCGGGTAGCTGGAACCTGGCAGTGCTGTAAAGTTGCTTTGCAAAAAAGATTCTGCTTTTATTTCGGTGGCGGAATGCATCATGCTCAGAAACATTATGGCAATGGTTTTTGCATCGTAAATGATATTGTGATTGCTGTGCGCAGACTCCAGGCCGAAAACCGAATTAAAACCGCATGGATCATTGACATTGATGCCCACAAAGGAGATGGGACGGCAGCATTGACCGCCGCTGATGATTCCATAAATACGCTGAGTATTCATATGGCCCGGGGGTGGCCCCTGGACGGCGAAAAATATGATAAAAATGGTAACCTTAATCTTTCATTTATCCCCAGTGATATCGATATCCCGATTGCTCCCGGGGAGGACCACCTGTATGTCACCGAACTGCAGCAGGGTCTGCGCAAACTTGACACATTCCCAGCGCCCGATATTGCCGTCGTTGTGTCCGGTGCGGATCCCTATGAAAAGGATGTGCTTCCTTCCACCAGCGGCTTACAATTATCTCTGGAACAACTTAAAATCCGTGATCTCCTGGTATATAACTTCTTAAAGGAGCGGGACATACCTCGCGCATATCTTATGGCGGGGGGATATGGAGAAAACGCCTGGCAGGTCTATAGCCAGTTTTTAGAATGGGCTTTGCAGGATTTCCTTTTGCATAAACATGAATAGAACCTGGGTTAAGCGGTTCACGGTTCACGGTTGAACAATGCCAACCTCCCAATGGCAGGGAGCTAAAGACAACCCAGCGAGGCTTGTCGCTTCACCCATTGGGTGACTGTTTCGGCTGTCCAAAAGCAGGTTGAAATGAACTGTGGTTTATGCCCTTATAACCTTGAACGTTGAACGGAGAACCCGGAACCGTTCAATTTAGATAGAAGGCAATTATAATTTACATCGGGGCCGCTGTGAAAATGCACTCAACATAAGATATCTCCGCAGCCTGTTGTCCCCAACAACGAAAGGAATAATATGAACTGTGTTTACGCCCGAAAACTTTACACCGGCAAGTCAATGATGACAAATACCTATGTGATTTTCAGCCGGCAAAAAATCAGCGGTGTCTCCACATCCAAAAAAGGCGATCTTATGGGAGAATTTGACGTGGTCACACCGGCGTTTATTGATCCACACAGTCATATCGGCATGCAACGCGCAGGCGAACCCTATGATCAGTCAGAGGCAAATGAGCGTCTTGATTCTATCCTAGCCCTACCGGATGCCCTAGACTCTGTCCAAATGGACGATCTCGCCTTCCGGGATGCAATCGAGATGGGCGTTCTTTACTCCTGCGTTGTCCCCGGCAGCGGTAATATTATCGGGGGGCATTCAGCCGTGATTCGCAATTACGCCAAAGATACCACCGCTGCCCTGATTGCAAGAGCCGGCGTCAAAGCTGCTTTCGGTTTTAACCCCATGTCCACCAATACCTGGAAAGGAAAACGTCCGACTACCCGGATGGGGGCGGCAGCTGTCTTGCGAAGCAAGCTCGATGAAGTCAGGCTGAAGATTCAACAGTACCAAAAAATCAAAGGCGTCAAAAAGCAGGAAATTACCTTCTCGGCAGAGGAAAGAGTGTTAAGGGATTTGCTACAAAAAAAGAGCCGCATGCGGACCCATGTCCATAAAATTGATGATATCGCAGCCCTGCTTCGACTGGTTGATGAATTTGATATTGACGTATCGGTGGAACATGCCATGGATGTAAACAAACCGGATATATTTCGAGAATTGAGGAAACGCAGAATTCCCTTAGTCTACGGACCGATTGATTCGTTTGCCTATAAAGTAGAATTAAAACACGAAAATTGGCGCAATATCTACCACCTGATAGAATCCAGGGTAACGTTCGGCCTCATGACAGACCACCCGGTAGTGCTTGCGCGGCAGCTCTTATTGCAAACCCGTTGGTTTTTGCGGGCAGGGTTTAGCAAACAACAGGCCGTTGAACTGATTACCCGCAAAAATGCACACATCCTTGGAATAAACCGAATTCTCGGGACCCTTGAAAGGGGTAAGTGGGCTTCCTTTATCTGCTGGAAGGGGGATCCTTTTCATATGAACAGTTTCCCGGCGGCCGTTTATGGCGAAGGTCGGCTGCTGTTTGCTGATAAACGCTAGAAGCTATCTCAAAAATGCATCTAGCGTCCAATGGCTGCGTTGTCCCGCAGCTTGAAATGCTCACGTACCAAGGTGTACGCTCCGCTTTCAAACCGCGGGACGCCTTGTCATTGAAAGCGATCTACGATTTTTGAGATGGCTTCCAGTGTTTTATCCGACAAAGATGTTACAAAATTCAACAAAAGGCTTTCAAACCGCTGTATGACTTATAAAATTATTCCTGGAAAATATTTCTAGAAGTGGTTTTAAAATAAGCTTATCTGCTTTCCAGGATAAGGGTTACCGGACCGTCATTAATCAGTGAAACAGCCATCATGGCCTGGAACTGACCGGTTTGAACGGAAATTCCTTTTTGACGAACCAGACTGACAAAGCGTTCATAAAGCACATTGGCCTCATCGGGTCCCGCCGCGTTCATAAATGAAGGGCGCCTGCCCTTGTGACAATCTCCCAAAAGAGTGAACTGAGAGACAACCAGCATTTCACCAGAAGTGTCCAGCAAAGACCGATTCATCTTACCATTTTCATCTTCAAAAATCCGCAGGTTTGCGATTTTGTCTGCCAGATAGCCGGCATCCCGGTCGCCGTCCTGTTTTGCGACACCAATGAAAACCAAAAGGCCATTGCCAATTTTCCCGATGGTTTGGTTTTCAACGGTTACGATACTTTGTCTAACTCTTTGAATAACAGCACGCATAAGTGACGTATAAACCGAATGATTGAAGTTGTCAAAAATTTGATATCCAACGGCTTTATCTTGCCCTTTCCAAAACGGGCCTCAATTCCTAACCCCAGTATTTTGTTGAAGAATTTGCTTATTTATAATATACTTAGAACTTATATATTTCAGGGATCGGGGTGTTTTTTTCACGACAAGATGATCGCCCCGGTGCTCTTTAAAAGCAATTGGCTACTGCCGCCTAGATAGGCAAATTGGGGCTGTTGGTTTTCAGGACTGTGGATGTTGTATGCGGCGGGAAGTAAAATGCAAGGTAGTTGCCGCTGCCACAACCGGCAGGCAATAACCCGGCATCTTGTCGCGAAAAAAATACCCCGACCCCTGATTTATTTAATCTAAATTTAGAATTTCCGATCGAAGAGAGGTCCGATAATGAGCCTGTATAAATGGTTGGGTGAAAAATCCATGAAACGAAAGGACCTGTACTACAAGCTCAACATTATTTTCGGCCTCTTTTTTCTTTTTCCGGTGTTGGGTTTCATATTTTTTGGCTACAAATATGGCATGCTCACCGATAAATTTATACCGGTTTTCTTTCTGGGGGTCCTATTTTTTTCCTTTGTCGGGTTTGTTATCCTCAAGAGTCTCTTTGATCAAATCAAGGATATTTCGCAGACGATGACTGAAAAGGTTACCACCCAACTTTCTGAGGCGAAACTTCAAGCCGGCGCCGATGAACTGCAAAATATTGTCCAGTCTTTTACCGCCATTCAGAATCAATTCGGTGACAACTTCCGACAACTGGAGAAAAAAGCCTCCGAAGTTTCAATCCTGAAAGAACTTTCGGAGCTTTGCTATGTGACATTTGATACGGAAGAGATATTATATGTTACCCTGGAACGCTCGTTGTTGTTAACCGACTCTGACCTTGGTTCGATTCTGACGATCGAAAAGGCAGGTCGTAAGGAATTTGTTGTTAAAGCCAGTGTTGGTTTGGGTGAATATGTCAAGCTGGGCGACAGGATTGATTTCGACACAAGTATTGCCAAGTATGCCGTGATTAATAAATCGCCGCTGGTTGTCAAGGATGTTGAAAAGGATCGGCGGTTCGGAAGGGCCAATCTACCCCATTATGGAACAAAATCTTTTGTCTGTATGCCCATAAAAACCAGCAAAGAGATTATCGGCGTACTTACGCTGTCCCGCAAGGACGACAAAAAAGTTTATTGCCATGAAGATGTTGAAGCTCTAACCCCTTTGCTGAGCAATGCCGCCTTTACTTACGAGAATCTCAGATTGTTAAAGGAAAATGCACAGGGTGCTTTACAACTGAAATCAATTGAAAAAATTTTTAAAATCATCAATTCAAGTTTCAGAGACAGTGAACTCCTGCAAGCGGTCCTCAATGAGATCGGGAGCGTTGTACCTTATGACATCGCTGTGGTCATGACAAGGAATAACGGCAAGGCGGATCATGTTACTGTCTTTGATCTGCTCTCCAAAGGACCCACCACTATCTCTAAAGGTGCAAGTTATTTTTGCGGCGGTTCACTGGTTGAAAAATCCCTGAAACAGGAATCGACGATTATCATCAATGACACGCCTTCACAACTTTCAGAGACGATACCGGATGACTCCGCCGGACTTAGCAACAATCTTGATAAAGAGCTTTTCATAAAACAGGGTCGTACATCCTGCTTGCTGACGCCTTTGCGGACAGATGGGGTGGTAACCGGTATTTTAGCCCTAGCTGCTAAAACGCCGGGTCTGTTTGACGAACTGCAAAACCTCATGGAATGGATTGCAAATGGTCTTTCGTTAGCAATAGAACGCAACAGACTGTCGGCGGCCGTAGTGAAGCGCGATCAGGAATTGGAGACCATCAAACAGATCGGAAGCGCCCTGGCTTCGTCTACTTTTGATATGGATAAAGTTCTCAAGTACACCATGGATATGATCCGCATGCTGATGAATGTCGAAGCCGGTTCCCTTTGGTTTCTTGAGGATGGCGAACTCGAATTTGCGGTAGCCTTCAACACCAAAGTCAAAAAAATGAAAAAATTCCGCCTGAAAATCGGCCAGGGGATAGCCGGTCACGTGGCTGCCAGAGGGGAATCCCTCCTGGTCGTCGACACCCAACGCTCCCCGCATTTT
>Ga0255054_10002369_pt1 | contig 10813 bp, 10 predicted proteins | sample JV7_2_23_MG_FD_188634 | JGI IMG/M metagenome (GOLD analysis project Ga0255054, IMG submission 188634) | Seawater microbial communities from Jervis Inlet, British Columbia, Canada - JV7_2_23 | ecosystem: Environmental > Aquatic > Marine > Inlet | place: Canada: British Columbia | collected... | reverse complement strand
CCACCTTGGCTTCAACGAGCCAGGGTCGGAGTATGACTCGAAAACGAGGGTTGTGGCACTCGCAGAAGAAACGATCGCGGGACTCGAGGCGTATGGGACAACGTCAACCACCAGTTGGGGGATGACCATGGGTCTTTCCGAGATCCTCTCGTCTGATGAGGTCTGGCTGCTGGTTTCTGGTGAGCACAAGGCTCAGATCCTGCGCCGCACCCTTGTCGGCCCGGTGGACACCGATGTTCCCGCCAGTTTCCTCCGAATGCATAACAACGTCGTCGTCTGGGTGGACGAGGCCGCCGCGTCACAACTGGTCTAGATGGGGGCGGCCAGCGGCAGGACCCGGGCTGGGTTCTCGACGAGCATCGCCTGTATCTGCGACTCGGCTACTCCGTGATCTCGAAGGATCTCGACAAAGCCGGTGGCAAGCCAGGCGAGGCCCGGAGAGCCGCCGAGGCTGGCCCACAAAGAACGCCGGGCGCCGTCGGTGCCCAACATGATGTGACTTCCAAAGCCCTCTTCGCACATCTGCGCGATGAGTGTTGCCGTTTGCGGTATGGCGTCCTCGGCCTGTCGCAGTGACTGGTCGTACTCGACGTTCACTCCGCTGGAGAGGAGCTCCCGGTGATAGCCCGGGTCTGCCACTTTGTCGGTGTGGGAGAGGATGACCCGATCTGGGGGCGTGCCCAACTCCAGAAGTAGCGAAACCTGCTCCACGCCACCCAGGCCATCTTCGCAGTGGGTGAGGATGGCTGCTCCTGTAACCCGGCTGCTTATCGCCGCCGCCCTGAAGAGTCTCCTCTCCCTTTCGTCGACCCCTGGACCGATGGTCGCAACCTTGATGATGCCCGCCCGGAAGTCTGTCCGTCCGTAACCGTCATCCACATCGGAGATGAACTTCGCAGCCATTTGCCCGGTCGACCCCTCCAGAGACCATGGGTGATCCTCGTAGTACCTGGGGGTGTGGAGTCCGGTGGCGGCAACCACGTTGATCCCCGCTCGACGGGAGATCTCGCCAAGCCGAACAATGTCTCCTCCGGCGCCTATTGGCATTGCATCCACGACAGTTCGGACCCCGGATTTCCTGCATAGGTCCAGTTCGGCGACAGCATCATCTGCCGAGGGCAGGTGGATATCTGGCCAACGTTCGGCAACGAGCGGGCTGTCGATGATGAGATGCTCGTGGGCGTAGGTGACCCCGAGTTCGTTGGCAGCAATGTCCCCGAGCACGGTGCGAACAACGCGTGTCATGTCAAGGCGAGGACTGCGTCCGCCAGCTCCAGTTCATCTCGCAGCATCACCGGGTCGACCGAGCGAACCTCACCGTCGCCTCCCCCAGCCCGGGCTGCGGCCGTTCCGGCAGCCTGACCCATTGCCATGCACTGGGCCATCGATCTGATGGAGGCCTGAGCATCGTGGGTCGCGGAGAAGCAGCGACCAGCGATGAGGACGTTGGTTCCGTCCTTGGGGATCAGCGTCCGGAATGGGATGCCCACAGCGGAGCCCTCGGGCAGGTACTCCCAGGTGGTTCCGGTGCCTTCCCCTCCGTGATGGTCCTCGATCGGAGCACCGCACAGCCCGATCTGGTCGTCGAACTGACGAGCAGCCAGCACGTCTTCCCGGGTGATCCGATAGTCGCCGTAGACCCTTCTCGTCTCACGCAAGCCGATCTGAGACGAAAGAGCAACCAGCGAGGCGTCTTCGTATCCGGGCACCCGATCGACCAGGAAACGGACATATTCCAGGGCCTGTCGACGGCCTTCGATCTCGGCGGCGGTGAGCACATCGGGGTCGGTCGCATTGCGAAGCTTCCCGTCCGGCCCCGGTCGCACCTGATCGACTCGCGTCATCATTGTGGCGATCATCCCGTCGACGGGAGTGATGTGGTCACTTCCCTCTCGTCTTGGAAGATCGTATTCGCCTGATTCTGCGGCCTCCTGCATCAACTCGTGGAGCCGGTCCTTTTTGATGGTCTGTCGGCGATCGTGATCGACGTTCACCATCCGGAATGTCGTTGTCAGGGTCTGGGCCGGGTCGACGTCTCCGGCGAGCTCGAATGAGAATCCGGCGTGATAGCAGACGGCTCCGTCACCGGACGCGTCGACGATCACCCGGGCATTCACTGTCTTGAGTCCTGCATTGGTCGCCAGGAGAAGCTGGTTGACGTGGCCGTCGCTGACGGACACGTCCTGTGCCGAGGCATGAAGGAGAACCCCGGCTCCGGATTCCATAACCAGCTTCTCCCAGACGATCTTGAGGTGCTCGGCGAGGTAGGTGATTCCTGTGCCGGCTCCGTATGTGTTGGGCCGCTCGATGACCTTGCCGAGCAGGCGCAGACCGGACACGACCTCGTCGGCGACGCCACCGACCACCTTGCGTGACTGTTCACCGGGGGTGTAGAAGCCGTAGAACGTGTCGAGCACCGCAGTCGAGTTGCCGCCAAGAAATGGGAGCTTCTCGACCAGGAGTGTCCGGGCTCCGCCACGGGCCGCAGCGATGGCGGCGGGGGAACCGGCCGAGCCCGACCCAACTACGACAACGTCAAAATCGCCGTAGTGGGTCGGAGACGTCACTTCACGTACGGGGCGAGGATGTCCCTCGAGAGGAGGAATCCTCGTTTGATCAGATCGTCGGTGGCCTCGAAGTCATGATCCTCATGCTCGATGATGATCGGACCGTCGTAGCCCACGCGATGCAGGGCGGAGAAGCAGGCGGCCCAATCCACGTGCCCCAGTCCGGGAAGACGCGGAATCTGCCATCCGATACCTGAAGAGAGCGTGCCGTTCTCATAAAGACCTTCGTAATCGACCATTACATCTTTGGCCTGGAAGTGGTAGAAGCGACTCCCAAACTCGTAGATCGCACTTTCCAGGTCGATCATCAGCCACACCAAGTGGGATGGATCGAAGTTGAGACCAATGGTCTCACCGAACTCCTCCAACATCCGGCGCCAGATCTTGGGGTTGTAAGCCAGGTTGTGGCCCGACGGCCACTCGTCCGGGGAGAAGATCATCGGACAGTTCTCGATGGCGATTCTCACTCCGTTGTCCTCAGCCGTCGAGATGATCTCCGGCCATACCCTGGTTGCGCTTTCCCAGTTCTCGTCCTGGGTCTTCGAAGCGTTGGCGCCGATGAAGGTATTCACGACCGGAACTCCCATCTTCCCGGCAGCAACAATCACCTTCTTGAGATGATCGATCACCATCCGACTGTGCTCGGGATCAGGATGAAGAGGGTTGGGGTAGTAACCCAGCCCCGAGATCTCGAGGCCCCGCCCAGTCATGCCATCGACGATGTCGGAGGCCCGGTCATCCGAGATGTCGTCTACGTCGATGTGGCTGGTTCCGGCGTAACGGCGCGTGTCCCCACTCGATGCAGGCCAACAAGCGATCTCGATGGTGGTGAACCCGTTGGCGGCAGACCAGTCGGCGACATCGTCGAGCGGCGTTTCCGGGAATGGGGCCGTGAGGAGCCCGAGTTTCATGTTCTTCCTCCTTATCTCTGAACGGTTGTCCACCGTTGTTCTCGATGACTCTGACCTACGGCGTCGGTCACCAGGACGGCGTCGTGGCCATCCGCGAAAGTTGGGTAGGTCGGGTCGGCGCTTGGTGCGCCCTTCTCGACGTCTCCATAAACCTGATGGAACAGTGCCCGGAAGGTGTCCGGAAACCCCTCGACGTGACCGCCGGGGTAGCCAATGGTCGCCGCCGCCTCGGGTTCCGCCAGTCCGGGGTCACGCTGGCTGATCTCATTGGGCCGGCCACGATGCCCGATGAGCAGGTCGTCGGGGTTACCCGAGTACCAGGAGAGGGCGGACTCGCTTCCGGCTATCTCGTAGCGAACCGAGTTCTTCTGTCCGGCCGACACCTGAGAGATGGTGACTGCTCCGCGGGCACCGCCTTCGAATCGAAGGAGAATGCCGGCGGCATCATCAGTGGCCATCTCTTGTTCGACGAGGTCAGCATCCTCGTCGACGGCGGCGAAAGTCTCGACGGGCCCTGCTGGACGCCTCCGCACAGGCACGAGTGTGTGGAGGTCGGCCATGACAGCCTCGACGTTGCGACCAGAGATGAAGCGGGTCAGGTCGAGCCAGTGAGATCCGATATCGGCGACGGCCCTGAGATCGCCGCCCTCTTCGAGTTGGAGCCGCCAGTTCCAGTCAGTGTCGAGCAGCAGCCAGTCCTGGTGATACGAACCGGTGATCAGCCGCGGCGCACCGATGTCGCCTTTCTTGACCATCGCCATTGCCTGATGATTCTGGGGGTAGAACCGGATGTTGAAGCAGACAGCGTTGACGAGATCGGACGTGTCGGCGCGCGCCACCAGATCCGCCGTGTCAGACGAGTTGAGCGCCAGCGGCTTCTCACAGACGACGTGCTTGCCGGCTTCGAGAAGGATGCGGACCTGCTCGGCGTGGGCGTAATTGGGACTGGTGATGTGGACCACATCGATGGTCGGGTCTGCGGCCAGTGCCTTGACGCTGTCGTAGGTCTTTAGCCCGAGGCTGTCTGCTTTGGGCCTGGTGCGCTCGGGTGAGGAGCCAACAACACCGGCCACCTCCACACCGAGACGACGGAGCGCCTCGATATGAGCGACGCCGATGAACCCGATTCCGACGACCCCGGCGCGGATATCACTGAACGCCATGGGGGCCCCTCATCGTCTGCCCGCGCCTGTCGTGCTTGCGTAGAGCCAGGAGAGACCAAGCACGATGGCGCCGTAGGCGATGTTTTGGACTGCTTGCCCTACCTGGAGGAACCCGAGGAGGGAGTTGAGCACGGAGAGGATCAGCGCACCCATGATTGTCCCGGAGTACGTGCCGATCCCGCCGAAGATCGAGGTTCCACCGATCACGGCCGCAGCCACCGAGGGGAGCAGGAAGTTCACCGCAAGACTCAGATCTACCGCCCCCGTGCGACCGACGAGCATCATCCCTCCGATGGCGGCGAACACACCGGCAAGTGCGTATACCGAGATGTGAACCTGCCAGAGTCTCACGCCGCTGAGTCGGACAGCTACCGGGTTGTCGCCTGAGGCGTAGAGAAGACGCCCGAATCCCGTTCTGCGGAGCATGAAGATCACGAAGATGGCGACCAGCACCCAAACGGCCCAGGCCCAATCGGTCCCTATGGCCTTGATGAAGCCTGTCGGTGACGACGAGCCCTTGAATGCGGTTTGAGCTAAAGCCGAGAAAATTCCGAGCAGAATTGTCCCCATGGCCAGCGTCATGATCAGGGGGTTGACCTTGAAGACACCGACACCGACGCCGTTTGCCGAACCGGCAAGCGCCCCGACGGCAACGCCAAGCAGGATGGCGATCCATCCTGCATCCTGGAAGGCGGCAACGTATGCCGCTGCGGTTGCAATCATCCCGACTGAGAGGTCGATGCCGCCGGTAAGCATGAGGATGGTTTGCCCTGCGGCCATGATCCCCAGGGGAGCCGCGAACAGGATCATGTTTCGCATCCCGCCGTAAGACAGATAGTTGGGCTCTATCGCTCCGGTGATCAGAATCATCACGATCCACACCGCGGTCAGCACCAGCAGTGGTCGACGTTGCATCAGGTCAGACAGACGCCCTTGTTGTTTGGCGCCGGTTTCGGGCGTGGTCGCAGTCGTCACTCCAATCGCCTCCTCCGCACCTCGAGTAATCCGGCGACCATCATCACGACGACGATGAGCACTCCTTGCACCACCTGAGAAGTGTTGGAGTCGAGACCGATAGCGACCAGCAGAAGGTCGAGGAAGAAGACGATGATGCCGGCTGCGACAACTCCGACTATCGAACCGACGCCACCGGTAAGAGCGATACCGCCAAGGACAATGGCGGCGACGCTCTCGAGGGTCTTTTGACCGGCGAGGGCGAAACGGGGATCTCCGACGTTGGTCAGCGCGAGGACTGCGAGTCCGGCCATACCGGCGAGACCTCCGGAGATTGCATAGGAGAGAACCTTGGACTTCTTGGTGTTGACTCCAGATAGATACGCAGCGTTGAGGTCGCTGCCACTGGCATATAGAGACAGTCCTGGTCTTGTCCGTCGCATGAACCAGGCGACGCCGACGGTGACCAGTAGAAGCACGATCATTGGCGGCCAGAAGTTGGTGCCGACTCCCGACGTGGATCCCGTGAACATCCAGCGCATGCCCTCGGAGGTTCCTCCTCCGGGACCGGGCAGAATGAGCAGGGCGAGTCCTCCGTAGATGAAGAGAGTGGCGAGGGTTACGACGATGTCCGGGACTCCCGAGACGCTGACGATCCAACCGACGACGGCGTTCATAGCCGCAAGACCGAGGATGATTCCGACGCCGATCAACAAGGTCATCGCAAACGGCTGCCCTTCCATGAGCAGGGCGGCCACGCTGTTCGCCAGAACCATCATCGATCCCACGCCGAGGTCGATGCCGCCGGCGATGACAACCACACCCTGACCGATCGCCAGGAAGACAAGTGGCAGCGAGTTTTTCAGGATCGAATTGATCTGGAAAGCCCCGAACTTGGGGAGGAGTGCTGCGTACCAGGCGACGAGGACGATCAGCAACAACCAGACGCCGGCGGTCCACCCGTGACGGCTTCTCCAGACCTGGAACTTGGTCTTTCTCTCCTCCTGAGGGCGAGTGGTCACAGTGGTCATTTCGACTCCGCCAATCCGTGGGAAGCGGTGAGAAGTGCCTCTTCGGTGGCGGTCGCGGCGTCCTGTTCATGGACGAACTGACCGTTGTAGAGGACGAGCACCCGATCACAAACGAGCGGGATCTCCTGGAGTTCTGAGGTGTAAAGCAGAATTGCGTTGCCCTGGTCGGCCAACTCGCGAAGGAGGTCGTAGATCTGCCGCTTGGTTTGGATGTCGATTCCCCGGGTGGGGTCGAAGCAGAGGAGAGTGTTGAATCCGGAGGCCAACCATCGGCCGAGCACAACCTTCTGTTGGTTCCCCCCGGACAACCGCCTCACCTGGGCTTGGGCCCGGGTGTCGATGTCGAGACGATCGATGGCGCCGGTGACCCGCTCCGTCTCTGTGCTGTTTAGCGAGAACCAGTGCCCCGCTTCGTTGTAGAGGGGGACAGTCAGGTTCTCCCTAACGGGACGCTGCGGCAGTAGTGCCAGAACCCGATCGGAGGGAACCAGAACGACGCCTCTAGCGATGGCGTCATAGGGGGAGCGAGCTTTTAGGGGAGAGCCATCGACGAGAATCTCGCCCGACTCTGGAGCCCGATCCCCGCTGAGAAGGTCGAACAGCCGCTCCTGTCCCTGACCTTCCAGAGCGGCGATTCCGAGGATCTCGCCGGCTCGTAGTTGGAATGAGGCACCGTTGACTCGCCCCCTCGAGTGCAGGTCTTGGGCCTCGAGCATGACCGGGGCATCTGCGACGATGTCACGTTGTGTGCCGCTGTATTCGGCAGTTGCTTCGGCGCCGAGCATCGCCTCGAGCAGTTCCTTCTCGCCACCTTCGCGGGGGGATAGGACGGCGGAGGTCACGCCATCTCTGAGAATCGTCGCGGTGTTGCAGATGCGGAGCACCTCGGCGAGACGATGGGTGATGAACAAAACGGATCGTCCTCGCTCCTTCCACTTCTCCATGACATCAAAGACCTTCTCCGCCTGATCGGCGGATAGGGCAGCAGTGATCTCATCGAGCAGCAGAAGCTGGGGATCGTGGGCGAGGGCCCGTGCCAGATCGAGCATTCGCAGGGTTTCGAGCGGCAGGTCCCTTACAAGACTGTCGAAGTCGATGGTCAACTCCATGTTCGCCAGCCATTCGAGGACCAACGATTTGTCGACTTTGGTCAGTCGGAGGTTCTGGTCGATGGTGAGGTCTGGGATCAGGGCTGGATCCTGGAAGACGGTTGCCAGACCGACGTCCATGGCATCCGAGGGTTTTCCCGGTGTGACCGTCTTGCCGTTGACCTGCAGTGTTCCGCCGTCCTTGGGGTGAACGCCCGACAGGATTTTGACCAGGGTGCTCTTGCCGGCTCCGTTGGCTCCAAGGAGAGCATGGATCTCACCCGGCATTACAGAGAGGTCAGCGGATCGCAATGCAACTACGGGGCCAAAGCTCTTGGCGACGTATTCCACTTGTACGAGTGGTGGCAGGGTTTCCATGATTTCTCGAGTCGGTGGTGTGGGGTGCCCCGGCACCCCACACCAACTGCTTTCTTCCTACGCGTCCTGAGGGGCGACGCAGTCGGTTACTGCGCTACCCGGGTAGGACGTGTACGGATCGATCTCGACGTATGTGCTCCACCAGTCATGCTGGTCGGGGTCATACGCCCCTTCCAGTGCGCCCTTGTCGGTGTACGGGAAGGTCAACGGTGTCAACAGCGTGGTGCTCGCGGGGTTCTCGCCCTTGAGCGCCGCGATGGCGATCGAAGCACCGACGCCACCGATGGCCGGCGGGTTGGTGACTGAAACACCGGGTGCAACGCCGTCGAGGAGACGCTTGATCATTCCGTTGTTGTCAGCACCCACGACCGGGACCGGATCGACTCCGGCGACGGCGAATTGGTCGACGACTACGAGGTCAATGCCCGATGTCCAGATTCCGTCCACCTCTTGGGTGGTGAGCAGGTCGAGGGCCATTTCGGCTCCCGCTGCGCCGTCCCAACCGGTGAAGTCCTCCCAGACAATCTCGATGTCCGGATAGTTGGCGAGGGCTTCGTGGAACCCGGTGTCGCGGTCGGTATCGGCCGGCACGCCGTCAATACCACGCATATAGGCGACCTTGCCGGATCCACCGAGCTCGTCGAAGAGCCACTCGGCTCCGAGACGGCCGTAGGCGACCTGGTCATTGGTTGCTACATAGGCGCCATCGGCGGTAACCGCCTGGTCAATGGCCACGACGACGATTCCCTGAGCGATGGCCTCTTCGAGAGCATCGTTGAGGGCCTCGCGGTCCGTCGGGTTGAGAATGATCGCGTCCACGCCCTGAGAGATCAGGGACTCGATGTGCGAGATCTGCTCGGTTGGCCCGCCGTCCTCGTTGATGAGGACAACCTCTGTCACCACACCGCTTTCGGTGGCCTCTGCGTAGATCGCGCAGACCATCTGCTCACGCCAGCCGTTGCCGACGAGGGTGTTGCTAACGCCGATGACGAACTCATCGTCGCTAGCACTGTCGCCACCACATGCGGCTACCACCAGTGCCAGCACACCGAATAGGGCCGCCAGCCGTATGCCTCTACTTTTCTTCATTCTTCCTCCTGTTTCTTTTCTTCGTGCCGTCTTTGCGGCCTCTTGTCCTTGTTTTCGTCCTTGAGTGTGGAATCCGTCGCATCAATCACCCGACCCCTACGGCCTCACCGGCCAGTACCGATTCAATGGCACCGGGGGTGAGCACGTGGTCGATCACCATGGCCGCCGCTCCGGTAACACCGGCTCGGTCGCCCAGGGTGGATGTGATTATCTGAAGGTCTTGCGTGGAGAGCGTGGTCGATCGCTGGTAGACGATCTCTCTGATTCCGGCGATCAGCGGCTGTTCCGCTTCGGCCATGTCCCCGCCGATCATGATCACGGCAGGGTTGAGAAGGTTGACCATCGTGGCCAGTACCTGCCCGACGAGGCGGCCTGCGCCGCGAACTGCCCTGATGGCGTCCTTGTCTCCCTTTTGTACCAGTGCGACGACCTCACGGCTTCCGTGCACATCATGGCTTATTGCCCTCAGGCTTTCGGCGATGGCGGCCCCACCTGCGGAGGCCTCGAGGCATCCGTTGTTGCCGCATCTGCAAACCACATCGTCTCCGCCTGCCTGGACATGTCCTATGTCACCGGCGGCGCCGTGTGCGCCGCGGTGGAGATGTCCGCCCATGATGAGACCGGAACCGATCCCGGTGCCGATCTTGACGAAGATGAAGTCCTCCACCTTGGGCGACATGGACCAGTACTCCCCGAGCGCCATGATGTTGACGTCGTTGTCCACCAGCACTGGGACGTCATAGACCTCTTCGAATCTGGAGGCAACGGGATACTCGTTCCACCCGGCCATGATCGGCGGGTTGACGGCCACACCACGGTCGAAGTCGACCGGACCGGGGAGGCCGATGCCCACTCCGCGAATGTCCTCGGCCGGGCGTCCGGTTTCGCCTACCAGCTCATCGAAGGTTCTCCCGAGCCAGGCCAGCACTTCCTCGGGGCCTGAGTCGATGTCGACTTCGGCGGTGGTCTCGGCGAGTGACTCGGCGAGAAGGTTGGTGACTGCAACACGCGAGTGGGTGGCTCCGAGGTCGGCCGAGAGAATGAGGCCGGCGTCGCCGTTGAAGCCAAGAACAGATGCAGGTCTTCCACCGGTGGAGGGGGCCCCACCGACAGCGACAACGAGACCAGCCGCCATGAGAGCATCGACACGGTGAGCGATTGTTGATCGGGCCAAACCGGTTATTTGTCCCAGTTCCCCCCGGGTGGTGGCTCGACCGGAACGGATCAGTCCGAGTAGATCACCCGGTGTGTCCGATTCGAGTCCGACGGTGTGTTGCCCATTTCCCACAGTTTTGCGACTATGCCAGAGACTTTTGTATCTGTCAAGAGCATAAGTAGGAATCTTTTGACTTTGTCCAAGAATATGACGTAAGTCACGTTCTGTGGTTTCAGATCACTCCGGTGCCTTTATCGATGACTTTCGCGAGGCGGTGGGAATGATCTGCATAGGCAAGGTCGAATAGCTCTTCCGATCGCTCCGGTCCGACCAGTGAGGAACTGGTCAGGACGACAGGAGTGGTGCCGCGGGCGAGCAACAACTCGGCAACCCTGACCTTCAACTCGTTGACGACTGTGGCATTCGCAAGCGTCGATCCCGGCCCAATCGGCATCTCCAGACCTTCCAGTGTCACC
>Ga0255054_10002368_pt1 | contig 10819 bp, 6 predicted proteins | sample JV7_2_23_MG_FD_188634 | JGI IMG/M metagenome (GOLD analysis project Ga0255054, IMG submission 188634) | Seawater microbial communities from Jervis Inlet, British Columbia, Canada - JV7_2_23 | ecosystem: Environmental > Aquatic > Marine > Inlet | place: Canada: British Columbia | collected... | reverse complement strand
AATACTTCTGGTTCCCTTTTTTGATCTTTACTTCCCTGACCTTGTTCTCTGTCCTAACCCTGATCCATTACAAGGAAAAATAATATCTATTCTCTGTCCTGAAGCCTGGAAATCTTCTGCATCCGTTCCATGGAGAAGGCATTATCAGTATCCTGCAGATGAGAGTATATAATCAGCGCTTTTTTCCACAGGTCGCTGGCAATATCATGATCTCCGGTCTCTTCATACAGGTCTCCGGTTTCGCTCAGGACATCAGCCATTTTTTCCAGATGCCTGTCCATAAACTTAACTTTTTCGGTCAGCAACTGGATGATCTTGTCGGCCGGAGTTTCCAGGATAAGGTCAAGGGGGAGATTCAGATTGTCATTATAGTTCTGCCTGATCTCATCCAGGCTCAGGCTTGCCGCGCCGGTCCCTTTAAGCCCCAGCAGGTAAGCGAGCATCTGGGCCAATACCTGGCCCATCTGCTCGATCTGCTGCATCAAGTAATCTCGTTTCTCAGTTCTCATCTTTTCCGGTGGATTTTAAGATGTGGAATCATTAAAATTACTAAAATAACCTTTTGCTGATACCCGGAACGGATTTTTGTAGCAGCCAGCTCTATGCTATATTTGGCCATTTAAAATCCACGACCTGCCAGAAATATGTGTGAATGTATATAAAGGCATAACTTGTAAATTGTTAACCTCGGATAATGTTTACTTTTGATTAATAATATATATTAAATATATTTGTCCGCGATGAGCTTAATGACTTACATAAAGAAAGAGCTTACAGGTCTTACAGAACATTTAAAGAAAGCATTTCATAGTGGATGAGAATGGTATACCTGTAAACGAATAAAGCAGGAAGAGGCCGTTCTCAGGAGAAACTGGGAGCGGTTTTTTTTTATACTGCCCTGAAGCGAATGGAAGGAAAAAATATGAATAAGAGACCCCGACAGCAGGGATTATACCGACCCGAGTTCGAGCATGATAATTGTGGGATAGGATTTGTAACCCATATCCGCGGACGGAAATCCCATGATATCATAAAGATGGGATTGGAGGTTCTGGAGAACATGACACACCGTGGTGCTGAAGGAGCTGATAGCAAGACAGGTGACGGTGCAGGTATACTCATCCAGGTACCCAGGGATTTTTACCTGATCCAGGGGTACAATGTACCTCCTGAGGGGCAGTTCGGCACAGGGATTATATTTCTGCCTAAAGATGAGGCACAGGCTGGGCAGTGTCTCGAGATATTTGAAAGCATATTGATGGAGGAAGGGGTCAACATCATTGATTACAGGGAGGTCCCCAGAAATCCCGAGGTAATCGGGGAATTGTCCAGAGCTGTTGAGCCGGCGATGAAGCAGGTGCTTTGTGAGGCTGACCTGGACCAGCTTGACCTTGAAAGAAAGCTGTATGTAGTAAGAAAGAGGACGGAAAATGCCATCCTCAAGTCAGCCATTCCCCAGAAAGATCATTTCTATATACCCAGCCTTTCTACCCGTGTCCTTATTTATAAGGGAATGCTGACTTCTGAGCAACTGCGGGAATACTACCTCGATCTTCAGGATAAGCGATTGTCAAGTGCCATTGCCCTGGTACATTCCAGATTTTCCACCAATACCTTCCCATCATGGGACCTGGCGCAGCCTTTCCGGTTGCTGGCACATAATGGGGAGATCAATACCATCAAGGGGAACAGGTACTGGATGGAAGCGCGGGAATCGCTGCTTGAATCACATTACCTGGGTGAAGATCTCAACAAGATCTATCCTCTGATAGAACCCGAGAAATCCGATTCGGCCAGTCTGGACAATATCCTGGAATTCATGTACCTGACGGGTAAGTCCCTGGCGCATGCAGTTTCCATCCTGGTGCCCGAATCATTTAATTCGAAGAATCCCATATCAGAAGAACTCAGGGCCTTTTATGAATATCATTCCACCTTCCTTGAGGCATGGGACGGGCCTGCCTCATTGATATTTTCCGATGGCCGTTACATAGGGGGGACCCTTGACAGGAACGGGCTGAGACCTTCACGTTATATCATCACTAATACCGATGTTATGGTAATGGGATCGGAGGTAGGCGTGAAATATTTTCCGCCTCAGGAGATTGTTGAAAAAGGGAGGCTCAGACCCGGAAAAATGCTGCTGATTGATACCAGGGAAGGAAAAATTCATTATGACCCGGAGTTAAAAGAATCACTGGCCACTCATAATCCTTACAGGAAATGGCTTTCACGGAACATGGTCAACCTTACAGATATCGAGGTAGGGAGGCGGGTGTCGCCAGACATGGGAGATCTGCATAACTGTTACCGGAAGGCATTCGGGTACAGTAAGGAGGATATTGAATTCATCATTTCCCGGATGGCTGAAAAAGGCCAGGAACCCGTGGGCAGTATGGGAAACGATACACCCCTGGCCGTACTTTCCGATAAACCACAGCGTTTGTTTAACTATTTCCGGCAATTATTTGCCCAGGTGACCAATCCTGCCATAGATCCCATCCGTGAAGAAATGGTTATGAGTCTTTCAGGTTATATAGGATCTTTTCAGGATAATCTGCTTCATGAGGGACCCGAACACAGCCATATGGTAAAGCTGAAGGTTCCCATTGTCAGCAATACCTATTTTCAGGTTATTAAAAACTTGAGATACAAAGGATTCAGTACAAGGACCATTCCGCTTCATTTCCGGGTAAGCCAGGGAAAGAAAGGCCTTGAACGGGCTGTGAAAAATGTTTGCGAGCTTGCCGAAAAGGCAGTGGATGATGGTAAAAACTATATTATCCTTTCAGACCGCGGGATAAGCCCTGAACTGGCACCCATTCCTTCCTTGCTGGCTGTTTCCGCCGTACATCACTACCTGATCAACAAGCGCAAGAGGATGCAGATTGACATCATCGTGGAAACCGCTGAAGCAAGGGAAGTTCATCATTTTGCCCTGCTTTTCGGATATGGTGCTTCTGTGATCAATCCCTATATGGCTTTTGCCGTGATTGAGAGGCTGGTAAAGGAAAGGATCATACAGGTCGATTATCGGCGGGCAGAAGAAAACTATATCAAGGCCATCAATAAAGGATTGCTCAAGATCCTTTCCAAGATGGGGATATCTACCCTTAGGTCCTACCGTTCAGCCCAGATATTTGAGACAGTGGGACTTGACCACGATATGGTGGAAAAATATTTCAAAGGCACCATCAACAGGATAGGGGGGATAGGGATGCAAGAGCTTGCCCGGGAAGCACTGATCCCTCATAAGGGAGCATTCCATAAATCCTGTGAAGATTACACCATCCAGTCAACCGGTAATTACCACTATCGTATCAAAGGTGAGCATCATGCCTGGAATCCGGAAACCATCACCCATTTGCAATGGGCAGCTAGAACAAATGACTATGAAAGGTTTAAGGTTTTTTCCAACCTGGTCAATGAGCAGAACCAGAAACCTGCCTTTTTACGGGGATTTTTCCGGCTGAAAAAGAATCCGATCGACATTGAGAAGGTAGAACCGGTTGAAGCCATTTTCAAACGCTTTGTTACAGGAGCCATGTCTTATGGATCCATTTCCAGGGAGGCTCATGAGGCCCTTGCCATTGCCATGAACCGGATTGGTGGGCGGAGCAACACGGGGGAAGGGGGAGAGGACCCCGAGCGGTTCACTCCGCGTTCGGACGGTAGCAGTGCAAGAAGTTCCATCAAACAGATCGCTTCAGGACGCTTCGGTGTTACCAATTATTACCTTGTGAATGCAGATGAAATTCAAATAAAGATAGCACAGGGAGCCAAGCCTGGAGAAGGTGGGCAGCTACCCGGACACAAAGTGGATGAGATCATTGCCAAAACACGGTATGCCATGCCGGGGATCACTTTGATATCTCCGCCACCACACCATGATATCTATTCTATCGAAGATCTTGCCCAACTGATCTTTGACCTGAAGAATGTCAATCCAAAGGCGAAGGTCAGTGTGAAACTTGTGTCCGCCTCAGGGGTTGGAACCATCGCTGCCGGTGTAGCTAAAGCCGGTGCTGATATCATTACTATCAGCGGGTCAGAAGGAGGGACCGGTGCAAGTCCGTCCAGTTCCATCAAGCATGCTGGTCTTCCTTTAGAGATCGGCCTGTCTGAAACCCAGCAAACCCTCATCATGAATAATTTGCGACGCAATGTAATATTGCAGACAGATGGTCAGATGAAAACGGGACTCGATATTGTCCAGACTGCCATGCTGGGGGCGGAGGAGTATGGATTCGCTACCGGTGCATTAATCACGCTTGGTTGTGTCATGATGAGGAAATGTCACCTGAATACCTGTCCTGTCGGTATTGCCACCCAGGATGAGGAACTCAGGAAACGTTACAACGGGAAGGCAGACTACCTGGTGAATTATTTCACCTTCCTTGCGCAGGAGGTGCGGGAATTACTTGCGGAGCTGGGCTTATCCAAGATGGATGACCTGATCGGACGGGCTGACCTCATGGAGATCAAGATGCCAAAAGACCACTGGAAGGCTTCAAAGATCGATGTAGCGCCACTTTTACATATTCCAAAAGAGGCTGAGAACTTTGAAAGAAGATATATTCTTCCCAAGCGGGATCTTCCAGGCAAGGTTTTGGATCTAGAGCTAATAGAAAAGAGCCTTCCGGCACTCGAACAGAAGAATAAGGTTAAAATAAGGATGGGGATCAAAAATACTGATCGTGCGGTTGGAGCCATGTTATCTGGCAGGATATCAGAGTTACACGGATTAAAGGGCCTACCGGAGGATACCATTCATATTGACTTTAAGGGATCAGCCGGACAGAGCTTCGGGGCCTTCCTCAAAGAGGGCGTCACACTGAGGCTTGAAGGTGATGCGAATGATTATCTGGGAAAAGGATTGTCCGGAGGGAAAATCATTGTAGTTGCTCCAGAAGGTTCAAATTTTGCACCTGAGGAGAATGTCATCATTGGGAACACTGTTTTGTATGGTGCCACCAGCGGAGAGATATATGTCAACGGAATTGCCGGAGAAAGATTCTGTGTGCGTAATTCAGGAGCCCAGGCAGTCGTGGAGGGTGCAGGAGATCATTGTTGTGAGTATATGACCGGGGGAAGGACCATTGTCCTCGGCAAAGCAGGACGGAATTTTGCAGCAGGAATGAGCGGGGGGATCGCCTATGTGCTGGATGAAGAAGGCAGTTTTGATTATTACTGCAACATGGGTATGGTGGAGATATCCCTCGTTGAGGATCTCCAGGATATCCGTGAATTAAAGGAGTTGATCAGCAAGCATTTGAATTATACAGGCAGCCAGCGGGCAAAAACAATCCTTGATAATTGGGAAGAATTCCTGCCACAATTCATTAAGATCATACCCTATGAGTATAAAAGAGTGCTCGAAGAAGAGAAACTGGAAGCTCTCCGCAAAAAGATCCAGGCAGTGGAAACAGATGTGGAGAACCAGGAAAGCAGTTTGTTTTAGATCGTAAAATTATCAGAAGATGGCAGATCCCAGGGGATTTTTAAAGATAGACAGGAAGGAGGCTGGTAACAGGCCTTTGCGGGACCGGATACATGATTTCGGTGAGGTAGAACAGACCCTGAATTCGGCGGATAGAAAAATGCAGGCAGCCCGTTGCATGGATTGCGGGATACCCTTTTGCCACTGGGCATGCCCGGTGATCAATGTCATTCCTGAGTTTCAGGATGAATTGCATAAAGGGGATTGGAAGAAGGCCAGCGACGTGCTCCACTCTACCAATAATTTTCCTGAGTTTACCGGAAGGATCTGTCCTGCTCCATGTGAAGCAGCCTGTGTGCTAACCATTGATAAGTCACCGGTCACCATCAGGGAGAACGAGGGTGCCATTGCAGAAATGGCATTCCGTGAGGGCTATATCACAGCCCAGCCACCGGTGAACAGAACAGGCAAGAAAGTAGCTGTGATTGGATCTGGTCCTGCGGGACTCGCATGTGCGGATCAGCTTAATAAGGAAGGCCATAAGGTCACGGTTTATGAAAAGGAGGATGCTATTGGGGGACTTCTGCGGTACGGGATCCCTGACTTTAAACTGAATAAAGAAGTTGTGGACAGGCGTCTGCAGGTATTGATCGAAGAAGATATTGAATTTCAGACATGTATGGAGGTTGGTGTCAACCTCGACATCAAAGAACTGGTTGATCATTATGATGCGGTCTGTATTGCTATTGGTGCTGAAGAACCCCGTGATCTCCCGGTCGAGGGACGGGACCTGGAAGGGATACATTTCGCTATGGACTTCCTCAGACAGCAGAACAAGATAAACAGTGGACAGGAAGTTCCTTATGATTACCTTATCAATGCCAGAGATAAAAATGTAGTTGTGCTGGGTGGAGGTGATACCGGATCTGATTGTGTAGGTACTGCGGTGAGACAGGGAGCCAAATCCATAACACAGATAGAGATCCTCCCCAAACCCAGGGAAGTTGATGGTAAAGAAAACCCTGAATGGCCCTATATGGGGAAGGTACTGAAAACCTCGACTTCGCATGAAGAGGGCTGCAAAAGGTTATGGAGCCTTTTTACCAGTAAATTCCTGGAGGATATGAGATCAGTAAGAGGACTCGAACTGGTGGAAGTTGAATGGGTAAAGGATGACTCCGGCAGGATGAACATGAAGGAGATCCCGGGGACGGAAGAAACCATCGAAGCAGAACTCGTTTTGTTGTCACTCGGTTTTTTAAATCCTGTTCAGGAGGGTGTCATAGACAAATTGGGACTGAAAGTCAGCAACCGTAAAAATATTATGACGGACAGCAGGTTCCAGACAAGCCATCCCAAAGTTTTCGCCGCCGGCGATGCCCGGAACGGTGCAAGTCTTGTAGTGACAGCTATATACTCGGGCCGGCAGGCCGCAGAGAACATCCATGAGTTCCTATGCTCTCAAGATAAATAAAATTTCCTGCCTGGATTAATCTAAAATCCCTTGAACCTTATTGCAATTAATAATATAATTACTATTTTAGGAACCAAATTGTAAGTAAATGAGTTGTTTTACAAATACTTCAACATGGATTTGGCGGTGGCGCTGGCAAAGTTTCAGGACTGTGTTGTAAGCAATATGTAAAACAATAAAAAAATATGGGGCATGTTGGTTACAACGTGCCCTTTTTGTATCCGCTTGTCAACAACGAAAAGCAAATAGTTCATAAACCATTAAACCGAAGAGTCATGAGTAAAAGTACCAAAGTTTTTTTATCAGAGAAGGAGATGCCGAAGCAATGGTATAACCTTGCGGCAGATCTGCCAACACCTTTGCAACCACCGCTTGGACCGGACGGAAATCCTATCGGACCCGAAATGCTGGCGCCTGTTTTTCCAATGAACCTGATCGAACAGGAGGTAAGCCAGGAAAGGTGGATAGATATCCCCGAGGGGGTGATGGAGTTGCTGGCCCGCTGGCGGCCAACCCCGCTTCACAGGGCATATGCGCTTGAACAGGCATTGGGAACTCCTGCCAAGATCTATTACAAAAATGAAAGTGTTTCCCCTGCCGGCAGTCATAAACCTAATACTGCAGTGGCCCAGGCATGGTATAACAAGGAGTTCGGGATCAAAAAGCTAACCACTGAGACCGGAGCCGGCCAGTGGGGGTCTGCCCTTGCTTTTGCCTGTTCAATACTGGGACTCGAATGTAAGGTGTTCATGGTACGTGTAAGTTTTGACCAGAAACCATTCCGGAAAATGTTGATGGGGGCCTGGGGGGCCAATTGTATTGCCAGTCCAAGTACAGAAACCAGGGCAGGCCAGGCCATCCTTGATAAAATTCCGGATACTCCGGGGAGCCTTGGAATTGCTATTTCCGAAGCCATCGAAGCGGCTGTTACGGATGAATCCGGGGAAACCCGATACAGCCTGGGTTCCGTCCTGAACCATGTGATGTTACACCAGACTATTATCGGCCAGGAAGTAAAGAAACAACTGGAAATATTTGGTGAAAAAACACCGGATGTGGTAATAGGTTGTGCCGGAGGCGGAAGTAACTTTGCAGGTATCGCTTTCCCCTTTGTCGCTGATAAGATCCATGGAGCAGATATTGATATCATCCCGGTTGAACCGGCATCATGTCCTACCCTGACCCGGGCACCTTTCCTTTATGACCATGGTGATGTGGCAAAAATGACACCGCTGCTGCCCATGTATTCACTGGGACACGAGTTTATTCCTCCGCCTATTCATGCAGGTGGGCTGCGCTACCATGGAATGTCTCCCCTTGTTTCTGCAGCAGCGGTGGAAGGATTAGTGAGTCCAAGGTCCATACACCAGTTGGAATGTTATGAATCAGCCATTCTCTTTGCCAAGACCGAAGGTATTGTAGTGGCACCCGAAACCAGCCACGCAGTGGCAGCCACCATCCAGGAAGCTAAAAAAGCCAAAGAGGAAGGAAAGGAGAAAGTCATTCTATTCAACCTGAGTGGGCACGGTATGATGGACCTGGTTGGATATGATAAATTTCTGAACGGGGAATTAACTGATTATGCATTGCCTGAGGAAGATATTCTGAAGTATACCGATCCTCTTGCTGATCTGCCGAAGCCGAGTACAGCAAAAACCGGGAAATGGTAGGGATTATTTCAGGGATATTAAAACGGCGCTGAAAATCTTGCCAGCAACATTTATAGGCCCCGTTTTAATATCCCTGAAAAGAATAATCCTGCGTGGAAAATGGAGAGGGTGTCTCAAAAGAGACACCCTCTATTAGTTTAAAAGTTTGGAGTGCAATTATGGAACGTTTAATTTCATTCATATTTCTTCCGATTTCCATGGGGTAAAAATGAATAGACTGGATAATATTTTCAGGATCAATGACATAAACACCCCTGACGTCTTTATTTGCACCGTCCGTATTGTATTGTCCAATCTACAGGGAAATACCAAATACAAAATGTACTTTCTTAGCCTGCGGATTGGTAATAAATGATGCCTGAATCGGAAGACTGAACTTTTCTGTAATTTTAATGTCTTTGCTGGCAGAGATCCCCAGGTTTACAACATTGAATTTACCATCTGTAGTATAGAAACCATTACCTGCACCGAGGAAAATGGCAAGTATTGAAAAGCTGTATCCCAGCTCAAAGTAGGTTGAGTTCTGTGAATCATAGGCGAAATTATATCCAACCATAAATGTAAGGGGAAGATTTTCCAGGCCATTAAAAATGGCTATGCCTTCGAGAATATGGGCGGACGAATCCCCCCGGAATTCATAGTAATCGTAGCCGAATATTTCATCAGGGAAAAAATAATCTGTAATTCCTATGGTGACAATATCACTGAATGTATAGGTCGCATACAGGTCCAGTTCCTGTACACCGGGGAGGTTTGTTGTATAGGCTCCCCATACTCCTAGGGCAAAACCACCCAGCCCAAGTTCCATGTAGGGCTGAATACTGGGAGATGATCCATAATCTGTCCCCCTCCATACATACCGGCTCATAAAGTCTACTCCAATACTTATAGGGGAACTTTTCTCTTCTTCCTGTGCTTTGACCTGTACCGTGGTGTTTAGAAGTATTGTAATCGTAAACAGGAATACCAGCAATGATGTAATTCTATTCATAACGCACATGATTAAGGTTTGTACTTATCTATTCGTTGTAAAACTATATAAAATATATTAACACCCCCTATAAAACGTCATTAAAATAATAATAAATATATTAAATATTGTAAATAGACGAAATAATGGGGGGGGGTATATGAAAAAAATAGTATATTTATCCCGAGATGGGAATGCAGGTATGCAATCACCACAACATTGGCCAGGAATGAAAAACTGTATGTTTTATGAGCCAGCCTTGTAAGGCCGGCAGGGTGGGAAATTACATGGAGATCCCATTCGCTGCTGCAACAAACCGTATATAATCTGCGGCCAGTTTATATTCATCCGCAGTTTTCAGATGTTCTATCATCAGGGGAACATTATCCAGTTTGCTAAGCTCAGACAGAAAGGCGGTATAATCCATACTTCCGAGTCCAGCCCTGGTTTCGTCCAGTTGGGGTGTGTAAATATCTTCCCGGATGGTCATATCCTTGGCATGGCAGCTCCTGATATGAGGTCCCAGTTTCCTGAAACAATCCCTGATCATTTCACCGTTGTTGAAGAATATTTCGGGACTGGTGATCATGTTCATGGGGTCAAGGTGAACCGCAAATCTATCCCGGGCTATGGCCTTAAGCAGTCTCAGGTAGGAATCTGCAGAGTAGGGGAATGACCAGGGCATGGCTTCCAGTGCGAAATGGGTATGGCGTGGTTTTACCTCATCTATGATCTTGCGGGTCGATTCAACAACCATTTCAAAAGTTTCTTCGGTCAGGTTTTCCATATGCGGACCGGCCCAGTGTTCTTTGTTCCTGGACCCGCTCACATTCACGCAACAATTCGCACCGAGCTGGTCAGCCAACTGCAAGGACCTTGTACATTTCTCGAATGCTTCTTTTCGTTGTGTTTCATCCGGACTGATGGGATTGCTCCAGGCACCGACCTCGGCAATGATGATCCCGGCTTTTTTGGCAGCATTTGCATAAGCTTTGATGGTTATTTCATCGTCATTGATGCTGACCGGGGTGTATGAAGCCCTGTAGCCAAGTGCGGAAAGGGCATTGATCCATCCCTCGGGATCTTCATATTTCTCGAATACCGGAGCTCCAAGGGGTATGCTTGCGGGATTGGTATTTTTGGTTTTAAGTACACCTGCAGGTGATACAGCAAGAAATGCTGCAGCGCTGGCGGACATCCTGGTGAAATCCCGTCGGTTCATGTTTTTTTTCATCTGCTAAAATGTGACCGTGATTTTCTCCTGC
>Ga0255054_10002367_pt1 | contig 10819 bp, 10 predicted proteins | sample JV7_2_23_MG_FD_188634 | JGI IMG/M metagenome (GOLD analysis project Ga0255054, IMG submission 188634) | Seawater microbial communities from Jervis Inlet, British Columbia, Canada - JV7_2_23 | ecosystem: Environmental > Aquatic > Marine > Inlet | place: Canada: British Columbia | collected... | reverse complement strand
GACCGGGCCACCGTTGCTCGTTCAAAATGACCGATGTGACCCTCGACACAATCTCCAATCTTGCCAAGAAGCGTGGCTTTGTCTTTCAGTCCTCCGAGATCTACGGAGGGCTTCGATCGGCTTACGACTATGGACCTCTTGGCGTCGAACTGCTCCGCAACGTAAAGCAGGAGTGGTGGCGCTCGATGGTTCAGGAGCGTGCCGACATCGTCGGGCTCGACTCGGCGATCCTTCAGGCCCGCCAGGTCTGGGAGGCGTCGGGTCATGCCGAGGTGTTCACCGACCCTCTCGTTGAATGCCGCAACTGTCACAGCCGATTCCGTCTCGACAAACTCGGCGACCCCGATCAATGCCCGTCATGTGGAAAGCGGGGGACGTTCACTGATCCTCGCTTGTTCAACCTGATGTTCCGAACCCACATGGGTCCGGTCGACAGCGACGAGAACATGATCTATCTCCGACCGGAGACGGCCCAGGGGATCTTCACCAATTTCGAGAACGTCCGTCGCACCAACCGGCTCAAACTCCCTTTCGGGATCGCCCAGTTGGGTAAGTCGTTCCGCAACGAGATCACCCCGGGCCAGTTCGTTTTCCGGACCCGTGAGTTCGAGCAGATGGAGATGGAGTACTTCTGTGCCCCCGAGGAGAGCGCGGAGTGGTTCGCCTACTGGCAGGAGAATCGCTTTCAGTGGTATCTCGACCTCGGCATGACCGAGTCGAATCTCCGCATCCGTCCACACGACGACGACGAGTTGAGTCACTACTCGGCGGGCACGGTCGACGTCGAATACGACTTCCCCTGGGGATGGGACGAGTTGGAGGGGATCGCCAACCGGACCGACTTCGATCTCAAGCAGCACTCGGAGCACTCGGGAAAGGATCTGCGCTATTTCGACCAGGAGGCAAACGAGCGGTTCTTTCCTCATGTGATTGAGCCGGCGGCAGGGGCCACCAGGACGACCTTCGCGTTCCTCATCGACGGCTACACCGAAGAGCAGGTGAACGACGAAACCCGTGTGATCATGAAGCTCCACCATCGCCTCGCCCCCTACAAAGTGGCCGTGCTTCCGCTCTCCAAGAAGCCAGAGTTGATCGAGCCTTCAGAGAAGCTGGCGGCCGAATTGCGCAAACGCTGGATGATTGAGGTTGACGTAACCCAGGCGATCGGGCGTCGCTATCGCCGTCAGGACGAGATCGGCACCCCATACGCGGTGACTGTTGACTTCGAGAGCCTTGACGACCACGCGGTGACGGTGCGTGATCGCGACACGATGGCGCAGGACCGGGTTGGCATGGACGGCCTTGTTGCCTATCTCGACGAGAAGCTGACCTGAGATTTACAGTCCGTTATCGCATCGAGGGAGAGACTGGGGGCCGGTGATATGAGGTGAGTCGATCACTAATCGGATGGATCGTTGCTGCTGTCCTTGCCGTTGGCGGGGCCGCTCTTGCCTGGGTCTATTTCGCAGGTGGGTCGGGTGAGCCTTCGACCGAATTGACCACGCCCGACATCGCTGGGGAGACAACCATCGCTGGGTCAGCCGGAGGCAGCCCAGAGTTCGTTATCGATCCGACACAGTCACTCGCCACCTTCGAGATTGATGAGGAGTTGAGCGGGTCTCCCAACCATGTGGTCGGCACCACCAACGTTGTCGCCGGCCAGATCCAGGTGGATCCTTCAGATCTCTCTACGGTCCAGTTCAGCCAGATCATCATCAACGGCCGGACCTTTGCGACGGACTCGTCATTCCGGGATCGGGCGATACGTGGTCCGATCATCCTCAACTCTGCCGTCGATGAGTTCGAATTGATCACCTTCGACGTCGCATCGGTCGATGGGCTTTCAGGCTCGGCGTCGCCAGGGGACACGGTCGAGTTCACGCTCACCGGTGATCTGACCGTGCGTGGCACCACCAACGAGGAGACGTTCGACGTAACAGTCACCCTGAGGGATGAAGCAACTCTCACCGGTAGCGCCGAGACGACGGTTCTCCGCTCCGACTACGGCATCGGCATCCCCAGCGTCCCCAGGGTGGCCAACGTGGGTGATGAGGTCCTGATCCGACTCGAGTTTGTCGCGATATCCGGCTGACGTAGACATCCAGACTCCCGTCTGCCGACTCCGGAGGTCGGGGGATTCCTTATGATCGGCAGGCGATGGCAGAACGAGGCGACATAGACCGGGTGCGTGAGGCTTCGGACCTGGTTGACCTGATCGCCGAGGTCACCAAGGTCAAGAAGTCCGGCCGCAGCTATACCGCGATTTGCCCGTTTCACGAGGAGAAGACACCTTCGATGTCCGTTGACCGGGCGCGAGGGCTTTACCACTGCTTTGGCTGCGGCAAAGGAGGCGATGTCTTCACGTTTGTTCAGGAGACTCAGGGAGTCGACTTTGGCGAAGCCATTGAGCTTCTGGCGCGCAAGGCCGGGATCACCCTCGTCCGTGACCCGGAGGACGCCAAGCGGCGGGGCAAGCGGGGTGCTGCCGTCGAGGCCATCCAGCGCGCCATCGACTTCTATCACCAGCGGTTGAAGAAGGCACCCGAAGCCGGTCCGGCCCGGGCCTACCTCCGAAGCCGTGGATACGAGGTCGACCTGATCGACGAGTGGCGGCTGGGGTTTGCCGGTGTCGACTGGGACACGTTGACCAAGGACCTGAAGGCAGGCGGAGTCGCCGATCAGGCCATGCTGGACGGAGGACTCTCCAGACGTGGTCGTCATGGGCTCTTCGACGTCTTTCGAGGGCGGCTCATGTTTCCAATCCACGACCTGCGGGGTGACCCCGTGGGATTCGGCGCCCGGAAGATCGACGAGATCGACCCCGAGGTGACCAACAACCCCGATGCCAAGTATGTGAACTCTGCCGACTCGATCGTCTATCACAAGGCGCAGGTCCTCTTTGGTCTTCACCGGGCGCGGCGTTCGATGGACCACGACCATCCCGCTGTCGTAGTCGAGGGCTACACCGATGTGATCGCGATGCACCAGGCCGGAATCGAATCGGCGGTTGCCACCTGCGGCACGGCCCTCGGCGAAGGTCACTTCGATCTTCTCAGGCGTTTCGCCGACAAGGTTGTGCTCGCTTTTGATTCCGACGAGGCCGGCACGAAGGCGGCGTTGCGTGGCGACGAGTTGGAGGCGCCGTTCCGTCTCGACCTCGACCTGCGGGTGGCGGTGATGCCCGATGGGCTAGATCCCGCGGACCTGGTCCAGGAGGGACGTCACGACGAATTGGTCAAGGCGGTGGCATCGGCGAGGCCCCTGCTCGAGCACAGGATTGAATATGAGGTGAGCCGTCACGACCTGTCCGGGCCCGAAGGGCGAGCCCGTGCCCTCCATGCCGCGGCCGCCCAGGTGAGAAGGGTCTCCGATCCCATCGCCCGACGGGAGTACAGCCGGTTCGTCGCCCGTCTCGTGGGTGCCGACCTCGCCGACGTCGAGGCTGCGGTTGGTCGGGGACGTGGAAGTGCCGGCGTCGACAGCACAACAGCGGAGCGTCCGTTGGATCGGCTCGAGTCGCAGCTGCTTCGGGTCGCCGTGACGACTCCCGGCGAGCTCTCCGAGTTGACAGAGGACGACTTCGCCGACCCCAGGCTCCGGACAGCCTTTGTTGCCATCGCTGCCAGTCTCGAGTCTGGCGTGGAGGTGGACATCTCGAAGGTCGAAGACGCGGACGCCCAGGGAATTCTTCGATCGCTCCTTCTTGATGAGACACCTCCGGTCTCGGGTGAGGAGATGCTGTCGAGGGCCCGGGCGAGACGTCTCGACACCGAAATCGATCGGATCGAGGCCGATCTCCAGAGTTTGGATCCTGAGAGCGATGCCTATTCCGACATGCTGCGTCGCTTGGTAGCTTTACAGAAGGAAAAGCGAGCCAAATCGGAACCGTGAACTCAGAACTCAAAGATGTCGTAGCGGCCCTGCTCATAAGGGGAAAGCATCGAGGGTTCCTCACGATGGTCGAGGTCCAGCAGGAGCTGGAGGATGCTGAGGCCAGTGGTGAGGCCTTCGAGGAGGTCGCCGGTGTGCTCCGGGGCAAGGGGATCAAGCTCACAGAGGAAGGCCCGAGTGTCACCGAGGACTTCATCGAGGTCGGCCAGATCTCGGTGTCCGACCCGGTTCGCCTCTATCTCAATGAGATTGGCCGATACCCCCTCCTCACCGCCCAGCAGGAGGTCGAACTGGCCATGCAGATGGAGGCCGGCCAGCGTGCCCACAAGCGCCTTCTCGATGGGGACATGGCCGAGGAGGACGTCTCCTTCCTGGAGCACGAGATTGTCATCGGGGATGCGGCCCAGAAGCAACTTGTCCAATCCAATCTGAGACTTGTCGTCGCTCTCTCCCGTCGATACGTAGGCCGGGGGATGGCGTTGCTCGACCTCATCCAGGAGGGCAACGTGGGTCTTATGCGAGCGGTAGAACGCTTCGACTACCGGAGAGGATTCAAGTTCTCAACCTATGCGACGTGGTGGATCCGTCAGGCCATATCGAGAGCCATCGCGGACCAGGGTCGCACCATTCGCATGCCGATCCACGTGCTCGACTCCGTGAACAAGCTCACACGCGCCCAGCGGGAACTGACCCAGCAGCTGGGAAGAGCCCCGACGGTCGAAGAGCTTGCAGCGGACCTCGACCTCGAAGCGACACGCGTCGCCGAGTTGCAGCGGATTGCCCAGGACACCGTCTCGCTGGAGACGCCGGTCGGTGAGGATGCCGACGGAACACTTGGTGATCTGGTCGAGGACCTCGACTCGATCCAGCCGTCGGATGTCGCTGCTTTCGCGTCGTTGCAGGATCAGCTCGCTCGCGCCCTCGAGGGTCTCAACGACCGGGAGCGTGAGGTGCTGATCATGCGCTTTGGCCTGGCCGACGGTCGGATGCGCACCCTCGAAGAGGTCGGCTCTCACTTCAAGGTGACCAGGGAGCGGATTCGCCAGTTGGAGACAAAGGCTCTGGCCAAGCTGCGCCACCCTGACAAATCGGGGCGTCTCGAAGGCTTCCTCGAGGCCGACTGAATCGCCCTGTCGTGTGCAGTGGTGCGCGCTGAGCGCGCACCACTGCACACGCAGTCGTCTCACGTGCCACAATCGGCCCATGAGGTTTCGCACAGGAATGCTCGTTGGCGCCGCCGCCGGGTATGTGCTCGGAGCCCGTGCGGGCCGGGAGAGATACGAGCAGATCAAGCGTTGGGCCGTCACGGCCCGTCAACACCCTGCAGTGGGGCAGTTGGCCGATCAAGCCGGAGGGCTGGTAGACGCCGGCCGCTACACCGTGGCTGCCGGGCTCTCGGCAGGGGCCAAAGGTCTCAAGACGGTGGAGACAAGGGTCGACTCGGAGTAGAAGAATCCGATTGGTAATCTGACCGGGCCAGTCGGCACCATTCCGCGGTAGCTCAATTGGCAGAGCAGTGGACTGTTAATCCATTGGTTGTAGGTTCGAGTCCTACCCGCGGAGCCCAGGTTCTGTCCGTCACCGTAGGGTCTGTTGCGTGGGACCTAGGGCGTACACGTGTTCGGGCGTAGCCAATGTGTAGCCGTAGGAGTCAGCCGCTTCCAGTGTCGGAGAAAGGACTCGAACCTTCACGAGCACAGATGGCTCACTAGGCCCTCAACCCAACCCTGTCCATACCGTCCAGTGTCAACCAGTGTCAACCAGTGTCGGAATGGTAGGTCATACAGGGCGATTCCCGGTGTCGTAGTCCAAGTCGTGCCGTCTGGTATCGGGCAGTTGCAGCCCGTATGGCTGCATTTTGGCTGCGCCTGGAGAGCTAGGCATCGGTCTCCGGCTCGTCCTGAATCTGGTCTACGTAGCTTCTGACGTACGCGGCTGCGCTTTCGAATCTCGTAGCAGCCTGCAGGGCAACCTGCAGGGACTGATCGGTAGACCCCTTTCTGGATTGCTTCTCGCTCTTCTTGAGAAGATAGACGCCGGTTTGGGCCACCTCGATGGCGTACGGAATCACTTGGCCCAGATACATGCTCATAGGTCGAAGCCTGTAGGCGATAAAGAACGGGAGTCGCTCGTTGCCGCAGGGAACCCCCGCTTGTCTTCTCGCCTTGATTGGACGGTCGGGGGGTTCCAGTGTTGGGTTCGATCCGCCCATTGAACCTCCCCGGGTTCTGCGCAGGTTCCAGACTTTGAGAGGATGGAGTTATGGCAGAGCAGCGAAGGCCGGGGAGATACCCGGCGGAGTTCCGTGAGCGGGCGGTGCGGATGGTGTTTGAGGCTGAACAGCATTGTGATTCGCAGTGGGAGGCGATCTGTTCGGTTGCGGAGAAGCTGGGTCCGACCTCGGAGACGGTACGGAGATGGGTGCGTCGGGTTGAGATCGATGAGGGTCGTCGGCCGGGGTTGACCTTTGATGAGCGGGAGCGGCTGAAACAGTTGGAACGTGAGGTCCGGGAGCTGCGTCGGGCTAATGAGATTCTGAAGGCGGCTTCGGCTTTCTTCGCGGCCGAGCTCGACGGCCCCAGGATCTGATCATGTTTATCGACGTCCACCGGGAGCGTTTCGGGGTCGAGCCCATCTGCAGGGTTTTGCAGTTGGCTCCGTCAACGTATTGGTCTCAGAAACGTCGGCCGCGGTCGGCTCGGTCGATCCGAGACGAGCAGCTCAAACCCGAGATTGTCCGGGTGTATGAGGAGAACTTTGGGGTGTATGGGGCACCGAAGATCTGGGCTCAGCTGAACCGGGAAGGGATCAGGGTGGCTCGTTGTACGGTGGAACGGCTGATGAGTGACCTGGGATTGCAAGGCGCGGTCAGAGGAAAACCGAAACGGACCACTATCCCAGCCGATGATCGGGATGGCCGGCCGGCTGATCTGGTCGACCGCCAGTTCACCGCTGCTGCTCCGAACCTGTTGTGGGTGGCCGACCTGACCTATGTGAGGGCCTGGTCCGGATTCGTCTATGTGGCGTTCATCACCGACGTGTTCAGCCGTCGTATCGTCGGATGGCAGGCCTCGAGGTCGTTGAGAACCGACCTGGCGCTCCACGCTTTAGAACAGGCGATCTGGGAGCGGAACCGTGGCGGTGTCGACCTCGAAGGCCTCGTCCACCACAGTGATAGAGGAGTGCAATACCTGTCGATCAGATACACCGAACGGCTCGCCCAAAACGGTGTCGTCTCATCGGTCGGATCGAAAGGCGACTCCTACGACAACGCCCTCGCCGAGTCGATCATCGGCCTCTACAAGACCGAACTTGTCCGTAACAAAGGACCCTGGAAAGGACTCGACGACCTCGAACTGGCCACTCTGGAATGGGTCGACTGGTTCAACCACCGACGCATCTTCCACCAGCTGGGACGAATCCCACCAGCCGAATACGAGGAGAACCACTACCTTCAAACCGAGTCAGACCACCAGGTCGAAACTCACACCACCGAGCCTGCATGAAACCCGGGGAGGTTCAAACCCGGGGAGGTTCAGTGTGTGTTGCGTCGGTTGTCGGTGTTGGAGAAGGCTGAGGTTTGGGATCGGTTCGAGGGGGGTGAGTCGCAGCGGTCGATCAGCCGCCGGTTAGGTCGGTCGCCGTCGACGATCCGGACTCTGCTGGTGTCGTCGAGGTTCCGTCGGCCGGTGTCTTCTGCTGAGTGGTCGTCGTTGCGGTTGTCGTTGACTGAACGTGAGGAGATCTCTCGGGGGTTGGCTGCTGGCGAATCGTTGAGATGTATTGCTGGCCGTTTGGGTCGTGCTCCGTCGACGGTAAGCCGTGAGGTGGCCGCCAACGGTGGTCCGCACCGTTATCGAGCAACGACAGCTCACCAGGCGTCTCGACACCGGGCCCGACGTCCGAAACCAGCCAAGCTTGCTTGTAACCACCAGCTCAGGGAGGTGGTGGAAGCGAAGCTCGAGTTGTGGTGGTCACCGACACAGATATCAGACTGGCTGACCGACACATACGGTGACACCGAGGGAATGCGAGTGAGCCACGAAACCATCTATCAGTCGTTGTTCATCCAGGGCAAAGGCTCGTTGCGTAAGGAGTTGTGGCGTTGTTTACGCACTGGTCGAGCCACGAGACGTCCTCAAGGACGACCGGCGTCGACCAAAGGCCAGATCCGGGACATGGTGATGATCTCCGAGCGACCTGCCGAGGTTGAGGATCGGGCTGTTCCGGGTCATTGGGAAGGCGACCTTCTCATGGGAGCCCGCCAGACGGCAATCGGGACTCTGGTGGAACGCTGGTCCCGGTATGTGATGCTCTTCTCGTTGCCCGAGGGGAACACTGCCGAGGCTGTCCGTGACGCTCTCACCGAAACAGTTCAACGGCTCCCCGACCATCTCTGGCAGTCGCTGACCTGGGATCAAGGCAAAGAAATGGCCCAACACGTCCAGTTCAGTGTCGACACCGGCGTCGACGTGTTCTTCTGTGATCCCAAGAGCCCATGGCAGCGCGGATCGAACGAGAACACCAACGGACTACTACGCCAATACTTTCCCAAAGGAACCGACATGTCCAACCTCACCCAAGAAGACCTCGACCAGGCTGCCTACTCGCTAAACACTCGCCCTCGACAAACCCTCGGAGGGATGACACCATCCGACAAACTCGCCGAAACGTTGCAATGACCACTTGATCTCGCAGCACTTATGGCGCTCTTCTGCTCTATCCGTGGGTCAGTTTTCGGCTTGGGAGTTGGGGTGGGTGGCTTCCGAGGGCGAGTAGTGCGAGTGCGATTAGGGGTTGGGGGCCGTGGAACCCGTAGGCGATCCGGGTTAGTAACCGGATCTTGGTGTTTGTTGATTCGATGAGTCCTTGGGATAGGCCGTGGTCGAGGTTGGCGTCGATCGCTGCACGATGTTTCGTGACCCTCTTGGCGAGGTGGATAAACGCGGGGAGCTGTGAACGGCGGGCCCAGACCAGCCATTTGTCGAGTGCTGTCTTGCCTTCTTCTCCTTTGACGGCGAACACGTAGCGGAGGCCTTCTTTGAGTAGGTAGGCCCGCCACAGTCTCGGATCGGTTTTGGCGATCCATTCGAGCTGCTGGTGTTGACGTGGGTTGAGATCGTCGGGGTTCTTCCACAGTGCGTAACGAGAGCGAGAGATCTGTCGGGAGTCGCCAGTAGTCCGTCCTCGACGGCCAGATGATTGGGGGATGTTGCGGCCTGAGGCCTGGTTCCAGGCTCGACGTCGTTCAATGTCTAAGGATTCGATCGCCCAAGCAACAACATGGAACGGGTCGGCACAGCGGATCGCATTCGGAGCGCGAGCTGCCACAGTCTTGGCGATCCAGTCGGCCATATCAGCAGAAACATGGGTGATTTCGGCTGCTCTTTCCTCTCCGAGTTCGTCGAAGAACACGCCCAAAGCAGCCTCAGACCGGCCGGGTCCCGCCCAGACAAGACGGCCGGTGTCGTGATCAACCACCACGATCAGATACCGGTGTCCCCGTTTATAGGAGATCTCATCGATTCCGATCCGACGTAAACCCTCGAGACGATCCACCCTGGCTTCGATGTCATCGTTGACTCGGGTGATGATCGACCCGATCGTCCGCCACGCCACCCGGAGAAGCTGACAGGTGGCACTCTTCGAGGTTCGCACCGTGAGCCAGGCCGCCATCGCGTCGAAATCGCGGGTATGACCCACACCATGTCTCGCCCACGGAACCTGGGCAACAGTCTGACCGTGGGTTCGGCAGTCGACTCTTGGAGCATCGCCTTCGATGAACACTCTGGTCGTACCCGCGTCCAGAGCCCGCCAACGACGCCGGCCATCGCCGCTGTCATAACCTGGTGACCGACGTCCGCACCGTCCGCACCGACCCCGTGCCCTGGCGTCAGGACGCGCCGACACCACGATTGCGTCCCCAGCCTCGTCGAAACGAACACCTTCAACAACGGTGGCCTTCAACCCACACGCACGTTCCCATACCCTGTTGTTCTGCACCCTGATCTGCTCCTCATGGTTCTAGGTCTTTAGACAGTCCAAAAACCTAGAAGCAGACAGGGTGCAACCCGAGTCAACGGTCTCTAAACCACCCACGGATACAGCAGAAGAGCGCGTTATGTGCGCGGTGTAGGTTCCGGTTCTTGTGGGGGCCGAACTCACAAATCCGCCCTCGGCAGCCCGGAGCCCTCGCGGGCCAATCACATCAGATCGCCACCCGCGGGGGTTCCGCTCATGAGTCCTTCTGGTACTCCGGCTCTTGCAGCGACTCCAGCACGGCGTTATGCCATTCAATCTGTGCCACATCTTCAGGGGACACTGTGTCGTGGGCGTATTGAAAACTGACGTGTCCACACGCCTCGCATACCTCTCGTTCCAGTCCCGAGTTGTTAGTGGTGACTGTTTTGATGTGCCGGCAGACAGGCTGGCCTCGATCTCGGTTTCGCGTGTGACGCATCGACGTTCACTCTTCTCATTTTGGGAAGGCGTTTGGCTTCTATCGGCTGATGATGGTTCTCGGTTGGGAGCCAAACCCAAACCAACCCAAATGACTAGTCACCCTCATGATCACGCCTCGGGGGTTCGGATTCCTCGTTGTGTATGTTGGTTTTCCTGTCAAACTTCTTTTCGTGGGGAGGGGAGTTCGTAGAGTCCCAAGTTCACGGGAACGCCCAACAGCGAACTCCCCGCCTCCAAGTAAGAACCCCCCGGCCCGTAGACCGGGGGGTTCTCCTGATTCCGCCTGGTTGAGACGCTACGAACCGTCTGTGACAGATTTCCCTTCTTCGGAACCTGTCAAGACGAATGAGACACGGGTTGCTCAGATGGCGGTGGGTTCCTCCTCGGGTCGGTTGATCCAGGTGGCTTGGGGGATTGTGGGTGCCTGGGGTGGTTTTCGGAAGCGATCCGGTCGGTCGGCGTAGGC
>Ga0255054_10002365_pt1 | contig 10822 bp, 8 predicted proteins | sample JV7_2_23_MG_FD_188634 | JGI IMG/M metagenome (GOLD analysis project Ga0255054, IMG submission 188634) | Seawater microbial communities from Jervis Inlet, British Columbia, Canada - JV7_2_23 | ecosystem: Environmental > Aquatic > Marine > Inlet | place: Canada: British Columbia | collected... | reverse complement strand
GGACGTCCACCGACGAGACCCCGGGGACCGCCAGCACAGCCTTCTCGACCGCCTCCTTAATCTCCGACTTCCTCGGACAGGCAGGCGTGGTGAGCACGAGGTCGAGGGAAACGTCTCCCCCGGAGACGGTCACGTTCCGGATCATGGAAAGACTTACCAGGTCCCGCCCGAGCTCCGGATCCATCACGTGGGAGAGAGCGGAAAGAATGCCGTCGACGGTTGCCTCCGGCCGGCCCTCCCTCTTTTTGAACAGGGACATTGCATCCTCCTTCCTCTCTTTCTCGATGCATGATACCACCGGGAGAACCGCCCGGGGCCCGGCCGGGGGCAAAATCCCCTTTTTTGCTGAAGCGTTTTCCCCCATCGATTATAGTCAGTAGGATGACACACCCGCCCACGCGACAGATAAGACGCGCCGCGGCGCTCATGATGGCGTCGGTTTTCCTGAGCCGCATTCTCGGATACGCGCGGGACGCGGTGATCGCCTACCAGCACGGGGCGACCCCGGAGACCGACGCCTACTTCGCCGCCTTCACCATCCCGGACTTCCTGAATTACCTCCTCGCCGGCGGTGCCCTCTCGATCACCTTCATCCCGATCTTCGCCCGCTGCGTAGCGGAAGGACGTGAGGAGGACGGGTACCGGTCCTTCTCCGTCATCGCCACGGTCATGGGGATCGCGATGTTCTTCTTCATCCTCCTTGGCGAGATCCTCACCGAGGAGCTGATCCCCCTCATCGCCCCGGGATTCTCCCCCGACCAGGTCCACACAGCCGCCCGGCTCACCCGGATCGTTCTCCCGGCGCAAATTTTTTTCTATCTCGGCGGCCTCCTCATGGCGGTGCAGTACGCGCGGAACCGTTTTCTCCTTCCGGCGACCGCCCCGCTCATCTACAACGCCGGGATCATCCTCGGGGGGCTGCTGCTCGGGAAGACGATCGGGATGGAAGGATTCGCGTGGGGCGTCCTGGTGGGCTCGTTCGTGGGGAACTTCGTTATCCAGGTGATCGGCGCCCGCCGCACGGGTCTTACGTTCACCCCCCGGTTCGACCTCTCCGATCCCGGCCTGAAGGAGTTCGTCCGTTTGTCGATCCCGATCATGCTCGGATTCTCCCTCGTGGTGGTCGACGAGTGGATGACGCGGGTCTTCGGGTCGTTCCTCCTCGCGGGGGCCATCACGTGGCTGAACAATGCAAGGCGGCTCATGCAGGTGCCGGTCGGGATCTTCGGCCAGGCCTCCGGTGTCGCCGCCTACCCGTTCCTGTCCGCCCTCGCCGCGCGGGGGGAGAGGGAGGCCATGTGGGAAACCCTGTCGATCACCCTGCGATGGGTCTTTTTCGTGTCGTGCGCCGCTGCGGCGGTGACGTGCGTGCTGTCCCGCGAGGTGGTGCTCGTCGTCTTCCAACGCGGGGCATTCACCATCGAGGACACGCTGCAGACGGCGGCCGCCCTCGCCTTCTTCTCGGTCGGGATCCCGATGTGGTGCGCCCAGACGATCATCTCCCGGGGGTTCTTCGCGCTGAAGGACACGTGGACCCCCACCCTGGTCGGCACCGGCGCGTGGCTTTTAACCCTTCCCGCATACTACTGGCTGACCCAGCGCATGGGAGTCCGGGGGCTGGCGCTCGCGAGCACAATAGGGATCTTCCTGTACGCCGTGGTCCTGTTCGGAATCCTGATGAGGAGAACGGTGGGAAAGAAAGGAGTTCCGGAGATTTATGAATACGTCAAGATGGCCGCCGCCGGGGCGGCCGCTGCGTACAGCGGAATGTTCGGCCTTGATTTCCTTTCCCGATGGGCCTCCTGGGAGACGTTCACGGGCTCGCTCGTCCGGTTCGCAGCAGGAGGAGCGACCGTCGCGTTGGTCTACTTCCTTTGCTCACTCCTGCTGCGGAGCAAAACCGCGAGAACGATCCGCAGCAGGAAAGACATGCTCCGCCCGCCCCCCGTTCCCGACGCCCCGGAACCGGGAGAGCCGCCGGCTACAGGCGCATGAACGTGTCCTCTCCCTCAAGGGCCCGCAGCAATCCCGCCCGGTCCGCCACGTTGAAACCCATGCGGCAGCTCCTCCTCCCGAAGAGGGCTTTCGTCCCCCCCACGATCGCCACCCGGGAAAGCTCGATGCGCCTGGTGCGGAAGCCCAGAGTCCCTTTCCCCCACTGGCGGATCTTCAGGAGGAGAAGCCCCAGCCCGACCTTTTTGGCGCGTCCCTCGCACACGACACCCACGATCCGGACCGGCTCCCGGCTTCCCGGGGAGACATGGCGGCGCACCTCGGACAGGGCCTTTGCCGTGGAGTTCGCCACGACCAAGGCATACCCGTTTTCCTCGGCAATCGACCCGATTTCGGCCAGGTCTTCCTTCGCGAGGCAGAATGGGAGAAGCAGGATTTTCTTCATCCGTTTTGTCGACGTCCCGGAAAAGGAATCCGTTCATCATACCCCGATTCCCGATTCCCCTGGCGGGAAACCCGGAAGACCCTCTTGATTCGCCGCCTCGCCGACCGGATTCTGCTGATCGAAGGGGAAAAAGAGGGGCGGTACCCGCATTCCCACTCGCTGTACATACGCAACGGGGGAGGCATTCTGGTTGACTGCGGGTCGGACATCGGCCAGATCCTCCGCCTGAAGGAGGAAGAAGGGCTCGCGGCGATCCTCATGACCCACTACCACGAGGACCACTTCCTCTTCCTTTCCCGGTTCCCGGACGTGGAGGTGTGGGCGTCTGAAGGCGACGCACCCGCCCTCGAGTCGCTGGACGTCCTTCTTAACTGGTATGGCGTCACCGGAACCGACAAGGAGCCCTTTTTCCGGGACCTGTTCGCCGGCAAGTTCCCCTACCGGCCGCGTACCGTCGCCCGCCGGCTCGCGGACCGCGAGCGGGTACGCATCGGCAATACGGAAGCGGTCCCGATCGTCGCCCCGGGCCACACGCCGGGACACCTGTGCCTTTACTTCCCTTCCGAGGGGATCCTCTTCCTCGCAGATTACGACCTCACCGCCTTCGGGCCCTGGTACGGCGACAAGCCGGGGGGGATCGAGGAGTTTCGCCGGTCGGCCAAGATGCTGGCGGAAATCGGCGCGTCGGTGAACATCGTCTCCCACGAGGCCCCCGTCCACGAGGGGAGCATCGCGGCGAAGGTGGACGCGTACCTCTCCGTCATCGATCGGAGGGAGGAGTCGTTACGGGAATTTCTCCGCCGGCCGCGTACCGGGAAGGAAATCGTGGAGAGGCGAATCGTCTACGGCGAGGGGCGTCCGGGCGCCTGGTTCGATTACGGCGAGTGGGCACTCATGGAAAAGCACCTGGAGAGGATGGTCGCCGGGGGGGAAGTGGTCGTCGAGAAGGACCGGTACGCCCTTATTTCCCCTTAAGCAATGCGTTCAGATCCCGGCATACCAGCAAGGGGTCGAGTCCATTGTGCCAGGAGGTGTAGTGAATCGTCTCCTTCTTGTTCGACTTGCACCGCAGGCACTCCGCCCCGAAGAGCTCCTTTACCCTTCCGTGGACGGAAGGGTACCGGCGCAGGATATCCCCCAGGAACATATCCGGCCGGATCGGCCCTTCCCTGCTCATTTCCCCTTCCTCCCCCTGCCTGTCGATTTTCCCATTATAGCAGGAACGGTTCGCTCCTTCGGCCTTTTCAGGATGTAGTACGTCGCGGAACCGAACGCCACGACCTCCCCCGCGTCGTTTCGGATCTCGGTGGATCCGGCAGCGATCGTCTTCCCCATCCGAAGGATAGCGCCGTGCGCGGTGACTACCCCGTCCGGGACGCCCTTCAGGAAGTTCACCTTGTACTCCACGGTGGTCATCCGGGAGGAGAGGGGCATGACGCTTCGGAGCGCGGTCGCCACCGACATGTCCACGAGGGCCCCCATCACCCCGCCGTGCAGGGTCCCCGCGGTGTTCCTCAGGACCGGGCGTATCCTGCATCGCATCACGCTTTTCCCGCCGCCGGACGACAATAGCTTCATCCCCATCAGCTTCACGAAGGGAAGCGCGTTCACCCGGTCCTTGTAGAACCGCTCGTCGAACTTCTTCATCCCTCCTCCTTCACGCGCGGGCGGGTGGTCGTGGGGGGTTGCGGATGCCACGATTCACCCGCCCCCGCTCGGGGATCCCCTCCGGCAGGCGTCTCGTTGGTACGCTCCCATCACCCGATTTGGGACGATGATCGGCTCCGCAGCCTCGGAGGGGGGCTCCGTTCGTGGCTCGCCGTGCGGATACCCCTGCACGTCTGCGCTTAACCTCACTGCGCCCCCCTCCTGCGGCTGCTACGCCGACAACCGAGGACCCGAGGCGCCGGCATCACTCCGACCCCCTTCTGCACCTGCTGCGCCCTGTACCGTGTACCCAAGGCGCAGCGGGGGGTTCCACGAAGCGGGGGGACACTCCTGATTTTATCGTCGAGAGAAAAAGGAGTGTCCCGTCCAAAGGGGTGCGGTCTGCGGCGAGCGGAACCGGCAGTGAGCGGGCGCAAGGTCGCGAGCGTAGCGGAGAGGAAGCCCCCGCGAGCCTTAGGTCCTTCCCGACGATTCCGCGGCGCAGCGAACGCCTCACGACGTCACCCGCTACGTCCGGTCGTAGTGGGAGAACTTCATCATGTAGGTCCCCCGCCCCTGGGACAGGGACCGAAGGGACGTGACGTATCCGAACATCTCCTTCAGCGGGACGAGTGCGGAGAGGTAGCTCACCTCCCCGCGGCGGTCGACCGAAGCGACCCGCCCCCTGCGGGTGTTGACGTCCCCGATCACGCCCCCCAGGAACTCCTCGGGCACGGCGATCTCCACTGCCATCACCGGCTCCAGAAGGTACGGTTTCCCGTTCTCGTAGGCCGAGAGGAACGCCATCACCGCAGCGACCTTCGCAGCAAGGGGAGTGGCCGTCCCGGAGAGAAACTCCACGTGCGTCACCTCCGCCTCCACGTCGTCCACGGGGTATCCGAAGACGCCGGTGAACGCCCCCTCCCGGATGCCGGCCTCCACCCCGTCGGCAACCTCCTCCGGAAGTTCGAGCATCCGCAGCCTGTCGGAGATCTTAACCCCCGAGCCCCGCCGGCCGGGGCGAACCTCCATGACGATCTTCACGGTCACAAGGCGCTCCGCGATCTCGCGCTCGAACACCGTCTCCGCTTTCCCCTCCTCGCTTGCGGTCTCCCGGTAGACCACCTGCGGCATCCCGGTGCGCAAGGCAAGCCCGAAGTCCCGCCCCAGGCGGTCCACCAGGATCTCCAGGTGCAGCTCCCCCATTCCGGACAGGATGATCTGGCCGGTGTCCGCGTCCTCCTTCATCGAAAGCGTCGGGTCCTCCTCCACCATCTTCGCAAGCATCTCGCGGAGGCGGTCCAGGTCGCGGAGGGTCTTCGGCTCCACCACGATCGACACCACCGGTTTTCGGATCTCGATCGACTCGAGGAGAATGGGAGCCGCCGGGTCGCAGAGCGTGTCACCGGTACGTGCGTTCCTGATCCCCCGGATCGCCACGATGTCCCCCGCCACGGCCTCCCGGATCCTTCCCTTCTTCCCCGCGTGGATCCGGAAGAGCCGCGCCACCTTCTCCTCCTCTCCGGTGGAGGCGTTGCCCAGGACATCCCCCTCGAAGACCTTCCCCGAATACACCCGCACGTAGACCGTCCTCCTGCCCTCCTCGATCATCACCTTGAACACCAGCGCCGCGAAAGGCGCGGCAACTACCGGCTCACGGGCGACAGGAACCCCCGTCCTCGGGTCGTCCCCCGTTGCGGGGGGAGCCTCGGCAGGGGAAGGAAGGAAATGCACGATCCCGTCCATCACCGGCTGGACCCCTTTGTTACGAAGCGCCGAACCTGCGAAGACGGGGAAGAACCGGGCGCCCACCGTCCCCTTGCGGAGCGCCCGCCTGATCGCATCGGGGGGAATATCCTCCCCGGAGAGGTATTTCTCCGCGACGCCGTCGTCGGCGTCGGCAGCAGCCTCCAGAAGCGTCTCGCGGTACGCCGAAACCTTCGCGGCCTCCTCCGGCGAGAGTGCAGACCTTGTAACGCTCGCCCCCCGGTCCGCCGCCGAGAACTCCACCTTCTCCATCGCCACCAGGTCGGCCACGGCCGGAAACGTCCCGTCTGCACCCAGCGGAGCGGTGACGGGAACCCCCCGGGCCGAAAGCTTTTTTTCCATCTCCCCGATGACCCGGCCATAATCGGCTCCCGGCCGGTCGAGCTTGTTGATGAACGCCAGGCGGGGAATCCGGTGCCTGTCTGCCTGCCTCCACACGACCTCGGACTGCGGCTCCACCCCGCCGACTCCGCAGAAGACGACGACCGCCCCGTCGAGCACCCGGAGCGACCTTTCCACTTCGATAGTGAAATCGACGTGCCCGGGAGTGTCGACCAGGTGAACCTCCGCATCCAGCCACGGGAACTGTGTGACGGCCGCGGTGATCGTGATCCCGCGCTCGCGCTCCTGGGGGAGATAGTCCATCTGGGAGTCGCCGTCGTGGACCTCGCCCATCCGGTGACTCACCCCCGCGTAGAAGAGGATCCTCTCCGTCAGGGTCGTCTTCCCCGCGTCGATGTGCGCGATGATCCCGATGTTCCGGACCTTGTCCGCGTGGGCCAATTTAGAAGTTCCCCCGGAACAGATTGAACGTTGAGGTGCCGGAAATCGCACGGTCGGCAAACAGCGCGGACAGGACCTCCTCGATCTCTCCTTCGGGCACATCCCGAATGTCCGCGAAGAAGTCCCGTATGCCCGCTGCCCGGATTTCGTGGAGGAATCCCGATGCGGAAAACGGCTGGACGGGACGGACGGAGGATCCCTTCTCGTCGAAATCCACGTGGAAGCGTTCCTCCCTCGGGCTTACCACCTCGCCCCGGACGCCGGAGGACGGGAACAGGCGCGAGATCATCAGGGGAACGGCGCCATACGCTACGGCAACACCCAGGTCGTGCAGGTACTTCCCCACCGCCCGAAGCGTTGCAAGGTTCGCCTCCACCGGAAGGATCATCCGCGAGGCTCCCAGTCCCGAGAGGACGGAGAGGGCCCCTGTGTTGAAGGAATACAGGTAGTGGTCGCTTACGAGCGTCACCTGCTTCCCCGGGGCGAACCCGCCAAAAAGCCGGAAATGCCCCGCGTCCGAGATCACCCAGCGGCGGTGTCCCTTTAAGACCGCCTCCTTCACCGTTCTTCGGAGAAAAGGCGCGTCCGATTCCCGCATCGGCGGCGGAAGCCAGTAGTACGCACGCTCCCGGAATCCGCGGTTCCCGGGAGACGGGTCCCGTGCGAGGGACCGGCTGAACTCCACCACCGGAATGATTTCCGGAAGTCGCGGCAGAGCCCCAAGCTGTTCGGCCCGGCAGCCTACGTAAAAGACGGTCGGCAGCGCTTCCCGGCGGCTCCCCGCGACCCGAAGGGAGGGCAGAATGGAGAGGCGGAGGTCCTTCCCCGAAAGATAGAAGTCTTTGTCGAACTTCCTCGCGGCCGTAAGGAACAGGGCTGTCACGTCCTGCCACGGGACGTTTGCGCCTTTTCCCTCGATCCGGATTTCCCCCAGCGGGAGGTCGGACCGGTAGACGGCGCGCAGGCGGGCCAAGGCGTCCGGGGGAATCCCTCCCCCCCCGCGCTCGCCCGTGACGGAAACGCGGAAGGAGAACTCCCTGCGCGTCCTGCCGTAAGATGCCTCGATGGCCACGACGCCGTCACCGACGGCGACGCGGAACCGAACCCCGCCGGGCGGCAGGGCTTCCCGTTCCCGCCGGGCGAAACGGGTGATCTCCGCCCGCCCTCCCCCTCCGACACGAAAGAGAAGGTCGCCCGGCGAGACGTCGAACGGAATCCGCACGTAGAGCCCCTCCCCGTCCGCGCGCATCGATTGCGCGGAGAACCCCCTTCCGGAGCCGTCGCTTTGAAACTGCACGCGAAGCCGGTCCCCTCGCATGACCGCGGCGGCAGTGACGTGGGCCCATCCCTCCCGGACCTCCCGGATCGGGCCTACCAGCTCCCCCACGTTGCCCGTAACTCCCCCTGCGACGACCTCGCGGGGAGCCGCGCCGCCCGTTATGCCGGGTGTCTCCTCCCGGCCGATCACTTTCTCCAGAAGCCCCTTCCCCTCCTCGACGGCCTCCTGATTCCTGCCTTCGCGGATCAGGTCGAGGGCCCGCCGGTAGGCGGACACGACGCCGCTCACGTATTCCGCGCTCCGCATCCGCCCCTCGATCTTGAACGCGGCAAACCCCAGCGGAACGAGCTCGGGGAGGAAATCGATCAGGGAAAGGTCGCGTGTGGAAAAGACCGCCTCCTCCCCGCCGGCTTGCCCGTAGAGGCGCCGGCACGGCTGGACGCAAGCCCCGCGGTTGGCGCTTTTCCCGCCGAGGAAGGAGGAGAAGAAACACTTCCCCGAGTAGGAGTAGCACATCGCGCCGTGGACGAAGATCTCGACGCCGACGCGGGCGTTCGTCACGATCCTTTGGACCTCGGAGAAGTTGAGGTGCCGTTCGAGGATCACCCGCTCCGCGCCAAGCCCGGCGAACACTTCGGTCGCTGCGGAGGAGGCGCAGCCCGCCTGCGTACTGACGTGGAACGCCGTCCCGGGAAAGAAGTCGCGGAGGATCCTCATGAGCCCGAGATCCTGGACGATGAGGGCGTCGGGGGCGAGAGGGGCCACACGGTGGAGCATCGCAATCGCCTCGGGGAGGTCCGCCTCGGTCAGGACCGTGTTCATGGCGAGGTAGACGCAGACTCCGTGTTTCCGTGCATGAGGAAGGATTCGGCACAGATCCTCCAGGGTGAAGTTCTCCGCCCGCTCCCGTGCGTTGAACCTCTGAAGCCCGAGGTAGACCGCATCCGCCCCGGCGGAAACGGCGGCGAAATACGACTCCAACGACCCCGCCGGGGCCAGAAGCTCCGGGAACGCCGTACGGGCAGGCGCAGGGGGCAGGCGCGGTGGAGGGGGGCCGCTCCGCGCTCCCCTCCTTCTGTTTTCGGAAACGCTTTTCAAGGCTTTTCCTCGCGTGCGGGAGGTCACACTCCTCCTCTCCTCCGTACTTGTGAAACGCCTTTCCGGGGAACTGCGTTCCTTCGGGGCATTCCGGCCGCAAACCCTTGAACGGCAGGAGAGTTCGCCCCCTTTCCGTTTGACTTTCATCTTACATCCGATATCCTTACCGGGAAATAGCGTTCGGGGCAAATGCAGGAAAAATCCCTGCTACGGAGGGAGAAGATGGGCTGGATACCGGCGATCCTCGTAATCGTGCTCGTCGGCTGGTTCGTCCTGACGTACAACGTCCTCGTCCGGCTCCGCAACCAGTTCCGGAACGCATGGTACCAGATCGACGTGCAGCTGAAGCGCCGGCACGATCTTATCCCCAACCTCGTGGAGGTCGTCAAGGACTACATGGCCTACGAGCAGGAAACGCTCACACGGGTCATCGAGGCACGCGGCGCGGCCATCTCCGCGAAAGGCGCGGCTGCGCAGGGGAAAGCAGAGAACCTCCTGACGGAATCCCTGAAAAGCCTCTTCGCCGTCGTCGAAAAGTACCCCGAGCTCAAGGCGAACCAGAACGTGGCCTCGCTCCAGGAGGAGCTGACCGGGACGGAGAACAAGATCGCCTTCGCGCGCCAGTTCTACAACGACTCGGTGATGACCTACAACAACAAGATCCAGTCCATACCGTCCAACATCATCGCCTCGGTGTTCGACTTCTCCCAGACGGAATATTTCGAGGTGGGGGAGGAGAGCCGGGCCGTGCCAAGGGCGGACCTCCGGTAAGATCATGGGGGGGGACACTCCTGATTTTTTCGTCGAGTAAAAGAGGAGTGTCCCCCCTTTCGCGTCGTGGGAAGACGTGCCCGGGGTGCGGGACTACCAACCACCCGGGCGCCGTGTACTGCAACCTGTGCCAGGAGCCCTTCGCCCCCTCCGGCATCTCCGGGTTTGCGGGGGAGGCGACAGGCAACTCCCCGGGGCCGACCGGCCCCGGCCTGCGCACGGTTCCCATGCTCTCTTTCTACGATGCCTCCTCCCGGAACGTCCGCATGTCCCGGCTGCTCTTCCTTGCGCTCTTCGCATCCTTCCTCACCGTCGGGGGGGCGATCGGCGCTGCGTACGGGAGCGCAGCCTACGGCATTGCGCTTGCGCTCATCCTCTATGCGATCCTCGCCTCCACCGCGTATTTCCGCGGCTCCTCCATCGTCCTTTCGATTCACGGCGCCAGGGAAGCCGACCCGTCCACCCACCAGAAACTGCGAAACGTCGTGGAGGAGATGAGCATCGCTTCGGGCCTCCCGATGCCGCGCGTCTTCGTGATGGAGAGCCCGGGAATGAATGCCTTTGCCGCGGGAAGAAGGCCGTCGGAGGCGATCGTCGCAGTGACGACCGGCCTCCTCGAACGCCTGAACCGGGAGGAACTGCAGGGGGTGATCGGCCACGAGATGGCCCACATCAAGAGCCGGGACACCCTCTACAACATCTGCGCCGCGGTCCTGGTGGGAGCCATCGCCCTCCTGGCCGACATGTTCCTGCGGGGGACGCCCTTCCGCGGGAGAGGGCGGTCCGGAGGCGCGGGAAGAGGACGGGGGAATGCCGCTTTCTTCGTACTCGGGATCCTCCTTGCCCTCCTCGCCCCCTTCGCCGCGAAGGTTCTCCAGATGAGCATCTCCCGCCAGCGGGAGTACCACGCAGACGCCGTGGGCGCGCAGTTCACGCGAAACCCCCTGGGATTAGCCTCCGCGCTCGAGAAGATCGCGCAGACCGGCGCCCAGGTCCCGGGGGAGAACCGGGGAACCCAGCACCTGTTTCTCATAAACCCCTTGCGTCATTTCGCCGACGACTCCTCCGCCCTTCTTTCC
>Ga0255054_10002364_pt1 | contig 10822 bp, 9 predicted proteins | sample JV7_2_23_MG_FD_188634 | JGI IMG/M metagenome (GOLD analysis project Ga0255054, IMG submission 188634) | Seawater microbial communities from Jervis Inlet, British Columbia, Canada - JV7_2_23 | ecosystem: Environmental > Aquatic > Marine > Inlet | place: Canada: British Columbia | collected... | reverse complement strand
GCGAGGCATCCCCGTGATGCTGGTGACCTCGAAGGCCGAGCGGGAGGTGAAGATCCAGGGGCTCGAGCTGGGTGCGGATGACTACGTGACGAAGCCGTTCCATCCCAGGGAGCTGCTGGCCCGGGTTCGTTCGCTGGTGCGGTTGCGGCAGCTCCAGGTGGAGATTGCGGAACAGAATGCGTCGCTCGAGGCCAGCAATGCCGAGCTCGAGCGGACGCTGGTCGAGCTGAAGGAGGCCGAGGTCCAGCTGGTCCAGGCGGAGCGGCTGGCCGCCGTGGGTGAGCTCTCGGCCGGCGTGGCCCACGAGGTGAACAACCCGCTGAACTTCGCCCTGAACTCCCTCACCACCCTGCGGACCTATGTCGACGATCTGCGGAACGTCGCGCAGCGGATCGGCGAGCTCGATCCCTCGGACCCCTCGAAGCTGGTCTCCCAGCTCGAGGACCTCGAGCGGGACAAGTCGGAGCTCGGCTTCGATGATCTCGCCGATGCGCTGAGCGAGCTGGTCGCGATCGCCAACGAGGGACTGGGCCGGACCTCCCATCTCGTGAGCGATCTGCGCGATTTCGCGGCTCCTCACCGGGGTGAAAACCTCCCAATCGATGTCCGCCCCGGTCTCCGCTCCACTGTCCACCTCCTCGGCCACAAGTGCCGGGAAGCCCGCGCCGAGGTGGCCATGGCGATCGACCAGGAGGTCCCGACCGTCATGGGAGATGCCGGGGCCCTCAACCAGGTCTTCCTGAACATCCTCAAGAATGCAGCGGAGGCGATCGAAGGAGAGGGTGGAGCGATTCACGTCGCGGCGAGCGGGGAGGACGCGCAGGTGGTGGTGCGCATCCGGGACACCGGACCCGGGATGGAGGCCGCCGTCAAGGAGAGGCTCTTCGAACCCTTCTTCAGCACGAAGGGGGCCGGGAAGGGGACCGGCCTGGGCCTTTCGATGAGCCGCCGGATCGTGGAGCAGCACGGCGGCACGATCGAGATCGAGTCCCAACCGGGAGAGGGGACTTGCGTGACGGTCCGCCTGCCGGCCGAGGGAGCGAATGGAGCCTAGACCGCTCAACTTGCTCGATTACCGCGAGTACCCGGTGCTCTACGTCGACGACGAGCCGGAGAACCTGCGCATCTTCGAGCTGACCTTCCGACGCGATTTCTCGATCGTCACCGCCGCCAGCGGAGAAGACGGGTTGCGCACCCTTTACAGGCAACCCATCGCCCTGGTGCTGTCCGATCACCGCATGCCCGGCATGACCGGCGTCGACTTCCTGACCCGAGTGCGCGAGCTCGACCCGAAGACGATCCGCGTTCTCGTGACCGCCTACGGTGATGCCGAGACCCTGGGTGTCGCGATCAACGACGGCTCCATCTACCGCTACGTTCCGAAGCCCTGGGAGGCGGACGAACTGCGCCTCACCCTCAAGCGCTCCATCGAGGTCTACGCACTCGACCGTGAGCGCGAAGGCCTCGTGCGCGAGCTCACCGCAGTGAATCAGATCGCCCAGACGATCAACCAGGAGCTCGATCTGGAGCCGCTGCTGGACCAACTCCTGAGCGCGATCACGGAAGAGCTGGGCTTCGACGCCGCTGCCATCCTCTTCTTGGATGATGCTCGAGAGAATCTCCGGATCGATCGGCTCATTCCGGCCGACGACCCGGTCAGCAAGGAGATCACCCGCGAAGCGATCTGCACCTCTGCGGCGCCCGCCTTCATGGGTCGCCTGATCGACGGAGAGGCGCAGATCCTGAACGTCGGGAAAGGGACCGACTACGAGGCTCCCATTCGGCGCTGGGTGATTGAGGTGGCGGCTGAGGAGATCCTCGTCGTTCCCCTGATCGGGAAGAAAGGCGTGATCGGTGCCATCGCGGTCGATAATCGACGGGGGGGTGCCGCCTTCGGTGTCTCTGACCGCACGCTCCTCGAGGGCCTGGCCACGCAGGCCGCGATCGCCATCGAGAACGCGAGGCTGGTGGAAGACCTGCGCCGATCCCGCCAGCAGGTGCTGCGTGCGGACCGGCTGGGAACCCTCGGCACCTTGGCCGCGGGCCTTGCCCACGAGATCAACAACCCCCTGGTCTCGATCCACACATTCCTGAGCCTCGCCGGCTCGAAGCGCGCGGAGGACGACGAGGAGTTCTGGAACGACTACTACCGACTCGCCTGCCAAGAGGTGGATCGCATCCGCGGCCTCGTCGCGACCATGAGCCGCCTCAGCCGGTCCGGGGTGGAGCAGGCGGCGCGGGTTCCCTGTGAACCGGTCGCCCTGGCGCAGGAGGTGGCCACGCTGATCGCCCCCGAGGCCACGGCAGCCGAGGTCGAGATCGAGGTCATCGGAGAGGCGGACACGCCGAAGGTGCTGGCGGTACGGGATCAGATCCACCAGGTGTTGCTCAATCTCCTCCTGAATGCGATTCAAGCGTCCCCACCGGGAGGGAAGGTCCACATCCGCATCACATCGGGAGGGCCGGGCGGCCGGGAGGGAGCGGCCGTCGAGGTCGTCGACGCTGGCCCGGGGATCGCGGAGGAAGACCTCGAGAGGATCTTCGATCCCTTCTTCACGACCAAGGGGCCGGATCAGGGCAGTGGTCTCGGTCTGATGACCTGTCACCGGATCGTCGCCGACCATCAGGGCACGATCGAGGTGTCCAGCCGGCTCGGGGAGGGCGCCACCTTCCGGGTCCATCTCCCGGCCCAGCCCGACCCCGCGGCGGGCAACTAGGTCCTGGGGGCGGTCCTCGCCTTTTCCGGAGAGTCCGGGAGTCCGTCCCGCCGGTTGACCCCCCCCACGCGAGCTGGTAGATAAGAGCAGGACTTGTGCTGGTGAGGGGGCCAGCCCCCACTCAGGGGAGCTGAGAGCTGATGCGTCGAAGCCTTGCGGCGGTTGCTGCTGGGGTCGTGCTCCTCCTCGGGGCACAAGAATCCCTCGCTGAGACCCGGACGAAGCTGGCGATCCTCCCGATCGTGGTTCACACCCTGGAGCAGAAGGAGTACCTGCAGGCCGGTCTGGCTGACATGCTCGCCTCGCGTCTAGGCCGCGTACCCGGCGTGGCAGTGATTCGTGTCCAGGGCGAGGGCGAGGCCACCACCGACGTCGAGGCCGCCAAGGAGTCGGGGAGTGCGGCAGGCGCCGAGTACGTGCTCTTTGGATCCTTCACCCAGTTCGGGGAAGGTGCGAGCCTCGATCTGCAGTGCGTCCCGGTATCCGCGAAGGCCAAAGAAGGGTCCCGGTCGATCTTCATCCAGTCCGGCACTTTGGGTGAGATCATCCCTCGGCTCGACCAGGTCGCGGAGAAGGTGGGCCGCTACCTCATGATCGATGGAACAGCAACGGGTTCGGCTCCCGGAGGCCTTCCCGCCGTCGGTGCTGGGGCGTCGAGCGATGGCGGCGCGACTGCGGGCGAGCAGCTCCAGGATGCGCTCTCGGAGTTCGAAGCCCTGCGCGGCAGGGTCGATGCCCTCGAGCATCGCGTCTTCTCGCCTCCCGTCGAATCGGTCCCCGAGGTCGACCTCCGGAGCGGTCGGGACCTCTTGGAGAGCGACCCGGAACTCCACTCGGACCTGCGCTAGTGTTTCGCGCCTGCCCGTGCATGGCGGTGTAGCTCAGCCGGTCAGAGCGACGGTTTCATAAGCCGTAGGTCGGTGGTTCGAGCCCACCCACCGCCACCACATCAGTGCTGCGCGATTTGCGTCAGCAGAGTCAGGCCGTTGGTGGGCGACGACTGATGAACGATGCACCCCTGTCGGGTGCCGAACATCTGACCTCCCGCCGCCGCGTAGCAGCAGCCGACGGTGATGCCGGCACCCCCGGGCGTCATGAAGGGTCTCAGACCGCGGAAGGAACCTGCGATTGATTACGATCCAGCGCTCGCAGCATCGGCGGAGTCCGACAGGACACACCGGACCGAGCCCCTGGCCACTGACGCGAGGCATTTGTTGCACGGCACGCATCGCGCCTCTACGGCCGCACCGGTCTCGAACTTCCGGACGAGGTCGGGCTCCAGGATGAACGGTCTCGCCATGGCGAGAAACTCGAAGCCCTGTCCGACAATATCCTCCATCTGTTCCAGCCTCCTCAGTCCACCGACGAGAACGAGAGGGAGCCGTGTCGCCTTGCGCACGTGCAGGGCATCCTCGAGGAAGTAGGCCTCGGTGAAGGGAACCTTCCGGACGAGGAACCAGCCGAACAGCAACGCAGCAAACTTGCGCCCCAGTCCGGGAAGTTCTCGCCGAAGCTCTTTGTGGGGAACATCGCCCCTCATGACGTAGATCGGGGTGCGCGTCATGAACCCACCGCTCAGGACGAGGGCATCGACCCCTTCGGCTTCGTATCGCTTGGCGATTTCCACGGACTCGTCGAGGTCCAGGCCGGTGCGAAAGCCGTCACGCAGATTCGCTTTGACGAGGATGGGGAACTCCGGGCCCACGGCCTGTCGAACGCGTCGGATGACGTCGATCGGGAACCGCAATCGATTCTCGAGCGACTCGCCCCAGCGGTCGCTGCGCCGGTTCGTGTGTGGCGACAGGAACTGACTCAACAAGTATCCGTGAGCGGCGTGTATTTCGACGGCGTCGAATCCCGATTCGACAGCCGACCTTGCCGCCAGGCCAAATCCTTCTGTCACCGTCTCGATATCGCCTTCGGTCATGGCCCGCGGGAAACTGAAGGTGTATCGGTTGAACACTGCCGAAGGACCGATGGCCTTCCCACCTGCTGCAGCCGGGGAAGCGGCGTACCCGCCGTGGGCGAGCTGTATCGAGGCTGCTGCCCCCTCGCTGTGCACCGCGTCGGTCAGCTGGCGAAGCCAGGGTATCGTTCCGGTCTTCGATAGACACAACTGATGGAGGTACGAGCGTCCTGAATCGGTGACGGCCGCGTACGCGACCGTCGTCATTGCGACGCCCCCCGCGGCCAACTCTCGGTGATAGTCGACGAGCGCGGCAGACGGTTCGCCGTCGGGGCACATCCCCTCGAAGGCAGCAGACCGGATGAAGCGGTTCCGAAGCCACAAGCCGCCGATTGCGGCCGGTGTGAAGACCCGTAACGATTGATCTTGCGCCGTCATGACACGACTTTCCTCGGATCCGTGAGGGTAGCCTGCGTCCAATCGGCATCGAGGGGCATCGAGTCTGCTGCTCAAGCGGGCCTCCAGCTTCGCCGAAGCGTGGCTCGAGAACGCGCTGGGGATCGGGAAGTGGAGGCGAAGGTGGAGCCGCGCTTCAGGAAGAGGCTGCCTTGCAGAGTCAAGGTGGGCGGCAGCTCGCACGTCGGCATGGTGTTGAACGTGTCGAGAGGTGGGCTCTTCGTCCAGACCAGCGCAGGGCCCCCGCCGGGAGCCGGCGTGGGGGTTGATCTCGACCTGGCGAACCGCTCGAAAACCGTTCCGATCGGAGGCCGGGTCATCTGGAGACGCGTGGTCGCTTCTCACCTCAGAACGCTTTCTCAGGGCGGATTCGGCGTTCGCATCGAACTTGCCCCGGAGGCCTACTACCGCTTTCTATTGGGTGTGGCGGGTGAAGCGCCTGGTGCTCGTCCAGCCGCCGCCTGCGAGAGCGCCGGGCCGGAGCTGGAATCGCGCCCCGATTCTTCGCGGAGGGGCTTTCGCGTCCGCCTCAAACAGGAAGGGGCGCCTCGGTCGCGGACGATGGTGCTTCACTGCGGATCCGAGGAGGAAGCGCGCTCCCGTGCTCTGGCAACGGTGGGAACGGGCTGGGTGATTCTCGAGCTCGAATCCTCCGCCTGAGACGAACCGTCCGCGCGACGCGTTCCTGTCTACACACGCAAGAGACGATGTCGGCGCTCAGACGGTGGCGCGGCGGATCTGTCTCTTCAGCCGATGGATGTGCCGACGCACGCGCCTGATCTGGTCGTGATCGTGCACCTCGAGAGCGGCGTCGCGCTGGCGCTTCAGCTCCCGGATCTGTCTCTTGATCGCGCCCTTGTCGATGCCCAGGACATCGTGGTGCTCGTGCATCTGGATGTTCAGGTGTCGGCAGATGAGCTCGAGCAGCTGCTGCTTGCGCATCTGCGTGTAGCTGGTGAGACCCTCGATGCCCTTGGCCACCTCCCGGAGCTGAGCGATGGTCATGATTCTGAGTTCATGGAAGTCCATGGTGGTTTCCTCGCGAGACCTCGGGTTCCAGGTCCCGAGTATATCCCGGCCTGCTCCGCTGCGGCTGCCCCGCAAGGCGCCGCCTCGGCAGCGGGAACCGGGGCCGATCCGGTCCTGTACCGAAGGCCCGCTTGCCCCGGCTCCACGTTCCTCCCGAGGCCGGTGGCGAGGGCGTGGGTGGGCTTGCACTGACCGCGGTCCGCCGTTATGAGATGCGAGGCCAATCTGGCGCACTCGAGCCTGCGAGGACCGGGGTGTGATTCCTTTCGTCGATCTCCGAGCTCAGTACCGGGAAATCCAGGAGGAGGTCACGGAGGCAGTCGCCCGCGTGCTGGCGAATGCCAGCTACGTTCTCGGGAGCGAGGTCGAGAGCTTCGAGTCCGAGTTCGCGGACTACTGCGGTGCAGCGCAGGGCGTCGCGGTGAACTCGGGAACCAGCGCGCTCCACCTGGCGCTTCTCGCCGCGGGCGTGGGCCCCGGCGACGAGGTCATCACGGTGCCATTCACGTTCATCGCGACGGCTGCCGCCATCCGCTACGTCGGCGCCACGCCGGTCTTCGTGGACATCGATCCCGTCTCCTATACGCTGGATCCGGCGCAGCTCGAGGCGGCGATCACGGCCCGGACCAGGGCGCTGATTCCCGTCCACCTCTACGGGCATCCCGCGGACATGGATCCGATCCTGGAGATCGCCCGACGTCGCGATCTCGCCGTGATCGAGGACGCGGCACAGGCACACGGGTCGGAATACAAGGGGCGGCCGACGGGCGGGCTCGGCGATTTCGGCTGCTTCAGCTTCTACCCGACCAAGAACCTCGGCGCGTGCGGTGAGGGGGGCATCTTGGTGACCTCGGATCCGGAGCGAGCGGGGCGCGTGCGGATGCTCCGCGACTGGGGACAGACGAGGAAGCACCGCCACGAGCATCTCGGATTCAACTATCGCATGGACGGGATCCAGGGCGCGATCCTGCGGATCAAGCTGCGGCGTCTGGAGCGCTGGACCGAGATGCGGCGCGCCCACGCGGCGCGCTACGACAAGGAACTCGCGGACTCGGGCGTGGGAACGCCGGTCGAGATGCCCTGGGCCCGCCACGTCTATCACGCCTACACCGTGCGCTCGCCCCACCGCGATGTACTCCGTGAGGCGCTGGCGGACCGAGCGATCCAGTCGGCGATTCACTACCCGGTGCCCGTGCACCTCCAGCCGCTCTTCGCCGATCTCGGATGTGGACCGGGCGCCTTCCCCAACGCGGAGGCCGCGGCGAACGAGGTGCTCTGCTTGCCGATCTTCCCAGAGCTTCCCGCGGATGCACCCGATCAGGTCGCCGCGTGCATCTCGGAAGCGCTCAGCGGAGCCTGAGCTTCCGGGAATCGATCGGCACGGCGATCGCAAGACTCCTCGGAGATCCGGCGATGCGCCAGGAGTTCGGCGAGGCGGCCGCCGCCGAGCCATCACCCGTTTTGGTGCGCGTCTATAGCCGCCTGCCACGAGGGTCTCTACGAGCGTCTGATTCGCGGTGCACGGGGGCGCGGGCGCGTCGCGATGTGGTAAAAGCGAGGCGAGCCTGCGCTCGGAGGGAGACATGAATCTTCTGGGACAGCCGCCCACTGCGAGCGCCCTCGAGGACTGATCGGCCTTCGCGGGAAGCCGCCTTGCCGGGGTGTGTGCGTCCCGCCCGGGGGCGGCACCGGGGCGCAGCCGATAGAATTTCGGCATGAGAGTTCGCGAGGTGGCCGCGGCCGCCCGCACTCTGGATCTGCCCGGGCGGCGGGTGCTGGTGGCGGTCTCCGGGGGCATCGACTCCACGGTCCTCTTCCACGCCTTGCACGGCCTGGCTGGCTCCCTGGACCTGGATCTCCGCATCGGCCACGTGAATCACGGCCTGCGCGGAGAGGAGTCGGACGGGGATGAAGCCGCGGTACGAGCGCTCGCAGCCGAATACGACGTCCCGCTGCGTGCCGCCCGCGTCGATCCGGAGCGTCTGCGCCGCGGCCGGGGGAGCCGAGAACGCCCGACCCTCCAGGAGGCGGCGCGGCGCGCGCGGTACGACGCGCTCTACGCCATGGGAGAGGAGCTTCGAGCGGAGCGCCTCGCCACCGCCCACACGCTCGATGATCAGGCGGAGACGGTGCTCCTGCGCATCCTGCGCGGAAGCGGTCCGGACGGCCTGTGTGGGATCCCCGAGCGCTCGTCCGATGGATTTGTGGTGCGGCCGCTGCTGCGCATCTCCCGTCGGGAGATTCTCTCCTACGCGACCGCGCAGGGACTGTCCTGGCGCGAGGATTCATCCAATGCCGATCCGTCTTTCGCCCGAGCGCGCCTCCGCGCCGAGTGGCTTCCGGGTCTGCGCGATGCTTTCAATCCGCGATTGCTCAGGGCAATCGGCGATCTGGCCGAAGCACAGCGAAGAGATTCCGAATGGATCGGGGAGATCGTAGAGGGGGAGGCGGATCGATTCCTCACGGTGGAGGACGGGGGGCTGCGGATTGCACGGGCCGGCTGGGAGGCCCTGCCCGAGCCGCTGGCGCGCCGGGTGGCGCGGCTCGCGCTGCGTCGCGTCGGCGCGGCGCGGGACATCTCACGAGTGCATCTCGAGCGCGTGGTGAATGCCCTACGTTCGGGTCGGCCTGGCTCGTGCATCGAGCTCCCGGGCGGCCTGGAACTCGCCTGTGACGACGACGCCTTTCGCCTTCGTCGGACCCCGGAAGCGGGGAAGGGTGCGTGCTAATCTGCCATTGAACAGTGGTATCCGCGGTGCAGATTCGAATGCGGACGTCGCCCCGCGGGGGGTACAGCGAGGCAGTCGGCGGGTGAGTCGACGGCAGGAGCAAACGTGAATCAGCAGTTCTACAAGAACATGGCCCTCTGGGTCGTGCTTCTCCTCATGATCCTCCTGCTGGTGACCGTCCTGCGCCAGGGCCAGGAGACGCCCGCCGAGATCTCGTTCACGGAGTTTCTCGCCAAGCTCGATTCCGACCAGGTCGAGAGCGTCACCATGGAGGAGGGACACGTCACCGGCGAGTACCGGGACGGAAACAGCTTCGCCACCTACGTGCCCCCGATCTACGACACGCTGGTTCCCAGACTCGAGGAGAAGGGCATCGAGATCACGGCCCGTCCCAAGCAGGAATCCTCGGTCTGGCAGCAGATGCTGATCTGGTGGGTTCCGTTCCTGATCCTGATCGGCCTGTGGGTCTTCTTCGTCCGTCAGATGCAGGCCGGTGGCGGGAAGGCCATGAGCTTTGGCAAGTCCCGCGCGCGGCTGCTCACCGAGAACCAGCAGCGGGTCACCTTCGAAGACGTCGCCGGGGTCGAGGAGTCGAAGGTCGAGCTCGAGGAGATCATCGCCTTCCTGCGCGAGCCCAAGAAGTTCACTCGCCTGGGCGGACGGATCCCCAAGGGTGTGCTCCTGGTGGGCCTGCCGGGCACCGGCAAGACCTTGCTCGGCCGGGCGGTGGCCGGCGAGGCGGACGTGCCGTTCTTCTCGATCTCCGGTTCGGATTTCGTCGAGATGTTCGTCGGCGTCGGCGCCTCGCGGGTGCGAGACCTGTTCATGCAGGGCAAGAAGAACGCGCCCTGCATCATCTTCATCGACGAGATCGACGCCGTCGGGCGTCACCGTGGCGCCGGTCTCGGCGGTGGCCACGACGAGCGCGAGCAGACCCTGAACCAGCTGCTGGTCGAGATGGACGGATTCGAGAGCAACGAGGGGGTGATCCTGATCGCGGCCACGAACCGCCCGGACGTGCTGGATCCCGCGCTGCTCCGGCCCGGGCGCTTCGATCGGCGGGTCGTCGTGCCGCGGCCTGATCTGCGGGGACGGCTCATGATCCTGAAGGTCCACACCCGTCGTGTTCCGCTGGAGGACGACGCGGATCTCCAGGTCCTGGCTCGGGGAACACCGGGCTTCGTGGGTGCGGATCTGCAGAATCTCGTCAACGAGGCGGCACTCCTCGCCGCCCGCCGCGATGCGAGCCGCGTCGCCGCGATCGATTTCGAGCAGGCCAAGGACAAGGTCCTGCTCGGGGCGGAGCGCCGCAGCCTGATCATGAGCGACGACGACAAGCGGATCACCGCCTACCACGAGGCGGGGCACGCCCTGGTGGCGCTGCTGTCCGAGCACGCGGATCCAGTCTACAAGGTGAGCATCATTCCGCGTGGGATGGCCCTCGGCGCCACCCAGACGTTCCCGGTCGAGGATCGCTTCAGCCTGACCCGCGAACAGATGCTCGCGATGATCAGGCACGCCATGGGCGGCCGCGCGGCGGAGAAGATGATCTTTGATCACCTCTCCACCGGCGCCGCGAACGACCTCCGGCAGGCGACGCAACTGGCCCGGGAGATGGTCCGCAAGTACGGCATGAGCGACGCGATCGGTCCCGTGTCGTATGACGAGGAGGGCGCCGAGGTCTTCCTGGGACGCGACTTCGCCACCCAGAAGAGCTACAGCGAGAAGGTCGCAGAGGAGATCGACGCGGAAGTGGCGAGGATGCTGAACGAGCTCTACGACGACGCCAGCCAGCTTCTCCTCGAGAACCGGGATACCCTGGATCAGGTCGCCGATGCCCTGCTGGAGCGGGAGACGCTGGAAGGGTCCGATCTCGAGCGGATCCTGGCCGGAGAGCCGCTTCCCCCGTTGCCGTCGCCGATCGCCGCCCCTGCGGAGGAGGCGACCACCTCGCAACCACCGACGCTCTCGGAGGACGTCAGGGG
>Ga0255054_10002363_pt1 | contig 10826 bp, 8 predicted proteins | sample JV7_2_23_MG_FD_188634 | JGI IMG/M metagenome (GOLD analysis project Ga0255054, IMG submission 188634) | Seawater microbial communities from Jervis Inlet, British Columbia, Canada - JV7_2_23 | ecosystem: Environmental > Aquatic > Marine > Inlet | place: Canada: British Columbia | collected... | reverse complement strand
AAGCAAACCCGAAAGCGAATGCACGGATTGGGCGAGCGGATCGTCATCCTCTTCGGGAACCGCACGACCAAGTCCTTCGCCGGCTTCCCAGAGGGGCGCTACATCCGGTTCCAGGAAGAGGACGCGGCGCTGCTTCAGCAGGAGATACCGGAGATCGTCGAGATCAGCCCCGAGTACAGCACTTGGAGCGTCCCGGCTCGACGCGGCCGGAACAGCGCGAACCCCAACGTCACCGGCATCTACCCGGTGTTCGGCGAGATGCGGAACGTCATCGCCGACTGGGGCGGGCGCTTCATTACCCAAGCCGACATGGACGAGCGGCGTCGCGTGGCGTTCCTCGGCAACGAGCTCGAGAAACTGCTCTTCGAGGACGAGAACGCCGTCGGCAAGCAGGTGTTCATCGGCGAAGTCCCGTTCACGGTAATCGGCGTTCTGAAAGAGAAACAGCAGAACTCGTCGTACAACTCCCGGGACCGCGACCGGGTCTTCATTCCGGCCAGCACGCACCAGGCGATCTTCGGCCAGCGCTACGTGCAGAACATCATCTATCGCACCAGCAGTCCCGAGGTCGTCAAATCTGTCGAGCGGCGCGTCAACGAGGTTCTGGGCCGAAAGTACCGCTTCGACCCAACCGACGAAGACGCGATCTGGGAATGGGATACCAGCGAGTTCGAGGCGATCATCGACAAGATCTTCATCGGCATGAACACGTTCCTCGGGATCGTGGGCGCGTTCACGCTGACTGTGGGCGGGATCGGCGTGGCCAACATCATGTACATAGTGGTCAAGGAACGGACGCGCGAAATCGGCGTTCGCCGCTCTATCGGCGCCCGCAAGCGAGACATCATGCTGCAGTTCCTTGGCGAAACCTTCGTCGTCGTCGCCACCGGTGCGATCTTCGGCTTCCTGATCTCGCTGGCGCTCGTAAAAGTCGGCCAGCTGATGCCTCTGAAGGAGTTCATCGGCGTTCCCATAATCTCGCCGATGGTCGCCATCGCGACGGTCATACTATTGACGTTTGTGGCGCTGCTGGCCGGCTATTTCCCGGCACGAAAGGCGGCGAACCTGGATCCGGTGGAGTGCCTGAGGCACTGATGCAGAAGTGATTAGTGAGTAGTCATTAGTCATTAGTGGTTGTCGCCAGTTTATTATAATCACCAATTACTAATCACTAATCACTTCACGAACGAACACGAAACCATAGAACTCCGACCACCCAGAAGATGTGGAAGATACTGTTAGGAGAATTCCTCGGTGACCTGAGAACACAGAAGACGCGAGTCTTTCTGACGATGTTCGCCATCACCTGGGGCACCATCTCCGTCGTTCTGCTGCTCGCCTTCGGTGAAGGGCTTCGCCACTCCATCGTGCAGGGCCTGCTCAACGCCGGCGAGCGCATGTTCATGGTCTACGGTGGAACCACGAGTGAAGAGTTCGAGGGCCTGCCCAAGGGGCGCCGAGTCCGGTTGAGCGAAGAGGACCTCGAGCTGATTCAACGCTCGATCGAAGAGATCGACCTGGTCAGCCCTTCGTACGGACGCTGGGGCACTACGCTCGAGGTCGGCGATAACAGGACGACCACCTACATGGAGGGCGTCTACCCCACCTTTGAGACGTTGCGCCGCATGTATCCGCAGGCGCAAAGCCGCTTCATCAATCAGCGCGACCTGGATGAGAAGCGCAGGGTCCTGTTCTTGGGTAACGACATCGCCGAGGAGCTGTTCGGTTCAGAGGACCCGGTGGGCAAGACCGTGATGCTGGACAACCTGCCGTTCACCGTCGTGGGTGTGATGCAGAAGAAGTTCCAAGACAGTATGAATAACGGTCCCGATTCCGACCGGGCGATCATCCCGGCATCGACGTTCAAGACCATTTACGGTTACCGCTACGTCAACCATCTGTTGTTGAGACCTCGGAATCCCGGGCGCGCGGAATTCGTGAAGGCGGAGCTGTTCCGAGTGATGGGGGCCCGCTACAAGTTCGACCCCGAGGACGAACGCGCGCTCCCCATGTGGGACTTCATCGAAGACGAAAAGATGAGCAACCAGATCGCGCTGGGCATCGAGATCTTCCTGGGGCTGGTTGGCGGATTTACGTTGCTGGTCGCCGGCGTCGGTGTCGCCAATATCATGTACGTGGTAGTCAGGGAGCGCACGCGAGAGATTGGCATCAAGCGCTCCATTGGCGCCCGCAAGCGCCATATCATAAGTCAGTTCGTCTTCGAGGCTTTGGCACTCACGCTGATCGGCGGAGCGGTCGGTCTTGCTTTCTCCACCGGACTCGTCTTTCTGGTGGACAGCCTTCCGGCCGACGAGGGGGCCATGGTCTACCTGGCCAACCCCAAGTTGTCCTGGCCCATTGCGCTCGGCTGTGTGATAACGCTGATCATGATCGGGCTGGCCGCGGGCGTGCTGCCGGCGCGGCGCGCCGCGAAGATCGACCCCGTCGAGGCGTTGCGCTACGAGTAAACGACCTCGGATTCTGGCTACCGCGGAATCACGCCGACGATGCGCAGCGGCCCGCCGCTACCACCTGCGATCTTCATCGGTAAGGCGATGACGTAGGAGCCGGTCGCCGGCAGCCGGTCCAGCCGGGCCACGTTCTCGAACGCCGGGATGTTCTCGGCGTAGAGAACCCGATGGCTCTCGAACAGTGTCGACTGCCCATAGTCGATGCTCGGCGTGTCGATCCCCAGCGCGTCGATCTGACGATTATCCACCAACCACGCCGCCGCCTCTGGATGCAGCGCCGGGAAGTGGAGTTCGGGAACTGCGTCCGGCCCGCTCAGCGTCGTGCCGAGATAGCTCTCGCGATCCGGCCAGCGCGTCCCCCAACCCGTATGTAACAGCAGGATCGAGCCGTCGGGTATGCGCCCGTGCTCCGCCTCCCAGGCCTCGAGATCGCTCACGCCGACCTGGTAGTCGGCGTCGGCCGCCGCGGCCGCGCTCACATCGACGACAACCGCGGGCCCGATCAGCCTCGCGATGGGAATCTGCTCGGCGCTGTGGCGCCCCTCCGAGAAGTGGACGGGCGCGTCCAGGTGCGTGCCACCGTGCTCCGCCATGCAGAAGTTGTTGGCCGCGTAGTAGTAGCCGCCCTCGGTCATGCCTGCGGAAACGACCTCCAGCTCGAAAGGTTGCGCGGTCGGCCAGAAGATCGTGCTCTCGTCGTAGTCGTAGGTCATGTCGACCCACTCGGCGCCCGCACCCGAGAACAGTGCGGCGAGGATCGCGCCGGGATCTTCGCCGGCTCGGCTACACCCGGTCATAGCCACCAAGGCCGCGAGCAAGAGTACGAACCGTCCCGAGCTGTTCATCATTGACCTCCTGAGCGCCGCGGGCTGAGCGCCGTCGTTTACTCGGCCTCTACAATACGGTAGACGTTTCCATTTCTCGACAGGACATAAAGCTCGCCGCCAGCGTCTTCACCGAAAGAGAGGACGTTACCCAAGCCCCCCACGCTCCACTGGCGCTGATCGCTGACCGAGCCACCGCTGAACCTAAAGCTGCGCAAGAAACCGTAACAGTAGTCGGAGTAAAAGTAGTGTCCCTGGATGTCCGGTATCGCCGTACCGCGATAGACGTAGCCGCCCGTCACCGAGCAACCGTCCGAGTGTCCGTACTCGAGCGCGGGAAGCACCAACCCACTTGAATCGCATGGATCGCTCGCAAAGCAGTGCGCGCCTTCCATCGTGTTCCAACCGTAGTTCAACTCGGGCTGCACTACCGAGACGACGTTGATCTCCTCCCAGTCGTTCTGTCCCACGTCCGCCACGTACAACTGGTTAGCCTCGCGGTCGAAGGAGAATCGCCAGGGGTTTCGGAGCCCGTAGCCCCAGATCTCGTCGGCGCCCGGAGCACCACGGAACGGATTGTCCAGCGGTATCGCGTAGGGATCGCCGCCATCCACATCGATGCGGAGCAACGAGCCCAAAAGCGTGTTCGTGTTCTGACCGTTCCCCTGCGGATCGCCACCGTCGCCTCCGTCGCCCAGGCCGATGTAGAGCATCCCGTCGCTACCAAACGCGATCTGTCCGCCGTTGTGATTGCCGAACGGTTGCGGCACGGAGAGGATCAGCTCGGCCGAATTGGGGTCAGCGACACTCGGGTCTCCGGTAACCGAATAGCGCTCGATCCTCGAATCACCACCGTCATCCGTGTAGCTGACGTAGAAGAAGCCGTTCGAGTGGTACTGCGGATGGAAGGCGATGCTGAATAGGCCCCGCTCGCCTCCACTCTGCACGCGGCCCGTGATGTCCAGAAACGGGGTCACCAACACCTGCCCGTTCTCGATGATCCTGATACGGCCCGATTGCTCGACCACGAACAGGCGCGGGTCGTTGGCGGGAGCGGTGAGATGGATCGGGTTGCTGAAGCCACCAGCCACGACCTCCACCGCGAGAGTCACCGCACCGGTGCCACCGTTGTCCCCAGAGTCTCCTTCGGGCTCGGTCGAGTTGGAACAACTGACCGATGCCAGCGCACCCATCGCGATCAACGCCAGGAATTGCGTCAGCGCTCGTTTCATTGTCGGTTGTCAGCTTGACTATGGGCGGGGGTAGGTAAGAGGCTAAGCAGCCTCGCTGCGCCGGTACAGTTTTCCCAGTACGACCAACTCCAGACATATCACCGAGACGACCACAACCCAAGCCGCCTTCTCCCACCAGCCAGTCGGCTCGAGTATGCCGTAGGCGATCGCCGCTATGGCCAGCCCGATCCAGACGGCGGTGAAGATCCCGAAGGCCGATACGGGCATACGGCGACCGACATGCGCCTCGTCGTGCCGCCTCAGCACGTAGACCCGCGCTTGGGTCAGGGCATAAAGCGTGCAGAAGATGGCGAAGAACCAGCGGCGCAAGAGACCCATGACGGACTCGAAGTTGCCGCTGGCCGGGATGAGAATCGCCAGCACCAAGCCAGCCACGACCGCCAGCAGCACGAACACCGTCAGGCCGGTCGCGCTGCGCCTGCCTTCATCCGACTTTCCGTCACTCATATTAATTGCCTCAAAATACCCGCACCTGAAACTGCAACAATCGGCCCGGTTGCGGAAGACCGCACTGATCGAAGTTGGCGGAGTCGGTGATGTTCGCCGCCGTAACTACCAGCTCCAGCTGGCTCCCGGCCCTACCGCTACCAAGACTCCTTCCCCAGGCGACCTCCAGATCTACCCAGCTGTCGGCACCCAACCGGATCTCCCGCGCCAGGTCCGGGTGCACGCACCAGCGCTTCCCCACGTGAGCCACCCGACCCGTCCCTCTAAAGCCGGACCAAACCGGTGTCGAGGCCGTCACGTTCCCTGCAATCCACGGTTGGTATTCCGGGATGGTCTGGCCCGTCGGTTGGTTCGGGTCTTCTTGCGTGACGTCTTTGAGGGTCAGATCGCCGCCGATGAACCAGCCGCTACGGAAAGAGTAGCTGTAGAGCAACTCGACACCCAGGCTACCGATGACCTCGCGGTTCTGTCGCTGGAGTTGACCGTCACCCAGGCTGACTCGCACGATGGCGTCGCTCAGCCTCTGGTAGAAACCGACGATCTGCCCTTCCCCGCGACCCTTCATCATCGTCAATCCCAGCTCCGCCACCGCGAGCACTTCCGGGTTCAATGACGGGTTCACCACGAACCTGCCCAACGCTCCGGAATACAGCTCTCGCAGCGCCGGGAAGCGAACGCGTCGGCTGATTCCAGCGTTCAGCAACCAGTTGCCGTCACCCAGGGCGTACGTACCGCCGGCTCGCAGTCCCCAGGCCCAGATCGGGTCGCGTGACCGTGCGCCGCCCGTCTCGGGCGTGTCTGAGTAATCGACGCTTCCACCCACGCTCAGCCGCCCTCGGGGTGACACGGTGCCCCCGTTGACCACCGGCTGCTCCACCTCGACGCCCAGACTGAAGAACCGCTGCCGATACCGGGCTTCGCCCTCGTTGACAAGCACCTCGTCGTGCCTGGCGTCCACGACGGTCAGAGCGCCCCGCAGGATTCCCGGCCCCAGCGTGTGGTCGCCGAGCAACCGAAGCGAGAGGTTGCGGTCGTCACCCAGCTCGCCGCCGGTGATAGAATCGTAAGCCACGCTCTCGTAGGTATCGATCTCGGTCTCGGCCAGATCGATCCCGAAGCTGGCTTCCAAGTCACCCTCGCCCCAAGGCGTACTGCCCCAACCCGTGCCGCCGGAGAGAGCCGTCACCCACCGCGACGTCTTCGGATATCGCCACAGCCGTGGCTCTAACACGTGCAATTCCGGTGGCACGCCCTTGTTCGACGAGTGCGCGAACGAGCTGAGCGATGCCCACGGGCCATCGTCATCCCCGTAGCGCGCGACGACGTAGCCATTGAATTGCTCGAAGTCGCTGTTGATGCGATCGGACCCCGCCCCCTCATACGGTGGCGGGATATCGTTCGAGCGGGGCACGGCCGAGCGGTTTCGGTAACCGCCGCCGCCACGAAGCAACAAATCGCCACCACCCGTTCTGGCCACCGTGGCCAGCCCCAGCGCCACCGCACCATTACCCAGCTGATCGATGCCGGCCATGAACTGGTACGGCTGAGGATCGGCGGGGATTCCGGGACCATCGGCGATACCCACCAGAACAACACCGCCCAGCGCGTTCGGTCCGTGTAGAACCGAAGACAGCCCGCGCACCAGCGTGAGCTCGCGAGCCGCGGTCATGGGGATGATCGATAAATCGGTTCGATTGTCCCAGCCAAGCGTCAGCGGCACACCGTCAACGAGAACCGCTACCCGCCGTGACTCCATCCCGCGCAGCTGCGGCTGCGCCTCGCCACGCGAGTTCTCGCGGATCATGATCAGCGGCGTGCGTCGAAGTAGTTCCGACAACGTCGGTGCGGGGTAGGCCCGGACGGAGTCGAGCGGCACCCTCAGCGCGCTGGCACCCCCGGCCGTGGCAACGGGTCGCGCGACCATGACTGCGATCTCTTCCACGGTGTAGACCGTGTCCGGAGGAACCGTGTCCTGCTGCTGGGCGAGACTACTAGAAAGCGGAGCAGCGACCATCACCGCGGCCGTGAAAAGTCGCAGGCGCCATACAGCAGGCAGGCGCGGAGTACGGCACCGAGATGCCATCCATTCGCCGCTCCTTGCCATGGTCTGCCGTTCCGCCGTTCTCAGAATCGAGACCGCCAATCGCTTTCTGGGCACTTTTCGCCGAGGGGATTCAATCCAGTACGAGGGGGCCGAAGTACCTAAGCAAACTCGGGGAGGCCGGGATTTCAACCTCCCCGAGTCAGCGGGCGTGAACCGCAGTGAACCGCCCTGCGGAGCGGCTACTCGGGCCGGCGTGCCCGCACGAACGCCGAGCAGAGCCGGCCTTCCTCCAGCCAGCTGTCCTTCACCTCGAGGCCGAACTCCTGGGCCAGCTCACGGACCTCTTCGCCGTCGTACGAGCGAGTGACCTCGACATCGATGTCAGTGAATCCCGCCGCCGCGAGCTTGGCTCGATATTCGTCCTCATGTAACGCCCCGGCCACGCATCCGGCCCACGCCTCCATGTTCCGGCGGACCTCCTCGGGCAGACGCCCCTGAATCACTATGTCGGATACCGCAAATCGACCGCCGGGCCGCAGCACCCGGAAGGCCTCACGCAGCACCGCGTCTTTGTCCGTCGACAGGTTGATCACACAGTTGGAGATCACCACGTCGACGCTGTTGTCCGGCAGGGGCACTTCCTCGATGCTCCCCTTGAGGAACTCCGCGTTGCCGACCCCAGCCTCTTCTTGGTTGCGCCGGGCCAGCTCCAGCATCTCGTCGGTCATGTCGACGCCGTACGCCTTTCCGGTCTCGCCCACGCGCCGGGCCGACAGCAGCACATCGATACCTCCGCCCGAGCCTAGATCGAGCACAGCCTCGCCCGGGTTGAGCTCGGCCAGCGCTGTGGGATTGCCGCAGCCCAACGAGGCGAGCACTGCCGCCTCGGGCAACTCCGACATCTCGTCTATTGTATAGAGATCCCGGGAGACGACGTCCTTCTCCGTCCCCGTCGAACCGCAGCATCCCGACGCCGACGGTCCACAACAACTCGCCGGCGCGGCTTTCTCTACCTGCTGGGCAGCCGCCGCGTAGCGCTCGCGGACCGCCTCTTTGATGTCCGTGTCTTTGGTCATGACTCCTCCTCTTTATCCAGCCTGTTCGTCGATACTGCAGCACCTTCCGCCCCGCGACACGAGACCAGACGCGGCCGCATCGGCCAGGCGGCCGATCAGTCGGACCATCGAGCCTCGCACTTGGGGATCGAACTCGGAGAGCAGACGCCGCTCCTGGACCAGGATGTCCTTCTCGATGCTCGCCCGCAGTCGGGCTCCAGCCGACGTCGTCTTCAAGAGTAGCGCCCGTCCGTCCTCGGGGTGCCGCGTCCTACGCACGTAGCCCTTGCGCTCCAGTGCGTCCACCACGCGACTCGCCGTGCTCTTCTCCAGATAGAGCTCGGCGGCCAGTTCATTCATCGTCAGCGGGCCGTCCCGCTCAAGCGCCTCCAACGCCCAGCTCTGAGTCACCGAAATATCATGGCAGCAGATCCGATCGCGATCCCTGAACTGGTAGACGCGCTTCAGATCGTAGAGCACGCGATGCAGCGCCGCCGTGTCGGCGTCCAGGGTGGAATCCACCCCCCCAGGGTCCGGCTCGCACCGCTGTCTTTCGCTTGTCCCAGTATCTGTAGCCATGATTACCACCTAATAGTTGGTACTACCAACTATATCGCCGCGACGCGCCTTTGTCAAGACACCGCCCGCGCGCCGGCTTCTACCCCGCGTCTCCTTGACGCGATCACCGGCGCTGGGCCAATTTGCCGCACCAGAAAAGCCTCGTGTCCCAGGCTCAGCTGGCCACGACTTCTGTTTGAGGAGGAATTGGAGATGAGAAGGCTACTTCTCGTTGGCTGTCTGGCGGGGCTCTTCTTCGCTCCCACCACCCTGTCCGCACAGTGGTCGCTCGGCGGGCAGTTCAGCTGGGGCGACGACTTCGATTTCGCCTTCGGCGGACGGGTCATTTGGGACTGGCCGTTCGAGCCTGGCGCCTTTGCCACCGGGTCGTTCGATCTCTTCTTCCCCAAGGCGGATGTGGACTACTGGGAGGTCAACATCAACATCGGCCAGCCGATTCCGATCAAGTCCGATAGTTTCAAGCCGTACGCGGGTGCAGGGCTCAACTGGGCGCACATTTCGGCAGGCGGTACTTCCGACAACAAGTTCGGCCTGAACCTTCTGGCCGGCCTGAGGTACATGCTGCCCAGCGTGGCTCCCTTCGGCGAACTACGCTGGGAGCTGGGAGGCGGCAAGCAGTTCGTGATCACCGCCGGCGTGATGTTCAACATTTCCAGTTAACAGACCCAATCGAACAAGAAAGGGCGCTGCATTCGGCAACGCCCTTTCTTGTCTTTCGATGATTCTGAGGCCTTAGTTAGCTCCCCGGCATCGTCAGCGGTTCTTGAGCTTCGAGGAACGTGACGCCGATCGATTCCACCTTGGCACGGAAAGCCGCGACATCCTCCTCGAACGCCAGGTTCACCTCATCCAGAGCAGCCTCGAGTTTCTCCTCCGCATACCGTAGGTAGGTCAGCTGACCCTCCGACGGCGGATCCCAAGAACTGCTCATGGAGAAATAGGCGTTCCGAATCCGCGGGAATACGCTGTTGTCCTCGCCGATACCCTTGTTGGTGCCCGGCGGCGTCCACAGCTGCTTCTCCAGCTCCGTGAGCTTCTGCTTCAGCTGTCGCGCCTCTCGGCGCACTTCACGATTCGGCGACGCCTCTTCGTCGTCTTCGGCCTCCTGCTCGGCCAGCATGCCTAGGACCTTGTCGATCTCATCCCGCGTATCGCGGAGGCGCTTCACCGCCTCGGCCAACACTTCCTGGGCTTCACCGGCACTGACCAGTGCCTCGTAGTTCGCCTCGCGCTGCGCGATGGTCAGGCTGTAACGCGGATCCTGCAGCACGTTCACCGTGCCGCTGGCCTCGTGGTCGCCGTACTTCAGCGTGATCGTGTAGGTGCCGGGGACCACACCGGGCCCGCCCCCACCACCGAAGAAGCCGCCACCGCCGCCCGTACCGGGGCCGGCGCTGGGACGCTCGAAGCCTTCACGGCTCAGGTTCCAGGTGATGCGGTTGATGCCCTGCTCCACCGACCGCTCGAACTCGTTGATCACTTCGCCGTCCGCATTCTTCACCTCGACCTTGATCTGGGGGCCGCTCGATCGCGGTCCGCCCGGTTCCCCGAATCCGCCGGGGCCACCGGGTCCGCCTCCGGGACGCCGCCGGGCGGCCGGCCGCTCTTCTTCGGCGCTCTCCTCTTCCTCTCCACCGGCCGCGCGCTTCGCCGCCTTGCGCTGCCGCTCGATCTTGTCGTTGGGATGAGGAAGATCGTCACCGCTCATCGAGAACGTGATCATCGCACCGTAGTCCCGGTTCTCGCCGCGGAATTCGCCGTTGCCGGGGAACCGCGAGGCGCCGGTTTGCTTCACCCGGTACTGGACGGCGTCCGCCGTCGCGAACAGATGGAGAGGCTGCGCCATGACCTCCGGCGTGAGGGAGCGCAGCGGCGAGATGTCGTCGATGACGTAGGCGGCACGTCCGTGCGTTCCGATGACCAGGTCGTGCTCACGGGGATGTACGATCAGCGCCATCGCCGACGCCGTGGGAAAGCCGTGCGTCCACTGGAACCAGCTCCCGCCACCGTCCAGGCTCACGTACAATCCGAACTCCGTGCCCAGGAACAGCAGGTGTTCATGAATGGGATCCTGCTCCACCACCAGCGCGTACCCCCAGATGTCATCCGTCGCCAAGCTCTCGAACCTGTTTCCGTAGTCCGTCGCCTTGAAG
>Ga0255054_10002360_pt1 | contig 10832 bp, 7 predicted proteins | sample JV7_2_23_MG_FD_188634 | JGI IMG/M metagenome (GOLD analysis project Ga0255054, IMG submission 188634) | Seawater microbial communities from Jervis Inlet, British Columbia, Canada - JV7_2_23 | ecosystem: Environmental > Aquatic > Marine > Inlet | place: Canada: British Columbia | collected... | reverse complement strand
CAGGCGTTCTGAAACTAGCTCTCCGAGCCGGGCAGGGATGCTTTCGAGAACGATCGAAAAACACCCAGCCTCTTCCAGGATCTGAGCGTCTTCCAATAGCCGGATCGCAGCGCTAGAAGTCTTTGCCTGCGGGGCGAAACCGCCTATTTGGTGTACTGATTGCGGAGTAAGCCCCAGGTGACCCTGTACAGGAATTCCGGATTCGACGATCGCACGCACCGCATCCGCGCGTTCGCGACCCCCCTCCAACTTAACCGCGTCCATGCCAGCTTCCTTTAAAAAACGCCCGGCATTGCGCACCGCTTCTTCCACCGAGGCCTGATAAGACATGAACGGCATGTCACCGATAAGTAGCGCGTATTTGGCTCCTCGCGCCACTGCCTTGCAGTGATGAAGCATGTCCTCCATCGTCACGGGAAGTGTGTTGTCATACCCGAGCACGACCATGCCGAGCGAATCTCCTACCAGGATCGAATCGATTCCAGCCTGATCAACGGCGGAGGCCAGGGCATAGTCATAGGCGGTGAGCATGGTGAGCGTTTCACCGCGGGCAGCCTTCTGACGGAATGTGTTGGTGGTGATTTTCTTGCGTGCTTTCGGGGGTGCTTCGGTTGACATGGCTATCTCCTCCTTCGAGTGAGACGCATTTCCGAGCGTGATGTTCGGCAGGAATAAAAACCCGCCCGGGCCTGGGGCGGGACAGCCGCAATCTTCAAATTGTCCTACCGTCTCGGTCGGGGCCCGATCCAAGCGGCGCGCAAATTATACCGTAGCGGGAATGTGATGCGAGTCAACCCTAAGTCCGGTCTTATGAGGTATTGAAAAGCTCGACGAGTTAGCCCTGGAGCCTGTCTTATGGAAGGGCGAGAAGCCCGGCGAGTAGACATTATTTACCGTCGTAAAGAAAAGTGAGCAGCCCCTCGACCACCTTACGGACGCTTTCGGTTGATGCCGCCAGATCGCCCGGCACGTTCATGCTGTGGTCGGCGTCTTCGACCAGCGTCAGTTCAAACGTTTTTTTACTCTGGAGTTTTTCAAGCGCTTCTGATGAATAGAAACGGTCGGCTGTGCCGACCGCTACGAACGCCGATTGGCTGGTGTCAAGAAAAAGCGGGTCAAAGAACGGTGTGCCTAGCGCCGGCGTCAGATAACCGGCCCGTGCCTCAGATAATTCCGGCTCATTGGCGCACAGATGTGCCACCACGGCCGCCCCCAAAGATTTTCCCACCAGCCCCAACTGCGGATATTGGTACACGTTCAGCACCGCTTGGGCCGCCGATTTGCATTCTGCAAGCAGCACGTCGAGCCCTTGCTCGAAGGGTCCCTCTCCTGCGGTCTGAAAACCATAGCTCACGGCAAGCGTATCCCAACCTTGATCCCGAAGCAGTTCACAGGGGTAGTAGAGCAGCGGCCCATCCACGCCATAGTGATTGCCAGGGAAAACAATCAGCAGGCCCACGGCCGCCTCAGATTGTCGGTAATACTTGTGGACCAACGGCCGGCCATCGGTCGTCTGCAAATCCAGGTTCGCTAGTTCGTACACTATTGGTTCTCTAGGATTGAGGTAACTATATCGAGTGCCGTATGATTGCACACCCGAAAGGCGATGTCTCAGAATGTTCAGGATCCACGCCGTTTCGAACTGCCTCGACCGCTTCCTGTAGATAGTTCCTGGTCGGCGTTCGCTGACGGAGGCTAACGTCGTCAAATGCACCTGCATAGCGGAGCAATCCCCGTTCATCGATTACAAAAACGTGGGGAGTGGTGACCGCCCCGTAGGCATCTGCTGCGGCAAGATGTTGGTCTCGCAGCAGACGATCGATTTTATTTTTAGCTGCGTTTCTGATAAGTTTATCGTCTTCGTTCTCATTCGAGGCGATGCACCAGAAAGAGACCCGATCTCCCCACTCATGTACCAAATACTCAAACTCCTCATCCGCGCGCTGGGAATGAACACACTCCGCGGACCAGAAGTTCAGTACCAGGATCGATCCAAGCTCATCGCGAAGTGAGTGTCGCTGGCCTTCGAGATCCTCCAGCTCAAAACCCGGAGCGGGGCTGCCGATTCGGGCTATGGAATCCATTGTGGGAGATAGCCTCCTTCCACCAGAAATTCGTGTGCTTCGCCCTCCCGGTCGATCATCCAGATTTCCGGCATTTCATTCGGATCGGCCTGACTCAGCCGCATGTATGCTAGCCGCGATGAGTCCGGGTTCCAAACAAGCGATGCGTGGCTGAAATCGGGATTATCGGTAATCGGGCGAGCCTGCGATCCGTCCGCCCTCATGATCCATACCTGGCGGCCCGGTGTCCATCGCTCGTCAAGGTACTTGCGTCCAAATGCAATCCACTCACCGTCAGGGGAATATGCCGGGGAGGCGTCTTCGACCATCCCCAGGCTCAGGTCTTCAATGTCCAGCGTGGCCGATTCAATTCGATAGAGATGGCTGAAGAAATCTAGCTGATCTCCGCCTTCCAGTTCCGACGCGGCCGGGAAGACAATCTCCGGCAGGATCAGAAACCGCCCATCTGGTGACCAGGATCCCAGGAACCCCAATCCATTCGGCACCATATTCAATGGCTGCAGCCCGGCCGGTTCAAGAAATGTCACTGCGCTGAGTGAATCGTTATAGAAGGTGAGAATCCCGCCAGGCGACCAGTCCGGCGAATTCGCAATTTGCTCTTCCGGCTGCACGCGTATCGGAACTGCCTCAGTGTCCAGCTCTAAAAGCCATACCTGTCGTGCGCCAGGAATCTGCCTGCCGGAGGCGCTGGTCTCCCACTCAAACTGCTCAAATGCAAGCAAGCTCCCATCCGGTGATAGTGCCGGGCTCTGACAGCGACTGTCCGCATCGCACTTGTGCAGCAGGTCATCCGCGCCGGATACGAGATCGATGCTACGGAGCTCGGAAGTGCCGTCTTGATGCAAGGCGGTGTACACAATGGAAGTACCATCCGAGCTAAGGGAATAGTCGATAACTCCTGCCTCTGTTTCTGTGAGCTGGCTGCGTTTCTGAGTTGTCAGATCCAGCGAATAAAGATCAGCCGGTGATCCGGATGGCCAGAGGTAAACCAGTCTTGGCTCACCAACTTGAAAGGACCACTTGAGCGAGTTCAGCACTGGAAGGAAACGATTGGATCGAGCGCCGGCCTCCAGGCCCACCGATATTTCCTGCCCAACAGGCCAGCTCTCCAGCGGATGGTAGAGCAGCGTATTGTCTTTCCATTCGATCTCGCCAGGGAGCTCCGGTCTGACGGAAAGCCGCGTTTCTACCGAGATACGATCCATCGGACGATCAAATTCAATGCGTATGGGTGCGCTGGCCGGAATGTGTTGGGAAGTTGCCTCAGGTCCAAAATCTGTCACTTCGGGTACAGCAAAGACGCCTAATACCACCAGGCCGACCAGGACTCCTAATGCGCCAAGTAGCGCGCCTCGTTGGCCACCAAGCATTTCCGCTCAGGCACCTTTCAGCCGTTGCTTGAGGTCTTGCATGATCGGCACCGGTGTCGGATCGGTGCCATAAACCATGGCAAGGTAGTAGGCAACGTAGTCGCCGAGATGCAGGCTTGTCCATTGGTGGGCCAGCCGCGATTCTCCCTGGGCCTCCAAGATATCCGTGTTAAAGCCCTCAACCATCAGCGTGCTGCGTGTGGCTTCGAGGCGCTTTAGATTGCGCGGGTGATTGAGCGTGGAACGAAGGAATACCACCATCGTGGGGCCGAAAAGGGATTCTGGATGCTGAACGCCCTCGATCATATTGTGATCGGCCTCGGGAAGTTCCTCGAATTGAGCAACGGCCTTGGGAATCTCCGCGATCTGTGTCCGCCACCGGCGCGCAACGGGAGCCAGGAATTCTGACCCGATGATGGTTGGCCAGCGATCCATAAATTGCCCGGCCATACGCTTTGCCAGGTTACCGGCGACCGGTGACTTTGCTGTGATCGCGTCCATTTGGTGGTGCATGGCGATCACGGTTTCGTCGATATCCTTCGGGTCAAACTCGATGAAACCCGCTCGAGTCAGGGCAGACAGCAGCAATCCAAACGAGAACCCCACCGCCGACCGAGGTTGGCCGTCGTGCTGGAAGCGCCACACGGGAGTGCCAGCATTGGTCGCGGCCTCGGCCAGAGTTCCACCTGTGGTCACAGCCATCGCTGTCGCGCCTTGTTCAAGCGCTCGATCAAATGCGGAAAGCGTCTCTTCCGTGTTTCCAGAGTGGGAGGAGGCGATCACCAACGTCCGGCTGTCCGATACGAAGCCGGGAAGATCATAGTTTCTCCAGACAATGATGGGAACCTTGGCGGTAGGCATCGCATAGGATGCCAGCAGGTCGCCCCCGATGGCCGATCCACCCATCCCGGCGAGCACCACTCGGGATACTTGATCCACTTTCGGAAGTGGAAATTCCTGTCCGAGTTCCCAGGCAGCCTTGAGCTGCTCGGGGAGTTCGTTGATGTAGCTTAGAAAGTCCGACGGATCAAGCTTCTCGAAGCGCTCCGGTTCGTCCAGGATCACTCTGCCTCCTCTGCCAGGCGGTAGACCTCACGTCGTGGCCAGCCGGTTTCGGATGCCACCTGGCGTGCCGCCTCGGATCGCCGCATCCCTTCCGAGATTCGCTGCGAAACCACCTCTCGCACACTCGCCTCATCCCATTCTGCCATCAGGTCCGCGCCACCAATCACCAGCGTGATCTCACCACGCGGCTCCTCCCGATCAAACTGCTGCCGGACTTCCGATATGGAACCCCGGACGATCTCTTCGTACTTTTTCGTCAGCTCCCGGCAAACTGCGATTTGCCGCTCTGGACCAAATACTGCTTCGAAATCCTCGAGCGTCGCAAGCAGCCGGTGGGGGGCTTCCAACGCCAGCATGGTGCGGGGTTCAGAGGCAAGTTCTTGGACCGCTTTCTGCCGCTTTCCCGCCTTGCGAGGTAACCACCCAAGGAATACAAATGAATGGGTGGGCAGCCCTGAAGCGACGATGGCTGTCATGGGCGCTGTTGGCCCTGGGATAGGACTTACTTCGTGGCCTGCTGCGGCAGCCGCGCGTACCAATTTAAAACCAGGGTCCGAAATCAAAGGGGTGCCTGCGTCCGAAACCAATGCAACAGATCCGGCCGAGAGGTGCTCAAGCATCTTCTGCAGACGAACCGCTTCGTTGTGGTCGTGGTAGCTAAGCAGCGGAGTGTCGATGTCATAGCGGTCGAGCAATTTCCGAGTGTGCCGGGTGTCCTCCGCGGCAATGATGTCTACCTCACGGAGCACGCGTAGTGCCCGAAGCGTAACATCTTCCAGGTTGCCGATGGGCGTCGAGACCAAATAGAGCGTTCCCACGCGCGTATTTTAGCAGAGCGGAGCAGCAGCTAGTTCATTGGGCGTTGGCACGGGCGAGCCAGAACCCGTCGCATGCGGCTTTGAGCAAGCTGGGAGCCATCCACCCAGTTTGGGGCATACCAGGAGTTCATCGCGCCCAACTTGGTGAAGGGAAAACTATATTGAACTGCTCACGACAGAAATAAAGAGCCCGGCTTTTGGCCGGGCTTTTAGTTGAAACTTGGTGGAGATTCCGAGCTTATGCGACCAGATCCGGGGGCTCGGTACCTTCCTCTTCGAGTTCCTCGACCGCTTCTTCCTCGAGCTCCTCGGCTACTTGCTCTTCGAATTCCTCGACCGCTTCTTCCTCGAGCTCCTCATCTACTTGCTCTTCGAATTCCTCGACCGCTTCTTCCTCGAGTTCTTCGGCTACTTGCTCTTCGAGTTCCTCGACCGCTTCCTCCTCGAGTTCCTCTGATACTTGCTCTTGGAATTCCTCGACCGCTTCTTCCTCGAGTTCTTCGGCTACTTGCTCTTCGAGTTCCTCGACCGCTTCTTCCTCGAGCTCCTCAGCTACTTGCTCTTCGAGTTCCTCGACCGCTTCTTCCTCGCGCTCCTCGGCTACTTGCTCTTCGAGTTCCTCGACGGCTTCTTCCTCAAGTTCCTCGGCTGCTTGCTCTTCGAGTTCGGAAGCCTCTTCCTCTTCTTCCGCCCTCCACGAGGTTTCGCCCCCGCCTTCGGATGAATCGTCGGTAGGCTCAGCTGTCCAGGAGGTTACGTCAAAGCCTTCGGCTCGAACTTGCGCCGCCTGAGGGCCTTTCTCCGTCTCTTCGATCACAAAGGACACCTTCTCACCCTTCTCAAGGTTGCGGTATCCCTCGCCCTCGATGCCTGTGAAATGTACAAAGATCTCGCTCTCTTCACCGTCCGGTGCGATGAAGCCATAACCCTTCACCCGGCTGAACCACTTCACCGTTCCAGACATTCGTTCGGCATCCATTCTTTACTCCTCCACGGAACGGACCCGCTTGACGCAAAGGTCCCTTCATTAACAACTGGCGCAGGATAGCACAGGTAGGTATCTCCGTCAACGCACCCGCTCTAAAGGGCACAGCTTCCAGTCCAAAGGGCGCTGCTCCCCATAAACAATCGCGCTCCAGGGCTTTGTGGTAGACTCCGTGGCCTCATCCAGAGAGGCTGAGGGACCGGCCCTACGAAGCCTCGGCAACCTCCCGAGAGGAAGGTGCCAATTCCGGCAGAAGCGGCGGATTCAGTCCGCCAAATTTCTGGAAGATGAGGGTTAATCGTGAATCACACGGCCCCTTCTTCCAGAAGGGGTCTTTTCTCTAGTAGCAAATCGTAGGCAAGAATAGCCCTTATTCAAGAACTGGAAGGTAAGCATGGCGAAAATTCTGACACAAACCCTCGGATATCCACGCATCGGCGCTGATCGCGAGCTCAAGAAAGCACTTGAAGGGCACTGGAAGGGGAAAGTCACAGCTGATGAGATGCTTGAAACCTTTCGTGCCATACAAAAACAGTCGGCGGAGGCCCAGCTGGCGGCCGACATTGACCGAATCGGCGTTGGAGATGGCACCCTGTACGACCACGTTCTGGACTGGACCATCCGACTGGGATTCATCCCCGATCGCTTCAAGAACTTCGAGGGGCTTGAACTTTACTTCGCCATGGCGCGCGGCGCAGCAGGCCTGCCCGCGCTCGAGTTGACCAAGTGGTACGACACGAACTACCACTTCCTGGTTCCTGAGATTGAAAAAGAAGCGCATGCGAGTGCGAATTTCGAGCATTACATTGAACAGGTCTCATTTGCAAAGAACATTCTGGGCGAGCGCGCGGTTCCCATCGTGCTTGGTCCGGTTACATTTCTTAGCCTGGCTCACCTCGAGCGCCCGTTTGATGAGGTGCTTGATGAACTCATACCGCTCTACGTCGATCTACTGAGCCAGCTTGCGGAGTTGGGGGTTGCAGAAGTTCAGCTTCACGAACCCCGACTTGTGCTCGATGATGCGGCAGATCTTGAACCCTATTATCGGAATACATACCAGGAGCTTGCCACAGTCGACCTTCCCATCAATCTCGTCACCTATTTCGATGATTTAGGGGAGACCTACTCCTGGGTCGTAGACCTTCCGGTGGCTGCGATCAGCCTGGACTTTACCCGCGGCGATAACTTGAGCCTGATTGAGGAACACGGGTGGCCCAAGGACAAGGAGCTGTGCGTCGGGATAGTTGACGGACGCAACGTCTGGAGCGTGCATCCGGCAACGGTGCATGAAACGCTCAAACAGGTCCGGAAGCAGGCCGAAGTCAGAGTAAGTGCGTCGAGCTCGCTTCAATTCGTGCCATATCGCGCCTCCCGCGAGCAACATCTGCCGGAGCCTCTCAAGGGTGTGCTGGCTTTCGCCGAAGAGAAACTTGCTGAAATTGCTCTGATCGGCAAAGTCGCCAATGGACAATCCGCTGAGCGCGATATCGAGGCCAGCGAGAGAGCCTGGTCGGATTATCGCAGCTTCGCCGAGGGAGAGCCGGGCGTTCGGGAGCAAATTCGGCAGCTCGAGTCTAATTCGTATGAACGGCAGTCGACATACTCCGATCGACGATCCAAACAGGTGACGCTGCCACCCTTCCCCATCACGACCATCGGATCTTTTCCGCAAACCGTTGAGGTCCGTCGTCTGCGCGGGAAATACAAACGCGGGGAGATTACCCAGGAACAGTATGAGGCCGGTGTGGATTCCTGGATCGGTTACACCATCGGCACTCAGGAGGGAATGGGCCTGGATGTGTTAGTGCACGGCGAGTTCGAGCGCTCGGACATGGTTGAGTTCTTCGCCGAAAAGATGACCGGTTTCGCATTCACTGACAACGGTTGGGTGCAGAGCTACGGCAATCGCTATGTCCGGCCTCCGATCATCTGGGGAGATCTTCGGCGCACAGAAGCCATGACGGTGCGTGAGTTTGGGGTGGCACAAGCCTTCACGGAGAAACCGGTGAAGGGAATGCTCACGGGGCCGGTGACCATTCTGAATTGGTCCTATCCTCGCACAGATATTTCGCGCAAGGACGTGGCCTTCCAGCTAGCCCTGGCTTTGCGAGAAGAGATTGCGGATCTGGAGGCAGCCGGTGCGCGCGTGATCCAGGTGGACGAACCGGCGCTGCGCGAAGGCCTACCCCTCAAACAAGCCCGCTGGGATGAGTATCTGGATTGGGCTGTGGAGGCTTTCCGCATGGCCACGGGAGGTGCAAGAGATGAGACTCAGGTGCAGACCCACATGTGTTATGCCGAGTTCGGCGATATCTACAGCGCCATCGATGGGCTGAATGCGGATGTGATTCTGATCGAGAACGCGCGCAGTGGTGACGAAACTCTTCATGAGCTCGAAGAGTACGGATACAGCCGTGAGGTCGGCCCTGGAGTGTACGACGTACACACCTCCAACATCCCAAAGGTTGAAGAGGTGAAGGCCCGACTGAAGGCATTCTCCGAGCATCTGCAGCCCGAGCAGATATGGGTCAACCCGGACTGTGGCCTCAAGACGCGGAATTGGGATGAAGTATTGCCTGCTCTGGGCGCTATGGCGGAGGCTGCCCGGCAGGCTCGAAAAGAGCTGGAGGCGAGTACGGTCGCTGAAGCTTCCCCGGCCTCGGACTAATTCCAATGGGCAATCGCGCAAAACTTCAAGATTGGCTGGCTAGCGGAGAGCCCATCCTGGCGGATGGCGCCATGGGCACTCAGCTGCATGCACGGGGCATCCCATTTGACGCTTGTTTCGATGAGCTGAACCTGTCGCAGCCTGAACTGATCCTGGATATTCATCGGGAGTATTTGCAGGCTGGGGCTCGAATTATCGAAACCAATACCTTCGGTGCAAACCAGCACAAGCTTTCTTCGCACGGGCTGGAGCAACAGGTGGCGGAAATCAATGCCGCCGGCGTGGCGCTGACGAAGCAAGCCATCGATGAAACCGGTGCAGATGCGCTCGTTGCCGGAAGTGTGGGACCGCTAGGCGTTCGCCTGGCTCCTTTCGGACGGGTGAAGCCGGAGGAAGCTTATGCAGCCTTCCATGAACAGATCACTGCATTGGAGCAAGCCGGGGCAGATCTGATATCGCTCGAAACACAGAGTGATCTCTACGAACTACGCGAGGGAATACAGGCCTCCAAGGGAGTAGGCGATTTACCCGTTATTGCTTCTGTAACCTTTACCCGAGACGACCGCACGCTGCTCGGCGACACTCCCGCCCAGGCCGCGAGATTGCTCTGGGATGCCGGCGCGGATGTGATTGGGGCAAACTGCTCCGAAGGGCCAGCCCAGTTGCTCCGAATCATTCGATCGATGCGGCAGGCGGTCCCAGAAGCCAAGTTCTCTGTGATGCCCAATGCCGGCTGGCCGGAACAGGTGGGTGGTCGCATCATGTACCCGGCTACCGCAGATTACTTCGCAGAGTTCGCGCGGGCGTACACACTGGCTGGCGCCAGCATAATTGGGGGGTGCTGCGGTACCACCGCAGATCACATTGCCCACATGCGAGATGCGTTCGAACAGGTTGATACCGCCCAGATCAGCACCGTTCCAATGGCGGTGGAGGAAGACCTGGAGAGACTCGCAAATGGTCAGTTGGGTCCCACCAATTTAGATTCGAAATTGGAAACCGGGCAATTTGTGCTCTCGGTTGAGATCAATCCTCCGCGCGGCCTATCGGTAGAAAAAGTTCTCGCTGGAGCAAGCTTGCTCGCCGATGCCGGGGTGGATGTCATCAATGTAGCAGACAGCCCAATGGCCCGACTGCGGATGAGCCCCTGGGCCGTGTGTCAGCGAATACAACAAGACATCGGACTCGAGACGGTTTTGCACTTTCCAACCCGTGGCCGCAATTTGCTCCGCGTCCAGGGGGATCTGTTGGCGGCGCACGCAACCGGTGTGCGAAATATATTCGTAGTCATGGGCGATCCCACCTCCATCGGAGACTACCCGGAGGCAACGGACGATTACGATGTCGTTCCCTCAGGACTAATCAAGCTTGTGAAGCAGGGATTCAATGCTGGAGTTGATCTGCATGGGGACGAAATCGGGGAGGCCACCTCGTTCTACGTGGGCTGCGCGCTCAATCCCGATGCGACAAATGTGGAGCAGGAGATACGGGTGCTGAAGCGAAAAATCGAGGCTGGCGCGGATTTCGTCCTGACCCAACCTATATTTGAACCCGAGCGAATTGAGCAAATTATCTCTGCCTTTGAAGAGCGGCATGGGCCGCTGAGCATACCGGTACTTGTCGGCATTCTTCCCGTGTACGGAATTAAGCACGCTCGTTTTCTGCACAACGAGGTGCCAGGCATCTCCATACCGGATGTCATTCAAAACCGTATTGAGGCCGCGGGTGACCAGGCTCCTCAGGCCGGAGTGTCGATCGCAGTTGAGATCCTTGACCAGCTGAAAGACAGCGTCGGCGGCGCGTACATCATGCCGCCCTTTGGCCGGTATGATATGGCAGCCG
>Ga0255054_10002357_pt1 | contig 10834 bp, 8 predicted proteins | sample JV7_2_23_MG_FD_188634 | JGI IMG/M metagenome (GOLD analysis project Ga0255054, IMG submission 188634) | Seawater microbial communities from Jervis Inlet, British Columbia, Canada - JV7_2_23 | ecosystem: Environmental > Aquatic > Marine > Inlet | place: Canada: British Columbia | collected... | reverse complement strand
AGAGGTATCTTTCGGGTTTGAGAGAATTTAATCATTCCGTTTTTATCCATGGTGAGGCTATTAACAACATACCGGACCATCCGATATCAGCGCCCCCTGCCATGGCGATGGCCGAAACGTACCATTTGGCCCAACAGAAGGAGACGAAATCATTATTTACTACAAAATCGAACCTCACCGGTGAAACCATAAATCGGTTTACCCATATCCAGCAAAACATAAATGATTTGATCAAGAAGATTCTCATGTTGAGAGAAATGGGGAGGAAGACCGCGTGCTGCTTCCAGCGCTGTGCAGGACTGGATTGCCTGAACGCGGTATATGCGATCACTTACGATATGGATCAGACATCCGGCACCCGGTACCATGGGCGCTTTATTGATTTTCTTAAATATATCCAGACAAATGATCTTGTTACAGCCGCTTGCATGACGGATCCAAAAGGGGACCGAAGTCTCTCCCCATCAAAGCAGGGGGACAAGGACCAGTACGTTCACATCGTGGAGGAGAAAGAAGCGGGTATAGTGGTGAGGGGAGCGAAGCTGCATATCACCGGTTCGGTAAACTCCCATGAATTGATTGTGGTCCCTACAAGAGCGCTCAAGGAGGAGGACAGGGACTTTGCCGTGGCTTTTGCGGTGCCGGCAGATACCAAGGGGGTGACATTGATATACGGGCGTCAACCCTCCGATAGGAGGCGTCTCGAAGATGGGGAACCGGATGTGGGCAATTTCTTTTACGGCGGTTGCGAGGCCATGGTGGTCTTTGACGATGTGTTTGTTCCAAAGGAAAGAATATTCATGAACAGGGAATATTCCTTTGCCGGTCAGCTGGTGGAACTTTTTGCGTCCAATCACAGGGCCAGCTACGGCGGATGCAAGGTGGGGGTCGGCGACGTCCTCATCGGGGCGACGGCAGCCATTGCCGAAGCCCATGGAACCGATAAGGCTTCCCATGTCAAAGACAAGATCGCGGAGATGATTCATCTCAACGAAACGCTTCATGCAGGGGCATTGGCAAGCGCCGGCAAAGGCCGCCGGACGGCCAGCGGGGCTTATGTGGTGGATCCGCTTATGGCCAACGTATGCAAACTCAATGTTACCCGATTTCCCTTTGAAATATCCCGGCTGGCCCAGGATATTGCCGGGGGTCTTCTGGTGACCATGCCTTCCCTCAAAGATCAGGAAAACCCGAAAATAGGGCCGTATGTGAGGAAATACCTGGTCGGGAAGAGCGGAGTGGAGAGCGAAAAACGGATTCGCATCCTCCGTCTGATTGAAAATATCACCTTGGGGACGGGAGCGGTCTCGTATCTAACGGAATCGATACATGGGGCCGGTTCTCCCCAAGCCCAAAAAATCATGATTTCTCGACTGTCGGATCTGGAATCCGCTAAAGCGAGCGCGTTTCATCTATGCGGGGTAAAATGATCCAGGAGACCATGTCCAGACAAGAGCGATTTGAGGCGGCAGTCTCTCTAGAAAAGCCGGACCGGATTCCCGTCATGCCTCTGATGACGGCCTTTGCCGTTCGCAGCCAGGGCATGACCCAAGGAACGGCATGGCGCGATCCGGATATGGGTTTCAAGGCGATGCTCGATACGTTTAACGATCTGGGCGGATTCGACAGGCTGTACAAACCCAATCTCTTTTGGCCGATGATCGGGGGAAGATTTTGTTCCACACCGATCAGGGTGCTGATCCCGGGAAGACAACTTCCGGAGGATGCCCTCAACCAAATCGACGAACGGGTACTTATCAGCAGGGATGATTATGATAAGTTGGCAACGTTGGGCTGGAATGCTTTCTGGGATGAACACTATGAAAAAATGACTGGTGGGCGAAAAATGTCGTATGTCGCGGCGACCCAGAACCAACTTTTGGATCTATATAAAGAAGAAGTGACGATCTATCAAGACCAGGATATCCATCCTCTTTTTGGGGCGTATGTCGATTCGTCAATGATGGCTTTCTCCATGGCTCGAACCCTGACTGAGTTTACGATGGATCTCTATGAGGTTCCGGAAAAGGTCAAGTCGGCAATGGATGCATCCTGCGATGACCTGATTCAAAATGCCTTGGATGTGGTCGCCCTGACAAAGATTCCGGTGGTTTTTATTGTTTTGGAACGGGGTTCAGGATTCTATTATCGTACCGACATTTTTGAACATTTTGAATGGCCCTATCTCCGGCGTTATGTGGATGCCTTTATTTCGGAAGGGTTAACCCCCTGGTTTCACCTCGATACCGATTGGAGTTTGAATCTCCCTTATTTCAGGGAGTTCCCTAAGGGAAAGTGTATTGCAGATCTCGATGGCACCACCGATATTTTTAGGGCAAAGGAGATCCTGGGAGGACATATGTGTATCAGCGGAGACGTGCAGGCATCTCTTCTCACGCTGGGTCGTCCCCATCAAGTGGAGGCCTATTGCCGCAGGTTGATTGATGTGGTTGGGAGGGATGGGGGTTTTATTTTAACCACAGGGTGCGAGTGCCCGATCGATGCCCGTTTTGAAAACGTAAAGGCTATGGTTGATACCGCCAAGAACTACCGGGGCAAGAATTGATATTTCAAATTTCGCACCTGATATTTTGAGAAAAGTCGCTTCGGAGGCGACTCGGTTTGAAAGATAAACTAAAAGCAGCCTTTCTGGGCATGAATCGGCAGAAAGCAATTGACCTTGTGGAAAAAGCGCTTCCAGCAGGTGAAGATCCTTTTGATATCCTGAAGATCTCTCGGGCGGCAATGGAAGAAGTGGGAAAACGATTTGCGACCGGTGAATTTTTTCTCAGCGAACTCATCTATTCTGCCGAGGTTTTTAAGGCGGTCTGCGCTATCCTTGAGCCGGGTTTGGTGGCAAAACGGAATTCGGATGAGACTCAAGGGGAGGTGGTCATCGGGACGCCCAAGGGGGATGTCCACGATCTGGGAAAAAATCTGATGGTCACCCTGATGAGAGCCCATGGCTTTACGGTTTATGATATAGGGGTGGATGTGCCGCCTGAAAACCTGGTAAAAGAAGTGAAAAGGAGGAAGGCGTCCATTCTCGCTCTATCCGCATTGATCACCCCCGCCTTTGTTTCCATGAGGGAGGCTATTGATCTTCTGATAGAGGAAGGACTGAGAAAAAAGACGTTTGTAATTATCGGAGGCGGGGTTACAACAGATTTTGCCAGAAAAGAGATCGGCGCCGATGCGCAAACCATGGATCCTGCCGAGGCGATCCGGCTGTGCCGTCAACATTTAAAAGGATCTGAAAAAACGGTGAGGTTGTAGCCGAAATCAGGCCAACCATCGCTTTCTCCGGTGATAGTGTTTCACGTCCCGGTAACTTTTTTTTCCCACCTCTGTCAGACCCAAATAGAACTCCCTTACATCCGCATTGTCCTTAAGGGTTTCGGCATCCCCATCCAGGACCACGCGGCCGTTCTCCATGATATATCCATACTCGGCATAATTGAGCGCCATAGCCGCATTTTGTTCGGCCAACAGCATACCGACCTTTTCCTCTTTATTCAGACGGAGGATAATGTTGAAAATTTCTTTTACCAATAAAGGCGCAAGTCCCATGGAAGGTTCATCCAGGAGCATGATCCTCGGCTTTGCCATAAGGGCCCTGCCGATGGCACACATCTGCATCTCACCTCCTGAGATATACCCGGTTTTGGCCTTGCGGCGTTCCTTTAGTCGGGGAAAATATTTGTAAACCTTATCAAGAGCATCTCGGATGCCTTTTTTGTCACGGCCCCTTGTATACGCACCGGTCAGCAGATCATCTTCCACCGTCAGATGCTCAAAGGTATGCCTTCCCTCCATTATCTGGATAACGCCCAATTTTACCAATTGGGGTGCAAACAGTCTGTCAACCCGTTTCCCGTCAAATTCCACGGTTCCTTTGGTCACTTCGCCACGCTCAGCTTTGACCAGGTTGGAGATGGCCTTTAAGGTGGTGCTTTTGCCGGCCCCGTTGGCACCCAATAGAGAGACAATTTGTCCTTCGTATACATTAAAGGAGACGCCTTTCAGCACCAGTATCACGTGTTCATAAATGACTTCAATGTTATTGACCTTCAGCAAAGGCGCCTGTTCAATAGTCATGGATTTACTTTAGCCCCCGTTTATAATGATAAGGTAGGGATATGAATCATATCAAATGAGGTAAGGGAGCACGATCGCTCCCTTACCCGTATGGCTGATTGTCAGGCTACTCAGCCTATGAACAGTCTCTTGCAGTAATTTTCTTTTCCTTTGCGTACTTGCCGGATGATTCCTCGATCATTTCCCGGACCCACTTTTGCATCGGTATGATTACTTCGCCTGTACTTATCCAGTTCTTGCCATCCCATTGCTGGAAGAAAACTTTTCCGCCTCCCTCATGGTCTTCACAAGAATTCTTCATCGGTTGCATCAGGCCCTCGGCACCTATCTCTTTAACTCTCGCTTCGGTGATATTGAGATTTTCCATGCCCCACCGGAATTCCTCTCCGGTTAGCACTTTGACCCCGAATTTTTTGTGGGCCGTCAGGATGGCCTCATGATTCATGATGCCGGCGACAAATCCTCTATTCCAATAGATAGAACCCACGCGGACGAAAGAGATATTTCCTTTCATTTTGCCATAGACCTTGTCGACGGCACGCTGGATGATGGGGAAGTCTCTTCCCACACCATGAAAGTTTGTTGTATAGTAACCGACCGCTGCTTTGCCAGCGGGCAGCACGTCTTCTTCAGAACCGCACCACCAGACACCGAGAATCTTTTCCCTTGGGAATTTAAGCCTGGCCGCTTCTTTCAAAGGCACGGTGCAGGAAACACCCCAGTTTCGATTGATCACCCAGTCGGCCTTGAATCTCCTGACGATGTCCAACCACTGGGCTTTCTGGTCGATACCGGGCCAGGGAACCGGAAAGTGCCTGACCGTAAACCCGAATTTCTTGGACATGGCATCCAGGATCGGTTTGGTCTCCTGTCCGTAAGGTACGTCGATATAGAGGTTCGCGATTTTCAGCCCTTTGAGTTTCTCCATACCGCCCAACTGCTTGGCCATCCACTTGATTTTGGCGGTATTCTGGGACCAGTAATTGGTGGGTGTGGTAAAGACCCAGGGAAAAATCCGACCGTCAGAGGCATCAGCCCGGCCGTAACCGCTGGAGATAATTGTTATCTTATCCTTTGGAGCCTTGGGGATCAGTGCATAGGTGATTCCGGTGCTCAAGGGGTGGACAAAGGCGTTTCTGTCCTTGAACCGGTTGTAGCACTCAACACCCCGTGCGGTATTATAAGCGGTCTCACATTCCTCCCACTTATACATGATCCCATTGGCGCCGCCTTCCTCATTCATCAGTGCCATGAAGTCTTCCATGCCGCTGGAAAAACCACTGCCGCCCGCAGCAAACGGACCGGTTCGATAAGCCAGTAGCCCAACGAATTGGGTCGGCTTTTCTTCTTCCGCGGCCAGTGCCTGACCTGCTGCCATGACAAGACCGGCTGCAAAGACCAAAGCAAAAACTGAAAAAATCAATTTACGTCTCATGTTCATTTCCTCCTTTTTTGTGGTTAGTGGTTCATTGAACACTTTATAGAGACCCTATCTGAATTCCAGACACCTGGAATCAAACATGATTTATTTTTGGCCTGTGCGAATCTCCGGTTTATGGTTAATACGGAAATGGCCACAGCCGCATCTTTTCTTTGATGGTGTGCCACAGCCTGGCCATACCGTAAGGTTCCACAATCAGAAAAAAGACGATCAGCCCGCCAAAGATAATGGCTTCAATATTGGAGAGGATATCCGGCTTTACCACCTCCATAAAAGTCCCCAGTCCCTGGTTGATGGCAATGGGGAGCATGACAAAAAAACCGGCCCCAAGAAAGGAGCCCAGAATGGTTCCCAAACCACCGATGATGATCATGCCCACCAGGGCAAAAGAGACCATGACGTTGAACTCTTCAATATTTGCCACCCCGACATAACAAAGGGTGATCAGTGATCCGGCGACACCGGCGTAAAAGGTGCTGACGCTGAAAGCGATCAATTTGTCCCGATACAAGTTCACACCGATGATCTCGGCAGCATAATCCACATCCCGGATCGCCATCCAGTTGCGGCCCAGCTGACCGCGTACCAGGTTTTTACCAAAGGTCATGAGCAAAATCACCATACACAGGACCAGATAATACTTTTTTATGTAAGTATCAATCGCCCCCCCAAAGATAAACATGTCCGGTGCTTCAATGGTACCGAAAACCCCGCCGCTCACCCATTGCCAATGCACAATGATCCATTCGATGAGAAACTGGGACGCCAGGGTTGAGATAGCCAGATAAAAGCCTTTGATCCTGAGAGACGGGAGACCGAAAAATGTCCCGACAATCGCGGCGATAACGCCGGCGCCCAGGATGCTCGGGATGAGCGGGATACCGTACCGGCCATACAGGATAAATGAAGCGTAGGATCCGACAGCCATAAAGGCGGCGTGCCCGAGGGAGACCTGACCTGCATACCCGGCCAGGACATTAAGGCCAAAGGCGGATAGAGCAAAGCAGTAGAAAGGGATGATGATGTTGGTGACCAGGTATTCACTGGCGAACAGGGGAACAACGATAAAGGCCAGAAACAGCATGAAAATGAATCCCCATCGGTCCAGAGGGATCGGAAAGATGGCCATATCACTTGCATAGTTATTTTTGTAAGTAGCGCATTCTCTGTAGAACATAAGTCAGCTCCGTTCTCTTGCTTCTACCTTTTCAAATCAAACCCGTTCGACGATCTCTTTTCCGAACAAGCCATACGGTCTAAAATAGAGGACAACCAGGGCCATCAGATAGGGGAAAAAAGTTTGAATGCCCCCACCCACGTATGGGCCGATAAAAACCTCCCCGAGGTTCTCACCGGCCCCCACGATAAGACCTGCAATGATGACGCCGGGGATGCTGTCAATTCCGCCGATGATCAGGATCGGCAATGCCTTAAGAGCAATCAGGGAAAGGCTGAACTGAACCCCTATCCGGGTTCCCCAGGCCACTCCCGCAACCGTGGCAACCACTCCGGCAATGACCCAGGTCAAGTACCAGGCCTTTAGCAACGGGATGCCCACGGAAAGGGCTGCCTCATGATCATCGGATACTGCCCGAAGCGCCCTTCCGTTTCTGGTTTTCTGAAAAAACCAGGCCAGGCCGCCCACCAACGCAGCTGCTATGCCCGCAAAAAACAGATCAAAAGAGCTGATTAAAATACCGACCACTTCGTATACGTTATCCGGGATCCCAATCTCAAGCCCTTTGGCTTGTGTTCCATAGATCGATTGGCCAAATCCTTCCAAAAGGTACATGACGCCGAAGGTGGCCATGAAGAGCATGAGCGGCGGGCGGGCCACAAGCGGTTTAAGGATAACAAACACGATGACATATGCGATAATTGTCATTACACCCACCGTGCAGAGGAACGCCAGCCAAAACGGGAAATGGAAAAATTGCTCCAGGAAACCGTACAATGCAAGACTTGCAAAAAGGCTCATGGCGCCCTGGGCCATGTTAAACACATTCGATGCCTTAAAAATAAGGGAAAATCCCAGGGCAACGAGGGAATACATGATCCCCACCATCAGCCCGGAAACAAATACCTCAAAGAAAAAGGCCATTATGAACACTCCTTATGGTTATTGAGTCAGTTTAAAATAAGTTTCTGTTGAAAAATCGTCCCTATTATTCGGCTGTTCCCAAATAGGCTTTTATCACCTCAGGGGTTGCCTTCACTTCCTCCGGTGTTCCCTCGGCAATTTTGTTGCCAAAATCGAGTACCACAATCCGATCGCAGATATCCATGACCACCCCCATATCGTGTTCGATCAGGGCGATGGTGTAACCCAGCTCTTCATTGGCATCCAGAACAAACCGGGCGATATCCTCTTTTTCTTCCAAATTCATGCCGGCCATAGGTTCATCCAGGAGCAGAAGCTTTGGCTCTGCGGCGAGGGCCCTTGCCAATTCTACTCTTTTCTGAAGGCCATAGGGCAGCATACTGGCCGGTGTCCTTCGGATGTTTGCGATTTGCAAGAAATCGATAATCTCCTCCACCTTCTTTCTGTGTTCGATCTCTTCTTTTTGGCTGAACCCCCAGTAAAGCCCTTGGGAAAAAGGATTGGAATGCATCTTCATGGTTCTTCCCACCATGATGTTTCCCAAAGTTGACATTCCCTTAAACAGGGCCAGATTCTGAAAGGTCCGTGCGATTCCCTGGGCGGCTATCTGGTTCGGTTTTAAGTCTTTGGACCGCCTTTTGCCTTCGAAGAAGATGCTGCCTTCATCGGGTTTGTAAAAACCGTTGATCACATTCAGCATGGTGGTCTTGCCGGCGCCGTTGGGGCCGATGATGGCCATGATCTCGCCGGGATAGATCTCCAAGCTGACATTATTCAACGCTTTCAAACCACCAAACGTGATGGTTATGTTTTCAGCCCGGAGCAGGGGTTCCTTTTTTTCATTCATGGCTATATCCTCACCGTTAAAATAACTCAACATCACGGATTTTAAGGTTGGCTCTTAGAGTGGTGGTCCGGCCATCCTCATAGGTAATATTGGCTTCCACATCCACATTATCCTGACTCTCTGTATAAAGGGCATCAATAAGATTGCCATATTTTTCAGCGACAAACCGCCTTCTCACCTTTCGGGTGCGGGTAATCTCCCCATCATCCGGGTTGAGTTCCTTGTGCAATAGCAGATATCGTTTGATCTGGGAATTCTTGAGCTTTGGATCCTCGCTCAGACTTTTGTTTACCCGAATGATGGCTTTATAGACAAGGTCATACACTTCGAGTTTCTGGGCGAGATCCGTATAGCTGGTAAAGGCAAGGTGCCGCCTTTCAGCCCAGTTGGCGATGGCACCGTGATCGATATCGATAAAAACAGCCACAAAATCCTTATTCATTCCATGAGCCACTGCCTCCTTGATATAAGGGCTGAATTTCAACTTATTTTCGATATATTTGGGGGCGAACAGGGTCCCGTCGTTCAATTTGCTCACATCCTTAGCACGGTCGATGATTTTGAGATGTCCCCGTTCCGTGATATAGCCTGCATCGCCTGAAAGGAGCCACCCATCCTCATAGGTCTCTTCGGTGGCTTCCGAATTTTTGTAATACCCGGGGAAGTTCCCCGGGCTTTTGTACATCACCTCACCCTTGTCGGATATTTTTATTTTTACCCCGGGCACCGGCGGCCCTACGGATTCAGAGTCAATATCGCCGTCCTTTTGCATCGATACATAGGCACAGCTTTCTGTCATGCCGTAGAGTTGCTTCAAGTTGATCCCCAAAGACCTGTAATACTCAAATATTTCAGGGCCGATGGCCTCCCCGGCAGTATAGGCTACCTTGAGTTTGCTCATACCGAGGTTGTCCAAAAGGGGTGCGTATATGATGATGTTGCCTAATCCATAAAACATTCTGTCGATAAGCGAGATCGGTTCATCGACATTTTTTCGTTTTTCGATCCGGTTGGCCACCCCAATAAAATAATGATATAATTTCTGCTTTATCCATGCGGAATCCTCAATTTTGATCATGATCTGTGTCAGTATATTTTCCCAAATACGGGGGGGGGCAAATATATGGGTGGGTCCGATCTCCCGTTGGTCGTGGACCACGGTAGCGGTGCTTTCCGGGCAGTTGACGGTAAATCCGGCGGCAAGGGCCTGACCGTAGGAAAACATATGGTCACCGATCCAGGCCATGGGGAGGTAGGCCATGATCTCTTCGGTTTCATCCAGATTATCCCATTGCAGAAAGCCCCGGGAGCACTCCACGACATTGCGATGGGTTTGCAGGACGCCTTTGGGATTCCCTGTGGTTCCTGATGTGTAGACAATGACGGATATGTCATCCGGTTTGACCGAGCTTACAGCATCCATAAAATAATCAGGATGCGCTTGAGCAAATTTTCGGCCCATTTCCTGAACATCTGCAAACGAGATCAGCCAATCATGCTTGTAGTTTCCAAGTCCCCGGGAGTCATCATATATGATATATTCCAGTCTGGGGATCTCTTCCTTCAGAACCATGAGTTTATCGGACTGCTCCTGATCCTCTGCCAGGGCAAACCGGCACTCAGCATGATCAACAATATATTGAAGTTCCGTATGTATCGCATCCTGGTAAAGGGATACGGGCACGCCACCTAACCACTGACAGGCGGCCATGCCCCAATAGAGCCGGGGCCTGTTATCCCCGATAATGGCCATTTTATCATCCTTCTTGAAGCCTAATGCGGCCAATCCGAGGGTAAAATCCCTTACCTGGTCCAGATAATCCTGCCAAGAATAGGACTCCCAAATGCCATAATTCTTTTCACGCATCGCTGCTTTGCTCGGCGGGAATTTTTTAGCGTTATCTATAAGAATATGGGGAAATGTCATTGGGAGATTGCTCATATCTTCAACCTTCCTTTTTCATTTAAAATTTACGACTAAAAGAAACAATGATTTTAAAAGCAAATAATAGCTATATATTTAAAAGGTCCTTAACGTTGGACCAACGCTTCTTTTTATGTTTTCCTATAGCACCAATCCTGCCAAAGGATCCGCACAGACTCCGAGGGGGCCTCAGGATGACGGGGATATTTTTGGGGTTTTATTTGGGCAATTTTTTGGAAAATTGAGATAACCTTAATCCATATCTATTTTTATATCACAACAGTCAAAAGCACCTGTTCTCTGTTCTATCTTTATTCCAAAAATCAAACAAACAAATGGGCGGGGAAAAGATCACTTGTCTGTGAAAATAAGCGATCTGTGGGAACCTTCAGCAATAAAGCTGCTGATAGTGACACGTATGTT